>ENA-OPZN01000051-OPZN01000051.1-human-gut-metagenome-genome-assembly--contig:-NODE-51-length-50570-cov-4.956049_pt1 | contig 50570 bp, 49 predicted proteins | sample MGYA00242483_ERZ504503 | MGnify/ENA primary metagenome ERZ504503 (study PRJEB26092, sample SAMD00036285) | human gut metagenome | host: Homo sapiens | study: EMG produced TPA metagenomics assembly of... | reverse complement strand
ACGGGGCAGCCGTCAGAGTCGTGTCTCCCCACGCCTCGCGGGCGGCCTCCACCGCCGGTTCCACGCCGATCAGCGCGGCGAACAGCACTAGCAGCTGAACTTTGTCGAGCGCGGTGTTGGCCGGACCGGAAGCGTTGTCGCCGTCGAGCCAGCCGGCAATCACGGCGGTGCCGTCTTCAAGCCGGGCGAGCGTGTCCGGCGTGATGCGCCGGTGCGTATAGCCGCGCCGGCTCGCCACGGACAGGTAGCGCATGTAGGCCACGGCATCCGCCTTGGTAAGCGTGTTCAGGTTGGCGGGCAGCTCGATGGTGTGTGCATCCAGCACCAGAATCGCGGATTCGTCGGTATCGGCGATGCCGTAGGGTGCGGGCGCGGGCAGTTTGATATTGTGCAGACCCAGCAGCATGGCGAAATGATGCTGGACGGCGTCACGCACGGAACGGTCACGTCGGATGGACACACTGGTGAAACGCACCCAGTCCCACAACTGCTTCAGATAGCCGACGGTATGGGTCTGCGCGTCGATGACGGAAACGATGAAACGACGGTTGTCCGTGGTATCCAGATCGTAGATGCGCGAGCCTTCGGCCAGATCGTCGTCCAGCGTGACGGCCAGTGAACCGTGGCCGACGCCGGCTCCTGATGCCGAATCAGCGAGGCGGTGTCCAGTCCGATGCCTTTCAGGGCGGCGACCAGATCTTGGCCCCACACGCCCTTGTTCTGCGTGCCGACCACGAATCGGATCAGCATGCCCACTGTGCGGCCGGCGGCCATCGACACCAGCATGCCGGTGACCGAATGCCACGACAGCACCACCATCACCGCAGCGATGGCATACAGGATATTCCAGCTCCATTTGACCGTGGAGCGGGTGCGGCGTGGCCCGGCGGCGGTCAGGAAGGACGCCATGCCGGCGTAGATGTCGGGCAACAGCCCGGAGCCGTATGAGGTGGCGGCTGAGACTAGTGCCATTGCAGGGTGAAATCGTTCAGACTGCTGATTGCCGTCGATACGACCCACACCATGCCGTAGCCGGCGAACATGGCCAGCGCGGACACCGCGGCCTGCAGCCATTCCCGGGCCAGTAGCAATTGAGCGAGCACGATGATCACGATGACGATGGTGGCCAGCTGCGTCAGCACGGTGGAGGGGAAGTCAGCCAACCAGTTGATGACCTGGGCTGCGGTGTGTGCGTCGGATTCGACGCCGCGCGTCATGCCGCCCAGATACACGGCGAACACCATGACCACGGCGGCCATCAATAGCGACAGACCGGCTCGGGTCAGGTCGCCGAAGTCGCGCGTGCGGCGCGGAGCGATGTCGTCGATGTATGGTCCGGAATCGTTGCTGTCGTCGGTTGCCGGGCTGTCCGGTCCGCTGACAGCAAAACTGGCCGACCGGCCGTCACCAGAGGCGATCGGCCGGTCGGTAGTGGAGGAGGTCGCCTTGTTCGGGCGATCTTCCGTAGTGGACTGATCCTGTTCAGTAGTCATGAAATGGTCACCTGACGCCTGTCCTTGTTCGGTTCAGTTTGCGGTTCGGTTTGTGACTCAGCGCAGTAGTGTGGTGGATGCGAAGGATTCGAGGGACTCGAGGGACTCGAGAGACTCGCATCGCGCCTATCTCAGCGGCCGAAAGCGACGAGCTGGCTGGCCACACCGGTGTAGGTGGCGGGGTCAGAGCCTTCAAGCGAGCGGCGGTTTCCGGGTCGAAGGACTGCTGGTCGATGAACTGCTCGACCTGTTCCTTGTTGATGGTGTGGCCGCGCATAAGCTCCTTGACCTTCTCGTACGGCTTATCCATGCCCGGCAGGCCCTTGAGCTCGCAGGCGCGCATGGCGGTCTGGATCGGCTCGCCAAGCACCTCCCAGTTCTCATCCAGCTCACGCTCGATGACGTGGGTGTTCGGGTGGATGGACTCAAGGCCACCCATGAGGTTGGTCAGGGCGAGCAAGGAGTAGCCGAGCGCGGAACCGATGTTGCGCTGGGTGGTCGAATCGGTCAGATCGCGCTGCCAACGGGATTCCACCAGCGTGGCGGAGAGGGTGTCGAGCAGCGAGCAGCTGATCTCGAAGTTGGCTTCGGCGTTCTCGAAACGAATCGGGTTGACCTTGTGCGGCATGGTGGAGGAACCAGTGGCACCCTTGACCGGCACCTGGGCGAACACGCCGCGGGAGATGTACATCCACACGTCCACGCACAGGTTGTGCATGATGCGGTTGGCGTGGGAGACGGTGGAGTACAGCTCGGCCTGCCAGTCGTGGCTTTCGATCTGCGTGGTCAGCGGGTTCCAGGTCAGGCCCATGCGGTTCGTGACGAACTCGCGGGAGACAGCGATCCAGTCGACATCCGGGCATGCGGCCAAGTGGGCACCGAACGTGCCGGTCGCGCCGTTGATCTTGCCCAGGTACTCCTGGTTTTCGATGTGCTTGAGCTGACGGTTCAGACGGTAGACGTAGACGGCGAGCTCCTTGCCGAGTGTGGTCGGCGTGGCCGGCTGGCCGTGGGTGAGAGAGAGCAGCGGCATATCCTTGAATTCCTCGGCCTTGCCGGCGAGGTGGTCGATGATGCGCTTGAACTCCGGGGTCCACACGTTTTCCATCGCGTTCTTGACGCAACGGGCGATGGAGAGGTTGTTGATGTCTTCGGACGTGCAGGCGAAGTGCACGAGGGTCTTCAGCTCGTCGTTGATGTTGGTCAGCTCGGCCGGAGCCTTGTCGATCTGATCATCGATGTAGTACTCCACGGCCTTCACATCGTGGTGGGTGATGGCCTCATGAGCGGCGTGCTGCTTGATGCCTTCGGCGCCGAAGTCCTCGGGAATGGCACGCAGGAAGGCCTGCTCTTCGGCAGTGAACGGCTTGACGCCGTCAACGATCGGCTGGTTGCCGTTGCCCTCAAAGCCGTTGGCCAGAAGAATCATCCATTCGACTTCGACACGCATGCGTTCGCGGTTCAGGGCAGGTTCGCTCATGTATTCGACGAGCGGGGCGGTGGCCTTGTGATAACGGCCGTCGAGCGGGGTCAATGCGATTGCGGGGGAAATATCGGTAAGCTTCATAACCTCCAAGGGTACTTCCAGCCGTGAACCGAGCGGCTATACTGTGGTGCGGCGTTCCCGCCCGAGCCGCACAGGTCAAGGAACGCCCGTGGTTCGATTACTGTGTGCGGCCTTTAAGGCTAGGAGATCACCATGCCTGCAACCACCATTCATACTCCTCCGAAACGTCCGATTGCCGTATCGTCACTGAAATGGCAGCCGTTGGATATCGCGGTCGGTGCCACGCTGGGTGCGCCTGCGGCGTGATCTTCTGGGGATCAACTTCGCGTACATGCCGATCTCTTCGGTATTCGGCGCGATTCTGCCCGGTTTCGCCAGCATCGTGCACGCCGTCTGGTACTTCTCCGGTACGCTGGCGGTGCTGATTCTGCGCAAACCCGGAGCGGCGCTGTACGTGAACCTTATCGGCACGCTGGTCGAAACGGTGATTGGTAGCCAGTTCGATTTGGGCTTCGTGATTATCTCGGCGCTGTTGCAAGGTGTTTTCGCTGAGATTCCGTTCGCCTTGACCCGTTACCGCATGTTCAATCTGCCGATTTCCATTGCATCCGGTGCGTTGGTCGCCTTGGAATACGGCACATATCTGATGCTGTTTCGCTACGTGGGTGTGTCATTCGTCAGCCCGCGTGGCATTGTGCACATGATTTCCGAGGTCACCGGCGGCGTGCTTATCAGCGGCGTGATGGCCTGGTATCTGATGCTGGCCATCGCCAAAACCGGTGTGCTCGACCGCCTCGCATCCGGCCGCGCACTCATCGAGCGACGCGCCTGACACTCTTTGCGCGCCACTTTCCCGGGAATGTTGCGCTGATAGAGGGGGTTTCGGGCATGCTAGCGCAACAATCCCGGGAAAGTGGCGCTAGCCGCGTCTTTGCGGTGATTGCATTGTGGGGTAGCCGATTGATGCTAAGCATTGACAAGTTGATGTGCCCGTTGCCGTGAGACCCCGAGTATATCGCCTATTTGCTGTAGGGCGAGACCCATGCCATGTAGTTCTTGTGCTGCGGCGCGAGTTTCCCGCGCTGCGTTCGATCTGCATTCCGCTTCTTCCTTGCGCAGTCGCCGAGCTTCATCAAGATGCTCCTGCACGGATTGCGGCAGCTTTGTCTCTACGGTGAGTGCGAAATCAGCATCTTGTGTCATGACGGTGATAAGGTCGCGTGCCATACTTTCAATCTCTGCTGTTGTTCTTGCCTGCGTGAAACCGATACCGGGAATCTCAAGAATCCAGTATTTTTCGCCAGGACGAACGATGACCTGATATGTTTTCACTGCTGATACCAGCCTTTCCCGAGTTTGGCTTCTGCTTCTTTGCAAATAATGTCCGCGAGGTTGTTGTCGATTTCGTTATGACGTGGGATGGGGAATCATAAGTCCATCGAGTTGGAATATCTCATGACTCCCTCCTTGCCTGATACTTTCAAACGTGACATTCTTGCGTTCTGCCGCTTGCTTCATCAGTTTGATGAGCCATCTCCTACTCGTCATTATATTGTTAACTCCTTTCTTGACAACTCTGTCAAGTGTGGTATTTACTTTTAACCGCCGAACGTGCTGAACTCGGTGGTTCGCTCGCTAGGGGCAATGGTCGCGGACTGGGTCATGCGGCCTTGGTAGTAGCGGGTTTCCTTGAGCTCTCCGTTGATAACTTCCTGGAAATGGGCTTCGTGGCGTTGCACGGCGGGGGAGCCGAGGTCGGTGGCGTTCTGATAGGCGGCCTGATGGTATTTGATCCAGTGCGACAACTCCCTGCCGTTGGTCGAACCAGCCACGGGTGCGGCGTCATATGGGGTCAGACCGGTGATGGGCGTTGCGCCGGGAGTGCATGAGCCGTCCGAATGCACTGTGGATGGTGTTGCCGCGGGCGCGGGCGATACATGCCCTTGTACGGTGAGCCAGTTATCGGTGACCGGGTTGGCGGCACCATCCAGTGCGGCGACCAGTTCATCATCGATTTCCACGCTGGTGACCCACGTGCGTTGCGGAATCGGATGATTGGCCACCGGCGATCCGGCTGTCACCACATGCTCGATGGTATATTCCTCCGCCCAATCCGAGGCAAGCGTGGCGGCAACGATACCACCCTGGGAATGGCCGATCAGCGCCACGGGCTCATCCTTGCCGATGCCTGCCTGACGCATCGCCTCGGCAACCATGCGAGCGCTGTCCGCTTTCCTGCGGCGCTCCTGATCGGCGCTCATCAGTTCCACGTTCTGCGCCCAGCCAAATGGTGAGTCAGGCTGTCCATCGGTACCCGGGATGGTGACCAGCCAGGAGTTGGTTCCATCAGATCGTTCATAGCGTTGAATGGCGATGGTCCCATATTCGAGTCCGCTGTTCAGCTCGATTTTGCCGAGCCGCTCTTCGGCGAGCCTGCGCAGATTCTCCATTGACTCGGCCACCGATCCGCTTGCGCGGACAACGTCGGCATTCGCCTGCACCTCGCGCACGTCCAGATGATTGCCTTGGACGACGTCTTTCGCCGGGCCGGAGAAATTGGCGATTTTCCCCGCAGCCTTGTTGACCTCATCGGTGTGCGCAATGCTCTTGCCGATAGGTACGCCGCCAATGATTCCGCCCGCGCCGCTAAGCACTCCTCCTGGAACGGATAGGTGAACGTGGACATCCATGCCGGGTTCGGTTTGCCGTCAATAGTCCAGCCGGCCAGAAAGCCGCCCGCCGCCACAGCGGCAACACCCGCCGCGGCATATCCCGGTTTGGCCTGTGTGCCGGCCTGCAATAATTCGGTAAACATGCGCCGAGCCGTCATCTCCGCCTGAGAATACAGAGAGTGTGCGCGAATCAGCAGATCGGCCGCGCCACGCAGATCATCGCTCAACCGCTGACATGCCGTTGCATGGTCATAACACCGATTGCCCAGCGCGGCATATGGTGCAGTGACATGGCCGGGAACAACGCGCTCGGATCGCCCGACTGCAAGGTGACGCACATCGGCGCACTATGCCGATGTGACTGCAACTGTAATGCGGCCGATTCCCAAGCCGTGGCTATGGCCGCAAATCCTGCCGCCTCGTCATCGAGAGCCTTGGCTATGGCGGCATATTCTTCAAGAGTGGCTGGCGCATATCCCACTCCGCCGTAAACGGACGATTCCACTTGCCAGTAATCGTGCTCGCTCATGACGACCCCCAAGCCAATCGGTGGGTGGTCTCCATGTCTTGCGCGAGACTGGCCGAATACTGTGCGGTGCGACTGAGCCGCGATCGGAATAGATCGGCGGCTTTACCGGTCCACACGATGTTGCTGGAGCGGTTCACGGCCACCGCCGTCTGGTCCGATTGCGCCAGTGTGGCCGCACGCTGGACGGACACGAGGTCGCGACTACGCTGTACCGCCGCATGGCAAGGGCAAGTGCCGTAATCGAACGGCGTCACCGTATTGCCGGCAAAGCCGCCGGTGGGATCGATGGGTGCTGGGTTGCTGGTGTAGGTATTCATATATCCAGCTAAAAGGACAAGACTCATGCTTGTCCAGCCGGAACGACCAATGTGGTTCTAGCTTGCCGATTTTGGGTGAAGTTATCCCCAAGTGTTGTGCATAGTCGTAACGATTATCCACAAATAGCCTGTTTGGACATACCTTGGATCAGCCATGGCCTATCGAAAATTGGATAAATGCCAAAGCCGACAGCCGAAACCGGGAAACAGCCGCGATAAAGCCATGACCCGTGAGGGTGTGAGAAAAAAGAACAACTGTGAACGACTGCTTACCACGGCTTGGTAGCCCCGGTACCCTTGTTCTGCGTCGCTTTCTGCTCGGATTGGGTGGTGTTCGACTGGGTATCGGTGGATTGCTGATTGGCCTTCATCAGCTCCTCGACCTGCTTCTTCTGTTCGTCGGTCAACGCGCCGCCCTTTTTGGCATTGGATGAAGAATTCTCGGATTGCTGTGCCGACTGGGCTTGCCCGGAATCGGAACCGCTGTTCTGCGCCTCGGCCTGTTTCAGGGTGATCTTTGTCAGCTCGGAAGAAATCGAAGCATTGGTGTCGATGGCGTCCTTGACTTGCGGCAACAGAAGCGTGCGCATTCGCCCGGCCTCGTCGAATTGCGCGTCGGTCTGCTGCTGTTGCGCCTTGAGCGTGGTGATATCCGTGGACTCGTCCTGAGCCGCTTTGATATTGGCGTTCAATGATGCGGTGGCCTGATTGAACGTAATCGAAGCGGACAGGTTTACTGCCGCCACGCCGGCAACCAGCAACAGCAATACGGCGCCACAAGCCAGGACGATACGTGCCCAAAGCGGACACTTCGCCCGCATCCGAGTATTCGCCGAGCCGTCGTTCTCGTGGATTTCGTTACTGTTTCTCACAGCAGTCTCCTTGAGGTTGCGATCCATGCACCGACTTCCATGGCAAGCAATATCGCCAACGCAATGGCCAACGGCCATACCACCGGCGTGGTGCGTGTGCGTTCCCTGACCGTGGTGGCCATGCGCCACTGCTTCGACGACTTGGCCGAAACCGAATCCGCCAAAGTCTGTGAAGCGTTCACGGCCACATACGTGCCACTGATCTCGTCGGCAATGTCTTTAAGGTTCTTCTCATCCATCTTGGAGATGCCGGGTTCGCCGGTATCCGGGTCGACCACCCAGTGGTCCGTGGTGTTGGAATCGCCGGCACTGACGCCATCGGCGATGACGGGAATCTTGCCGCCCTCGGTCGAGCCGACGCCCACGGTAAACCCATCATTGAGATACTGGCGCAGTGACGAGAACGTACGACGCGTCACATTCGAGGTCTGTTCGCCGTCAGTGATGAGGTACAGCACAATCGCATCATCCGGGTGCGCTTCACGAATCGACTTCACGGTCAGCAGCAATTGATCGATCGGAGCATCCAGACTGGAGCCCGCCGACACGGATGTGGCTTCCACCGCCAACGTGTTGGCCCAATTATCGATGGCCGGCGCATCCGGGGTCAGCGGCACATCAAGCGTCCCCGAAGCACCGAACCGTAACGCCGCGAAACTGGCGTCCGGATAAGCGGCGGTCACATCATGCACGGCCTGGCGTGCGGCATCGATGCGGGTAATGGTCTTCTCGGACCCGTATGTGGCGTCGGCCACCGCCATCGACCCGGTGGTATCCACCGCCACAATGACGTCGGTGGCATTGATGGCCTGTGAGGTGGTAGACGATACCACGCTGGGAGTCAGTACCATCACCGCGACAATGAGCAGCATAAGCGTACGTCGTATGCAAGCCCACGCGGTCTCGTCACTGGAAGCACGGCGACGAACAAATAATGCGATTTCGAGAATGGCCAGTACGGCGAGCCCGGCCGCCAGCAGTCCGCCGGCGACCCAGCCCAAGGCGGGGGAGAAGGTGAATCCGTTCATCGCCTCAACCTCCATGCACATACGATCCAGATAATGAGTATCACGGCCAGAGCAAGCGTCCACAGACCGGGAGCGTCCACCATCGAGGATTTCGCCTTGTTCTCCACATCCGTATCTCTACGCGACTGAATATCCCGTACCAGCTCATCTATCGACGCGCCATTCGATTGGGTGAGGAAGATGCCTCCATGCGACTCGATCGCGGACTTCATATCCGTTGTGGTTTGGTCCGATTCACTGGCTTTCGGCCCGGAATACAGGCCGTCCACGGTGATTTTGGTCTGCTGGGTCAAATCCAACGCTTCGGTCAGCGAATAGGTGGGCTTGCCCGACACGACGTTGTCGGTGGCCAGCACGATGGATGCCGCACGCTGACGGTCGGCATTCGCATGATTGGCTTCGCCATAAGCGAAACCGGGGAGCATCGCCGCGCAAGACACCACGCCGTCGCCAATCAAGGAGGTGGCGTCCTTGCGGTTCTGCGTGCCTTCGAGCCAATTGGCGATGTCCTGATATTCGGCATCGGACATCTTATCGATGTCATCCTGCGACTCGACGCCTTTCAGCGCCTTGCTGGCGGAGGTCAACTGTTTGGTGACCAGTTCGTAGTCGTCGGTCAGCGGGAACACCGTGCGTGAGGTCGAGTTGAAGATACTCAAACCGATACGTTCCCCCTTGAAATGCTTGACCAGTTCCAAATAGGTGTCGATGACCTCGCGATCATAGGGGAGCGTGGACCCCGACACATCCAGACACAGGACGATATCTCGGCTGGAAGCGCGTTCGTCACCGGCATCCACTTGGCTGGGGCGAGCCACCAGCACAATGGCCAGCGCCAGCGCAAGCACCAGCACGCTGATGGCGAGACGGCCCAAAGCGCGCCATTGACGGAACAGGCGGGAAGCGTGCTCGGTATTGAGATCGTCGTCCATCGAGAATACAGGGGTGTCGTCGGCGGCGTTACGGCGGGCGAACACGACAATCAGCACGATAATCGCCAGCGTCGCCAAGACGCCGGCCAGAGCGGCCCAAGGCCAATGCCATGCCAGCATCATGAACGCCACCTTTCCACCAGATTCGCCACCCACTCGGCGGCCTGCTGCACGCTGGTCGTCTGGGCGATTCGGTGCGGGCATCATCGGCAAATTCCGGTGGATACAACGCGCCAATGGTCTGCTTCAATGCGTCCAATCCTTGGCGATTCGCGGGCGTGCGATTCAGGTACGCCAAATCGGTCAGCGTACTGGAACTAAGCTCCTTGCCTGATGCGGCACCGGCGAAATCACGGGCGATGACGGACAATTCGACGAAAGCCTCATGCCGGGGCAGTGCTCCGGATTCATGACGGGCCACCACATCGTCGATGCGGGCACGCCACTCGGCCTTGGAGCTGGCATTGCTATGAGCGCCACGCGCGCGGTCGCTGTTCCGAGGTTTGCGTGCGGGGCGAGACAGCATGATGATCAACGCGATCAGACCTACCGCCAGCAACAGGCATGCGACGATGGCCACCACCAGGGGAGTGGTCAAGGCCAACGACTCCACGGGCCTGAGATCGCCGGGATCAGTGGCGAGCGGGATGATGGGGAACATGCTGTGCATCATAGATCACCAGCCAAAGTCAGTCCGACCAGTTCGGGTGCAGTACCCAGTCTATTGCGTGTGGTGCGGGCCAATGCCCGGGACACCAGGGCGACGAAACGATCGAACATGGATTCGCTGGATGCGGATCGAATGATATGGGAACCGGCACGGGTGAGCTCCTGTTCCAAAGCCGCGGCCATATACGCGCGATGAGTATCGACCTCGGCCGCTGCCTTGGCGTTGCGCAGGAATGCCGGCACACGCCGTGCACTCAAGCCGTCGGTGGGAGCGTGGCGGGATGAGACGGCCTTGAACGGATTCATCGTCGCCACATCGATCAGCACCATCGGATGGGTGCGGGTAATACGACGGATCGTGGTGATATGCCGCTCCTCCATCGCATGCTCATCGGTGGCCAATACGATCAATGCCTCGCGATCCTTGATACGGCGCGCATATTCCAGCAGCGCGTCGATATTACGGTGATGATCCCAATCACGGTCAAGCGCCTTGTCCAGCGTGCGTTCGAACTGCGCGAACCCACCGTTGAACGGCACGCGGGTGATACTGGACTCATCGCCGAACACCAGCGAAATATCGTCCGACCGGCGCAACGACAGTGCGGCGAACATACGCAGCGCATTGGCGGCAACCTGCCATGCGCGTTCTCCGGAAGGGCATACGCCAGTCATCTCCAGGCCAACGTCCATCAGCAACCAGACCCGTGACGTCGACAGGCGCTCGCGCTCGACCACCATGGGGCGGCCTTGGCGGGCGCTGGTCTTCCAATCGATAAGACGGGATTCGTCGCCTGGCTCATAGGCATGCACATCCATCGCATCGCCGCTGCCGCCACGACGCCCGGATGCGTGTTCGCCCTCCAGCACGCCCAAAGCCTTCCTTACGGTAGGCAGGCTCAGCTGAGTGCCAAGGGCCTCGATCTTCTTGCGAACGGAATCGGAACTCACGGAACAGGAACCGTTTCGACGATCTTGTCGACGATCTGATCGCTGACCACGCCATCGGCCAGTGCCTCGAACGTCAGCATAATACGGTGGCGCAGCACCTCATGAGCGAACGCCTTGAGGTCCTCGGGTACACATAGTCGCGCCCGGACAGCAACGCCTTCGCCTGGCCGATACGGGTCAAGGCGATGGTGGCGCGCGGCGAGGCGCCCAAACGCACCAAGGACGACAGTCCCTTGATGGGGCGGGAGCCGGCACCTCGTGACGTGGCGGTGATATCGACCGCATAACGCATGATCGCGTCGGAAACATGCACGCGGCGTGCCGCCTTGCGCAAAAATCAACGTCGGACACGGAAATGCGTTCGCCGGTGATGGTGTCGGGACCGATCATATCGGAGCCGCGGCGGGTGAGCATGGCCAGCATGCGAGCCTCTTCGTCGGGCGAAGGATAGGTCATGACGGCCTTCATCATGAAACGATCCATCTGGGCTTCGGGCAGGTTGAACGTGCCCTCCTCCTCGATCGGATTCTCGGTGGCGATCACCATGAACGGCTTGGGCAAGGCGATACGCTGCCCGCCGATGGTCGTGGCACCCTCGGCCATGGCCTCAAGCATGGCGGACTGGGTTTTGGCATTCGAACGGTTGATCTCGTCCAGCAGTACGAAATTGGCGTGAATCGGACCGATCTGCGTGGTGAACTTCTGCGACGCAAAATCGAAGACCTGCGTGCCCACCAGATCAGATGGCATGAGATCAGGAGTGCACTGCACGCGCTTGAACGAGCCGGATACGCAGGTGGCGAGCGTCTGGGCGGCCGTGGTCTTGGCCAAGCCCGGCACGGATTCGATAAGAATATGCCCGCCGGCCACCAAGGTCACGATAAGCGATTCGCGTAGATTATCCTGACCCACCAGTGTCTGGGCGAACCTCGCCCGAATGGCGTCGGCCAGGATACGTGCGCGTTTGGCGTCATCGGCACCCAGCGGAGCCGACACGCCGGGCGCGGGAACGGCGACCGGTCGTGCGGCGGTGGTCGCGAAGGTATGTTCGGTTGCGTGGGGAACAAAGTCATGCCCCCCACTGTAACTACTCACAATGACTGTTGGCCTGCCTAAAGAGTCCAATCCACCGGGTCGGCACCCATGGTGACTAGGGCTTGATTGGCTCTGGAGAATGGTTTGGAGCCGAAGAATCCGCGGGAAGCGGACAGCGGACTCGGATGAGGCGATTTGATAATGAAGGCATTGGTCAGCAATGGCTCGAGGCTTTGCGCATTACGCCCCCAGAGAATCGCCACCAGCGGCTGGGGCTTGCCGTCGGCGTCCGTGCGCGCGTTCAACGCACGAATCGCGGCCTCGGTGACTTCCTCCCAGCCTTTGCCCTGATGCGAATTCGGCCGCCCGACGCCGACAGTCAGACATCTGTTGAGCAACATCACCCCACGTTCCGTCCACGGTGTCAGATCGCCGTTGGTGGGCATGGGCACCCCAAGGTCGTCAACCAATTCCTTATAAATATTGATCAGGCTTTTCGGCAGCGGGTGAACATTTGGCGCCACGCAGAAGCTCAAACCCACCGGGTGACCCGGGGTCGGGTAGGGGTCCTGGCCGACAATCAGCACCTTGATGGAATCGAACGGGATGGTGAACGCGCGCAGAATATTGTGGCTTGCCGGCAGCCACGGGCGCCCGGCGGCGTTTTCCGCACGAAGAAAAATCGCCCATATGGTGGATGGTGGGCTCCACGTCGGCCAAGGCATGGGCCCACCCTGGCTCTACCAGTTCGCTCAATGGTTTGATCATGACTCACCACTGTAGTCAAACGTGCATATCCGGTGCATGGGGCGTGGTGTGGTGGACTGATGAGTTGTTTGCCGATTACACTCATGGGTAGTTTTGATAGGAAGAAAGGGCGATTATGGCACGCGACACGATGACCTACGAATCCTATGAACCGGATTCCTTCGACAATCCTCCGAAGGGACCGGTGGGAGTTCACCGTGGCGCTCGTTCGGTAATGGCCCGCCTCTGCCCGTTCATCGTCGTTATTCTGGTGGCCGCGCTGTGCGGTGTCGGGGCCTGGGCATGGATTTCCGGAGAATACAAGAATGTAGTGGGAGGATCGTCCCAGACGGCGACCACGTCCAAGTCCGATTCGTCCAGCAAGGCTGAGACCAAGAACAGCACCAAGGATGATTCCTCGTCCACTTCGACCGATTCGTCCAAGGACTCGACTTCGGATTCGGCAAAGTCCGATACCGACAGTGACACGACATCCTCGAATGAGAATCAAAACTCCGATCAGCAGTCTCAGCAGTCCGAAGCCATCGCGACTGTGAATAAGGCCACGCAGGTGCGTGTGGTCAACGCCACAGGAATCCAAGGATATGCGGGTCAGCAGGCCGATGTGCTGCAGACCGCCGGTTACACCAGTGTCGAGGCGACCAATCCGAGCGGCACATTGCCGGCTTCTTCCGTGGTGTGGTATCAGAATGAGACCGATAAGGCCACCGCTGAGGATGTGGCGACCACGCTTGGCATTTCGGCTGTGGAACAGGTGCAAGGACTCGCCGTTCCCATTACGGTGGTGTTGCTCAACTAGCGTTGTTGATGCGCCCCTGATATCGGCGAGAAATACATCGAAAACTGTGAGCGTTCTCACGCCTATGGAATAATTCGTACCGAAAATGTGCCACTGCGGTTGAGATTGTTCCCTCGTCACTGTACAATCATCATCTAGTCGCGAGGTAGGGGGAGCGCGATGCGGTTCTTTCTACGTTCCCTATAGGTTTTGTGTCGCGACGCCCAAGGGAACAAAGGAAAGACCAGATATGGCACAAGGTACCGTGAAGTTCTTCCTTGCCAAGAAGGGGTTCAGGTTTATCCAGCCGGACGACGGCGGCGAGGACGTTTTTCGTGCACTACGCGGAAATCAAGGACGACGGCAGCACCAATAAGTTCAAAATGCTGTACGAAGGCGATCGCGTGGAGTATACGCCCGCTTCGTCCGGCAAAGGCACGCAGGCAAAGGATGTTGTCAAGCTGTCTTCGGGTGAAGCCCGCTCCGAGTGAGCAACACGCACGCAAGGATGTGCATTGAAGGCCCTGACCGTTTCGACGGTTGGGGCTTTTTCATGCCCAAAGCGCAATCGCCGCCGATGGTGTTGGCACTCGGCGGGCGCGAGTGCTAATGTCTGGGTTAGCACTCGGAGGTCGAGAGTGATAATCGGCAGCTGACGGCTGGTCGTCACGACTCGACGCTTGCGAGTGATAACCGGTATACCTAGCCATTTGGAGGAATACGCAACCATGGCAAAGATCATCTCTTATGATGAGGAAGCCCGTCAGGGCATGCTGGAGGGCCTTGACAAGCTCGCCAACACCGTCAAGGTCACTCTGGGCCCGAAGGGCCGCAACGTCGTGCTCGACAAGACCTACGGCGCTCCGACCATCACCAACGATGGCGTGTCCATCGCCAAGGAAATCGACCTTGAAGACCCGTACGAGCGCATCGGCGCCGAGCTGGTCAAGGAAGTCGCCAAGAAGACCGACGACGTCGCCGGTGACGGCACCACCACTGCAACCGTGCTTGCTCAGTCCCTGGTTCACGAGGGTCTGAAGAACGTGGTCGCCGGCTCCAACCCGATCGCCCTGCGTCGCGGCATCGAGAAGGCCACCGAGGTCATCGTCAAGGAACTCGTCGCTGCCGCCAAGGACGTCGAGACCAAGGACCAGATCGCTGCTACCGCCACCATCTCCGCCGCTGACCCTGAGGTCGGCGAGAAGATCGCTGAGGCTCTGGACAAGGTCGGCCAGGACGGCGTTGTGACCGTTGAAGACAACAACCGCTTCGGCCTGGACCTCGACTTCACCGAGGGCATGCGTTTTGACAAGGGCTACATCGCCCCGTACTTCGTCACCAACGCTGACGACCAGACCGCAGTGCTCGAAGATCCGTACATTCTGCTGACCTCCGGCAAGGTCTCATCCCAGCAGGACATCGTGCACGTGGCCGAGCTGGTCATGAAGACCGGCAAGCCGCTGCTGATCATCGCTGAGGACGTCGACGGCGAAGCACTGCCGACCTTGATCCTGAACAACATCCGTGGCACCTTCAAGTCCTGCGCCGTCAAGGCCCCGGGCTTTGGCGACCGTCGCAAGGCCATGCTGCAGGATATGGCCATCCTGACCGGTGCTCAGGTTGTCTCCGACGAACTGGGCCTGAAGCTCGAGTCCGTCGACACCTCCGTGCTCGGCCACGCCAAGAAGGTCATCGTCTCCAAGGACGAGACCACCATCGTTCAGGGCGCTGGCTCCAAGGAAGACATCGACGCTCGCGTGGCCCAGATCCGCGCTGAGATCGAGAACACCGACTCCGATTACGACCGTGAGAAGCTGCAGGAGCGTCTGGCCAAGCTGGCTGGCGGCGTGGCTGTCATCAAGGTCGGCGCTGCCACCGAGGTCGAGGCCAAGGAGCGCAAGCACCGCATCGAAGATGCCGTGCGTAACGCCAAGGCCGCCATCGAGGAAGGCCTGCTGCCTGGCGGTGGCGTGGCCCTCGTTCAGGCTGCTGCCAAGGCCGAGAAGACCGAGGCCGTCACCTCCCTGACCGGCGAAGAGGCTACCGGTGCCGCCATCGTGTTCCGCGCCATCGAGGCCCCGATCAAGCAGATCGCCGAGAACGCCGGCGTGTCCGGTGACGTGGTCATCAACACCGTCCGCTCCCTGCCTGATGGCGAAGGCTTCAACGCCGCCACCGACACCTACGAAGACCTGCTGGCCGCCGGTGTGACCGACCCGGTCAAGGTGACCCGCTCCGCTCTGCAGAACGCCGCCTCCATCGCTGGTCTGTTCCTGACCACCGAGGCCGTCGTTGCCAACAAGCCGGAGCCGAAGTCTGCTGCCCCGGCCGCCGGTGCCGACATGGGCTACTGATCCGCAAACGATCGCTAGCTGATTGAGCTGAAAGGGGACTCCTTCGGGAGTCCCTTTTTTGTATTCTGGCTCCCCTCTTTGAGGGGAGCCAAGAAACTAGCTGGCAAACAGGCGCGAAGCTTGGATTTCGGCGTCAGCGTACACGGTGGAGGCTTGCGTCAGCGAGCGTTGGATGGACTCGAGTGAGGCCTCCATCTGCTGTTGGGCCGCACGCCACTGTTCGGCTACCGCGGTGAACTGGGTGGCCGCCGAACCTCGCCATGCGTCCTGCAAGGCATTGAGATTGGTGTACATGCCGCCCACGGCCTGCCTGATTTGCGAGATCGAAGTGGCCACTGCGGCCGAGGATGATTGGATTCGCTCGGAATCTACCTGATATTGGGGCATCGTTGCTCCTTTTCTAGAGGGTTAATGGTATGTATGGCGGCCGATTGCCAATACCGGCCGTTAAGGTGGAGGATATGTCAACAACGAATCGGGAAGACGGAAAAACAACTATTGTGGTCCTAGCTTCGGAGCCGTTCCTATTCGGCCGTTCGGGAATATGGTCCGAAAATGGCTTGTTTGCGCCATTTGCGCCCTTGCTGCAGTAGCGATGAACGCAATGTGGATAACTGCAAATGCCTATGGGGATAACTCGAGCGACAGCTCTGACAGCTCCAGCAGCAGCACCGACAGCGGCGTGACCATCACCGAGAACATCACGGATACGGAAAATCTCCTGGGCTCCCATGCGGCCGAAGTCACGGATGCCATCGCCAAAACCGAGAAGGAAACCGGTGTACACGTGCATCTGCTGTATCTTTCCAGTTTCAATAGTCAACAGAAACCGGGAGACTGGGCGGCAACCGTGATGGAGTCCATGAATCCCAAGCCGAACACAGTGATGCTTGCCGTGCCTCGAATGACGGCAACCTGGTGGTCGTCGTGTCCAAGAACTCCGATAAGTGGCTTCTCGATAACAAAACCGTCGATAAGCTATCCGAAGCCGCACAGCAGCCGTTACTGGAAAACCCGCCGAGCTGGTCTGGCGCGGCAACGGCAATGATGGATCAAATCGTGAAATCCAAAAAAGCCTCCACCTCATCGTCCACGGTGATCGTAGGCATAATCATCATGGGTGTGGTATTGGTGGCGCTGGTCATCATCATCGTGGTCATGGTGGTGATTCATCGGCGCAAGGAGATCAAGAAGGATTCCAAGGCCGAACTCCAAGATGACATTCAGGAAACGCCCAGAAGAGCGCGACACTCTAGGAAGCATGAGTAAGCCTATTGAAGCATCGATTGTTGTTGTCGACGACGAGCCGTCCATCCGAGAACTGCTGGTCGCTTCCCTGCACTTCGCCGGATTCGAGGTAAACACCGCCGCTTCCGGTTCCGAAGCCATTGAGGTTATCGAAAAAGTGCAGCCTGACCTCATCGTGTTGGACGTCATGCTGCCTGACATCGATGGATTCACCGTCACCCGTCGCATCCGTCAGGAAGGCATTAACGCCCCTGTGCTGTTTCTCACCGCTCGTGACGACACCCAAGACAAGATCATGGGCCTGACCGTCGGCGGTGACGATTACGTCACCAAGCCGTTCAGCCTCGAGGAAGTCGTGGCTCGCATCCGCGCCATTCTGCGCCGTACCCGCGAACAGGTGGAAGACGATCCGATTATTCGCGTCGCCGACTTGGAAATCAACGAGGACTCCCACGACGTGACCCGTGCAGGGCAGCCGGTTGACCTGAGCCCTACCGAATACAAGCTGCTGCGCTACCTGATGGACAACGAGGGCCGAGTACTGTCCAAGGCACAGATTCTCGACCATGTCTGGCAATACGACTGGGGCGGCGACGCAGCCATCGTCGAATCGTACATCTCCTACCTGCGCAAGAAAGTCGACGGCATCGAGGTCGACGACGGCGAAGGAGGCAAGCGCAAGGTGACTCCGCTGATCGAAACCAAGCGCGGCATCGGATACATGATTCGCGAACCGAAGAACTAATCGCCTCCATCCATAACGTATCGCAATCTCATGAGTATCCCCGATAAGCAGTCAGGCGGCGTACCGCCGAGCAGCACGCCGAACGCCGCCCCGAACACGAATCCCATGCCTGCAATGTCGCCGTTCGCCGCCCATTTCCAAGAGCAGCGCGAGCGTAAGAAAAACATGCTGATGCGGCATATCGACCGTATCTCGTTGAGCAGCAAGCTGGTGGCCTGCACCATCGCCGTGCTGCTCATCGGCGTGTCGGTGATTTCCTTCTCCATCCGCGCGTTGGTGAACAACTACATGCTGCAGAAAACCGACACCCAGTTAAGCTCGCAAAGCCAACTGGTGGTCAACAATATCGATCTGCTGTCAAAAAATGACTCATCGGGGCCGAACTCGTACTTTCTGCAGATTCAATACACCGACGGAACCAAAGACAAAGAAGGCAATCCTCTGGTCGTGACCCCGCTGATGCCGCAGATGCAGGACGGTATCGTATCGGTGCCGATTCTGCCTACCTATGGCGATACCAATGGCATCACGCTCGGTCAGGCATTCACTACGCAGGCGGTGGCCAAGCAGATCATCACGGTGCAGTCCGACAGTGCGGACAGCCAGAACGATCCGGCCAACGGAAACTCCAATTCCTCTGACACCATCACCAAGGTACTGGCCAACCCCACTGCCAATGCCAACCATGCCGCCATCGTCACGGCGAGGGCACCATGGCGTATTCTGCCGGTGACCTTCCAGCAAAACGGCAAGGACCGTGCCGTGGTGTACATCGGCTTGTCGCTGGCCGACCAAATCGACACCGTCAACACACTCACCCGATACTGCATTGTGGTCGGCATCGCGTGGTGCTGCTCGGCGGCTCCCTGTCCACGCTGATCATCCAGCACACGATGACGCCGCTGAAGCGCATCGAGAAGACCGCCGCGAAAATTGCAGCCGGCGACCTGAGCCAACGTATTCCTTCCGCGCCGGAAAACACCGAGGTCGGCTCTCTGGCCGCCTCGCTGAATTCCATGCTCACCCGAATAGAATCCAGTTTCCATGAGCAGGAGGAGACCACCGACAAGATGAAACGGTTCGTCTCCGACGCCAGCCATGAGCTGCGCACCCCGTTGGCCGCCATCCATGGCTATGCGGAGCTGTATAAGATGCAGCGCGATATGCCTGGTGCCTTGGAGCGTGCGGACGAGTCCATCGAACATATCGAACGGTCCAGCCAGCGCATGACTGTTCTTGTTGAGGATCTGCTGTCTTTGGCCCGTCTCGATGAGGGGCGCGGCATCGATATGACCGGCACGGTGAAACTCTCGTCGCTGGTCACCGACGCCGTCGACGATTTGCATGCGCTCGACCCGGACCGTCGCCGTTCGCCGCATGCGGATTTCCCTCGAACCGGCGCGCGATTTGAACCATCCCGCCGAATTCAGCCTTGCCGAAGGCGATTGGCCTGAGGTCGTACTGCCCGGTGATGCCTCTCGACTGCGCCAGGTGGTGACCAACATCGTGGGCAACATCCACCGCTACACGCCTGCCGATTCGCCCGCTGAAGCCGCGCTCGGTGTGATGCCGGCCGCCATCGATCCAAGACAGCTCGCTCGCATGCCCGCCAGCGACGCGTCAATGCGGCGGTTCATCGACGCCGCCGAAGTAGGTGCCTCGATGCAGACCGGCTATCGATACGCCGTATTGCGTTTCGTGGACCATGGCCCCGGCGTGCCGCCTGAATCGCGCTCGAAGATTTTCGAACGCTTCTACACCGCGGACCCGTCCCGTGCCCGCGAAAAGGGCGGTACTGGTTTGGGCATGGCCATCGCGCAATCCGTGGTCAAAGCACATCACGGCTTTATCTGCGCCACCGGCACCGATGGGGGAGGCCTGACCTTCACCGTGGTGCTGCCGATTGAGCAGATCGCCGCTCCTGAGCCCAAGCAGTCCACCGGCAAAACCAAGGACGCCAAACAGAAGACTTCTTGGTTCAGCTCTGAGCGTAAGACTCAGGCGACTCAGCCCAAAGCGTGAGGTCAAGCCCTGTGAGGTAAACTGTACCTTCGGTTTACTATTTCCATTGAGGATTAAGGAAGGTTCGCAATGCCCACCGGTCGAGTTCGTTGGTTTGACGCAGCCAAGGGTTATGGCTTCATCACCAGTGAGGAAGGCAAGGACGTGTTCCTGCCGGCTCAGGCCCTACCCACTGGCGTCACCACGTTGCGCAAGGGGGCCAAGGTGGAGTATTCCGTGGTGGACGGCCGTCGTGGGCCGCAGGCCATGGATGTTCGCCTGATCGCCTCCGCTCCCAGCTTGGTCAAGGCCACCCGCCCGAAGGCGGATGACATGGCCGCCATCTGCGAGGACCTCATCAAGATGCTTGATGCGGCCGGCAATACGTTGCGCCGTCACCGTTACCCATCTGCTGCCGACAGCAAAAAGCTGGCCACGTTGCTGCGTGCGGTGGCGGATCAATTCGATGTACAGGACTGATCTGATCTATGACTGATACCACCGAAACCATCGTGACACCGGACCCTCACGCCATCGCGCGCGCCGTGCTGCTCGAAGTGGCCGACGAGAGCGATCAGGTGGGGGATTTCGTTACCTCATATGATCTTGAGGATCACGTCACTGACTTCCGCTTCGCCGTGAATATCCGTGGCTACGAAGGATGGCAATGGTCGGTGACGCTGTATCACGACGAGGAGATCGACTCCTGGACCGTCAACGAATCCTCCTTGATCTCCACTGAGGACGCGTTGATGCCGCCCAAGTGGATTCCTTGGAAGGATCGCCTTGAGCCCACGGATCTGGCTCCCACCGATTCGATCGGTACCGATCCGGATGACGAGCGCATCGAGGAAGGCGAAGTCGAGGAATCCTCGCTGCAGGATGTCAACGACGCCGTCGAGACCTTCCGACTGACCCGCCGTCACGTGCTGACCTCGCTGGGCCGCGCGCAGGCTGCCAAGCGCTGGTATGAAGGTCCGCGAGGCCCCAAAGCGTTGAGCACCAAAACCGCCGAAGGCAACCTGTGCTCCACCTGTGGTTTCTTCGTGCCGCTCGCGGGCGAGCTCGACCGTATGTTCGGCGTGTGCGCCAACAAGTGGAGTCCGGATGACGGCCGCGTGGTTTCCTTGGACCACGGCTGCGGCGAGCATTCCGAAATCGAACCTCCCGAGCCAAGCCAGCTGTGGGTGCAGTCCAAGCCTGCTTTCGACGATCTGCATATCGACGTGGTGGCCAACCGTCCGCGCAAGCAGGAGCCGGCTGCCCAGGACGAGGCCGAAGGCGAAACCGACAAGACAGGCGAGCCTGCCGGTGATGATATCGAAGCACAGAAGACTGTTGACGGGAACGCCGTCGATACTGAGCCCGCTGAGGAGGCGGCAGGCGACGGGACCTCGCAATCCCAGTCTGCCGGTGATGAGTCCGTTGCACAGAACGTATCTGATTCCGTTGTGGATGTTGATGCAGCTGATTCCAGCGACGATTCCAAGTCTGATGCTGACGACGAGGCCACCGAAGAGGATATCCTCAACAACACCGTTGCCGATGATGATGAGGATGATGAGATGGACGACGAAGAGGATAACGCTCGTCCTTCAGACGATGTGGCTCCTGAACTCGAAACCGTCATCGATCTCATCGAGCAGCTGCGCCAGAACAGGGCGGACGAAGAATAAACTCCGAATTCCGCGAAAAGTAGATGGTGATGGGGTTGCAGGAATAAGGAATTCCTCCCTGCAAGCCCATCACCGAGGCGTGCGTTAGCACTCCATGCCGATTTCGGTGAATCAGTGCACCACGGTCACCGTGCACTCGGCGAAGTTCACGATCTGGCGGGACACCGATCCCAGGAAGTGCGCGTCCAGCCCGGACAGGCCACGCGAGCCGACCACCAGATGGCTGGCGTACCGCGAGGCCGCGATCAGACCTTTGGATGCGGGAATATGGAAGGCGTTTGTGCTGACCTTGACGCCATCGGGAATCCGGGCCTTGGCCATCAGCTCAGAGAGAATCTCCTCGGCGCGGCGCTGACCGACCTTCACCGGTGCCACGGCGTTCTCATAGCCGGAATAACGCCCAAATCCTTGAGCTGCCAGCAGAACATCACATGCAGCGGCGCGTCGTGCAGTCGTGCTTCTTCCAGTGCGAAATCGAACGCGCGGCGGGAAGTCTCGGAACCATCCACACCAACCACCACCGGGCGGCGAGCCTCCTCGACCACCGGCTGAGGCTGCGTGTAGTGAACGGGCTTGTCTCCCGGAGTCAGGGCGTTGGCAATGGCGTCGGTCACGGTCTCATCCTCGCTGCCGGCGATGCGCACCACGGTCACCGGCACTTCGGCGGCCTCGGCCAGCGAAGCGGACAGGGACCCCATGAACCAGCGGGCCATACGGCTCAGCGAGCGGCGGCCGACCACGATCTGCTGCGAATCATGGCCGATCTGCAGCAGGGCCGAAGTGCCGGAGGCCTTCACCGAGGTGAGCTTCAGATTCGCCGGATCGAAGTCGATGCCTGCAGCGGCCTTGTCGACCCACACACGCAGCTCGTTGGCAATATCGTGGCGGACCTTGGCCCAGGCCTCGTCGCTGTCCGGTTCGGACCCCATATCCCAGGAATGCGTCCAGCCAAACACGGCGTTGACGCTCTGACCGGTTAACGAGGCCTCCTCAAGCGCCCACTTCAGCGCGGCAAAGGATTCATCGGAACCATCCACACCGACAACGATGTCGGGCTTGGTTGCAGCTTCACTCATTTCGAGCCTCCTTGTAATCGACTACGGGTGAATCTAGAACCAGCATATCGTTTTCTTCTCCTCTCACGGCGCAATTCGTGGAATCTCATGAATAAACGTCATCGTGAATCGGTAGAGTAGGACGGAATGTCAATTGAGGAAGGACAAGCATGTTCGAACGGTTTACCGACCGTGCACGGCGCGTGATCGTGTTGGCGCAGGAAGAGGCGAGGGCCCTTCAGCACAACTACATCGGCACCGAACACCTGCTGCTCGGCCTGATCCGCGAAGGTGAGGGTGTAGCCGCCAAGGCACTCGCCTCGAAGGGCGTGGAGCTGGATGCCACCCGCAAGCAGGTTGAAGAAATGATCGGCAAGGGCAACGCGGCTCCGAACGGGCACATCCCCTTTACTCCGCACGCCAAGCAGGTGTTGGAGTTTTCGCTGCGTGAAGCCCTGCAGCTGGGCCACAGCTACATCGGCACCGAGCACATCCTGCTCGGCCTGATTCGCGAAGGCGAAGGCGTGGGCACCCAGGTGCTCATCAAGATGGACGTCGATCTGGGCGAGTTGCGTAGCGCGACCATCGATATGATTCGCGGCAACTCCGGCACCGGCACCGGTGACGGCAAGGGCGACTTGGCCAACGCCGGCGGCGTGACGGACAAGCAGAACAAGTCCGGTTCCGCCATCCTCGATCAGTTCGGCCGCAACCTGACCGCCGAAGCCGCTGAAGGCAAGCTGGACCCGGTCATCGGCCGTACCAACGAGATCGAACGCGTCATGGTCGTGCTTTCCCGACGCACCAAGAACAATCCGGTGCTGATCGGCGAACCGGGAGTGGGCAAGACCGCTGTGGTCGAAGGCTTGGCCCAGAAGATCCAAGCCGGCGACGTGCCGGAACCTGAAGGGCAAGCAGGTCTACTCGCTGGACCTCGGTTCCATGGTGGCCGGCTCCCGCTACCGTGGTGATTTCGAGGAGCGCCTGAAGAAGGTGCTGAAGGAAATCAAGACCCGTGGCGACATCGTGCTGTTCATCGACGAGATCCACACCATCGTGGGCGCCGGCTCGGCTGACGGCGCGCTGGGTGCCTCCGACATGTTGAAGCCGATGCTGGCCCGTGGCGAGCTCCAGACCATTGGTGCCACCACCACCGACGAGTACCGCAAGTACATCGAGAAGGACGCGGCTCTGGAACGCCGTTTCCAGCCGATTCAGGTGCACGAGCCGACCATCGCCGAGACCATCGAGATCCTGAAGGGCCTGCGTTCCCGTTACGAGAACCACCACCACGTGACCATCACCGATGGCGCGCTGCAGTCTGCCGCAGAGCTGTCCAGCCGGTACATCCAGGACCGTAACCTGCCCGACAAGGCCATCGACCTGATCGATGAGGCCGGTGCACGCCTGCGCATCAAGCGCCTGACCGCCCCGCCTGAGCTCAAGGAACTCGACGAGAAGATCGCCAAGATCGCCGCCGACAAGGACGAGGCCATCAAGGGCCAGGACTTCGAGAAGGCCGCCGAACTGCGCGACAAGCAGGAGAAGCTGGAAGCCGATCGCAAGCAGAAGGAAGACTCCTGGCGCGAAGGCGAGTCCGACGTCAAGATGGTCGTGGACGAGGACGTGATCGCCGAGGTCATCAGCTCCACCACCGGTATCCCGGTGTTCAAGCTGACTCAGGCCGAGTCCAAGAAACTGCTCAACATGGAAGCCGAACTGCACAAGCGCATCATCGGCCAGGACGAGGCGGTTTCCGCCCTGTCCCGCTCTATCCGCCGTACTCGCGTGGGTCTGAAGGACCCGAAGCGCCCGTCCGGTTCGTTCATCTTCGCCGGCCCCACCGGCGTCGGCAAGACCGAGCTGGCCAAGACGCTCGCCGAATTCCTGTTCGACGATGAGGACGCGCTGATTCGCGTGGATATGTCCGAGTTCTCCGAGAAGTACGCGGCTTCGCGACTCTTCGGTGCGCCTCCGGGATACGTCGGCTACGAGGAAGGCGGCGAGCTCACCGAAAGGTGCGCCGCAAGCCGTTCTCCGTGGTGCTGTTCGACGAGATCGAAAAGGCTCATCCGGACATCTTCAACACGTTGCTGCAGGTGCTCGATGACGGCCACCTGACCGACGGTCAGGGCCGCAAGGTGGACTTTAAGAACACCATCATCATCCTGACCACCAACCTCGGTACGCGAGACATCGCCAAGGCCGCCAACACGGGCTTCAACCTAGGTGCCAACAACGAGTCCAGCTACCAGCGCATGAAGGACCAGGTCAGCTCCGAATTGAAGCAGCAGTTCCGCCCGGAGTTCCTGAACCGTCTGGACGACATCATCGTCTTCAAGCAGCTCACCGAGCCGCAGGTGCGCCAGATCGTGGATCTGGACGTCAAGCAGCTCAACGACCGCCTGTTCGACCGTCATATGTCGCTCGAACTCACCGACGCCGCCAAGGACCTGCTCGCGCAGAAGGGCTTCGACCCGCTGCTCGGTGCCCGTCCGCTGCGCCGCGTGATTCAGCGCGACATCGAGGACGCCATCTCCGAGAAGATCCTGATGGGCGATCTCGAAGACGGTCAGCGCGTGATTGTGGATGCGGAAGGCGAGGGTATCCTCGGCGAATTCACCTTCAAGGGTGAGGAGTTCGAGGAGCCGGCCGCCGCCGATAAGCCCGCCGAAGACGGTGCCGCCACTGATGGCGAGACTCCAGCCGACGCCACTCCGGCCACTGAGCCGGCCGAATCCGCTCCCGCCGATTCCGGTGACGCTCCGCAGGAGTAGTCCGTTTCGATAGCGTAGCTAGCGCATACCAGCAAAGCTCCCCTTGACAGGGAGCTGTCAGCGAAGCTGACTGAGGGGTAGACCTGCGCACACATGATGTGCACGTTTGTGGTCTACCCCTCAGTTGCCTCTGGCGACAGCTCCCCTGTCAAGGGGAGCTACTGTTTGTGTCGGATTATTACAGCAGGGCGAGTCCGGTGTCGATGGTCTCCTCGCGGGTAAACAGCGTGCGGCCGGCGCGCACCGAACGCAATACCGAGCAGCGCTCATACACGGCGTTGAACACGCTATCGGCGTCCAGCACAATGAAGTTTGCTGGCTTGCCCGTTTCCAAGCCGTACATATCGCGCAGGCCCAACGTAGTGGCACCGTTGACGGTCAGGAACTTCAACGCATCGTCGATTTCTTCAAAGCTCATCATCTGTGCCAAATGCAGCACATAATCAAGAATGAGCATCATATTGCCATTGCCCAACGGGTACCACGGGTCCTGCATTGAATCCTGGCCCAATGACACATTGACACCCGCCTCAGTGAGCTCCTTGACTCGCGTGATGCCACGGCGCTTGGGGAAGGTATCCTGACGGCCCTGCAAATACAGGTTCTCGGTGGGGGCGCAGGCGAAGTTGATATGCGCCGCCTTAAGCAGCTTGGTCAGGTGGAAGAAGTAGGCGTTGTCCGCCGATCCCAGCGAACAGGTGTGGCTGGCGGTGACCTTCGGGCCAATGCCAGCCTTATATGCCAGCGCCGAAAGCAGCTCCACGTAACGGGAATTCGGATCATCCGTCTCATCGCAATGCACGTCGATGAGCTTGTCGTATTTCGAAGCCAACTCAACTACCGTGTGCATGGAATGCTCGCCAAACTCACGGCACTGTTCGAAATGGGGGATGCCGCCCACGCAGTCGGCACCCATCTTGAGTCCTTCCTCCACCAGCTCGGCACCCGATTCGCCATGCGGGCCCTCGTAGGAGTACATGCCCTCCTGCGGGAAGCTGACGATCTGGAGAGTGACCGTATCCTTCAATTCCTCCTTAAGCTCCAGCAGCGCCTTTAACGAGGTCAGGTTCGGGTCGGTCACATCGGCATGGGATCGAATGAGCTGCACGCCATGCAGCATTTCTTTCTTAATGCCGATTTTCGCGCGCTGCTTGATCTCGTCGACCGTCAAGTCGGACTTGGTCTCACTCCATCGCTGGATGCCCTCAAACAAGGTTCCGCTTTCATTCACCGCACCGGGCTTGCGGGCCGTGAATACGTAATCAAGGTGCAGATGCGTATCGCAGAACGGTGGGCAGACAAGTTTGCCGCCCAGATCGACCACCTCAATGGCCGCCAGATCACCACCCTGAGCCTCATATTGTTGCGCGAGTCCGGGGCCGAATGCGGTGAACACACCATCCGTGACGAGAATGTCCTGCAATGGCAGGGTGCTTGCAGCCGTGCTTCCGGGTTCTCCGGTGGCGATATGTGCGTTGGTGAACAGTGTGGTAGTCATCGTCGCTCCTTCAACTGGTGTGTTGCCGAACGGTTACGTGAACCGACTGCCCGCGTAACCAACTGAGGTTATTGTCAACAGCACGCTTTGCGGTGAGGTTAACCGGAACGACCGGTGTTCCGCGGGGGAATGGACAGATTGTATGACTGTATCGATTCGCAGTGTGCTTCATAACACGCAGTTCAAACGAGCCGATCCTGTGGTGGAGGTCGAAGGCAAAGACCTCGATATGCCAGTGCGATGGGTGTTCACCAACGAGCGAGAGGATGTCTCCAGCTTCCTTTCGGGCGGTGAGATGCTGATTATCGAGGGCAACGCTCTGCTCGCCGCCGATTGGCACGGCACGCTAGGACAATATGTAGCAAGCCTGGCACAGGCTGGTGTTGCCGCTCTGGTGGTCGAACTGGTGGAGGGTGTGGTGCGGATGCCGGACGAACTGGTGTCTGCGGCCAGGCTGCATGGGTTGACGTTGATTGGTTTGAAATCTCGCGTACCTTTTGTCGACATCTGTCAGAGTGTCAATACCGCTATCGTGCACGAACAGATGCACTTGCAATTGGAGGTGGACACAATGTCCACTTCATTACGTGAGGGATTGTCCCGTACTGGCAATATCGAGGCTGTGGCCGAAACCATTGCGTCGCTGTTCGGCGAAAGCGTCGCCATTTTCGATGGTGACGGTCTGTTGGCCGCTCGAGCGGGTCGTGCGTTCGATGCCGGCAACGAATCGAGCGCCGTCATCGCCCTTGAAAGTCGCTCCCGGCCGGTGGGAGCATTGGAGATCACGCAACGCACCATGACTTCCGACGCCACGATGCGTCGGGCCATCGCCACCATCGTGTCTCCGGTGGCCGCCCTTTATATTGACGGCGGTGCGCGCATGGGCATGATGCATCATCTGAGTATGGGTCCGGCCGACGGCGTGCACGTCAATACATTTGAGGCGCAGGAAGCGCATGCGATGCTCGAAGCGCTGGGTTTTGCCGGATCATGCATCTATATGCCATTCGCTTTTCGGTTCAGATCGGTGGTGGAAGGCATCAACCATGTATCGACGATGGTCGAACGGTTCGAAGAACTGTCGGGATGCGCCGTCTCCTGCATGCTGGAAGGTGACTTGATGGTCGGATGGTGCTCCACCACCGATTCCTCAGACGGTGCGGCCGCATTCGGACGCCATTGCATGGATGCGCTTGCCGTACTGGAAGGCGACGGTATATACGTGGTGCATGGCCGAGTGGCATTGGACACGGTGACGCTGGTCGACGGGTTCGCGGTATTGCGTGACATCGCCAATCATGAACCGGCATACGGGCGAGTCGTAAGTACCATGTCCGCACTCGTCAACCGTTTCGTCGCATCCTCTGATATGGACAAGGCGATGCGCATGCTCGTGGTGCAGACCATCGGATTCGAGGTCGCCGCCTCCCCGCTGTTGCTGGACACACTGTGCGCCTGCTTCGACAACCTCGACAGCAAAACCGGCGCGTGCGAGCAATTGGGTATCAGACGGCAAACCCTGTACAACCGACTGGACAAAGTGACACAAATGGTCGGCGTCGACTATAACGACAAACCGAACTGGGTGATGCTGCTATTCGCCGCCAAACTCACGAAATCATGGCAAGAACAGCATGGTGAATAATACGGCAGTGCCACTGGGCAACCTGTCCACTTCTACGCCGAACTGGTTAATCGACGATTCACGTTTCAGCAAATACTCAAGGGCATAGTCGAGGCTATCGCGGCGCTGGTCGACCTGCTGCGAAACGGATTCCCACTTGAATCTCATTCAGTCACACGAACAGCACATCCTTGAAAGGACGGTGACATCATGAGTTCCGCAACGATTACTACATCTGCACGACTGATGAATTCCACCCCGCAAACTGAAGAACAGGCCATGGTCAGAAAAGTCGCGGTATCTTCCTTCCTCGGCAACTTCATCGAGTGGTTCGACTACGCCTCCTATTCGTACTTCGCCACCACTATCGCCCTGGTGTTCTTCCCAACCGACAATCACACCGTCGCCATGCTGCAGACCTTCGGCGTGTTCGCGCTATCCTTCATCCTTCGCCCAATCGGCGCACTGTTCTGGGGTAGCTATGGAGATAAGAAAGGCCGTAAAGCCGCACTGGCCCACTCGATTATGTTCATGTCCGGTGCGAGCTTCCTGATCGGCTGCCTGCCGTCTTACTCGGTGATTGGCGTTGGCGCGCCGATTCTGCTTCTACTGCTGCGCATGGTGCAGGGCTTCTCCGCCTCCGGTGAATATGCCGGTGCGGCCACGTTCCTCGGCGAATATGCGCCCACTTCAAAGCGCGGCATCTACTGCTCGCTGATTCCGGCTTTCACCGCTATCGGTCTGCTCGCCGGTTCTACTCTGGCCACGCTGATGACCGCCAACATGAACTCTAGCGCGATGGTCGGTTGGGGATGGCGTGTGCCGTTCCTGCTGGCCGGCCCGCTCGGTCTGATTGTGCTGTACATCCGCGCCAAGCTCGCTGATTCCCCCGTCTACCAGTCGATGAACGATGCGCTTGAGTCCAAGGGCGCCGCCTCCGCCGACGGTCAAATCGCTGCCAAGAGCGGCATGTTCGCCCCGCTCGCCGAGTTGTTCCACAACCATCTCAAGGCTCTGATCATCAGCTTCGGAGCCTGCGTGCTGAACGCGGTCGGCTTCTACACGGTGCTCACCTACCTGCCGACCTATCTGTCTGACACCGTCGGCATGGACGTCCCCCAGTCCGGCACCATCACCACCATCTGCTTGGTCGCCTACGTGTTCATGGTGTTCGGCATGGGCCACATCTCCGACAAATTCGGCCGCAAGAAGGTGCTCATCGGTGCTTGCGTGGCGTTCATCGTCCTCACCGTTCCTGCCTTCCTCATCCTCAACACCTCCCAGTTCTGGCCCGTGCTGCTGGTTGAGCTGGCAATGTGCGCCACCCTGACCGCCAACGACGGTACCCTGTCCAGCTACCTGACCGAGACGTTCCCCACCTCCGTGCGCTTCACCGGATTCGCGTTCAGCTTCAATCTGGCCAATGCCATCTTCGGTGGTACGGCCTCGTTCATCGCCACTGGCCTGATTGCCCTAACCGGTTCATCCATCGCCCCGGCCTGGTACATGGTGGGTGTTGCGGCCATCGCCTTGGTCGCGATGATTCTTTCCCATGAAAACACCGACAAGGATCTGAATCACATCTGATCTCCTCAGCTCCGGCTCCTTTCCCGAGGGAGCCGGGCGCATTCATTGACCATCCAATCCACCACCAACCCAAAGGAGTACTGCAATGGGTAGCAACCGCCGTATGGACCACATGACCTGGCCGGAATTCAAGGAGGTGAAGACTCATCCCGTCATCGTGCCGATCGGTTCGACCGAACAGCACGGCCAGCATCTGCCCATCGGCACCGACGCGGTACTCGCCACGCGGGTCGCCGAAGATCTGGCGGAACGCATCGACGGCACCGTGCTGCCCACCCTGAGCTACGGATACAAGTCCAAGCCGCTCTCCGGTGGCGGGCCGCTGTTCCCGGGCACTATCGACATGAACGGCGTGACAGTGATCAACCAAATGCACGACGTGCTGAGCGAACTCATCGCCGATGGCTTCACCAAGATCGTCGTCATGAACGCGCATTTTGAAAACGAGGCGTTCATCGTCGAGGCCATCGATCTGGTCACCCGCGAAACCGGGGGAGTAGCCACCATCGTGGAAACCAATTGGTGGGATCCAGTTCCGCAGTCGGTTATCGACAAGGTGTTCGATGGATTGGTGTTCCCCGGCTGGGCATTGGAGCATGCGGCCGTCACCGAAACTTCGTTGATGCTCCACTATGCGCCGGAACTGGTGCACATGGACCGTATGGTCGAGGAAGCCGGTGCCACGGCGAAATCCTATGTCCGCTACCCTGTGCGCCAAGGTGACGTTCCCGCTCACGGCGGACTCGCCAATCCGGCCGGCTCAAGCGCCGAACGCGGCCGTCTGATTGCCGAGGCGTGCGTGGGTGCGGTAGCTGAGATCTGTGCCGAGGAATTTGGCGAGTAATCTCCCCTTGCTGACGCATTCGTAGTGACTCGGGTTGCAAAGGTCTGACCCTGATAGTACGGGGTCAGGCCTTTCCCATCCCAAGACGCCGCTAAGAATTCACCTGAGAGTCGCCTTCCTAGGCATGGCCATTCAATCGACGATTCTAGCGTGACTGGTGTGAGCAGGAATATGAAGAACCGGCGGTGGGCCGGCAAGCGATCGGGGATCGCTTTTGGTGCAGTAGCGCTTATCCTTACGGCTCTGGTGGTTCCTTATGCTTGTGCGGGAACCACGGGAGCCGTTCCTTTTTCCGGCGATAATCCATCTTCCGGCACCCGTACGGTGACCATCGCCGACATCACTGATTTTCACGGGCATATCGAACGTGGTGCAGACAACGCCACCGCCTTCACCGTGGCCGACAGCCATAATCCCGGCAATATGATTCCGGTATCGACCGGCGATTTGGTGGGAGGCTCCCCGTATGAGTCGGCGGTGGAGAAGGACCAACCCACGCTGGATATGGCCAAAGCGTGGGGATTGACGATTTCGGCGATAGGCAACCATGAGTTCGACCGCGGTGTCGCCGTTTCAACAATCGTATCGCTGATCCCAGCAACGGCATCGACTGGCTGTGCGCCAACGCGTCTGCCGCCAATAAGTCGCCTGACGGACTGCTGAGCCACGTACGTGACTCTACGATTCGAACGGTGAACGGCAAGCGGATCGGTTTCGTGGGCGCCCTTACTGATGCGCTCGGCTCGGTGGCCACTCCGCAGATCACTCGTGATGCCGACCTTGACGAACGGGCGGTGGACGCGATCAATCGTGTGGCCCGTGAACTCAAGCGCTCCGGAAAGGTGGATGCGGTGGTGGCCTTGCTGCATGCCGATGCTTCAGCCGCCGCCGATATTAGGCGAGATGTTGATGTGGTATACACCGGTCACAGTCACGCGATCAAGCACGGTACAACCGCGGGTGGCGCGCCTATTTACGAGGCGGGCAGCTTCGGGCGGAACATGGCCGTGCAGGATTTGATCATCACCGGTGCCGGGCGTCGCGCCACGGTGCGAGTGGCCGACGTTGACCTCGGCAATGGCACCAGCCATACGGCGGTTGACGGCGTGCTGGGCGTGGATGGGCTTAATGCGCATCCGGCGCAAGCCGCTTGGATGTCTGCCGGTGCTGAGGAGAACGATGAGGTATCGCGCGCGCAGCATATTTACCAGGCGTCGGCAACATATGCGAACCATACCGGCAGCGCGGTGATTGGCACCTTGGCCTCCGGCGTGAATTTCGACAAACAAGGTTCGGACAAGCACGGGAATACGGTCGGTGTGCTGGTGGCGGACGCGAACCGAGAGTCAATCATGAAGCATGTGTATGCCGGGAATCGCTTGCCGGTAATCGGATTTTCGAATAATGGCAGTCTGCGGACTCCACGGCTTGATATGAATGGCGATGGCAAAGTCACCGTGCGCGAGGTGGATAGTCTCATGGCCTTGCAGTTCAAGGCCGCGCATGAGACGCTCACCGGGCGCGATGTGAAGAGAGTGCTCGCCGAGCAATTCCACCGTGACGATGGGCGACTGGAGCGGCGCTGGCTCGGCATCTCCTCGAACGTGACGTATCGGTATGCCGAATGCGGTACGGCTGGTGAGAGCGGCAATGCCGATGCCGGCGTTGATACTGATTCCGGCGCTGATACCAACGCTGACGCTGACGAGTGTGCTGCCGACGAACATGCGGCGGTTCGTATCGCGAACCTCGCCGTTGACGGCCGACCGATTGCGGACGATGACCTGGTGATTATCGCGTCCAATTCATATCTGCTTCAGGGCGGCGACGGTTACCCCGCCTTCCGTGCCGGAACCAATTACGGCGAGCTGGATATGCCATACAGCCAGCCGTTGCATGAATATCTGGCCGCACATCAAGGGCTCACGGCAGTTGTTGCAGTACCGGTAGGGACTCAGGCGTAAGACACCAATTGCTGGGTGACTGAGGAACTATGGGGTGAAGTTATGAGTATAGGGCAGGAGAAAACGGCATAAATATGACGACGCTCCCCTCGCTGAGGGGAGCTGTCGCCGTAGGCGACTGAGGGGAGCTTGCGGTATAACCGTAAACTCCCCTCAGTCAGCCTTGCTGCCAGCTCCCCTCTCTGAGGGGCACCTGGCGAGACCCTTACTTGATGGCGTTCAGCCACTGCTCCTTGGTGGCCTTCTCGGCCTCGAGCTTGGCCTTCTTCTTCGGGTCGGACTCAGCGGCGATCTTCTCGTCAAGCTCGGCGAGCTGAGCATGAAGCTGCTCTTCGAAGCTGGACTTACGGGCATCGGCCTCCGGGTCGGTCTGCTTCCAGGCGGCATCCTCGATGGCCTTGATTTGCTTGTCCACGGCGTCGAGGCGACCCTCGATGCGACGCATGGCGTCACGCGGCACGTAGCCGATCTGATCCCACTCTTCCTGAATCTTGGCGAGCTCCTGACGGGCTTTCTTGGCTTCCGCGTCGGTCTTGACCGGCACTAAAGCCTCGGCCTTGACCAGCAGCGCCTCCTTGGCGGCCAGATTCTCCTTCTCGGAGGAGTTGATCTGATCGCGGTCGGCCTGACGGGCGTTGAAGAAAGTGTCGGCAGCCTCGCGGAACTTGGCCCACAGGGCGTCGTCCTCGTTGCGGCCGGCGCGACCGGCCTTCTTCCAACGGTCCATCAGCTCGTTGAACTTGCGGGAGGTCTCGCCCCAGGCGGTGGAATCCTTCAGCTCGTTGGCCTCGGCGATGATGGCTTCCTTGGCTTCCTTGGCCTGGGAACGCTCGTTGTCGCGAGCCTGCGCCCACTTGCGGCGGGACTGGTTGAACGTGGTGCGAGCGGCGGAGAAGCGCTTCCACAGTGCCTCGGCCTCGGGCTTGTCGATGCGGATGGTGGTGCGCTGGTGATTCTGCCATTCATCGAACAGGTTGCGGAACTTGTCCGCGGTGGAACGCCAGTTGGTGTTGTCGCCCAGGGAGGCGGCCAGTGCTTCGGCCTTCTCCACGATGGCGGTGCGTTCCTCGACGGCCTTGGCCACGGCGGCCTTGCGGGCCTCGGACAGTTCGGTCTTCTTGGCCTCGCCGGCGGTCTTCAGCGTCTCGAACTGTTTCTTGAGCGCGGCGACATCGCCCACGACTGCGGGCTCGGAGGTCTCCTCGCCCAGCAGCTTCAGGGACTCGTCGATCTCACGGGCTTTGACATTGGGAGAGGTCAGGCGGCTGGCCAGCAGATCAAGCTTGGCCTTGAGATCCAGGAAACGACGGGCGTACAGCGCCAGGGCCTCTTCCTTGGAGGCGTCCGGGAACTGGCCAACCTCGCGTTCGGTGTCGCCCTCCTTGACGAAGACGGTGCCGTTGTCGTCCACGCGGCCGAAGGCTTCAGCGGCCTTGACATCGGCGTCGGAGTATGCGGCGTGCGCGGCCGGGGCCGCAACGTGGGCCTTGGCCGCGGGGGCCTTCTTAGCGAAAGCGGCGGGGGAGGGCGCATGCGGCTTCGGCATTGAAGCAGGAGTCGGTGTGGCCGGGCTGGCCTCGGGTGCGGGTGTCGTTGCCTGTTCTTCGGTCGCAGCGGTGTTTTCGGTTTCGGTGACAGTCTCGTCGGCCATGGCCAGCTCCTTACAAGCATAGAGTGAGTGAGTGGGAACGCCTCGCATACCGATAATTCGGCATGCTTTGACGCAACCCTCACCTATTATATTGATTTCGTGGCTAAAGGTGCATCAATATCAGGATTCCCGGAGTGGCTCCCCTCCGAACGTGTAGTGGAGCAGCGTGTTATCGACACGCTTCGTAAGGTTTTTGAGCTCAACGGCTTCATCGGCATTGAGACGAGAGCGGTGGAAACCGGCGCTTCTTTGCTGAAAAAAGGCGAGACCAGCAAGGAGATCTACCTGCTTTCCCGTCTGCAGGAGGTCGGTCACGAATCCGACACTCCGATTGAGGACCGTCTGGGTCTGCATTTCGATCTGACCGTGCCGCTGAGCCGGTATGTGGTCGAGCACTCGGGTGCGCTGACCTTCCCGTTCAAGCGTTGGCAGATTCAGAAGGTCTGGCGCGGTGAGCGTCCGCAGGAGGGCCGCTTCCGCGAGTTCGTGCAGGCCGACATCGACGTGATCGGTGCGGGCGACCTGCCTGACCACTATGAGGTGGAGCTGCCGCTGGTCATGGTTTCCGCCTTGGAAGAGCTGCGCGCATACGGCCTGCCCAAGGCACCGTGCATGCCAACAACCGCAAGCTGTCCGAAGGCTTCTACCGTGGACTCGGTCTGACGGACATCGAAGGTGTGCTGCGCGAGATCGACAAGCTCGACAAGATCGGCGCCGACGAGGTGGCCCGACTGCTTTCCGAAACCTGCGGTGCGACCGAGGCCCAGGCGCGCGCCTGCCTCGAACTGGCCGAGCTTACCGCCTCCGATGGTGCCGAGCTGGCTGCCAAGTTCGACGCGCTGTGCGAGGCGCACGGCATCGCCGAGGATTCCGAGGCCTATGAGCTGGCCCGTCAGGGACTCGATACCCTGGCCATGATCGTCGACGAGGCCGCCGCCATCCGCCCCGGCTCCGTGATCGCGGACCTGAAGATCGCCCGTGGACTCGACTATTACACCGGCTCCGTCTACGAGACCTTCCTCGACGGCGCCGCCTCGCTTGGTTCCATCTGCTCCGGTGGCCGCTACGACAACCTCGCCTCCCAGGGCAACCGCAAGTATCCGGGCGTGGGCCTGTCCATCGGCCTGAGCCGACTGGTCAGCTACATGCTGCACACCGCCGGCGCTCACGCCAACCGTGTCAGCCCGGCCGCCGTGCTGGTCGCTGTGTGGAATGAAGAGGACCGCCCGGCCGCCAATCGTATTGCGAACCAACTGCGTGCGCGCGGCATCGCTACTGACGTGGCACCCACCGCGGCCAAGCTCGGCAAGCAGATCAAGTACGCGGACAAACTCGGCATTCCGTACGTGTGGTTCCCGGCCACCGCTGCCGAAGGTGCGGAAGGCGCAGAGCCCGCTGGCGACGAGGTCAAGAACATCGTCACGGGCGAGCAGGTTGCCGCCGATTGCACGTCGTGGGAGCCGGATACTGTGGTTGCCCAGCAAACCGTCGAAATCTGACGTATTCGCGCGAAAAATCGAGGAGAAACAAGACAATGAGCCAGACGGCTTACAGAACACATCATGCCACTGAAGTGACCGAGGCCCTGGTCGGCCAGAAGGTCACCCTCGCCGGTTGGGTTGACCGACGCCGTGATCACGGTGGCGTGGCCTTCATCGACCTTCGTGATTCGACCGGCCTCGTGCAGGTCGTCATTTACGACGAGGATATGGCCCGCCCGCTGCGCAGCGAATTCGTGATTCAGATTACCGGCGAAGTGCGCCTGCGCCCGGATGGCAACGAGAACACCCATCTGGCCACCGGCAAGATCGAGGTTGTGGCCGAGACCATCGAGATCCTCGCCAAGTCCGACGCCCTGCCGTTCCAGGTTTCCACCGCTCTTGAGAATGAGTCCGAGAACAAGCTGCCTGGCGAGGACGTGCGTCTGAAGTACCGTTACCTCGACCTGCGCCGCCCGTCCATGCAGTACAATCTGAAGCTGCGTTCCGACATGGCTAAGGCCGCCCGCCACGCGCTGGAAGACATGGACTTCACCGAGGTCGAGACCCCGACCTTCATTAAGTCCACCCCGGAAGGCGCCCGCGACTTCGTGGTGCCGGCCCGTCTGGTTCCCGGTTCCTGGTACGCCCTGCCGCAGTCCCCGCAGCTCCTCAAGCAGCTGCTCATGGTCTCCGGTGTCGAGCGTTACTACCAGCTCGCCCGCTGCTACCGTGATGAGGACTTCCGCGCCGACCGTCAGCCCGAGTTCACTCAGCTCGATATGGAGATGGCCTACGTGGACCAGGAAGATGTGATGGCCATGACTGAGAAGGTCATCGCCGCCATCTGGAAGTCCGCCGGCTATGAGGTCCAGCTGCCGCTGCCGCGCATCACCTGGAAGGATGCGATGGACAAGTACGGCTCCGACAAGCCGGACCTGCGCTTCGGCAACCCGCTGGTGGAACTGACCGAGTACTTCAAGAACACGCCGTTCCGCGTGTTCCAGGCCCCGTACGTGGGTGCCGTGGTCTTCAAGGGCGGTGCCGCCACGCCGCGTCGTCAGTTCGACGTTGGCAGGATTGGGCACGTCAGCGTGGAGCCAAGGGCCTTGCCTACGTGGTCTTCGGCGAAAACGGCGAGCTCAAGGGCCCCGTCGCCAAGAACCTGTCCGATGAGGAGCGCAACGGCCTGCGCGAGGCCGTCGGTGCCGAGGAAGGCGACGCCGTCTTCTTCGCCGCCGGTTCTCGCGAGTCCGCCCAGCTGCTGCTGGGTGCCGTGCGTGTGGAGCTCGCCTCCCGCGAAGGCCTGCTGGATCCGAAGAAGTTCGCTTTCACTTGGGTCGTGGACTTCCCGCTGTTCAAGCCCACCGACGATCCGGATGATGACGATGTGGCTGTCGGCCACTCCAAGTGGACCTCCATGCACCACCCGTTCACCATGCCCTCCAAGGATTGGATCGACAAGTTCGACAAGGATCCCGAGCACGCCATGTCCGACTCCTACGACATCGTCTGCAACGGCGAGGAGATGGGCGGCGGTTCCGTTCGTATCCATCGTGACGACATCCAAGCCCGTGTGCTCGATGTGCTGGGCATCACCAAGGAAGAGGCCGACGAGAAGTTCGGCTTCCTGCTTGAGGCATTCAAGTACGGCGCTCCGCCTCACGCGGGTTTGGCCCTCGGTTGGGACCGCACCGTGTCCATCCTGGCCGGTGCCGACTCCATCCGCGACGTCATCGCCTTCCCGAAGGCCGGCGGCGGCCGCGACCCGCTGACCGGTGCTCCGGCCCCGATTTCCGACGAGCAGCGCGCCGAGACTGGCGTCGACTACGACCCGGACGCCGACGAAAACTAATCTACGGAGCGTATACCGCCTTTCCTCAGCACTCGACGCACCTTAGTGCGCCTTCGGCTTCGAACGGCGGTCTCCGCATGCGTAGATTCATTTTCGAGGAGTAATGCTCCGGTGCTAGTAGCCGCAAATGGCCCTTGGAATAATTCCAAGGGCCATTTGCTTTTTGCGGGTGGGGCCCAATGTGCCAAATACCTGCCAAGGGGTGCCAAATACTCCGCCCGATGGCACCTCCGCCATGCGGCAAACCTCGCACCATGCGGTGTCCCCCTTGGCGTTTGCCGATTATCCTTCCATGGGGCGGTAACTTCCTCATGGGGCGGTAAACAACCCATGGGGCGGTGAAAACCCCATGGGGCGGTAGGTCAAAATGGCTTAATTCCGCGGTTTCACAATTTCTTCAAACCGCCCCATGGGCAAATTACCGCCCCATGAGGAGCGATCGCAACTCCGTATTTGATCAATGTTGTGATGCTTTGTTGTGTTTTGCTTGTTTCCGCCTCCTGTATTCCCCTTTGCGCGCATTGATGGTAAGGCTGCCGTCTATTAATACCCGGCATGAAGGTTGAGGACGGCCAGGAAGCGGTATTTGCATCGCGGTGGCAACCTCTTGTGCGAAGGCACGTTGTTTGGCGGTGTTCCACAGGTCATCGGCGAACACCTCGATGACGGTCCAGCCCAATTGCCGCAGACGTCGACGTTTTTGCTGGTCCCGCACATATTGTTTGCGGAAGCGACGGTGATGATCGCCATCATATTCAATAGCGACTTTGTATTGTGGATAAGCCATGTCAACGGTGTAGGTGTATCCGTTCTCTGAATCGGTAATGCCATATTGTGTTTGCGGTATGGGCAGGCCGAAAAGCATAAGCGCCAAGCGTGTACGAGTTTCCTGAACGGAATCCGATGGTTTTACGAGCTTCAGCGCCGCCTCACAACGCGCACGGCCAATAACGCGGTGAAAGGCCGTTAGTCGTTGAGTGAATTGTTCAATGGCATATCCATAACGTCTGATGAGCGCTTCAGCCAGCACCACTAATTCAGTGAGGTTGAGATATTGGGCAAACTGTATCCACGCATCCATGGGATGCATGCAGGTTACGCCGTTTGAGAAAGCGATACTGTTGAACTTTGCATTCCATATGCGATAGTCGACATTGTCCAATGAAGAGCGGGTCCCCTTGCTCCTCACCGTCACATAAAAATCCTTCTGTGGCAACGTGCTGTGCCTCGGCAACTCCACGCCGCATAATTCCAATGCGGTATACAGCGAGAAACACAACGTGCGTTTCGTGCGCACTTTGCCCAGCAGATTCCAACAGGCCGTGTTCTTGGCCGTGGCTTTGGCGTCAAGATCTTTGCGCAGATAGTTGTTGATTTCGCCATTGTGCGGCACTTCGCTGTATCCGTTCATGCGCCGAGCGTAGCGCATTCCACGGTGGCACAGGGGCAAAACCGAAAAATGGGGATAACTTAAGCGGCGCGAACCGGTTATCCACCGGCATATCGTGTGCCGCGCCCGGTTATCCACCGCGCTTCGGGAGTGTCGTCCACCGTATAACAGCACTCATCGTGTGCGAACAGCTAGCCACGCTCAAAATGCCTAGCACATTTATACGAATACGACATGGGAAACGGCGAGACCAGCCCCACACAATACAAAGTGACCGCCAGCCATGCGCCCGACTGCGGCATACGCGGCAGCAACGCCAACGACACCAAGGCCAAACATGGAATCAGCAGATAGGACAACACGTGCCCGCTTTGCCGTCGCAGCAACGTCTCAGCCACCACGCAGCAGGCAATCAGCGCACAGCAGACGCCGAGCGATGCGCGACTCAGCGAGAATGTATGCCGATGCCCAATGCCGCCTTCACGATGTCTGATGCGGAAATGAGACATCGACTGAGCAACTGTGTGGACATACTGTGAACACGTTGGAAACGTCGGTGTGCTATCCTCCCACTCATGTCTGAAACGAACAATGAAACAGCAGTGCGTTCGCGCGCGACAAGCACAACATCACCGAGCAAGGCCAAATTGACCCCGCTGGTTCCCGGCAAAGAGGACCCGAACCGTCCGCTAGTCGAACTGACCCACGTCGAAAAGCACTTCGGTGCTTTGCACGTCCTCAAGGACATCAACCTGACCGTCGCCAAGGGTGAGGTGCTGGTGGTCGTGGGCCCGTCCGGCTCAGGCAAGTCCACGATGTGCCGCACCATCAATCGCCTCGAGACCATCGATTCCGGCGACATCCGCATCGACGGCAAGCCCCTGCCACAGGAAGGCAAGGAGCTCGCGAACCTCAGGGCCGAAGTTGGCATGGTGTTCCAGTCGTTCAACCTGTTCGCCAACAAAACCATTCTTGAAAACGTGACGTTGGCCCTCATCAAGGTGCGTCACATGGACAAGAAGGAAGCCGAGCAACTGGCCATGGACCTGCTCGCCCGCGTGGGCGTCGACTCCCAAGCCCAGCAAGATGCCCTCCCACGCCTCTCCGGCGGCCAGCAGCAGCGTGTGGCCATCGCCCGCGCGCTCGCCATGCGCCCCAAGGTCATGCTGTTCGACGAGCCCACTTCCGCACTCGACCCGGAAATGGTCAACGAAGTGCTCGACGTGATGGTCGAACTCGCGCATGAAGGCATGACGATGATCTGCGTGACCCACGAGATGGGTTTCGCGCGCAAGGCCGCCGACCGCATCGTCTTCATGTCGGACGGCCAGATTCTCGAAGAGAACACGCCCGACGAGTTCTTCGAGCATCCGCAGACCGACCGTGCCAAGGACTTCCTCTCGAAGATCCTCACCCACTGACGAACCCACTGAAAGACGGGTACGCAATCCAATGACATTCACCAATACGTTCAAACGGAAGGCTTGCCGCGTGATCGCCGCGCTCGCCGCCGTGGCCTGCACAATGTCGCTGGCAGCCTGCGGCGCGGACGAAACCGGCAAGATCCGCATCGGCATCAAATTCGACCAGCCTGGCCTGGGCTTCAAGAAGTCCGGCACCTACGTGGGCTTCGACGTGGACGTGGCCAAATACGTCGCCAAGAAACTCGGCTATTCCGAAGACCAGATCATCTGGAAGGAGCCCCCTCCAAGCAGCGTGAGGCCATGATTCAGAACGGCGACGTGGACATGATCCTCGCCACCTACTCCATCACCGACGAGCGCAAGAAGGCCGTCTCCTTCGCCGGCCCGTACTTCGTGGCCGGACAGGATCTGCTCGTGCGCAAGGACGACAACTCCATCAACGGCCCCGAAGACCTGAACGGCAAGCGCCTATGCTCCGTCACCGGTTCGACCTCCGCCGCCACCGTCAAGGAGAAGTTCGCCTCCGAAGTCCAGCTTATGGAACAGCCCGGTTACGCCGAATGCGCCACCGCCCTGTTCTCCGGCATCGTGGACGCGGTAACCACCGACGACATCATCCTGGCCGGCCTGGCCTCCGCCTCGCGCGGCAAGCTCAAGGTGGTCGGCAAACCGTTCACGCAGGAATACTACGGCGTGGGCATCAAGAAGGGCGACACGCAGCTGGCCACCAAAATCAACAACGCCATCGTGGACATGATTCAGGACGGCTCGTGGGAGAACGCCATCAGCGATAACACCAAGGGCACCAACTACACGCCCGACGTACGCTACAACCCGCCCACCCCGGACGAAGGAGAGGAGGCCTGATGAGCGGATTCCTGGAACTCTTCAGCCAGTATGACGTGCTCGGCGCGTTTCTGGTCAATATCGAACTGACCTTGTGGTCCGCCCTGTTCTCCCTGATCCTCGGCGTGATCCTTGTGGTGATGCGCATCTCGCCGATTTCCTCGCTCAGGGCCGTGGCCGGTGCGTATGTGGAACTGTTCAAGAACCTGCCGCTGACCATCATCATGGTGTTCATGGTGCTGGGTGCCTACGCGCAGCTGAAGCTCAGCTTCTCCGACACCTTCACCACGAACTTCTTCTGGCTCGCGGTCACCGGCCTGAGCCTGTACACGGCGGCGTTCGTGTGCGAATCTCTGCGTTCGGGCATCAACACCGTGCCGATTGGCCAGGCCGAGGCCGCACGAGCGCTGGGCTTGGGCTTCATGCAGTCCGCCACCGAGATCATTCTGCCGCAGGCTTCCAAGGCTCCGTGGCACCGCTCGGCAACACGCTGATCGCCCTGCTCAAGAACTCCACCGTGGCCGCCGCCGCATCCGTGGCCACCGAAACATCCTCGCTGATGAGCGAGATGATCGAATTCCGTCCCGACGTGATCATCCAGATCTTCCTGATCTTCGCGCTCGGCTACGTGATCCTGATCATCCCCATCGGCATGCTCACCACGTACCTGTCCAACAAACTCGCCGTAAGGAGGTGACGGATATGGCCGATACTTCGAATTCCGTGCTGTTCGACGCGCCCGGTCCCAAGGGCCGGCGCACCATTCGCATCGTCAACTGGATCGCGGGCATTCTGTTCGCGGTGGTGCTCGTGCTTATCCTCATGCGCCTGCACAACCCGCCGGACGGCGAGAACCAGCTCAGCTGGGAGCTGTGGAAGCCCGCCGTCGAACGAGAGGCGTGGACCGACTTCTACCTGCCCGGACTGTGGATGACCATCAAGGCCACCATCGTGGCCGTGGTGGGTGCCGTGGTGTTCGGCTTGGTGTTCGGCGTGGGCCGACTGCTGCCGAACCCGTTGGTACGTGGCGTCTCCGCCGTGATCGTCGAGTTCTGCCGTGCGGTTCCCGTGCTGCTGCTCATGATCTTCTTCTGGCGATGGTTCGCGTTCGCGGGCCTGCCCAGCCCGTCCTATTGGGCCGTGGTGCTGGCCTTGGTGCTGTACAACGGTTCGGTGGTCGCCGAACTGGTGCGCTCCGGCGTCGGCAATCTGCCGGGCGGCCAGCGTGAGGCCTCGCTCGCTTTGGGCCTGACCGAAACGCAGTCGCTGATGGAGATCGAGGTGCCGCAGGCCGTCTACGCCATGCTGCCGGCCGCCGTCACCCAGCTGGTCGTGGTGTTGAAGGATACCGCCCTAGGCTCGATCATCATGTATACCGACCTGCTGCAGGAATCGCGCCGACTCGGCTCGATGTACTTCAACATCCTGCAGACGCTGGTCATGGCCGCGGTGATTTACTTCATCGCCTGCTGGCTGTTGTCGAGGCTCGCCGAATGGCTGCCCTCGCGCATGCAGCAGCGTACGGCCGCACCCGCCGAACCCGAGCCGCTGGCGCCGATCGCCGCCGGCGACCCGTCCAATGTCAACCAGATCGCTGTGGCCAAGGAGGTCGAAGAGCTGCCGCTGGGCGGTACGCCGCGCAAATACCATGTGCATCACCGTGGCACCAACGCCTCGATTCGCAACTGGCGGCGCACCCGCTACGAACAGGGATATGACGCCACCCAGCCCGAGTCACAGGTTGACCCGGAAACCGGCGAATTCCAGGAGTCTCAAAAGCCTGAGGACAAGCCAGAGGCCTGACAGTCAGCTCAATCGCCGCTAAGCCGGCACGAAGAATTTACTGAGTGTTTGACTGGGCTCCGGCTACGTAGCCTTCACGGAGGATAGGTTGGAACATATGAAGATGTTCCGGCACCTATCCTCCGTTTTTGCTATTGCGACCATTGCGCCGCTGGCGTTGGCGGCCACGCTAGCCGTGACGCCTGCAATCGCACAGGCCGACCAGCTGCCCAACCCGGATTGGGTGGCATTGCTCTCCGACTACGAAAAGAACTATTGGCAGGCCCCCACCGATGCCGAACACGGTGGCAAGGTGCTCGACGCCGATACAATGAAACTCGACGAAGATTTGGCCGTGGCAATTAACCACAAAGCCGCCGAAAATCTCGATAAGGATGGCCTGAACGCCCAACGCAAGCGTGCGCTCGTCGACTCCGATCTGCAAGCCGAGGAAGCCATGCCGGACGCGCTCGGTCCGGTGCTTGGCAAATATATGAGCGAAGGGCTCAAATCCGGGAAACTCAACGCCGTCGCCGATATCTTCTCCTTTAACGTGGCCTCCACCTACGCCTCAAAACGTGCGGCCATGCATCCGCGCCCCTATCTGAACCGTGCGGAAAGCAGCTACGGCGGCACTAACGATCTCGCCGGACTGCCCGCCACGCTTGACATCAAGCAATCACCCTCATGGCTCGAACACGTGCCCGGCTACTCGAACTTGCAGAAAAACAGTTCCTACCCCTCCGGCCACACTACCGGCGCCTATTCGTGGGGTATCGCGCTGGCCGGCATGATTCCCGAACTCGCGCCGCAAATCATGGCCCGCACTTCGGAGGCCGGCAACAACCGCATCGTGCTCGGCGTGCATTATCCGCTTGACATCATGGGCGGGCGCATTGGCGCATCCGCCCAGAACGGGCAGTACTGGCATAACGAATTCGCTTCGTCCATCGTGCCCGCGTCCCGGCAGCTGCGGGACTATCTGGTGTCCCGCTGCGCCGCGGACGGCCACGGCACTACCCTCGCCGCCTGCATCGCCAACACCAAGGCCTCCGGTTCGGGCGGCTACACCAACGATTTTCTGGACCCGGTGGCCACCGAGCCGGTCGCGGACCAGGCCTCGGCCGTGCGCGTCTACACCGCACGCCTGACCTACACCTTCCCGCAAGACACCGCCCAGTCCGGCGCTGATTTCATGGCACCGCGCGGGGCGGCGGACGTGCTGCGACTGGCCTATCCCGAACTGCACGCCGATCAGCGCAACGCGATTTTGAAAGCCACTGCCTTGGATTCCGGATACCCCCTATGGCAATCGAGCGACGGCTGGCAGCGTATCAACTGGGCCAAAGCCCTGTGCGCCCGCGTCACCTTGGATAAGCACGGCGACGTGGCCAAGGTCGAGACCGCCGACCAAGTGGCGCTTACCGGCCCGAGTGTGGTCAATGCCCAGTACACCGACGCGGGCAATCACCCGGCGTCGGATAGCTCGGCGGGTGAAAACAGTGCCATTGCGGCCGGACCGGATCTCGCCACCCTCCATGCCGCGCAACGACCGGCGTTGATCAGCGTAGCTATCGGTACCGCTGTAATCGCGATTGTCGGCGGAATACGGACGGTTCGACGCAAATCCAAGAACTAGCTTCAGCAGTAATTCAGCCAAAGTTCAGTCGCGCTGCTCACCGCTGCGGTGACACTGAGCAGCATCGCCCTGATCGGCGTGCCCGCTGCGACTGCGGACGAGCAGCAGACCACTGCCGAACAGAACACGGCTGCCAAACCATCCGTAATCATCAACGAGGTCTATGCCGGCAATACGAAAGCTGCCGGAGACCCGGATAGCAAGCGTTGCGATTGGGTCGAGCTCAAGAACACCGGCTCCACAGACGTTGACGTGAAGGTCTGGGCATCTACGGCAGTGACAAGAAAGCCAAGAAGCACTACACCATCGGCACCAGCGAAGTAACGAATACGGACACCGTCATCAAAGCCGGCGGATATCTGGTGGCATACATCGACCCCGACAAGGCAAAGCCTGCCAAAACCTGCGATGCCGCTGCCGATATGAAAGTCTCCTCGATCAAGAGCGAGAGCGACAATCTGATAGTCACGATTCTGGCCACTTCGAATTGTGATGATAAGAACGCATCCACGAAATTCAATGATTCGGCCACCCGACTCACGTTGCAGGACAGCGACGATAATGTCGTGGCCGATGCCGTGTTCGATTTTTCGGGTCTATTCCACGTATACCGCGCAGCTGTCCAGCAAGCGCAAGGGCATGGAAGCTGAAGGCAAGACCTGGAACTATCACGATATTCTTGCGCAATTCATCACGATGCACAACAAGAAGTCAAACGTACTGCTTATCTGGTCGGGTGACTGGCCCACCTACAGCAGCAATTCCGACAAATACTATGTGATTCTTGCCGGTGAGGGCTTCGACTCGACGGATGAGGCTTGGAATTGGTGCAAAGCCAACAATTACGGTCCGAACGACTGCATGTCTATAGATTTGCAGTAACAAGTGGAATGTGAATGTCGCTACGTTGCTGGGTCTCCTGAGTTACAAGACGTACAATCGGGAGCATGGCCAAGGACGACGACAGAACCAACAAGCCTGAAGAGGCCGGCAAGTGGGGTACAGCCGGAAAATCCTCAGGAAAGAACAACAAGAACGGCAAGGGAAAGGAATACAAAACCGATCGACGGATCGACAAGGTATTACAGCTCGCGGCGGATCGCATAGACACCATCGACTCCAGTGCCAGCGTGCCTGAACGACTGGCACGTGCGGCGAAATCCAGTGAACTGCTCAGCGCCGTATGGTCGTTGCCGCCCGCTCAACGTCTTATGTTCCACCACGGCATGCAGGTCACTGATGTCGAAGGCGATTCCACTCCCGGATTCGACGGCAATAAAGAGGACGCCGAGAAGTTCATTTCGATCAGCTCCTCCGAAATCGCCCGATACCAGCGGCTCATGTACGCGAATGGCGTCAAAGGCTCGACACGGCGGCTGCTCATCGTGCTGCAAGGCATGGATGCCTCCGGCAAGGGCGGCATCGTGCGTCACGTGTTCAGCCAAGGTGACCCGATGGGCATCCATTACCATGGCTTCGGCAAGCCTGCGGCCGAGGAGCTCGACCACGACTTCCTCTGGCGCGTGAAGCGTGAAGTGCCCAAGGCGGGGTGGATTGCCGTATTCGACCGTTCCCATTATGAAGATGTGGTCATGCCGCACGTCTATGGCACCTATCCCGAAGACGTATGGCGTGCCCGCTACGACCAGATCAACGATTTCGAACGTGAACTGGCCGCCAGCGGATGCGCCATCCTCAAGATCTTCCTCGTGGTAAGCCAGGAAGAACAGAAAAAACACTTCCTCGGGAGACTGGACGATCCCACCAAGTTCTGGAAATTCGACATCTCCGATCTCGAGGCCCGCGACCGCTGGGATGAGTATATGGCCGCATGGCAGGAGGTGTTCGAGAAAACCAGCACGGCCGCCGCACCTTGGTACCTCGTACCGGCCGATAACCGCTGGTATTCGCGAGCAGTGGTCTCCGAACTGCTGCGCACCACCTTGAAGAACATGAACATGACCTGGCCGCCCCTCGAACCCGAGGTGGACCCCGACGAGGTGCGCCGCCGGTTGGCGTGAGCGATCCTCCCACTGGCGGAGCCAAGCGCATGGCACGGCTCTTCGCACGGCTCCGCCCGCTGGCGGGAGGCGTCGCATAGCGACGGAGGGTGGCTCGTGCCGCCGGAATAGGCCACTGGGTAGACTGAGCATTATGACTGACGAGAAGGAATACGGATCCCTGGGGCGGCTGGCCCCCGAATGGGACGGTGACGAGCGTGAACGGAATCTTACGGCCGACGACATCTACGAACGATTCTTCGGCTGGGTGGAAGACATCAAAGGCATCGAACCATGGCCGCATCAGGAAGAGGCCATTATGGACCTCTTGGCCGGCGACCATGTGATTTTGAATACCCCGACCGGTTCGGGCAAATCGCTGGTGGCGCTTGGCATGCACTTCGCCGCCCTGTGCACTGGCCGCCGCTCCTATTACACCGCTCCGATCAAGGCGCTGGTGTCGGAGAAATTCTTCGACTTGGTCGAAGTGTTCGGCCGCGACAACGTCGGCATGATCACCGGCGACAGCCACATCAACGCGGACGCGCCGATCATCTGCTGCACCGCCGAAATCCTCGCCAATCAGGCTTTGCGCGAAGGCACCCATGCCGACGTGGGCCTTGTGGCGATGGACGAATTCCATTATTACGGTGATCCGGAGCGCGGTTGGGCGTGGCAGGTGCCACTGCTCACGCTGCCGCAGACCCAGTTCCTGCTGATGAGCGCCACGCTCGGCAATGTGGACGCCATTGCCGACAAGCTCTCCGATCTGAACGACACCCCGGACGTGGATGTAATCGCCGACGCGCCGCGACCGGTGCCGTTAAGCTACGAATACACGCTCGATCCGATGGAAAAACCGTGGAACTCGCCTTCCGCAACGGCGAACCCCGATTTATGTGTCCATTTCTCGCAGGACGCCGCGCTGGAGACCGCGCAGGCGCTCGCCTCCACCGGCGTGTCCAGTAAGGAACAGCGCCAAGCCATCGCAGAAGCCATCAAAGGCGTCAAATTCACCACAGCCTTCGGCAAGATTCTGCAGCGACTGCTGCGCACCGGTGTCGGCATCCATCATGCCGGCATGCTGCCACGCTACCGCCGCCTGGTCGAGCAGCTCGCCCAGCAGGGTCTGCTGCCCGTGATTTGCGGCACCGATACATTGGGCGTCGGCATCAATGTGCCGATTCACTCCGTGGTGCTCACGGCCCTGACCAAGTTCGACGGCACCAAGATGCGCCGCCTGCGCGCCCGTGAATTCCACCAGATTGCCGGACGAGCCGGTCGTATGGGATTCGATACCGAGGGACTGGTGATCGCCGAGGCTCCCGAATACGAAATCGAAAACCAGAAGGCCATCGCCAAGGCCGGGGGAGACCCGAAGAAGCTCAAGAAGGTCAAGCGCAAGAAGGCTCCGGAAGGTTTTGTGACCTGGAACCAGAGCACGTTTGACAAGCTCATCGACGCCGAACCGGAAACCCTGGTCCCGCACCTGAAAATCACGCATTCGATGGTGCTCAACGAAGTGGCGCAGGGCGGCGACGCCCGTGCCCGTATCGACGATCTCATCGACGATTCCGCGCAGACCCCCGACCAAAAGGAGCATCTGCACCAGCGGGCCGACGAGATTTTCCAAACCCTGTTCGATACCGAAGTCATCGAAACCGAGGACCGCAAGGACGGCGGCAAGGACTACTACATGACCCTTGATATGCCGGACGACTTCGCCCTCGACCAGCCGCTCTCCCCGTTCCTGCTGGCCGCGCTCGAACTGCTGGACCCCGAGTCCGACACCTATGCGCTGGACGTGATTTCCATGGCCGAGGCCACGCTCGAAGACCCCAAGCAGGTGCTGCGTGCCCAGGAGCGTCAGGCCCGAGACAAGGCGATGGCCGATATGAAGGCTGACGGACTCGACTATGACGAGCGTATGGATAAGCTGCAGGAGATTACGTATCCGAAGCCGCTGGAAGACATGCTCGAATCCGCGTTCGACCAGTACCGCCACGATGTGCCGTGGGCCAACGACTACTGGCTATCGCCGAAATCCGTGGTGCGCGACATGGTGGAAACCGCCTCCGACTTCACCGGATACATCACCCGATACAACATCGCCCGCTCCGAAGGTACCCTGTTGCGCTACCTCTCGGACGCCTACCGCACGCTGGCGCGTACCGTGCCGCCCGAAAAGCGTGACGAGCAACTCGAAGACATCATCTCCTGGCTGCGCGTGCTCGTGCGCTCCATCGACTCCTCGCTGGTGGATGAATGGGAGAACGCCGGCGATTCCGCCGACCAGTCCGAGGCGGCGGCCTCCTTGGCGGCGCCGGGCAAGAAGAACGCGGTGGTCGAGGACCGACGAGGCCTTATCGTGCTGATCAGAAACGCCATGTTCCGCCGTGTGCAGCTTATGGACCTCGACCAGCCGGACAAGCTCGGCGCGCTCGACAAAGACTGGGGCTACGGTGTGCACGAATGGGAAGATGTGCTCGACGACTACTACGACGAGCACGAGTACGTGGGCATCGGCGCCGAAGCGCGCTCGCCCGAACTGTTCATGTTGGATGACAAGCACGAGAACGACGAGCATACGTGAAGGTGCGTCAGATTATCGATGATTCCGATGGCGATCACGATTGGGCCATCGAAGGCATCGTGGACCTCGACGCCACCCAAGACACCGGCGAAGTAGTCTTCCACGACTACAAGGTGAGTAACTGATTCCTTTCTTGGCTCCCCTCTCTGAGGGAAGCAGGGTGCAGCTCGAACGTCTGTTCGAACACTGGGGTACTATAGGACGTTATGAGTGAGAACGATTTGTTTGGGGCGGCTGATGCGCCGGAGTCGATGACGCGGCCGTTGGCGGTGCGCATGCGTCCACGCACTTTGGACGAGGTGATTGGCCAAACGCAGGTGTTGGGCCAGGGCTCGCCGCTGCGCCGCCTCGCCAATCCGGCCAGCAAAGGCAGTCTCACCGCGCCGAGCTCCGTAATCCTGTTCGGCCCTCCAGGCGTCGGCAAAACCACGCTCGCCACCATCGTGGCCGGCCAATCCGGCCGCGTGTTTGAGGAACTCTCCGCCGTGACATCCGGCGTCAAAGACGTGCGCGACGTACTCACCCGCGCTCACGAACGGCTCGTGTCACGCGGCCAGGAAACCGTACTGTTCATCGACGAGGTACATCGCTTCTCCAAATCCCAGCAGGATGCGCTGCTTCCCGCCGTCGAAAACCGCGACGTGACCTTTATCGGCGCCACCACCGAGAACCCGAGCTTTTCCATCATCAAACCGTTGCTCTCCCGTTCGGTGGTCGTCAAGCTTGAGTCATTGGAGCCTGATCAGCTCATCGAACTGGTGCAGCGCGCGCTGACTGATGACCGCGGTCGTCAGGGGCGAGGTCAAAGCCGCGGACGAAGCCATCGCCGACATCGTGCGCATGGCCGGTGGTGACGCACGCAAGAGTCTCACGATTCTGGAGGCCGCGGCTGGCGCGGTCACTGGCGACGAAGCCCGCAAAAAGGGCGCACGCCGACCCATCATCACCCCCGAAATCGTGGCTACGGTAATGGACACCGCCACCGTGC
>ENA-OPZN01000050-OPZN01000050.1-human-gut-metagenome-genome-assembly--contig:-NODE-50-length-51753-cov-3.119494_pt1 | contig 51753 bp, 47 predicted proteins | sample MGYA00242483_ERZ504503 | MGnify/ENA primary metagenome ERZ504503 (study PRJEB26092, sample SAMD00036285) | human gut metagenome | host: Homo sapiens | study: EMG produced TPA metagenomics assembly of... | reverse complement strand
CAAGGAGGAGGCCGAGAAGGCTGCTCGTGAGGCGGAGCTTGAGGCCAAGCGCCGCGCCGTCCCCGCTTCCGATTCCGGCATGCGCTTCCCGTTCGTTGCTCGATCAGATCGCCGAGCAGGAGGCCGTGCTCAAGGGGAAGAAGGCAGCCGAGGCTGCAAAGCCCGCGAACGAGTCTCGCAACGAGCGCGGTGGCCGTCGTGGCAACCGTGGTGCGAACACCTCATCCGATAAGGGGTCGGAGACTCCGACGCGCAGCCGCCGCCGCAGTTCCGCACCCGCGGCGAATATGCCCGACAACTTCCCGCCCTCGCCTGAGAAAGCCGGCAAGGGTGGCAAGAAGGGTCGCAAGGGTTCCGTGCACGACACCCATGACGGCGAGGATCGTTACGCTCGTATGGCTCGCGAGGCGGAGGAGTACAGCCGCGAGAAGGTGCTGGCCGACGCCCGCGCTGCCGTGGCAGAGGCTTCCCGCGAGTCCTCCGGTCGCCGCAAGAAGCGCAAGGAGAAGCGCCAGGCCGAGGCGGCAGCCGCAGCCGAGGAGCGCAAGATCGAGGAGGCTCTGGCTCAGGGCATCAATCCCGAGGACCTCGACGCCGTCAAGGTCTCCGAGGGCGTGACCGTCGCCGAGCTCGCCGAGGCCCTCGACGTCTCCGCCAACGACATCATCAAGCGCCTGTTCCTGCTGGGCACCCCGCTCACCATGACGCAGACCATGAGCAACGACCTCGTCGAGCTCGTCGCCGACGACCTGGGTCGCCAGGTGCGTATCGTCACGGCCGAGGAGGAGAACTCCTTCAGCTTCTATGACGATCCCAAGGACCTCAAGCCGCGTCCGCCCGTGGTCACCGTCATGGGACACGTCGACCACGGCAAGACGAGCCTGCTCGATGCCATCCGCCACACCAACGTGTGGAGCGGCGAGGCCGGCGGCATCACCCAGCACATCGGTGCCTCCGAGGTTACGATCAACGGTCGTCAGATCACGTTCGTCGACACCCCTGGCCATGAGGCCTTTACCGCCATGCGCGCCCGCGGTGCCAAGATCACCGACGTGGTCGTGCTCGTGGTCGCCGCCGATGACGGCGTCATGCCTCAGACCATCGAGGCCATCAACCACTCCAAGGCGGCTGGCGTGCCGATCATCGTCGCGGTGAACAAGTGCGATAAGCCCGAGGCCAACCCGACAAGGTCCGCCAGATGCTCACCGAGTATGGCATCATCCCCGAGGAGTGGGCGGTCAGAACATGTTCGTCAACGTCTCGGCCAAGAAGGGCCAAGGCATCGACGAGCTGCTTGAGACCATCCTGCTGCAGGCGGACGTCCTCGAACTCAAGGCCAATCCCGACACCTTCGCATCCGGTACCGTCATCGAGGCCAAGCTCGACCGCGGTCGCGGCCCGGTCGCGACCCTGCTCGTCACGCGCGGCACCCTGCACGTGGGCGACACCATCGTCGCCGGCATGAGCTACGGTTCCGTCCGCGCCATGCTCGACCAGCATGGCGAGCACAAGGATGCCGCATGCCCCTCCGACGCCGTCGAGATCCTCGGCCTCAACTCCGTGCCTGCCGCAGGCGACGAGTTCCGTGTATTTGAGGATGCCCGCGATGCCCGCGACCTCGCCGAGCAGCGCTCGCTCAAGGCCCGCATCGAGGAGCAGAACAAGGTCAAGCACGTCACGCTCGAGACCCTGTTCGACGAGATGAGCCAAAACGAGCTCAAGGAGCTCAACCTGGTGGTCAAGGCGGATGCCCAGGGTACCATCGAGGCGCTCGCGGACTCCATCGGCAAGATGGATCAGTCCGAGGTCCGTATCAACATCATCCACTCCGCCGTCGGCGCGATCTCCGAGACCGACGTCACGCTCGCCGCTGCCTCGAACGCCATCATCATCGGCTTTGGCGTGCGTCCGCAGCCCAAGGCGCGCGACGCGGCCGAGAAGGAGAACATCCAGATCAAGACCTACTCCATCATCTACAAGGCTATTGAGGATATCGACGCTGCCCGCATCGGTATGCTTGCGCCCACGGAGGAAGAGGTCCAGACCGGTGCCGCTGAGGTTCGCGAAACGTTCCGCGTGCCCAAGGCGGGTCTCATCGCCGGCTGCATGGTCACCGAGGGCGAGATCAGCCGCGACGACAAGGTGCGCGTCGTGCGCGACGGCGTCGTGGTATTCGACGGCGCCTTCGGCTCCATGCGCCGCTTCAAGGATGACGTCAATGTGGTCAAGAGGGGCTACGAGTGCGGTCTTGGCATCGAGAAGTTCCAGGACATCAAGGTCGGCGACATTCTCGAGGCCTACAAGATCGTCGAGGTCGCGAGGACAGAGTAGCCTGCGACTGGCTTCCTCAGGCACCCCCACCTTGCCCTTCAATCGTCGGGCGCCGCACGCAAGGCGTGCGCCCTCCTCTTTCAGGGCAATCTGGGGCACCTGAGAAACCCAGGCCGGGTGGCCTTGCTCGGTGATCCCGTTTTTGATTGGACGCTCTTGCGCTCGCCCGAATCTGGGGCACCTGGAAAAGCCTTGAGGCACTTTGCTTGTACGATCTGGTTTGTCAGGACGAGCGAGTAGGGTGTGTAACGAGAAGAACCTTCGTGGGTATATGAGAGGGCAACGTGCGCGTGCGTGCGTTGTCCTTTCGTAGCCTACACAGACCTTTTGGGGAGCTGGTGTTGTATGAAGCAGACGCCTATGACCCGCCGCTTGGGTGAGCAGCTGCGTGAGAAGCTCGGATATATCCTTTTGTTCGAGATCTCCGATCCTCGTCTCGAGCTCGTGACGCTCACGGGTGTCGAGGTCTCCCAGGACCGTTCATTCGCGCGCGTGTTCGTGAGCTGCGAAGGCGATCGCTATGAGGAGGTGCTGGACGTCCTTAACGCGGCCAAGGGCAGAATTCGCAGCCTCTGCACGTTCGCTCGACTGGCGTGTGACTCCCGAGCTCCAATTCAAGATCGACCGCTCCACCGACGAGGCGGAGGCGATTAGCCGTGCCCTCGAGAACATCCCCGCGACCCTCGCCGTCGAGAAGGACGAATTCGGCTATCCCATCGAGGATGCCGATGTTGAGAAAGATATGAGTGATGAGCAATAGCACGTCGCCTTGTTCCGGTCGAAGCACGACGCCCGATAGTGTGGGCGGGTGTCATAGATTTCGTCGAGCGCCCGCACCATCGCGATCTCGGGGCACACGAATCCCGATGGTGACGCCCTCGGCTCGGTTCTCGGGCTCGGCGCTTCGATCAGGGCGCAGTTTCCCGACAAGCGCGTCGACTTTCTGCTTGCCGACGATGGCTCCATCCCGCGCATATACCGCTTTCTGCCCCTTGCCGGGGAGCTGGAGCCCGCTGTTCGGCATGCGGAGGCGTACGACCTGTTCATCTCGGTCGACGTTCCCACTCTCGAGCGTCTTGAGGATTCCGCTGCGGTGGCTAAGCGGGCTCGCGGTCGCGTGGTGATCGACCATCATCCCTCGCGCGAAGAGTTCGGCGACGTCACGGTGCGCGTGACGTCGGCTGCCGCGACCGCAGTCCTTGTGTACGAGCTCCTCGATGCTGCGGGGTGGCCCTGCACGCCTGACATCGCGTCGTGTCTCTTGACGGGCTTGATGACCGACACCGGGCGCTTTCAGTATCAAAACGCCAATCCCTCGGCGTTTGCCTGCGCCTCTCGTCTGGTCGACGCCGGTGCCCAGCCGGCACAGATCGCCCTCGAGGTGTACCAGAGCCAGCGCATTGAGTATCTGCATCTCGAGTCGATCGTGATGAGCCGTATCGAGACGCACGCGTGCGGTCGCGTTGCCTACAGCTACGCGTTTGCCAGCGATCTTGTCGAATGCGGTGTCAAGCCGGCGGAATGCGACGGCCTGGTCGATATCGTGCGTCAGGTTGATGGATCTGAGCTCTGCCTGTTTTGCGCGAGAGCGAGCCGGGTGTGGTGCGCGGCAACCTTCGTTCGAAGGGCAAGCTCGACATCTCCGGAATCGCCGTCGAACTCGGCGGCGGGGGCACGCCGCGGCAGCGGGATTCACCTTCCATGGAACGGTTGCCGAGGCTGCCGAGACGGTGCTCCCCAAGCTGGAGGCGCTTCTCGCTTAGGGCTCGTCACACAAAGCACGACCAAGGGGATGGGCGCGAGATGCGCATGCCCCTTGCGTACACGTGAACATATTCGCCAGAAAGTGAGGATCGCATGGCGAAGCGCAAGCCGAGCGAGCTCAATCTCCTGCTCGCTGTCGATAAGCCGGTGGGTATCACCTCTCACGACGTTGTGTCCAAGGTGCGTCGCGCCCTGGGCGAGCGCCGCGTGGGTCATGCCGGAACCCTTGACCCGCTTGCCTCAGGCGTCATGATCGTGGGCGTAGGCCAGGCGACGCGGTTGTTGGGGCGTGTCACCCTTGACCGCAAGCGATACCTCGCGCGCATCACGTTTGGGGCCGAGACCACGACCGACGATGCGGAAGGAGAGGTCACGCGCACTGCTCCCGCAACGGACGATCTTAGTTCTCGGCTCTTCGCCTCGAGCATCCTCAAGGATTTTCTCGGTGAGCAGGAGCAAGTCCCGCCGGCGTACTCCGCGATTTCCATCGACGGTGTGCGATCGTACAAACGAGCCCGGGCTGGGGAGGATGTCGATCTCCCAGCGCGCACCATCGAGGTGTATGCTGCCGACCTCGTGGCGATAGACGAGGTCGACGGCCATGTTGTTTGGACGGCTTCGTTTGATGTGAGCAAGGGGACGTACATCCGCTCCCTTGCGCGCGACATCGGCCGCGCTGCGGGCAACGCCGCCCACATTTCCGACTTGCGCCGTACCGCCTCGGGTCCCGTTACGGCTGGCATGTGCCTGCGCATCGAGGACCTGTCGTGCGAAGGTGCTCGCGCCGCCGCGCTCGATCCCGCCGTCGTGCTCGGCATGCCCGTGCGTACGCTCAGCGATGCCGAGCTCGCTGCCGTTCTGAATGGTCGCGCGATACCGAACCACTTTGCGGGAGGCTCTCTTGCGCCCGGCCGATGCTCCCATCGACACGCCGTGCGCGCTCACACACGGCGGCCAACTGTGCGCCATCGCGAGCTCAGAGGGCGATAGCTACGCATGGAGACGGTCTTTCCCCAGGGTATCGAAGGTGTTGCGCAATGACGCGCGTACAGGACGCGGTTTCATCGCATACGGGCGCGCACATGCCCGGGGCGCACATGCCCGCGCGTGCAGAGCTCGCGCGCGACTTTCTCGTCGCCCCCCTTGCCTCTGATACGACGTGAGCGGTAGCCATACAACCGTTATACGTGTGGGTGACGATGCTTCGCCAGCGACGCCCGTGCCGTGCGTCGTTGCCATCGGGGCGTTCGACGGTGTCCACCGGGGTCATCTCGGCCTGCTTTCCCGCGCGCGTCGTGATGCAGCTGAGCGTGGGGTTGCTGCCATTGCCGTCACGTTCGACCCCGATCCGGATGAGGTGGTGGGTAAGCGTCCCGCACTCAAGCTCCTGAGTATCGCCGATCGCATCAAACCCTTAGGGCGTCGGGCACGGGTGTGGTGGTCGTTCCCTTCACGCGCGAGCTTGCCGCCCTCGATCATGTGGCCTTTTTGAGCAGGTCCTCGCTCCGTATGTGGACATCCGCGCGATACACGTTGGCGTCGATTTTCGCCTTGGCGCACGTGGCGCCTCGACCGTCGATGTCATTCGTGCCTGGGGTGCGAATCGCGGTGTTGAGGTTACGGGTCACGAGCTGCTTATCGATGGCGACGCACCCATCACGGCCACGCGCATCCGGCGCCTGATCGCCGCGGGTGACGTCGTGGCCGCCGCCGGTGAGCTCGGACGACGGTTCTACGTGCACGGTGTTGTTGCGCCGGGGCGCGGAGAGGGCGCGGGAATGGGATTTCCCACTGCCAATATCGAGGTCCAAGCGGACATACAGATGCCCGCCGATGGCGTCTACGCGGGATTCGCGCGTGTTGGAGGCGAGGTCTGGCCCGCCGCGATCAACGCCGGCGTGCCCCCGATGTTTGCCGACTCCGTCGCGTCCGCCCGCCTCGAGGCCAATCTAATTGGCTATCACGGTGACCTGTACGGCCGGGAGGTCTCCATCGCGTTCGATCGCATGATGCGTCCCTCGCATTCATTCGAGTCCATTGACGCGCTTATCCGGGCGGTCGAGGGGGATATCGCACAGATTGCGGCAGATTATGGTACGACGCCGGTGAGGATCGCATGATTTCTGAGGACGACAAGAACAAGGTACGTGACGCGACCGATCTCGTCGCGCTCATCCAAGAGACCGTCGAGCTCAAGCCGCGCGGCAACACCGACCTCTGGGGTTGCTGTCCGTTCCACGGCGAGAAGACGCCTTCCTTCCACGTGATCCCCTCCACGCAGGTGTGGCATTGCTTTGGCTGCGGTGAGGGCGGCGACGCGTTCACGTACGTCATGAAGCGTGAGAACCTGAGTTTTCCCGAGTCCATTCGATATCTAGCGGATCGCGCGGGCATCGAGCTCGAGGAGGAACGCACCTTCAAGCGTTCCGGCACCAAGCGCAATCGCCTTATCGAGGTCTGCGAGGCGACCGCCGAGTTCTACCATACTCTGCTCATGCGGGGTAAAGACGACCGCGGTCGCGCATACTGCAAGGGACGTGACCTCGATGCCGCCACCTGTCGCACGTACCACCTGGGGTTTGCGCCCGGCCATGGCGCACTCGTGCGCTATTTGGGGTCCAAGGGGTTTACGCCGCAGGAGATGATCGATGCCAATGTGGCGTTCCGCAGTCGCAGCGGCGGGCTTGTCGACCGCTTCTTCGACCGCGTGATCTTTCCTATCTACGACGAGCAGGGTCGGTGCATCGCGTTCGGCGGTCGCGCGCTCGATAAGGAGAAGACGAACGCCAAATATCTCAACACGTCCGAGACGCCCATCTTCCACAAAGGCAAGAACCTCTATGGGTTCAACTGGGCCAAAGATCACATCGTGAACGCGAACGAGGTCATTGTGGTCGAAGGCTATATCAGTGCGATGAGCTGTTGGAAAGCGGGTATCGAGAACATCGTGGCCGTGCTGGGGACTGCGCTCACCGAATCGCACGTCAAGACGCTTACGCGCTTCACCAAGAAGATCATCTATATGTTCGACGGCGACGCCGCCGGGCAAAAGGCGGCTCGCCGCGCGATCCAGTTCATCGAGAAGGACGACATCGACCTGCGTTGCGTCATCCTGCCCGATGGTCAGGATCCCGATGACTTCGTACGCGCAAACGGCGGCGAGGCCCTGCGGGCGCTCCTCGATCAGTCCATCCCGCTCATGGACTTCGTCTTTGGAAAGCTCGAGGAGGAGAGCGATATCTCCACACCGGGTGGTCGCGCCAGGGCCATGCGCTCCGCGCTCGAGCTCATCTACCCGCTGCGTGCGAGTTACATGATCGACGGTTATTACATGCAGATCGCCGACCGCCTGGGACTCGACGTTGAAATGATCCGCTCGAACGCCGGCAAGGTGTTTCGCGAGGTTCAGCAGCGCGAGGAGGCCAATCGCCGTCGCGAGCAGCAACGCGAGCGCGCGCATGCGGAGCGTGAACGTATCGGTGCCGAGGGCGGGGGAGCGCCTCGCGCGCGCGGGAGTGAGACGATTGCGTCCGTCGGGAGTGCGCCTGCCGCCCCTGGAGCCACCTCCGCCGTCGACTATCCGCCATATGATGAGCCGTACTATGAAGACGCACCGTACGATTACGTTCCGGATGCTCCCGATGTCGTTGGTGCGGAACCACCCGCGCGCAACGAGGACGCGGCGCTATCCATGCTCACCGACCTCGAGCGCCGTCAGCTCGCCTGCGAGCGTGAGCTGCTGACCATGCTCACCACCTACCCCGACGCGTTCAGGCCGTTTGCGGAACGCATCACCGAGGTTGAATGGGTCGATTCCCGCAACGAGACGATAGCCTGGTCTGTTCTCGCAACGCCCGAGGGCACGGGTGCCGCTGAGGTCATGTCGGCCGCACGCGCGGTGTGCCCCGAGGCGGCGCAGCTCGTGTCGGCCGGTATGATCTCGGCGACGAGCAGGCATCCTACAGAGACAAACATCGCCTTCCTGCTCGACACGCTCGAACTGTACACGGCACGTCGTCGCATGAGGCGCGCAGTCGCGCCTGCGGTCCAACAGCTCGCTTTCGAGCGATGAGCGCAGGGAGCTCGCCATCCAGGCAACACGGGATGCCGCGCGCATTCGAGAGCTCGAGCGGGCCGTTGAGGGGATAGCCGACCCCTTCCGGCAATAACGAGATTGTCAGAAAAGCGCAATCTTCTGGCACAATTGGGTATAGAACCGTGGTAAAGTAATGAATCCTATGTGCTAAGAAGGGAGCATCTGTGCCAAGAAAGACTCAAAGCACTGAATCCGCGCTGGACGCGACCATCGAAAGCTGCTCAATCTCGGCTCGAAGTCCGGTTCCGTCACTGAGGACGAGATTCAGGTTGCCCTCAAGGATGTCGATGTAACTGATGCACAGCTGAGCTCTATCTACCAATTCCTCCGCGATCGCGGCGTCGAGATCGTCTCTGCCACCGAAGACGATGAGTCCGAGCTGGTTGTGGACGATGACGACCACGACGTATGAGGGACGAGGATCTCGACGGGGACGAGAGCGACGAGGACCATGACCTTAAAATGGCCAAGCGCGCGGATGCCGAGATGGCCTCGACTAAATCGAAGAAGAAGGCTCGTACCGTGCGCACCACGCGCAGCCGTTCGCGCGCTCGCGGCATCGACGCCTCAACGGTCATGCTGACGGGTGACCCGGTTCGCATGTACCTTAAGGAGATCGGCAAGGTCGATCTGTTGACGGCCGCCGAAGAGGTCGACCTGGCCATGAAGATCGAGGCCGGCCTGGACGCTGCCGACAAGCTCGAAAAGCAGGAGGCTGGCGAGCTCGAGCTCACCCGTGCCGAGATGCGCCGCCTCATGCGTGTCGAGCAGGTGGGTTTGGACGCCAAGCAAGCGCTCATCTCTGCGAATCTCCGCCTGGTTGTGTCCATCGCCAAGCGCTACGTGGGTCGCGGCATGCTCTTCCTCGACCTCATCCAGGAGGGCAACCTCGGTTTGATTCGCGCGGTCGAGAAGTTCGACTACGAGAAGGGCTTCAAGTTCTCCACGTACGCCACGTGGTGGATTCGCCAGGCCATCACGCGCGCAATCGCCGACCAGGCCCGCACCATCCGTATTCCGGTCCATATGGTCGAGACCATTAACAAGCTCGTCCGCGTGCAGCGTCAGCTGCTTCACGGATCTCGTCGCGACCGACCCCGAGGAGATCGCGCCGAGATGGACATGAGCGCCGATCGCGTGCGCGAGATCCAGAAGATCTCTCAGGAGCCCGTGTCGCTTGAGACGCCCATTGGTGAGGAGGAGGACTCCCAGCTGGGTGACTTCATTGAGGACGCCCAAGCGGTCGTTCCCGCCGATGCCGCGAGCTTCTCCATGCTGCAGGAGCAGCTCACGCAGGTGCTCGATGGCTTGGCTGAACGCGAGCGTAAGGTTATCGAGCTGCGCTTTGGCCTGGTCGATGGCCATCCGCGCACTCTTGAGGAAGTTGGCCGCGAGTTTGGCGTCACGCGTGAGCGCATTCGCCAGATCGAGTCCAAGACCTTGGCCAAACTTCGTCACCCCAGCCGCTCCAGCAAGCTCAAGGATTACCTCGAGAACTGCTAAGTCAATACGAGAGCGCGTTCTTGTCGCCCCTTGTGAGCCCTGTGCTCCAAGGGGCGCTTTTCGTACTTGTCCTGGCGGGCGAGGGCCCCGACTCCCGTGATCGCAGGGGAGGGATTGCGGTGGCTCATCTGTATACAAAAAGACCCGCGAGAACGCGGGTCTGAAAATTCTGGCTCCTCGAGTAGGACTCGAACCTACAACAACGCGGTTAACAGCCGCGGGCTCTACCATTGAGCTATCGAGGAATTGTCAAGCTGCTCACGTGCTGTGCTCCTGAGCAACGAAGTTAATTATACGGAACGTCCCGCGTGACGCAAGCCCCAATTTTAAAAAAGATTTTTGAGCCGTGGATGGGTCATGGTCAGGAACCGTGGATGGCCTTGCTGATGTCTGTGCCTGCGCATCGAAGAATAGCTGTAGGGTTTTGATCCGTGCGCTACACATTTGTGCATTCTGTCGTGCTGTTCACAGGGAGAAGGGCCTGAATCTGTCGAAAGGTCGATAATCCGCGCGATTTCAGCGACGCGTAACCTTTATCTTTATTGGCGACAAACGTAAGGTAGGGCATGTCATCGGTTGATTCATATCCGTTGATTACAGACAGCCGCCCTACCAACGGGTGATGATTTCCTCGGCGCTCGAAGATGAGCGTTCGCCAAGCTGTAGTTGCTTGGGTGTGTTCGTCTCATATGGAGGTAGACATGTTTGTCTGGTGCAGGTGTTCGCGGGTTTCCTAATGGGCCAGCTGCCCTATGTGCTTGATGAGCGCCTCATCTGCCTCATTGCGTCTGCAATTGCCGCTGCATGCTGGTCTTGGGAGGGGATTTTCCTTGCGAAGGGGTGCGGGGGACGTGACGATGCGGGACCATCGGGCGTCTCCCGTGTTTTTGACGCGCGTCGAATGCGCATGGTGCCAGCGTTGTTCTTTTGCATCGGATGTTTACGGCCTCTCGCCATGATGTGGTGCTTTCCCCATTTTGCATGTGGGGCTTTGTGGGGAACGCAGGTTGTGGGGAATCCGATGGCGAGCTTGGGGCTCGTGGCATCCGTGATAGGCGTCGGCATGTGGGTGGTTCGAATTGCGCGGCCTGGTGTTGGAAGTCCCACGGGAGTATCACGGCGTTACGCATGCGCCCTGCTGGGCTCATATGCATCGGGCGAAGTCGCCTCCTATGCGGCTTCGTGTGCGATTCCTCTAAGGGGGGCCATTTGGAGAGCTTGCCTCCTATGGCCTGTGCATGGTTCTGGTTGTGGCGGTGATCGCCGGCGCGTTTGTGGTCTGGCGGCATACGGGACAAGAAGCTGTGGAGGGCGGAGCCGACGAATCGTCTTTGGACTTGGACGAGGGAGACGAGCGGCGGCATGAGCGACTGGCTGAGACGTACCATCTGACGGAGCGCGAGACAGTGTGCCTTCTCCTTGCGCTGGATGGGATGACCTCCGCTGCCATCGCGGAGCGATTGGGCATCAAGGCTCCGACCGTTCGTGCGTATCAGCAACGTGCGTACCGCAAGATGGAGGTCGCCTCGCTCACAGAAGCACGCGAGCTGGTCGCCGGCAGGCAGTCGTTGAGCCCCTGTCATCACCAGACACGCCTACTCCGAATGAACGAGAGTCCTTTAAGCGTCGCGGCTCGGGTCGCTCCGTGGTGTTGTCAGCGCGCATCGCTTGCGTTCTGCTCGGCAACAGTGGGTTTGCCATCGCTTCGGTTGCCTGCCAACCGCTCTTGACCAGTCATGGGGCGCGGGCGACGTTGTACTTCGCGCAGGGATCGTGATGGCATGCACGGCGGCTGCATGGGCATTTTCCCACACGGGGACGGATGGGGGCGTCACGGCTTCTCTGCGCTCTGCGCATAAGCTGTCCTCTTCCCGGGGAGGACGCTTGGTAGGCGACGAGGCCTTCGAGCCGTTCGGCCCGCAGGCTCGAGCTGCCACGTGGGGAGTCCTATGCGAGATCTCTTCGCTGTCGCGAACATTCCGGGATTATTGAGCGGCGCTGCCATCGTGGCCATCGTGCTCTGTGCAATCTCCTCGTCCATCTCTTGGATGTGTCATCACGATGCCGGAGGGGCGGCGATCTCGTCTGTCCCCGTCGCTCCCACGTCTCCGGGCGTGACGCTTGACGTTCTCCATGTTGTCTACTTGGCGCTGCTTTCCCTTATGATCGGCATTGCTTGGGAGGAGGTGTGGCGCTCGGCCTCACCGCTCAGCTTCGCACCGCTCATGATGCCACTGTTCGGATGCATCATCGTTGTGTGCGTTGGAGGGCTACGCTCCCAAGGGGTGGGGGCCACGCGCCAGCTTCTCAGCGGCACGCTGGTGGTTGTGTTCGCTGCGGAATCAGGGCAAGCGTCCGTCGCCCTCTTTGGCACGTCCGTGCTTGTAATCTACCTGCTCGCATTGTCTTTACGCAACACGGTGCGGATGTCGGCTCGTGGGTTGCCGCTCTGTGCGCTGTTTGGGGTGGCGGGCATCCTCGGCGGTGGCAAGGTGACGAATGTGTACGCCGACCTCTCATATGCCCAGTTTAGAGATGTGGTTTTCGGAGGATACGCGTCCATGGGAGATGTCGTACCGGCGAGCGGCATGGGCGATGTCAGAACCGCGATGCTCGTGGCGATTGTCACCTGTCTGACCTTGTTGATGCTCCTGACCGTATGGGCGGGTGTTCGGCTTCTTACCGATGTCCGTAATGAGCGCTATGCCGCGGCGCTCCTCGCTTCTCACAATGAGGATCGTTCTCGGCTGGAGAGTTACCTTGCAGGTCGAGGCCTCAACTCTGTCCAGGTTGAAGTTGCGCTGCGTATCGTCGCGGGGGAGTCGGGCCCACAGATCGCCCGCGCGATGTGCTATTCAATCGGCACCGTCAACTCCGCCCGGGATGCCGCCTATCGACTGCTACGCGTTCATCGTCGCGCCCAGCTTGTTGCTTTGCTGCGAAGGGATGCGGGGCTTTAAGGCACTGAACAATGTCCTTCTCGAGTGTTTCCACGCCGTGTGCGCCTGTCATCAGGCGCACACGGCGTATTCATATCCTCTGATGGCAGACGAAGCCGTTCGCGCCTCCTATGTTCCTTGTCGACGTATGACCGCGATGCGCGTGCATGAGCCGCGCTCGAGGAAACACGGGGAAAGGAAGGCCATCGGATGTCTGAATTGCTCAATGGCGGGTGTCGTGCTGGTAGGCCAAGGCGCAAGCACGCTGGACGCAAAGGATGTGCACTGTTGATGCTTTTAGCGATGTGCTTGGCCGCTGCATGTGCATGGGGAAGTAGCTTCGTGTTTGGAGGGCCATCCTCACGTCTAGAGGAGTTTCCCAGGCGTTCGCAGGAGCCCATCGTCGCGCCGCTGTACCAAAACCCGGAGTATCCGTCGGGATGCGAGGCGTTTTCGCTCGCTATGTGTCTGCGTTCGATGGGGTATTCGGTTGAGCCTTCCGCGCTCATAGACACGTACATGCCGACCGACCCCACGTGGAGCGATTTCGTCAACCATTTTGCAGGCGACGCGCGGAGTTCCGGCAGCGCCATGCCGCCCGCCGTGGTAGTCTGCGCAGATGCGTATGCGGCTGCCGTGGATACGGCGTTGAGCTCACCGGGTGCTCCTTCGATGAGGTTGCAACAGTTGTCGAACGTGGGTACCCCGTGCTCACGTGGATCACGACGGATTTCGAGTCACCGCGCTTTTCCACCACGGGCGCACGTGGCTATCGCCTGTATCGGAACTTCCATTGCGTATTGCTTTACCGTGTTCAAGGTGGGGTTACCTACGTCGCCGATCCGCTCGTCGGCCTCGTCGAGTACGATACGAACTCATTCCAAACCCTGTGGGAGGAATGCGGCAGCCTCGCGATGACAGTATCGGAATCGTAGAGGCAAGTCTCCGTTGCGACGCGTGGCGACCTGTGGGTGCCCAGGGATATACCCCGAATGCGAGTTCCGCACAAGCCGAAGGCCACTTAATGTGGCCTTCGTGCGAGCAGGATTGTTCGAGCGCCGGATGATGCGCGCCAGGGTACGGGGTGGTAACAAAGTCGCAACATAACAGAACGTCGCGTGAATCGATGTCACTTTAGGCTACTATAGTGACCAACGATTGACACGGCTGGTTTCGAAGGGATGAGTAACCGTGGCACAGCTTCTGGCTACATATGAGGGCATGGCGCACATCGCCATCATGCCTTGCCAGAACGCCGCCGATGCGGCCGCCCGACGCCAGCGTTCAATCTCCCGACGACGATAACTCGTTGTCTCTGTTCGCATGGAGGTCAAGTCCTCCAAGCAGAGTCCAACTGATATCGTCGAGGGAGGGTCCGCCGCAAGGCGGATTTTTCTTACCAAACGGCCGCACGCGACTCGCGGCGCGTTTGGTGCAATGGGGACGTACCCCAATTGCACCATGTGGGGATATCACAATCAGTTGGGCTCACCCGTTCTCAAGCCGAATGGCATATCGAAAGGATGAACCCATGAACACCGTGAACACTGTCTCCAAGGAAAAAGTCGTACTTGCCTATTCTGGCGGCCTCGATACCTCCGTCTGCATCAAATGGCTGCAAAACGAGATGGGTCTCGACGTCATCGCCATGCTCGGCAATGTGGGCCAGGAGCACGACGGCCTGGAGAAGGTTGCCGAGAAGGCCAAGATGCTCGGCTGCATCGCCGTCGAAGTGGTCGACATGACCGACGAGTTCGCCTCGGACTACATCACCTGCGCGCTTGCTGCCAATGCCATGTACGAGAACAAGTATCCGCTGCTTTCCGCGTTGTCCCGTCCGTTGATCTCCAAGCACCTTGTTGAGGTGGCTCACAAGTACGGCGCGGCGAGCGTTGCCCACGGGTGCACCGGTAAGGGCAACGACCAGGTGCGCTTCGAGACCTCCATCACGGCCCTCGACCCCTCTCTCAAGGTCATCGCCCCGGTGCGTGAGTGGGACCTCGGCATGCGCCCCGACGAGATTGCTTATGCCCAGAAGCATGGCGTGCCGGTTGCGCAGAGCATCGAGAAGCCGTATTCCATCGACGATAACCTCTGGGGCCGTGCCATCGAGGCCGGCGTCCTCGAGGATCCGTGGGCGGAGCCCCCGGCGGACATCTGGACGATGACCGTCGACCCCGTTGACGCGCCCGACGCGCCCACCTATGTCGAGATCGGCTTCGTCGCTGGCGTGCCGGCGAGCCTTGACGGGCGGGAGCTGCCGCTGGCGGAGCTCATTGCAAAGCTCAACGCCATCGCAGGCGCGAACGGCTACGGCCGCATCGACATGATCGAGAACCGCTACGTGGGTCTCAAGTCTCGCGAGTGCTACGAGGTCCCGGCGGGTCTTGCGCTCATTCAGGCTCACAAGGCGCTTGAGGATCTGTGCCTGGAGCGCGACGTGCTCCACCACAAGCTCGCCCTTGAGCAGCTTTGGGCCGACCAGGTCTACAACGGTCGCTGGTTCAGTCCCTTCAAGCAGGCGCTCGACGCCTTTATGAGCGCCACGCAGCAGGATCTCACCGGTGCGGTCAAGCTCAAGTTCTACAAGGGCGGATGCGTGGTCGTGGGCCGCAAGAGCGCCGCCGCCCTGTACGACCCCGCGCTCGCCACCTACGACAACGACGACGCGTTCGACCAGAAGGCCGCCAAGGGCTTCATCGACATCCAGGGCCTCTCCATCAAGACGTGGGCCACCAAGCAGGCGCAGCTCGCCGGTGCTGGTCAAGATGTCCATTTCGAGGTCGTGGCGGATGCCCAGTCCACTGCTTGCGACCAGGTCGTGAATTACTAACGAAACCGCATCGAGTTTACCTAAGGAGAGCGGATATATGGCACTTTGGGGCGGACGGTTCGAGGGCGGCGTGGATGTGTCCACGCAGGAGTTCGGCGCATCGCTTCCCGTCGATAAGCATCTGTATAAACAGGATATCGCCGGTTCGCGCGCACATGCCGCGATGCTCGCTAAGCAAGGAATCATCACCGAGGCGGATTATGAAGCCATCGCCAGCGGTCTCGCGGCGATTGAGGCCGAGATCGATGTGGGCGCGTTCGTCTTTGACATCAATGACGAAGACATCCATATGGCCATCGAGAGCGAGTTGACGCGCAGGATAGGCGAAGCGGGCAAGCGCCTACACACGGGTCGCTCGCGCAATGACCAGGTGGCCACCGACACGCGCCTCGCCGCCAAGGCTCTTTCCAAGCAGCTCATGGAGGCCAACCTCAAGCTTCGGCAGGTGTTGGTGCGCGTGGCGAACGATAATGGCACGGTGGTCCTGCCCGGCATGACGCACCTGCAGCACGCGCAGCCGGTCTTGCTCTCGCATCATCTGCTCGCGTATTACTGGATGTTCACGCGCGACTTCAAGCGGCTCGATGCGGCGTTTGAGGCCGCGGATGCCTCTCCGCTCGGTGCCGCTGCGCTTGCGGGCACCACGTATCCGCTCGACCGCGTGGCAACCGCTTACGCCATGGGTTTCACGCGCGTGATCCCCAATTCGCTTGACGCCGTGTCCGATCGAGATTTTCTTCTCGATTTGCACTTTGCCTGTTCGACCATGGCCATGCACCTCTCGCGTCTGGCCGAGGAAATCGTGCTGTGGAGCAGCTCCGAGTTCGGGTACATCACGCTGTCTGATTCCTTCTCGACCGGCTCGTCCATCATGCCGCAAAAGAAGAACCCCGATTTCGCCGAACTTATCCGCGGTAAGACCGGGCGCGTGTACGGTAACCTCATGCAGCTGTTGGTGACCTGCAAAGGTCTGCCGCTTGCGTACAACAAGGATCTCCAAGAGGACAAGGAGGGGGCGCTCGACTCCGCTCGTACGCTTAGCCAGTGCCTCGAGGTGATGGCGGGCATGGTGGACACGATGCACATCAACGCCGAGCGCATGCGCGCCGCCTGCAGGGTCGGTCATTTGGCAGCCACGGATGTTGCCGATTATCTCGCCAAGAAGGGCATGCCCTTTCGTGAAGCCCATGCCGTCGTGGGGCATTTGGTGCTGGAGTGCGACCACCGCGGATGCCAGCTGGAGGATCTGCCGTTCGAGGTCTTCCAAGAGGCGAGCCCGTTGTTCGCGCCCGACATTACCTCGGCACTCGATATCGATGCGATTGTCGCCGCGCGCACCACGGAGGGCGGGACGTCGCCTTCCGCGGTGAAGGAGCAGCTCAAGTTCGTTCGCACGTCGCTCGTGGGCGACGAGGCGCGCGTGGGCGGTCTGGGCTATGTAGTCTCCATGGGTGCGGGCGCGTAGGGACCCTTGGGCTCCGGTTGAAGGCGCGGTTGCGGCTCCTGATGCCGCTCTCGCTGGCCACCCGACCGAGGCCGCGCCTCCGTCGGGTGGCAATTGCGGCAAGACACCAGCTCCGGGTGGTCGCTGCGTCCCGGATACCGATGCGACCCGGATGGCGCCTCTGCCCGAACACCGTTGCGGTTTGGACGTCGTTGCTGCATCGAGAGTTAACTCTCATGGTGATTTCCCGCAGATAGCTGAATTGAAGCGTTCCAAAGTGAACTTTGGGAGAGGGTGGAGAATCGTCAAGGGTGGCATGGGGTAAGATGAGGCCAGCGCGTCGCCGTCAATGAAGGCTCCTCATGGGTGCCCGACCTGCGCGCACCGTTGATACCTGTTGAAAGGGGACGTCATGCCCGCTATGGAGCAGACCTTCATCATGATCAAGCCCGATGCCGTCCGCGATCGCAAGACCGGGCTCATCATCGACCGCATCGAGCGCTCCGGTCTTACCATCGAGAAGATGGAGAAGTGCGTGCTCGACGACGAGACCGTCAAGGTCCACTACGCCCACCTCGCCGACAAGCCGTTCTTCCCCAATCTCGTCGCGTTCATGACGAGCGGTCCCGTGGTCAAGATGGTCGTCTCGGGCCTCTCCGCAGTCTCCAAGATGCGCACGCTCATGGGCGCCACCAACCCGCTTGACGCCGCGCCCGGCACCATCCGCGGTGACTTCGCCGTCGATGTGAACGCCAACGTCATCCACGGTTCCGATTCGCTGGAGAACGCCGCCATCGAGATCGAGCGCTTCTTCGGCTAGTTTCCCAGTTGGAGACGTAGTCCAATTGCAAGCCGTGTCGGGGGGTCGAATCGCACGGTACCCCCTAACGACCCCGCGCCATCTGCCTAACGGCGGACGGCGCGGGGTTTGTTATGGCGCGGAGCCGCTCGGGTTCGCTACACTGAAGAGCATCGGACATACGAACGAGGGGGTTCCCGTGGCAGAGAAGAGCGTAGACGAGATGACGGTTGAGGATCGCGACGCCGCGTTGGGCGACCTGTTGAACGGCGAACTCATCTGCGCGCTGGGATGCACGGAGCCGATTGCGCTGGCGTATGCCGCCGCCCTTGCGCGCCTGGTGCTCGGCTGCGAGCCCGAGAAACTCACGGTGGGCTGTTCGGGCAACATCATCAAGAACGTTAAGAGCGTCACGGTTCCCAACTCGGGCGGCATGCGCGGGGTCGAGGCTGCTGCGGTCTTGGGCGCCGTGGGCGGTGACGCCTCGGCCGCCCTTGAGACGCTCGAGGGTGTTACCAATGCCGACATCGTCCGCACGCGCGAGCTGCTCGCCCGAGAGAGCTATACTGATATCTCCCTCATCGAGGGCGTGCCCAATCTGTATATCGAGGTGCGCGCCGAGGCTCTCGGGCATGCGGCGGAGGTCGCCATCTCGGAGCACCACACCAACGTTGTCCGCTGTACGCGCGACGGCGTACCCGCGATCCAATTGTGCCCCGCCGCGCGAGCCGAGCGTGACGTCGAGGACGCGTGCTCGGGGACGTGCGCGCTCATGAGTGCCGTCTCGGTTCAGGAGGCTGCTGAGGACGAGTCCCAGACGGCTCCGGTGCCGGGGCTGTCGCTCGACGTCATCCTCGATTACGTTGAGTCGGGCGATATCTCGCATGCGCGTGCCTCTCTTGAACGCCAGCTCACGCTTAACGCTGCCATATCCGCCGAGGGTCTCGAGAACGCATGGGGCGCCGAGGTCGGACGCACGCTGCTCGCCACGCGCGGCGACGACCTCGCCTGCCGCGCCCGGGCCCGCGCCGCCGCTGGTTCCGACGCCCGTATGAGCGGTTGCGCCCTGCCCGTCGCGATCGTATGCGGCTCGGGCAACCAGGGCATCACGTGCGCCCTGCCGGTGCTCACCTACGCTGAGGAGCTCGGCATCGAGGGGGAGCGTCTCACGCGCGCCCTTGCGCTGGCGGACCTCGTCACCATTCATACCAAGAGCTATATCGGAGCCCTCTCCGCGTTCTGCGGCGTGGTGTGCGCCGCGTGCGGTGCGGGCGCGGCCATCTGCTGGATGCGCGGCGGCACGCGCGAGCAGATCGGCGCGACGGTGGTGAACACCCTCGGCAACGTGGGCGGCATCGTGTGCGACGGTGCCAAGGCGAGCTGCGCGGCGAAGATCTCCGCCGCAGTGGATGCCGCCATCCTGGGATGCGACATGGCGCTCGCCGACCGCGGCTTCCGCGCGGGTGAGGGCATCGTGCAAGACACCGTCGAGGAGACCATCGCCAGCATGGGTTACGTGGGCCGCGTGGGCATGAAGGACACCGACGTCGAGATCTTGAAGATCATGACGGGCGAGACACGGTTGTAAGCGTGCTGCCTCTGCCTATGTGGCAGCTTCGCTTACAGAGATGATCCGAGCGCGTAATGTCGAAAAATGAGGACTGTGAACGCTTCATTTCTACATTCCGCTCTCAGCGCAATATTGGTCTTCGTTTGAGTTCGATGCCGCTCCTGGGGTGTATTCGGGTGAAGGCTCCATGGCGTCAGTCGCCCGTGCAGAACTGCTCTTCGATCTCGTCAAAGCCCTTGGCGAAGTCCGCCATGCTGCCGCACCAAAGGGCGCGCGGCTGGTTGCCGTTGCCCACGTAGGCGGTCTTGAGCCCGATTGCGGGGGAGGGGAAGTCGGCGCTTGGGGTCGTTGCCCACCATGAGCGTCTCCTCGGGGCGAGTCCGAGTTTGCCGAGCGCTCGAGGTAGTAGCCGGAGCACGGTTTACAGCGCGTCGAGTTCTCCCAGGTGGTCACGAGCTCGAAGGGCATGTCGAGCATGTCGTCCCAGCCCATGCGACACTCGATGCAGGCGCGCGAGAAGCTCGGGTTGGTAAGAAGGGCGATGCGCATCCCGCGATTGAGTACGGCCTCAATCGCCTCGTGGGCTCCCTCGCGCGGACGCGCGGCGATGAGGCGGTCGTTCTTCTTGGGGAGGATCTCGCGCTCGTAGAACTCGAGCATGTCGAGGATTGCGGGCTCGAGCAGGGGCACGCCACAGCGGCGCTCAACCTCATCGGCGAAAAACCGCTGGTTCGTCCGTATGTCGCCCTCGGCGCGCTCTCCGTTGTTGAGCTCCAACATGGCACTTCCCACCGAGGTGAAGAGCGCCACGGTACTCTTGCGTGCCGCTTGGGCGAGAAGGTTTGCCTCATCAAGTGCGAACATGCCGATGAAGGCGTTCAGGTTGATGCTGAGCAGCGTGTCGTCCATGTCGAAAACAACCGCTTTGAGAGCCGTCATGAACGCCTCCTTTCCGTTTATATGGGCATGTTTATGAATTATGCCCATAATCGCTGCGTTCCAGCCATGGAAATGAATGAGGGCTGCAATCTCCTTGTGGCATGGCGGGGGAGGGTGGCCTCGAAGTACCTGAGCCACGCTTTCCCGCCGTTGCCCTGCATCGTCCCTCGTACCTTCGCATCGCCTTAGCCGCGACCGGGCGGGGCGTCGTCTCCCTCATGGCCCTTCGCCGCCGTCGTCTCTGCGCGCGACATGCCGGTGGCTAGCCGGAGACGTTTTTCGTCGCTTGCCCCCATCCGCTCACCGGTAAATCGCTACCGTTCGCGGTTTTACTCGATTATGCAGACTAAAATTAAATCGATACAAATAGCTGGCATTACGCCAAGAAATAGCGTTTTAGCACCTGAGAGGGGTGGAGTATTCCTACTGCCGGACTCCAATTGAATCGATATAATTCCAACCATCAGATGCACACAATTGCCGTGTGCGCCGACGCAGGCCACGTGAGGAAGGACGTCCGCGTATGAAGTGGGGTATCTCCCTGTATCCGGAGCATTCGACGGTTGAGCAGGATTGCGCATACATCGAGCGCGCCGCGGCACACGGCTTTAGCCGCATCTTCTCCTGCCTGCTGTCGGTCGAGGGGGATCCCGATCAGGTCAAGCGCGAGTCTGCCGAGCTCACCTCCTGCGCCCACGCGAACGGCATGGAGGTCGTCTTCGACGTCGCTCCCAACGTCTTCGCCAAACTCGGCATCTCCTATGACGACCTCTCGTTCTTCCACGAGATCGGCGCCGACGGCATCCGCCTCGACGAGCCCTTCCAGCCCAGCCAGGTCGCCGACATGACCCGTAACCCCTACGGTCTCATGATCGAGCTCAACGCCAGCTGCGCCGATGGCATCCTGCCCGCGACGCTCGCGCATGATCCCGACCGTGCGCGCCTCATTTCCTGTCACAACTTCTATCCGCAGCGCTTCAGCGGCCTCGACACTGCCTTCTTCGAGCGTGAGAGCGCAATCGTCTGCGAGCTAGGTGTGAACCTCGCCGCGTTCATCGGCATCCCCCGCGCCGATGCCTTCGGCCCCTGGCCCCTGCGTGAGGGCCTCGTCACCCTCGAGTGCCATCGCGAGCTTCCGCTCGACTTCCAGGCGCGCCACTGTCCGCCATTGGCCTGGTCGACGCATCATCATCTCCAACTGTTTTGCCACCGAGGAGGAACTGGCTTCTATTGAGCAGATCGATCGCTCCCTCGTCCAGATGCGTCCTGTCGCCGATTCCGGCTTGACCGACAACGAGCGCATGGTCGCTCTCTATCCCAAGCACAAGGTCCGCGGCGACCTGAGTCCCTATCTGCTGCGCAGCACGTGGTCGCGCGTCGAGTTCGCCGACCTCGACATCCCGGTGCGTCCGGTCGCGCGACCTCAAGCGCGGCGACGTGGTGGTTGTCAACAACGCCAGCCCCCGCTATAAGGGTGAGCTGCAGCTGGTGTTGCAGGACATGCCCGATGACGGCACGCGCAACGTGGTTGGCACCTTGCCCGCCTACGAGCAGATGCTGCTCGACTACCTGGATTCCTGGTCGCGCTTCGGCATCCTGCTCTAGGGAAGTACAACGTAACCCAAGAGCTGTTATTCAACCCGTCACACGCCATCGACAAAAGGCAGGACGGCCTCAAGGGCGAGCAGCCTAATTGAGGAATATCGCGTTGAGCAGATCATCCTGAACTTGTTGAAGAGGAGGAGAGGACTTATGGCAAACGGTATCAAGATCGCGACCATCGGCGGCGGCTCGAGCTACACCCCCGAGCTGGTCGAGGGCTTCATCAGGCGCTATGAGAACCTTCCCGTGGACGAACTGTGGCTCGTCGACATCCCGGAGGGCCAGGAGAAGCTCGACACGGTGGGCGCACTGGCCCAGCGCATGGTCAAGCGCGCCGGCCTTCCCACCAAGGTCGTCCTCACGACCGATCGCCGCGCCGCGCTCGACGGCGCCGACTTCGTGACCTCTCAGGTCCGCATCGGCCGTCTTCCCGCCCGCGTGCTCGACGAGCGCATCCCGCTGTCCCACGGCATGCTCGGCCAGGAGACGAACGGCGCCGGCGGCATGTTCAAGGCGTTCCGCACCATCCCGGTCATCCTCGACTTTGTCCGTGAGGTTCAGGAGCTCTGCCCCGATGCGTGGATGATCAACTTCTCCAACCCCTCCGGCATGATCGAGGAGGCCATCCTCAACTACACCGACTTCGACCGCGCCATCGGCCTGTGCAACGTGCCCATCAACATGCACGCCGGTATCGCCCGCGTGCTCGACGTCGATGAGAGCCGTCTCGAGCTCCAGCTCCAGGCGTGAATCACTTCGTCTTCGCCACCGGTGTGTTCGTGGATGGCGTCTCCGTCATCGACGAGGCGGTCGAGAAGTACGCCCACGTCTCCGAGGACGAGGCCCTCTTCATGAAGAACTTCATGTCCATCCCGTTCTCGCCGGCGTTCATCCGCGGCATCCACGCGATTCCGTGCCCCTACCACAACTATTACTTCCATACCGACGAGATGCTCGCCGAGGAGCTCAAGGAGTTCGAGGAGGGCAACGTCCGCGGCGAGGTGGTCTCCCGCCTCGAGGACGAGCTCTTCGAGATCTACCGCGACGAGAATCTCGACATCAAGCCCAAGCAGCTCGAGCAGCGCGGCGGCGCCCGCTACAGCGATGCCGCCTGCAGCCTCATCGAGTCCATCCACACCAACCGCGGCGACATCCAGTACGTCGACGTCCGCAACGACGGCTGCATCGAGGGCCTGCCCTCGACGAGCGCCGTCGAGGTGGCGTGCCGCATCACCGCCGACGGTCCCAAGCCGCTCACCACGGGCGAGCTCAAGCCCCGCATCGCCGGCTACGTGCAGATGATGAAGGGCTTCGAGCGCATGGTGGTCGAGGCGGCGATTACTGGCGACCGCGACCTTGCCGTCGCGGCGCTCGAGATGAACCCGCTGTGCCCCTCCGACAAGCTCGCCAACATCGTGGTGGATGAGCTTATCGAGGCCCACAGGCAGTACCTGCCCCAGTTCGCTTAAGGGGCCTGCGCGAGGCGGTCCGGGCGGGCGACCCCCTGCCCACCCGCCGCTTGCGCGGCGCACGTCAACTTTCGTTGGGTATTCCTCGCTCCACGGCGTATCATCAAGGTGGGGTGATGAGAATATTGCGGTCGCATTTCCACGGCCGCGCAATGTCGTTCCCGCACGCGCGGGAGAAGGAAAGGAGGAGAGCTCATGGTCAACATTCTGCTTTGCTGCTCCGCAGGCATGTCCACGAGCCTGATGGTCTCCAAGATGCAGGCGAGCGCCGAGGAGCGCGGCATCGAGGCCACCATCTGGGCCGTGCCCGAGGCCGAGGCTCAGGCGAACGCCGAGAAGGCCGACGTCATCCTGCTCGGTCCGCAGGTTCGTTTCCTGCTGGACAAGGTCAAGTCGGTCGCCGGCGACACGCCGGTCGAGGTCATCGACATGATGGCGTACGGCATGATGGACGGTGCCAAGGTCCTCGATCAGGGTCTCAAGCTCATCGGCCACGAGTAATCGGCCGCGCGCCCGGCGCGCCCGAACCCGCGGGGGCACCCGCACCCGTGTCTATTCGATCATCACCCCACTTTTTTTAAGGAGAGACGACATGGCATCACCCATGGACGGTTTCATGCACTGGATGGAGACCAAGTTCATGCCGATCGCGCAGAGGATCGGCAATCAGCGTCACCTCGTCGCCATCCGTGACGGCTTTATCTCCATCATGCCGGTCACGATGGCCGGCTCCGTCGCAACGCTTCTGAACGTGTTCTTCCGTGACCTCCCCAACACCTGGTGGGGCGCGGGCAACGCCTTCACCGAGGCCTGCACCCAGCTCATCAACGTCAACGTGAACGTGTACAACGGCTCCATCTCCATTCTCGCGCTCTGCTTCGCGTTCACCCTCGGCTACCACCTCTGCAAGTCCTATGACGTCTCGCCGATTTCCGGCGGCGCCGTCTCCCTGGCTTCCGTCGTGGCCACGATGAACTTCGCCCCGAGCTTCGCCTACACCCTGGCCGACGTCACCCCCGATGCGGTCAAGGCTCTCGAGGCCGCCGGCCTCACCGGTCTTACGGTGACGGACGCCGGTGCGGTTACGATGGACGTTGTGGGCTCGAGCATGATCTCCACGGCGCTCACCAGCGCCACGGGCCTGTTCACCGCCCTGATCTTCGGCCTCGTCTGCACGATGATCTACATCAAGCTCATCCAGGCCAAGCTCACCATCAAGCTGCCCGATTCCGTGCCGCCCGCGGTCAACAGCGCCTTCGTGGCCATGATCCCCGGCGTCGCGGCGATCTTCGTGTCCGCCATCATCACGCAGATCTGTCGTCGTCTCCGGTTCCTACCCGAACGACCTCATCTCCGAGTTCATCCAGCGCCCGCTGCTCGGCATGTCCTCCGGCTTCTTCACGGTCCTGCTCGTCGAGTTCCTCGCCCAGCTCTTCTGGTTCTTCGGCATTCACGGCATGAACGTCCTCGCCCCCATCACCGAGGGCATCTACACCCCCGCTCTGCTCGAGAACCTCGCCGTCTGGAACGCCACCGGCGACCTCTCCCAGCTTCCCTACATGTGGACCCGCGGCTCCTTCGACGCTTATACCATGATGGGTGGCTCCGGTCTTACCCTCGGCCTGATCATCGCCATCCTCTTTTTCTCCAAGCGTGAGGATTCCAAGACCATCGCCAAGTTGGCCGCTCCCATGGGCGTGTTCAATATCAACGAGCCCATCATCTTCGGCATGCCGATCGTGCTGAACCCGATCTACTTCTTCCCGTGGCTGCTCGTCCCGGTGATCACCGCCGCTATCGCGCTCGGCTTCACCTACGCCGGCATCATTCCGCCGGTCTACATCCAGGTTCCCTGGATTATGCCCGTTGGCCTGTACGCCTTCTTCGCCACCGGCGGCAACGTCATGGCCGCGCTCGTCGCGCTCCTGAACCTCGCTGTCTCCTTCATCATCTGGCTCCCGTTCGTCATCCTTGCGAACAAGGAGCAGGAGAAGACCGAGGCCGCTGCCTAGGCGTTAAGGGCTTCGGCTTTCAACGATTGATTCGCGTGGCCCACAGTGGTTGCATATGCTCCATGCGGGTCACGCCCGTCGGCCGCCGGTGGTCTGCTGACTCGCCGGTGGCCCTTTTACCTAGAGGAAGGTTTGCTACTCATGGGATTTCGATCTCCTTGGGCCGTTTTCATCATGGCCTGGGCTTCTTCTTCATCGTGATGTCGAATTTCGGTGCCGCCGCCGGCTCTGAGATGAGCCTCGGCCTGCTCGTGGGCGGCTTGGCGATCGTCATCCTGAGCGGCATCTACCTGTTCGTAAAGAGAAAGAGGTAAGACGATGGACGTCAAGTCCATCCGGAAGGTTCTACTTCGGTAGTGCCACGAGCGCGGCCCAGGCGGAGGGCGCCCATACCGCCGATCACAAGGCCCCGGATATCTGGGACCTCTGGTTCGAGGAGGAGCCCTACAAGTTCCACGGCGGCGTCGGTCCAGCCGACACGTCGACGTTCTTCGAGCATTGGCGCGAGGATATCGAGCTGCTGCACGAGACGGGGCAGAACTCCTTCCGCACCTCGATCAGCTGGTCGCGCCTGCTGCCCGACCCGGAGGGCGACCCCAACCCCGAGGCCGTCGAGTTCTACCGCAACGTGTTCGGCACGCTGCGCGACGAGGACATCGAGCCCTTCGTGAACCTGTTCCACTTCGACATGCCCGTCGCCCTGCAGGAGCGCGGCGGCTGGGAAAGCCGCGAGGTCGTCGACCTCTACGAACGCTATGCCCGCATTGCGTTCGAGCTGTTCGGCGACGTCGTCAAGCGCTGGTACACGTTCAACGAGCCCATCGTGCACGTGGAGTGCGGCTATCTGCAGCAGTACCACTATCCCTGCAAGGTCGACCCTAAGGCCGCGGCACAGGTTGCCTACCACACGGCGCTCGCCAGCGCGCTGGCTGTTCGTGCCTGCCATGAGGTCCTGCCCGACGCCAAGATCGGCATCGTGCTCAACCTCACGCCCGCCTATCCGCGTTCCGAAAATCCCGCCGACGCTCGCGCCGCCCACATCGCCGAGCTCTTCGCCAACAAGAGCTTCCTGGACCCGAGCGTGCACGGCGCTTACGATCCCGAGCTCGTCGAGCTCATCAAGAAGCACGGCCTCATGCCCGTGGTCGACGAGACCGATCTCGCCATCATCCTCGACAACACGGTGGATTACCTGGGCGTTAACTTCTACCAGCCCTTGCGCGTCTGCGCCCGTGCGAGCCTGCCCAACCCCGAGGCGCCTTCATGCCCACGTCACTACTACGACGTGTACGCCATGCCGGGTCGTCGCATGAACCCGCACCGCGGCTGGGAGATCTATCCGCACGCGCTGTACGACATCGCCATCAACCTGCGCGACAACTACGGCAACATTGAGTGGATCGTGTCTGAGAACGGCATGGGCGTCGAGGGCGAGGAGAAGTTCCGCGGACCCGATGGCGCCATCCAGGACGACTATCGCATCGACTTCATCAAGGAGCACCTGACCGAGCTCGCCCGCGGCATCGATGAGGGCTCCAACTGCATCGGGTATCATCTCTGGACGTTCATCGATTGCTGGAGCTGGCTGAACGCCTACAAGAACCGCTACGGCCTGGTCGAGCTCGACCTCGAGACGCAGGAGCGCCGCATTAAGAAGAGCGGTCGCTGGTACAAGCAGCTCGCCGAGTCCCGCGGCTTCTAGCGACACGAGGGCGCCCTTGCGCGTGGCGGGGCGCCCCTATGAGGAGGGTTAATGAAAGTACAGGTCAAGATGGGCATCAGTGCCGACGACCTCTTCGACAGCATCGTCACGTCGGTGCTTTACGACGTCGAGCAGGCGCGCGGCAAGAAGGTGCCGGCAAAGAAGCTCAAGGCGGGGTTCACCTATCAGAAGACGCTGAACGCCAAGCTCGGCGGTGCTCAGCATGTCACCACCAAGATCACCGAGTTCGAGCCCCCGCGCCTGTACGCCGCTTCCATCACCTCGTCGCGCGGCGTCAACACCGTGCGCTACGAGATTGAGCCCATCGAGGGACAGGACGCCATCAGCGTCGTCTACGAGGAGGGCTACGAGGGCGACAAGACCCTCAACGACCTCAACGGCAAACTCATGGGTACTCTGTACAGCCCCTTTGCCAAGCGTAAAATCAAGAAGCGTTTGCGTGACATGGAGGCCTACATCAAGGCGAGCGGCGCTTCCGTCCGAGACGACGAGTCCGATTCGGTATCCGCCAACGGCGAACTGCCGGAGGAGAGCCAAAGTGCGGCTGACAACGCCGCGGAGAGCGAGGAATAACATGGAAGACATGAACAAGATCGAGATGGCCTGCTTCGAGATCATCGCCAACGTGGGCTCCGCCCGCAGCTGCTTCATCGAGGCCATCGACCTCGCCGGCGAGGGCAAGATCGACGAGGCCGAGGCCCGTGTCGCCGAGGGCGAGCAGTTCTTCCTGGTCGGTCACGCTAAGCACGGCGAAATGATCGCCCAGGAGCCTGCGGCGACCACATCGACCCGAGCATCATCCTCATTCACGCCGAGGACCAGCTCATGAGCGCCGAGACCTTCAAGATCTTGGCCGGCAAGTTCATCGACCTTGCGAAGAAGAACGCCTAGGCGCGCTCAACGACCGACCGACATCTTGCAGAAACGCGATGGCCCCGCAACCCAAGTCGGTTGCGGGGCCATCGCGTTATGGGCCGGGCGCCAATTACCAGTGCGCTATGCGTCCAGGCCGATGATGGAGGGCAACCAGGCGATGTCCTCGTCGGTATACGTGGTGCGACCCCTGCCCAAACGCCCCTCTTGAATCATGGAGAGGATCTCGCGCGCGGCGTTCGTGCCGATTTCGAGCGAGGGCGGGCACACCGTGGTGATGCTCGGGTGAAAGTAGGTCTTGGTGTCCAGGTAGTCATAGCATGCGAACGAGATGTCTTCGCCGATGCGCAGCCCAAGCTCGTTTAACGCCTGCTGGGCGCCTTGACTACGCCCGTAGTTGAGTGCGAAGACACAGTCCACGTGATCCTCGCAGACGAGGTGCATCATGTCGCGATACCCGCATTCGCGCGGATAGTCGCCAATGCGCACCACGGCGTTGTTGCGCGGCAGGCCCGCCTCGTCAAATGCCTCGAGCACACCTGCCAAGCGCTCGCGCGAGACGTATTCCTCTTGGATGCCGGTCGAGCACGCCAATGCGTGCGTGGCCTGCGTGTATGATGCGGCGCGTCACTTCGCGGCAGCTTTTGCGATTGGCGGCGAGCATGTTGTCGACACATGGATAGGGAAGGGGGTTGGATATGGAGATGGTTGGGATCCCGCTCTGCTCGATGAGCTTGCGTGCGCGTTCGTCCTCAATCGCCTCGAAGAGGATGAGGCCGTCCACGCGGCGGTCGATGAGATTTTCGAGCTTGCGTATGAAGACCTCGCGATCCTCGCGAAATCCAGAGAGGATGATATTGTAGTCATTGAGCTCCATCTCGCGTTCCACCTGCGCAACAACGCTCACGGCAAAGTGGTTCAGCATATTGTTGATAAGCAGACCGATGGACATGCTCTGGTTGGAGCGCAAGCTGCGGGCAAGGTAGTTGCTGCGGTACCCGAGTTCCTCAATCGCCGCCTCGACGCGAGATTGATTGCCCGCTTTGAGTTGATGGCCGTTGAGGTAGCGCGAGACCGTTCCCGCCGACACACCGGCCCGTTTGGCGACTTCTTGGATGGTGGACACAAGGGCTCCTGGAATTGAATCGATTTGTGTATAGCATTTTACGTGAGGGCTCGAGGAAGGGGCGCGCATTCGCGAAAGGTTTATTGCCGAGTACGAAAAAATCGCAGTTGACGCTTGAAAACGACTTTGTTTCCACGTAATCTACTGTTTCGTGAATGCATATGCTTCACATTAGTATCTGTCGGCCCCCGAGATTGTTCCAAACGGTGCGCGCGCGCTGGCGATTATCGCCTTAAGGCTCGCAACCATCTGCAGGTCAGGTAATCGGGGCCCCGTAGTTCGAAAGGGGTCCACCTTTGAGTGAGATTCAGAACTCGTCCATCTTCTCCCTCGACGACGTCGATACCGAGGAGATGAACAACCTCATCGACAACTCCATCACCGATTTCGATGAGGGTGACCTGGTCAACGGCACCGTTGTGAAGATCGAGCGCGACGAGGTCCTCGTCGACATCGGCTTCAAGTCCGAGGGCGTCATTCCTGTCCGCGAGCTCTCCATCCGTAAGGACGCCAACCCTGCCGACCTCGTGGCGCTGGGCGACTCCATCGAGGCGCTCGTGCTCCAGAAGGAGGACAAGGACGGTCGTCTGGTTCTCTCCAAGAAGCGCGCCGAGTACGAGCGTGCCTGGAATCGCATCGAGGAGAAGTTCAACGCCGGCGAGAACGTCGGGGGCGAGGTCATCGAGGTCGTCAAGGGCGGTCTTATCCTCGACATCGGCCTGCGCGGCTTCCTGCCCGCTTCCCTCGTTGACCTTCGCCGCGTGAAGGATCTCACCTCCTACCTCGGCACCTCTATCGAGGCTCGCGTCATCGAGATGGATCGCAACCGCAATAACGTCGTGCTCTCCCGTCGCGTGGTGCTCGAGGAGTCCCGCAAGGCCGAGCGCTCCGAGATCCTCTCCAAGCTCAAGAGCGGTATGCGTCTCAAGGGCACCGTTTCCTCCATCGTGGACTTCGGCGCCTTCGTGGATCTGGGCGGCATCGACGGCCTCATCCACATCTCCGAGCTCTCTTGGAACCACGTCAACCACCCCTCCGAGGTCGTCAAGGTCGGCCAGGAGGTCGAGGTCGAGGTTCTCGACGTCGATCTGAATCGCGAGCGCATCTCCCTCGGTCTCAAGCAGACCACCGAGGATCCGTGGCGCGCGCTCGTCAAGAAGTACCCCGTCGGCGCCATCGTCGAGGGCACCGTCACCAAGCTCGTGCCCTTCGGCGCGTTCGTTGACCTCGGTGACGGCATCGAGGGCCTGGTCCACATCTCCGAGATGGCTAACAAGCACGTTGACCAGCCGGCCCAGGTCACCGCTGTGGGTGCCAAGGTCCAGGTCAAGGTCATGGAGATCGACCTCGATCGTCGTCGCATCTCCCTCTCCATGAAGTCTGCTGCCGAGACCCTCGGCATCGAGATCGAGGTCACCCCGCTCGAGGGTGAGGAGAAGGCCGAGGACGCCGAGTAGCATTCCGGTGTAGCGCCTTTGAACCTTAGGTTCGCTGCAGACCCCGACGGGCACGGGCCCGTCGGGGTCTTTTCATCCCAAATGGCATATATGGACGTTGAAGGGAGCCGTATATGATCGCCGACTCCGAGATGCCCACGCGTCTTCGAGACCGTTCCGTCGTCCTCTTCGACTTCGATGGCACGCTGGCAGACACTGGCGGAGCCGTCATGCGAACTGCGCGCGCCGTGCTCCGCGCGCGGGGCATCGAGCCCACCGATGCCGATTTGCGCAAGCTCCTGGGCCCGCCGCTCGTGTCGGGATTCGAGCGCGCGTTCGGCGTGACGCACGACACTGCGCTCTCACTCACTCAAGAGTATCGCGAGCTGTTCGACAAGACCGTCACTCCCTCCGACTTCCCGCCAATCGACGACGTGCCCTTCCTGCTCGGTCGTCTAACGCTTGCGGGGCGGCGTATGTCGATCGCGACGTCGCGTAAGGAGTCGGGTGCTCGGAGTATGGTCGATCAGCTCGGCTGGACCGATCGGTTCGAGTGCGTCATGGGCCTCAATGAGCCCGTTCGCCTCACCAAGGCGGACTCCATCCGCGATGCCCTCGAGTATATGGGCGTTGACGCCGCCGACGTTGTGATGGTTGGGGACCGCCTCAACGATATCGAGGGTGCCCACGCCTGCGGTGTCCCCTGTATCGGCGTGTACACGGGTGCCGCCCAACCCGGTGAGCATGATGCCGCGGATGTGTCTTGCGGTTCTATGCTCGAGGTGGCGCGCGTGCTGGGTGTGGCCTAGCGGAATCGCGGCCCGCACCTCGGTCGCGCCGCGCCGCTTGTTTGCCGAGAGACCCGGGTCCGCTTGCCGAGGGTTTGCTCACGGGCTTTGCCCCATCCGGTTTATGGGGCACAATGGTCTAGATTGAACGTCTTCATGAAGGGAGTGCCCATGCGCACTGGAAGTATGGATGACATTGAGGCATATGTCGATGAGGTCTGGGAGGATGTGGTGGCCGACATCGCCGCCCTCGTCGCGCATCCTTCGGTCGCCGATGCTGGGAAATCGATGCCCGGCGCTCCTTTCGGTGCCACCGTGCGAGATGCCCTCGACTGCGCTCTCGACATCGCCCATCGCCTTGGATACGAGACGGGGGACGATGAGGGCTACGTCGGCATCGCCGATATCGCGGGGGAGCTTGATGGGCACATCGCTACGATAGCGCATGTCGACGTCGTTCCCGCTGGTCCCGGTTGGGCAACCGACCCCTATGTGATGGAGCGCCGCGAGGGTTGGCTGCTTGGCCGCGGCGTGATCGACGACAAGGGCCCGGCGGTGCTCTCGCTATACGCCGGTGCATACCTGCTGAGCCGCGGTATCAAGCCCCGCTACGGTTTCCGTGCGCTTTTGGGGTGCGATGAGGAGGTCGGGATGACCGACGTCCACCATTACCTCGAGTCTCATGAGCAGCCGCTGTTCCTCTTCACGCCGGATGCAGAGTTTCCCGTTTGCAATGCCGAGAAGGGTTGCTTTGGCGGCATGTTCGTGAGTGCGCCTATCAAAGACGGCGCCATCGAGTCGTGGAGTGGCGCGGATGCCACCAATGCCATTCCGAGCGAGTCGGTGTGTGTGCTTGCAGTCCCCGTCTCTGAGCTTCCCGCACCGCGGTCTCATGCGGAGCGCTTGACGGTTGAGCCGCTCGGGGAGGGGCGGTCCCGCATTTTCGCCAAGGGCATCGGCGGACATGCTTCGCTGCCTCAGGGTACCGTCAATGCCATTGCTCTGATTGTCGACTATCTGCAGGAGATCTCGGCCGAGCGGCCCGATCTCCTCTCTGAAGGCGAGCGCACCTATCTCAACCTGCTTTCCATCGTGCATGAGGGAACGGCAGGCGAGGGTTTGGGCATCGAGGCTGAGAGCGCGGCTTTCGGTCCGCTCACCTGCAACGCGGGCACGATCAAGGTTTCTGACGGGCGTATCTCGCAGACCATCGACGTTCGCTATCCCGATTCGATCACCTGCGACGAGATGTCCATGATCTGCCGTGCCCACGCGGCGCGGTATGGTGCAGAATTCGTGCTCGACAGCACCAAGGAGCCGTTCTCGACCTCGGCGGAGAGCCCCGCCGTGCAAGCGCTGCTCGACACATATCGCGAGGTTACGGGCAAACATGCCGAGCCGTTCTCCATGGGAGGCGGCACTTATGCCCGCAACTTCAAGAGTGCGGTGTCGTTCGGCCCCGAGGACAACGACCTCGAACTTCCCGAGTGGGCAGGCACCATGCACGGTCCCAACGAGGCGGCGAACGAGGCGCTTTTGCGCGACGCTCTCAAGATGTATATCTTGGCTATTCTTCGCCTCAACGAGCTCGAGCTGTAAGAGACGCGGGCACCGCGGAGAATGAGCCACGGTGCCCCATTGCACGTGTGTATCGTATGCATGCAGGGATAGGACGGGAGGCAATCGTGCCCAATTTCTGGGAGCAAATCTTCGGCTTCGTGATCATTGCGCTTTCCATGGTGTTTGGCGGCTACCTGTACCGCAGACGCCATGGCGACGACTCGGGACGAACGGGTACCGCGGGCCGCTCGAGGACGAAACGTCCCCGTAAGAGGGGTTAAAAAATAGAATATGAGCGGTTATCCCGGCTCGCCGTATGCACACGCTTTAGCTGGACCATATCCGCATGATTCGACGGAAGAACGTGCGTGTATATTCAGCTGTTGCCAAATAAACCCCTCACTTTTTAAATAAAGACCCCCTTTATCGGCTTGGAACATGCTTCAAACGCCGTTCGCCCTCGAATGGGCAGGGGGAATGTGGCGGGTTGGCCGGGTGGTTGTCCACGGCATAACGCATGGGCGTCAATCTCAGTCGTCTATGTAAGCCGCGGGTAAGCTGGGGCGCAGCGGGCGGTAATGGATGGTCAGAGAGCCGTAAGAGACGGCGAACGTGGAGGAATGGGCGGCGAACGCGCGGTATTGTGCTTGCGGTACGACGGATGGGGAGTTGAAGGTTCCCCATTGGGGCCTTAAGGACACGCCCCGGACCGTCCGCGCATTGCGCACGTTTGCTCTCGAAGGGAGAACCATGTTCGATTATTCCTGCTCTCGCCGCTCCTTCCTCGGTCTCGCTGGCAGTCTTGCCGCTGTCGCCGGTCTTGGTCTGGCTGGCTGCGGTGGCTCTGACGCTCCCGCTGCCGGCTCTGCCGATGCCGCCGCTACCGTGACGGGCGAGGTCACCTATGACGGTGCCTCCTCCTTCCAGGCGCTCGTCGAGGCTGCGGCCGAGCAGTTCATGAACGAGAACCCCGACTGCGTCATCTCTGGTTCCGGCAATGGTTCCGGCGCCGGCCTCACCGCCGTTTCCTCCGGAACCGTGACCATCGGCAACTCCGACGTCTTCGCCGAGACCAAGCTCGATGCCGACGCTGCCGCCAAGCTCGTCGACCATGAGGTCGCCGTCGTGGGCATGGGCCCGATCGTCTCCAAGAACGTTACCGTCGACGACCTGACCCTCGAGCAGCTCAAGGGAATCTTCGGCGGCACCATCACCAACTGGAGCGAGGTCGGTGGTGACGACGCTGAGATCGTCGTCGTCAACCGCAAGGAGGGGTCCGGCACCCGCGCCACCTTCGAGGCCGCCGTCTTCGGTGACGAGAAGAATACCTATAAGCCGGCTCAGCCCGAGCAGGACAAGTCCGGCGACGTCCAGACCCTCATGGGCTCCACCGATAACGCCATTTCCTACATCGACTTCTCCCACTTCGATGACTCCAAGTTCACCGCCATCAAGGTGGGCGGCGTGGAGCCGGAGAGCAAGAACGTCCTCGACAACAGCTTCCCCATCTGGGCGACCGAGCACATGTACTGCGCCGAGGATGCCGACGACGCCACCAAGGCGTTCCTCGATTACATGCTCTCCGACGACGTCCAGGGCTCCCTCGTTGAGGAGCAGGGCTTCATCCCCGTCTCCGAGATGCTGGTGACCAAGGATGCCGAGGGCAAGGTCTCCAAGAAGTAACTGTTGAAGTCACGAATTCTCGAAAGGTGCGGTATGGCAAAGCACATGCCCAAGCGCAACCTTGAGAGGGTCGGTCAGGGCGTCACGGGCGCGTGTGTAGCGCTCGTGACGCTTCTTGTCCTTGCGCTGATCGTCATGGTGGCGCAGAAGGGCATCTCGACCTTCGTCAAGGACGGTGTCGACGCCGTTGGGTTCTTTACCGGGACTGATTGGAGCCTCGCCAATGTCGACGAGACGACGGGATTGCCGCAGACCGGCGCGCTTCCGCTCATCATCACGTCTTTTGCGGTCACGCTGCTTTCGACGGCAATTGCGCTTCCCATCGCGATTGGTTCCGCCATCTTTGCGGTTGAGATCGCCCCGGCGTTCGGAAAGCGCGTGTTCCAACCCATGGTCGAGCTGCTGGTGGGTATCCCGTCGGTCGTGTTCGGTCTCATCGGCTTCCATGTGGTGGTCGCCGCTTGTAAGGCCGTGTTTGGGACGCAGACGGGCATGGGTATCCTGCCCGGTGCCATCGTGCTCTCCGTCATGATCTTGCCTACCGTCACGACGCTTTCCATGGACGCGCTGCGCGCCGTACCCGATGGATATCGTCAGGGCTCGCTCGCCCTAGGCTATACCCGCTGGCAGACGATTTGGCACGTGGTGCTCAAGAGCGCCCTTCCCTCGCTCATGACCGCGGTTATTCTCGGCATGACGCGCGCCTTTGGCGAGACGCTCGCGGTGCGTATGGTCATCGGTGGCGCGGAGGTCATGCCCGCATCCCTGTTGTCACCGGCATCCACCATCACGACCACGCTTACCACCAGCATGGCGATCTATGCGGATGGCTCCGTGCAAAAGGACGTCCTGTGGTCGCTGGGCCTGCTGCTCATGGGTATGTCGCTCATTTTCATCCTGATCATCCATCTCATTGGCAAGAAGGGGCGAACGCCCGTGGCTGATATCTCTCAGGCGGCGTCCGCTCAGATGGGGGACATGCGTATCATTCGCCGTTCCCGCCGAGCCGATCGCTTCGCAACCGTGGCGCTTGCCGCCATCGCGGGACTCGTCATGCTCATCGTGGTCTCGATGGTCGCCTATATCCTTTATGAGGGCCTTTCGACCTTGTTCACTCCTGGGTTCCTCACGCAGCCCAGCCGCTCCAACGGCGCTGCCGGTGGTGTGGCGTACCAGCTCTTCGATTCGTTCTATCTGTTGCTCATCACGCTGATCATCTCCGTTCCCGTGAGCTTGGGGGCTGCCGTGTTCCTCACGGAGTACGCACCCGACGGCCCCATCACGAGCATCGCGAGTACCGCCATCGAGACGCTGTCCTCCCTGCCGTCGATTGTCGTCGGCATGTTCGGCTTCCTCGTGTTCTCGGTGAACTTTGGCTGGAAGTACTCGATCATTTCCGGTGCGGTCGCGCTCACCATGTTCAATATCCCTATCTTGGTGCGCGTTATCCAGCAGGCCCTCGATGACGTTCCTCAGCACCAGCGCGATGCATGCCTGGCCATGGGCCTTACGCGCTGGGAGGCGACGGTCCACGTGCTGATTCCCGCCGCAATGCCCGCCATTGTGACGGGCGTGGTTCTTTCCGCCGGGCGTGTCTTCGGCGAGGCCGCGGCCCTGCTGTTCACCTCGGGCATGTCGAGCCCGGTGCGCCTGAACTTCCTCTCGCTCAACTTCTCAAGCCCCACGTGCGCATGGAACATCTTCCGACCGGGCGAGTCGCTTGCGGTGCACATTTACAAGATTTACGGTGAGGGAAGCCCCGAGGCGCAGCACATCGTATGGGGAACCGCCGCATTGCTGATGATTTGCGTCCTGCTGTTCAACGTGGCTTCTCGTTTGGCCGGTAAGGCTCTGGCGAAAAGGATGACGGCCGAATGAGTAATAAGTCTACCCAACATGACGTTTCCGCCCCCGTGGAGTCGAGTGCGTCCGAAGCCTTCATGGATAGCGTGCGCGCCGGTGCCGCCTCCGTGCAGCCTCGCGGTGCGACCGATGGCGAAGTCGTTCTCGAGGCGCGCGGCGTCAACGTGTATTACGGCGACAACCATGCGCTGCATGATACGTCCCTCGAATTCCACAAGGGCGAGATCACCGCACTCATCGGCCCTTCCGGTTGCGGCAAGTCGACGTTCCTACGCTCCCTCAACCTCATGAATCGAGAGATCCGCGGATGCCGCGTTGAGGGCGAGATCCTCTACGATGGCCGGAACATCAACACCCGCGAGGAGAACCTCTACGAGTTGCGCCGTTCCATCGGCATGGTGTTCCAGCAGCCCAATCCGTTCCGCAAGTCCATCTACGAGAACATCGTGTTCGCGCCCAAGCGCCATGGCCTCAAGGGCAAGGAGAACCTCGATGCGCTCGTGGAGGAGAGCCTGCGCGGCGCCGCCCTGTGGGACGAGGTCAAGGACAAGCTACACCAGAGCGCCTTTTCGCTTTCCGGTGGCCAGCAGCAGCGTCTGTGCATTGCGCGCACCCTCGCCATGCATCCCGACGTGATTTTGTTCGATGAACCGTGCTCTGCGCTCGACCCCATCTCCACGCTGGCGATCGAGGAGCTCATGCAGAGCATCGTGAAGGAGCGCGCCATCGTTATCGTGACGCACAACATGGAGCAGGCGAGCCGCGCCTCCAACCGAACGGCGTTCTTCTATATGGGCGACATGGTCGAGTACGGCGAGACGGAGCAGATCTTCCAGCGTCCTCGCGATAAGCGCCTGAACGACTACCTGACCGGCATGTTCTCGTAGACCGCCTATCACGCTTCGCGCCGTACCCTCGGGCATATCATCCCGTGCTCGGACAGTCCTGAACTCGCACGAAGGCCCCACTGGGGCCTTCGGCTCGTGCGGAACTGCGCGCGGGACGATATGCCCGAGGGTACGGCGCGGCACACTGTGGTTAAGTGCTCGTGTCTGCAATGTCCCGCCCCGCCTGTCTCGGGTAGACGCCCTGCTAAGATGGATGGCTGTAAATACGATAGCGAGGAGCGTTTCGATATGGCCATTCTGCTCGGTTGCGACAGCGTGCATCTTGAGTTTCCTACCAAACTGATTGCGCAGAACGTGACGCTCGGCGTGAACGAGGGCGACCGCATCGGCATCGTGGGCAAGAATGGTGATGGCAAGTCGAGCCTGCTCGGCATTCTCTCGGGTGCGATCGAGCCGGACGCCGGACGCGTGACGCGCCGTCGTGATGTGACGGTGGGCGTCCTCGGTCAGCGCGATGCGCTTGATGACGGCATGGCCGTGCATCGTGCTGTGGTGGGCGACCTTCCCGAATACGAGTGGGCGTCGAGCCCGCGCGTGCGTCAGATTCTTGACGGTCTTATCGCCGACGTGCCCTGGGAGGGCCTGGTGGGCGAGCTCTCTGGTGGACAGCGTCGTCGTGTGGACCTGGCGCGCCTGCTTATTGGCGACTATGACGTGCTCATGCTCGACGAGCCCACCAACCATCTGGACATGCGTACCATCAACTGGCTCGCCGAGCATTTGAAGGCGCGGTGGCAGAAATCGAGCGGCGCAATGCTCGTGGTCACGCACGACCGCTGGTTCCTCGATGAAGTCTGCACCTCCATGTGGGAGGTGCACGACGGGTGTGTCGACCCTTTGAGGTGGGTACTCCGCCTACATCCTGCAGCGCGTCGAGCGCGACCGTATGGCGCAGGTAACCGAGGAGCGTCGCCGCAACATGGCCCGCAAGGAGCTTGCCTGGCTCTCTCGTGGTGCGCAGGCGCGTAGTACCAAGCCTAAGTTCCGCGTTGAGGCTGCCCGCGAGCTTATTGCCGACGTGCCTCCCGTGCGCAACGAGCTCGAGCTCAAGCGTCTCGCGGTGAGCCGCTTGGGCAAGCAGGTCATCGATGTGATCGATGTGGACGCGGGTTACGCAAGCTCCTTGGCCGCCGTGCGTGGCTCCAAGGAAGGCACAAGTTCTCTTGGCGGCTCCGCCGTGCCGGACAATCCTTCTGCTGTGGGCAATTCCGCTGCGGCGGACGGCTTCGCTGCCCGCGGCGTGTCTCCTGACGCCGTGGCTTTGGGTCGTCCCGTTCTTTCCGATGTGACCTGGCTTATTGGTGCGGGCGACCGCTACGGCCTGCTCGGCGAGAACGGCGCCGGTAAGACCACCTGCTCAATATCATCCAGGGCAAACTCAAGCCGCTCCGCGGACGCGTGAAGATTGGTTCCACGGTCCGGTTTGGCGTGCTGTCCCAGCAGCTCGACGAGTTGAAGCCCGTCGAGGACGACACCATTCGCGAGGTGCTTGCCCGCGGCAAGCGTTACGTGATGGTCGAGGGCAAGGAGACGAGCCCCGAGAAGCTGCTCGAGCGCCTCGGATTTACGCAGCAACAGATGTGGAGTCGTATCAAGGATCTTTCGGGTGGTCAGAAGCGCCGTTTGTCGTTGCTGCTGACCATTTTGGAGGAACCGAATGTCTTGATTTTGGACGAGCCGGGCAACGACCTCGATACCGACATGCTCGCTCTCGTGGAGGACCTGCTCGACAGCTGGCCGGGCACGCTCATCCTCGTGACGCACGACCGTTTCCTCATGGAACGTGTGACTGACCAGCAGTGGGCCCTCATAGGAGGCACGCTTCGCCACGTACCTGGTGGCGTGGACGAGTACCTGCGTTTGACGGAGGGCGCGTCTGCCGGCGGAGCGTCCCATCCTCAGGCGCCCGGGTTCGGTGGTGCTTTGGAAGCGGGGTCACCTTTGGGCGGCGGCGCGTCCGGTCAAGGAGCCGTCGCATCTGCCGTGGCGACACCTTCCCAGGCATGCGGACTGTCGAATGCGGAGCGCCAGCGCCTCAAGAAGGAGGTTGCTTCGCTCGAACGCAAAATGGAGACGCGTCGCGGCAAGGTCGAGGAGCTTGAGCAGGGGATGTTCGCCATCGACCCCACCGACTTCGCCGCCCTCACTGCGCAGCAGGAGGCAATTGCCCACGCTCGTGAGGAGCTTGATGAGCTCGAGATGGCTTGGCTCGAGGCCAGCGAGCAGCTCGAGGGCTAATGCGTATAACGTACCTGCCTCCTCGTGCATGATGTGAGGCGGCGCGGCATGTCAGCCGGATTTGACGGATCCGCGCGTAGAATGTCGAAATTGACGCGCTTCAATCGCGTATTTTTCGACATTACACGCGCGGTGCACCGGCTGCCCGTCGAATACGAAAGCGTCCTCGTCTTGAAAACGGGTAATGGCGGCTAGGAGAACATCTCGCGGAAGCCGCGCATCACCATGTGCCAGCCGCGCTTGAAGTTGCTCTCTTTGCCCTGTTCGGTACCCTTGTGGCCGTCTGTCTCTTGGGGCTCGACAGCTTGGTTGAGCTCGTTGGTTTCCGTTGTGGAGGCAACCGGTGCGACGGCGTCGCATCGGCATTCGACGTGTCGGGCGCCGGCCTGCACGGGGGTTCACCGTTTCCGCGTCATGTGCGATTTCGTCACGCGCGGCACGTTCGACCTCGACGGCTCGAGCCGCGCGTCTCTCCTCTGCGGCGCGAGCGCGGTTGGCAGCCTGCGTCATGAAGTGCTCCTGTGCATTGAAGGGCTCATCGCCCTCCGCTCGGGCAACGGGCTTCCAGGTGCCCTGCGCGCTCAGCTCACGCGCCTTCACGTTGTCGCGCAGCTGATCGGCCATGTAGTCGCGCACCATGGCGCGACACGTGGGGTCGAGAACGGGATAGGCGATTTCCACACGGTGCTCGGTGTTGCGCGTCATCATGTCGGCGCTCGACAGGTAGACGGTGTCGGCGTCCTCACCGAAGGAGTACACGCGCGCGTGCTCCAGGAAGCGACCCACGATAGAGCGGATGTGCACGTTCTCGGTGCTGCCCTCGATGCCCGGCAGCATGCAGGATATCCCGCGGATGATCATATCGATGCGGACACCCGCTCGGCTTGCCTCGGCGATCTTATCGATGACCTCTCGGTCGGTGAGGGAGTTCATCTTGAAGAAGGCGTGGGCGGGCATGCCGGCGCGCGCACGGGCGATCTCGCGGTCGAGGCCGTCCATCACGAGGGGCTTGAGCCCGGCGGGCGCCACGCCGAGGTAGCGGTACTCGCCGCGCAGGTTGCCCAGGGTGAGGTTTCGGAAGAACGCGTTGGCGTCCTCGCCGATGCCCTCGTGCGCAGTCATGAGCATGAAGTCCGAGTACAGGCGTGCGGTCTTCTCGTTGAAGTTGCCGGTCCCCAGTAGGGTAATGCGGCGAATCTTCCCCTGGTCATGATAGGTGAGTTGGCAGATCTTGGAATGGCATTTGAAGCCCTCCGCACCGTAGATGACGGTGCAGCCCGCCTCCTCGAGCGCTCCGCCCAGGCGATGTTGTTCTCCTCGTCAAAGCGCGCGCGGAGTTCCATCAGCACGGTCACCTCTTTGCCACGCTCGGCTGCGGAGATGAGCGACTCGCACAAACGCGACTGACGCGCTACGCGGTAGAGCGTGATGCGCAGCGAGATACAGGTGTCGTCGTGGGCGGCCTCGTTGATGAGGCCGAGAAGCGTGCCCATCGACTCGTAGGGGTAGAACAGCAGCTTGTCGCCGGCGAGCACCTGATCGCGCATGGAGTCACCCGGGCAAAACAGCGGGCTCGGCTGGGGGGCGAACGGAGGGAACAGGAGCCGGTCGCGCACGGTGGCGGGCAACTTGCCCTCCAGGGAGTAGATATATCCCAAGTCAAGGGGCATGGTAACCGACAGGACGGCCTGCTGGCTCAGTCCCAGTGCCTTGCGGATCGACTTGAGGGACTCGCGGGCGAGATCTCCGTGCACGGCGAGGAGCACGGGCTGGAGGCGCAAGCGCTTCTTGAGCACCTTCTTCATGTGCTGGCGGTAATCCTCGTCTTCCTCGACGCCCTCGCCGTCCGGGTCGAGGTCGGCGTTGCGCGTGACGCGGATTACCGCGCGATCCTGCGGGACATAGGAGCCAAAACACGATTCCAGGCACGCCAAGATGACATCCTCGAGCAGGATGTAGCGCAGCTGGCCGTCGTTTCTCGTGATCTCGACGACGCGGGGGAGCGAGCTTGGGACCTCGATGATGCCGAGGAGCCCTTGTTCGTCTTCGGAGGCGGCGGCGAGCGTGCAGACGATGTAGAGGGCTCCGTTGCGCAGGTTGGGGAAGGGGTGGCGCGGGTCGATGATGAGCGGCGAGAAGATGGGGAGCACGTTGCGGTCGAAGTAGCTGCGCACCGCATCGCGCTCGGCACCTATGAGCTCGGAGGGCGTGATGCGCTCGATGCCCTTGGCGCGCAGGAGGGATTCGATGGCGTCGAGGGACGAGGCGGCTTTGGAGAACAATCCCGGCAACGCCGAGAATACGGCCGCCACTTGCTCGGAGGGGGTCATGCCGCTCTTGTTGTCGCGTGGCTGCCGCTTGAGGGTCGCCAGGCTTGAGAGTCCACCCATGCGGACCATGAGGAACTCATGCATGTTGCTCTCAAAAATCGCGATGAATTTGAGGCGCTCGAACAACGGCACCGTGTCGTCGAGGGACTCGGAGAGCACGCGTTCGTCGAAACGGAGCCAGGAAAGTTCACGGTTTTGGGTGTAACTCAAATCACGCTGCTTGTTGTGTCCGTCGTTGCCCATGATGGCTCCCTCGTGTTGCGGTGCTTGCCGGAAGTGGTGGTACCTGTGAAATCGCATGGATGTCTTTAGGTTATCGCCGTGCCTCGGTTCATGGTGAGTGTAACGCGCAAGCATGATGGACTCTTTACGCGATGCTTTCGAGCATGTTAAAGAATCGCGCGTATGTAAGCGATGCGCGCGGACACGCTGAGCGGGGCTTCGTTGGGCGTACACTGTTGAATATGTGAATAGACCGCGCTCGCCGCCCTTCAGGCGGCGTGTGCCATGAGCGTGAGGGGTACCTATGGTGCGAATCGGCCTTCTGACGAGCGGCGGCGACTGTCAGGCGCTCAACGCCACCATGCGTGGCATCGTAAAGACCGTCGTCAACCTGTCGACGGAGCCCGTCGAGATCTACGGGTTCGAGGACGGGTACCAGGGCATGATCTACAAGCGCTATCGCAAGATGGCACCGGTCGACTTCAGCGGCATCCTCACGCGCGGCGGGACCATCTTGGGCACGAGCCGCACGCCCTTCAAGCGCCTCGACACGCCCGAGGCCGACGGTGTGGACAAGGTCGCCGCCATGAAGGAGACCTATCGCGAGCTCAAGCTCGATTGTCTGTTTATGCTGGGCGGAAACGGCTCCACCAAGACGGCCAACCGCTTGCGCGAGGAGGGTCTCTCCGTCATTGCCCTGCCCAAGACCATCGACAACGACACCTGGGGCACCGACCTTACCTTTGGCTTCACGAGCGCGGTCGAGATCGCCACCAAGTGCATCGACGACATCCACACCACCGCGAGCAGCCACGGACGCGTCTTCGTGATCGAGATCATGGGTCATAAGGTGGGTTGGATTCCGCTGTACGCCGCGGTTGCGGGCGGTGCCGACGTCTGTCTGATTCCCGAGATCCCCTACGACATGGACAACGTGATCGCCGCGATCAATCGCCGCATGCAGGCCGGTGCCCGGTTCACCATCATCGTGGTCGCCGAGGGCGCTATCTCGCGCGATGAGGCGACGCTGTCCAAGAAGGAGTACAAGAAGCTCGTCGCGGCGCGCACCTCTCCGTCCATCGTCTACGACATCGCGCGCGAGATCGAGGCCCGCACCGGTCGCGAGACGCGTGTGGCAATCCCCGGTCACACGCAGCGCGGAGGCCAGCCCGATGCGCAGGACCCGCGTGTTCGCCACGCAGTGCGGCGTCGAGGCGGCTTTGGGTTTCCTGGAGGGGGAGAGCGGCTTTATGGTCGCGCAGCGCTCTGGCAAGATGTGCCGCGTGCCGCTGGAGGAGGTCGCCGGCAAGCTCAAGTACGTCGACCCGGCAGCGACCTGGTGCACGAGGCGCGTTCCCTGGCATCTCCTTGGCGACGAGGCCTGATCGGACTAGAGTCGCTGCATGTGGTAGCCCACGCCCACGTGCGTCTGGATCATCGTCGGTGCGAGGGTCGGCCTCTATCTTCTTGCGTAGGGTCCGCATGAACACGCGAAGACTCGCGATGTCGCTATCCCAGCTCGTCCCCCAGATTCGCGCGTGATGAACGTGTGCGTGAGCACCTTGTCGACGTTTTTTCGCCAAAAGCACGAGGAGCTTGTACTCGGTGGGCGTGAGCGAGAGCCGCTCGCCGTCGAGCTCGGCGTACCCCGCGGCATAGTCGATATGCAGGCCCCCGTTGTCGAAGGTGCTCGACTCGACGGAATCGGCCGCGGGCATGGCCGAGCGTCGCAAGTTGGCGCGCACGCGGGCGAGCATCTCCTCCACCGAGAAGGGCTTCGTTAGGTAGTCGTCCGCGCCGGCGTCGAGCGCGCCGATTTTATCCGAGTCTTCGGTGCGTGCCGAGATGACGATGATGGGCACCGCCGACCAGCTGCGGACCTTGGATATGACGTCCACGCCGTCGATGTCGGGCAGGCCGAGATCGAGCATGATGAGGGCGGGGTTGCGCGAGGCGGCGTCCAAGATGGCCGTCTCGCCATTCGTCGCCGCCTCGACGTCGTATCCATGCAGGCCGAGCGCGGTCGTCACGAGATTGCGGACCGCCGGGTCGTCCTCGACCACGAGTATGTTTGAGCGTGTGCCGTCATTCATGGATCTCGATCTCCTCGGCGGGAAGGGTGAAGCGGAAAACCGCTCCATGGGGGTGGTTGTCATGCACTTCGATGGTACCGCCATGCGCCTCTACAATCGAGCGGCACAGCGACAGCCCGAGCCCGAAGCTGCGATGGGAGTCCACGGGCAGCGCTTTGCTCGAGATGAAGAAGCGGTCGAAGACGTGCGGTTTGTCGCAGTCGGCCACGCCCGGCCCGTCGTCGGCGACCTCGACAACGACGAAGGCCCCGGCCCTTCGCGCGCCCACCGTCACGGTCGAGCCCTCGGGCGTGTACTTGAACGCGTTCACGACGAGGTTGGTGAGGACCTGCATGATGAGGTGGACGTCTATCTTTACCAAGAGGAGCTCGTCCGTATGCGCGGCGACGACCCGGTGGCCGCGCGCCCCGCGCGCGACATGGCCGAGGGCGGCGGCTATGACCTCATCCATGAGCTCCGAGGTGAGGTTGAGGTGCATGCCCGCATCCTCGACGCGCGTGATGGCGAGGAGGTTCTCGACGGTGTCGATCAGCCAGAGCGAGTCGTCGTAAATGGCGTCCGCGAGCTCGAGCCGTTTCGCGTCCCCGAGTTTCTCCCCACCATCGCGCAGCACGGCGGCAGATCCCGAGATCGCGGTGAGGGGCGTCCTCAGGTCATGGCCGATGGATCTAAGCAGGTTGGCGCGCAGCTGCTCGTTTTTGGCGAATACGGCGGCCTCCTCCCGCTCCCGCGCCGCCTTGTCGCTCTCGAGGGCGAGTGCGCACTCGCCGACGATCGACAAGACGATGGAGTGCTCGAACGCCTCGAGTCCGCGCCCCTTAAGATCGATGCCCACGACGCCGAACACCTCGTTGCCTGCGCGCACCGCAAGGTAGAGGCATTGCGCCTCTGGCAGGGTGTGAGTGCTCGCCCCAGCGTGCTTGTTGTTGTTGAAAGTCCACGTCGCCACGGCGCGCTCGTATTCGGTGAGCAGGGACGTGCGGTGGTCTTCGGCCCCGGCGCTCTCATACAGCGGCTCTCCGAGCAGGTCGCCGTCTGCGGGGTAGAAGACGACGTCGAGCCTGAGGAGCTTCACGAGCTGGCTCATGGCGATGCGCGCTCGTGCCTGGGGTCCCTGGGCCCGCTGCAGGAGCTGGTTGGTTTCGAGGAGCACGCGGGTCCTGAAGGCGTTTTCGCGAGGTACGCGCGTTGTCGGTGAGGCGCGCGGTGAGTTCGGCTGCCACCATTGCGGTCGCGAACATGATGACGAAGGTCACGAGGTAGCTTCGGTCGTAGCTGTCGAATGAGAACAGCGGCGTCACGAAGCAGAAGTTGTAGAGCACCACCGAGAGGATGCTCGACACGATGGTGCAGACGCGCCCCGTGGTCGTGACGGCCGTGAGCAGGGCCGTGAGGATGTAGAGGGAGATGATGCTCGAGTCGGCGAACCCGAGTCCGCGGAATGCGGTGCCAACTGCCGTGGCGATGGCGGATAGGCCCAGCGTGAGCAACATGTCCCGCCTGCTCGGCAGATGAGGTTCCGAGGCCGTTGGCCGGTCCTGCCCCCGCCTGGCCGGAACCGGCTGATCGGGGATGATGTAGATGTCGAGGTTCGGCGCGATGGCGATCAGCCTCTCCACGAGCGACTTGCGCCCGAAGAGCGCGTGATGCAGGCCACGCGCCTCGCCGGTGCGCCCCATGACGATCTTCGAGATGCCGGACAGTCGCGCGAACTCGGCGATCTGAAAGGCGATGTCGTCCCCATACACCGTTTCCACCTGCGCGCCGAGCTGTTCGGCGAGGGCGCTGTTCGATGAGAGGCGGGCACGTTCGTCCTCGTCCATGGTCTGGGTTCGCGGACTCTCGACGAATAGGGCGACGAGTTCGCCGTGGAAGGCCTTCGACAGCCGCGCGGCCGCCCGCACGATGCGCGGGTTCGTGGGGGCGGGGGAGAGGCAGACCAGGATGCGCTCGCTGGTGTAGTAGTCGCGGTTGCGAGCACGCGCGCGGCGTCGGCGAGGCGCCCGGTGCGGTCCGCGCATCTGCGGAGGGCGATCTCGCGCAGCGCCGTGAGGTTCTCGATGCTGAAGAAGTTGCGCTGCGCGCGGTCGGCCTGCGCGCGCGGTACACGAGTCCGGCCTTGAGGGCGCTCGAGCAGGTCCTCGGGCTCGATATCCACGAGCTCGACCTGGTCGGCGTCATCGAAGACGCGGTCGGGGATGCGCTCGCGCACGACGACGCCCGTGATGGAGGCCACCATGTCGTTCAAGCTCTCGATGTGCTGGACGTTGACCGTGGTGTAGACGTCTATGCCGGTGCGCAGGAGCTCCTCGACATCTTGATAGCGCTTTTCATGGCGGCACCCCGGTGCATTGGTGTGCGCGAGTTCGTCGACGAGGATGAGCTGCGGCGCCCGGGCCAGGGCAGCGTCGAGGTCGAATTCCGCGAGTTCGATGCCGTTGTGCTCGATGGCCATATGCGGGATGCGCTCGATGCCCCGCGACAGGCGCGCCGTTGCGGGGCGCTCATGAGGTTCGATATAGCCGGCGACGACGTCCACGCCGCGCCTCTTGGCGGCGTGTGCGGCCTGGAGCATGGCGTAGGTCTTGCCCACGCCCGCGGCGTACCCGAAGAAGATCTTGAGGTGCCCTCGACGTCCGCGGCGCTCCTGTGTGTGGGCGTCCTGTTCGAGCGCTCTGAGCAGGAGGTCGGGGTTAGCCCGTACGTCGGATGCAGTGCGTGACATTGCGAGGCCTTTCTCGCCGGTGTGGATCGATTGCGGCGGTGGGATGGCCGCCTCGAGCATGCGATGAGTATAGGGCTCCGTTCGGGGCGCCGCATCCGTCCAGCTGCATCTTTACGGCATCTTAAGGCCGGAGGGCATCACTCTAACACCGTTTATCCGCTTCGCCGTTTACTGTTCCCAGGCACTCGGGGAAGGGTGCCACCCGTGATTCTCGGAAGGAGCGGTTACATGAATGTCCTGATCCCGATCATAGGCATCACGTGCATCGGCCTGTTGATCTACTACATTTATATTTTGATGAGGAGTGATTCGTAACCCATGAGCGCTGCAATTCAGTACATCCTGTACTTCGCCGTGCTCGTCGTTTTGGCCATCCCGCTCGGTCGGTTCATGGCCCGTGTCATGGACGGCGAGCATACCTTTTTGTCACCCGTGCTCGCACCCGTCGAGCGGGGCGTCTATCGCCTGCTCCGCATTGACTCGCATGAGCAGATGGGCTGGAAGCGCTACCTGGTGAGCGTCCTCGCCTTCTCGGGTATCGGGCTCGTGGTGCTCGTCGCGCTCCAGATGCTCCAGGCCGTCCTGCCGGGCAACCCGCAGCACCTGCCGGGTGTGTCGTGGGACCTGTCGTTCAACACGGCGGCCTCCTTCATCACCAACACCAACTGGCAGTCCTACTCCGGCGAGACCACCCTGTCCTACCTCGTGCAGTTCATGGGCCTCACCGTGCAGAACTTCGTCTCCGCCGGTACCGGCATCGCGGTCATGTTCGCTCTGATCCGCGGTTTCCGCCAGGTCAAGGAGCAGGGTCTGGGTTCCTTCTGGGTCGACCTCACCCGCACCGTCCTGTACGTGCTCATCCCGCTGAACCTCGTGTTCGGCATCTGCCTGGCTGCCGGTGGCGTCATCGCCAACTTCCAGCCGGCTCAGAAGGCTGAGCTCGTAGAGCCCGTCGCTGTCCAGCCTAATGCAGACGGCGGCTGGAGCGTCATCGATGGCGCCCAGATCGAGGGCGACACGGTTAAGGTCGATGGCAAGGTCGTCGAGGACGCGCGCGTGGTCACCGAGCAGTTCCTGCCCCAGGGCCCCGCGGCTCCTCAGGTCGCCATCAAGCAGTCCGGCACCAACGGCGGCGGCTTCTTCGGCGTGAACTCCGCCCATCCGTATGAGAACCCCAACGCCTTCACCAACATCATCGAGATGACCAGCCTGCTGCTGATCCCGGCCGCCTGCTGCTTCACCTTCGGCATCGGCGTCAAGAACACCAAGCAGGGCAAGGCCATCTTCGCCGCCATGCTCATCCTGCTGGTGATCTTCACCGGCGTCATCGCCGTCAACGAGCATGCGGGCACCCCGCAGCTGGCCGATGGCGGAGCGGTCAACATCGAGATGACCGACGGCCAGGCCGGCGGCAACATGGAGGGCAAGGAGAGCCGCTTCGGCATCGCCGCCTCCTCCACGTGGTCGGCTTACACCACCGCCGCCTCCAACGGCTCGGTCAACTCCATGCACGATTCCTACACCCCGCTGGGCGGTTTCGTCCAGATGCTCCAGATGGCCCTGGGCGAGGTCGTCTTCGGCGGCGTGGGCTGCGGCCTGTACGGCATGATCGGCTTCGCCATCCTCACGGTGTTCATCGCCGGCCTCATGGTCGGGCGCACGCCCGAGTTCCTGGGCAAGAAGATCGAGCCGGGCGAGATGCGCTGGGCGGTCGTCCTGTGCCTGGCAACCCCGTTCGCGATCCTGGTGTGCTCGGGCATCGCCTGCATGGTGCCCGGTCTTGCCGACCAGTTCAACAACGGCGGCGCGCACGGCTTCTCCGAGGTGCTGTACGCCTTCACCTCATGCGGTGGCAACAACGGCTCGGCGTTCGCGGGCATGAACTGCAACATCCCCTGGATCAACGTCATGCTCGGCCTCGAGATGCTGTTCGCCCGCTTCATGCCCATCGTCGGTACGCTGGCCATCGCCGGCTCGCTGGCCAAGAAGGGCAAGGTCGCCGAGAGCGCCGGTACCCTGTCTACCACCAACGGCATGTTCGTATTCCTGCTCGTGTTCATCGTTCTGCTGATCGGTGCCCTGAGCTTCTTCCCGGCCCTGGCGCTTGGCCCCGTTGCCGAGTTCTTCCAGATGATTGCGTAAAGGAGGGCGCAGATTTATGGCTATGCAAAAAGACATGATGGGCCGCGCGGTCCGCGACTCGTTTGCCAAGCTGGATCCTCGCGTCCAGATTCAAAACCCGGTCATGTTCCTGGTGTGGCTTTCCGCGTCATGACCTCCGTCCTGGCCGTCGCTTCCGTCTTCGGTGTGCAGGACGCGGGTGTGCCCACCTACTATGTGGTCGCCATCGCGGTCATCCTGTGGCTCACCGATCTGTTCTCGAACTTCGCCGAGGCGCTCGCCGAGGCCGCGGTAAGGCTCAGGCCGATTCCCTGCGTGCGGCCAAGAAGGATGTCGAGGCCCATCGCATCGAGTCCGTTGAGGACAAGGAGCACTTCACCGTCGTTCCCGGCACCGAGCTCACGCGCGGCGACCTGGTGATCGTACGCGCCGGCGAGCAGATTCCCGGCGACGGCGACGTCATCGAGGGCGCTGCCTCCGTTGACGAGTCCGCCATCACCGGCGAGTCCGCCCCCGTGGTCCGCGAGGCCGGCGGCGACCGCTCTGCCGTTACCGGCGGTACCACGGTGCTGTCCGACTGGATCATCGTCAAGATCTCCAGCGAGCCCGGCCAGAGCTTCCTCGACAAGATGATCGCGATGGTCGAGGGCGCCGCGCGCAAGAAGACCCCCAACGAGATCGCCCTGGAGATCTTCCTGGTGGCCCTCTCCATCGTCTTTATTCTGGTCACGCTGGCCCTCTATTGCTACTCCTGCTTCTCGGCCGGCCTCAGCGACATGGCCAACCCCACGTCCGTGACCACGCTCGTGGCGCTGCTCGTGTGCCTGGCCCCCACCACCATCGGCGCGCTGCTGTCCGCCATCGGCATCGCCGGCATGAGCCGTCTGAACGAGGCCAACGTGCTGGCCATGTCCGGCCGCGCCATCGAGGCCGCCGGCGACGTCGACATCCTCATGCTCGACAAGACCGGCACCATCACCCTGGGCAACCGCCAGGCCTCCGAGTTCATCCCGGTCGACGGCGTCGATCCCGCGGAGCTGGCCGACGCCGCGCAGCTCTCCTCGCTGGCCGACGAGACGCCCGAGGGCCGTTCCATCGTCGTGCTCGCCAAGGAGCAGTTCGGCCTGCGCGGCCGCACGCTCGAGGACAAGGGCATGGAGTTCATCCCGTTCACCGCGGCGACGCGCATGTCGGGCGTGAACTACGAGGGCAATGAGATCCGCAAGGGCGCCGCCGATTCCGTGCGCGCCTACGTGGAGGCGGCCGGCGGCGTGTTCTCCCAGGAGTGCGACGAGGTCGTCGAGCGCATCGCCAAGGCCGGCGGCACCCCGCTGGTCGTGACCAAGAACTGCCGCGTGCTGGGCGTTGTGTACCTCAAGGACATCATCAAGTCCGGCGTCAAGGAGAAGTTCGCCGACCTGCGCAAGATGGGCATCAAGACCATCATGGTGACGGGCGACAACCCGCTCACCGCCGCGGCAATCGCCGCCGAGGCGGGTGTGGACGACTTCCTGGCAGAGGCCACCCCCGAGGGCAAGCTCGAGAAGATCCGCGAGTTCCAGCGTGAGGGCCACCTGGTCGCCATGACCGGCGACGGCACCAACGACGCGCCCGCTCTGGCCCAGGCCGACGTCGCCGTGGCCATGAACACGGGCACCCAGGCTGCCAAGGAGGCCGGCAACATGGTCGACCTCGACTCCAGCCCCACCAAGCTCATCGAGGTCGTGCGTATTGGCAAGCAGCTGCTCATGACCCGCGGTTCGCTCACGACCTTCTCGGTGGCCAACGACGTGGCGAAGTACTTCGCTATCATCCCGGCCCTGTTCTCGCCGATCTACCCCGGGCCTCGGCGCGCTCAACATCCTCGGTCTGGCAAGCCCGCTGTCCGCGGTTCTTTCGGCCATCATCTATAACGCGCTTGTTATCGTCGCGCTGATCCCGGCCGCGCTGAAGGGCGTTAAGTACCGCGAGGTCCCGTCCGGACAGCTGCTGACCCACAACCTGCTCGTGTGGGGTCTGGGCGGCATCGTTGCCCCGTTCGTATTCATCAAGCTCATCGACATGCTGCTCGCGTTCTGCGGCATTATGTAAGTGGAGGTTTGTATGTTCAAAGGTGTTGCATCGCGTGCGCTGGGTGTGTTCGCTCTGTTTACCGTTGTCTGCGGCCTGGGCTATACGCTCGTCGTGACCGGCATCGCCCAGGTTGCGTTCCCGTATCAGGCGAACGGTTCGCTCATCAAGGTCGACGACAAGATCGTGGGCTCCGAGCTGATCGGCCAGAGCTTCGAGGATGAGGACCACATGTGGGGCCGTATCCAGAACGTGACTATCGTCGAGGGGGAGGACGGCGGGCTCATGGCCTACGGCGCTCCGTCCAACCTCTCTCCAGCGAGCGAGGAGTACCGGCAGCTTGTGGACGCGCGCGTCGAGAAGATTCGCGCCGCCAATCCCGACGCCGGCATGGATGCCGTGCCCGTCGACCTGGTGACGTGTTCCGGCTCAGGGCTCGACCCCGAGATCTCTCCCGATGCTGCCGAGTACCAGGTACCGCGCTGGCAAAGGCTACCGGCAAGAGCGAAGGCGAGGTGCGTGACATCATCGCCCAGTGCACCAAGGGCCGATTCCTGGGCGTCTTCGGCGAGCCCACGGTCAACGTGCTCAAGGTGAACCTCATGTTGGATGGTGTGCTGTAGGCGGCGTTTTCGACTGGAGATGCTTGCATGCCCCCGGTGCGGTCGCGCCGGGGGCATGCGCATGCCAGGA
>ENA-OPZN01000048-OPZN01000048.1-human-gut-metagenome-genome-assembly--contig:-NODE-48-length-52554-cov-6.236519_pt1 | contig 52554 bp, 44 predicted proteins | sample MGYA00242483_ERZ504503 | MGnify/ENA primary metagenome ERZ504503 (study PRJEB26092, sample SAMD00036285) | human gut metagenome | host: Homo sapiens | study: EMG produced TPA metagenomics assembly of... | reverse complement strand
GGGCGTCATGCAAGAACTGGTCATTGCGGTTGCGGAACTCTTCGGATTGACTGATGAAGATATCTATCAGGCTATCATCAACAGGGAGGAAGATATGAAACATATTTGCGACATTTATAGATTAAAAACTGCAAGTTGAACTTGCGAAACTTGAATTATATAAGATGCTTCGTGTCAGGTTTACCCGTTTGTTGGCATGGGTAGGCAGGAAATTGGGGCTGATAAACTGTTTGACAGGAGCCTGGATGTTCCGGATAAAAAATCCCGGAAGTCGCCTGGATTCACTTTTTCCGACGAGCACTTCTACCACCTCGTGTCCGTTGCTTCTAAGCAGTCTTTCCATTGAAATGGCTTGTGTGAGGTGTCCTCTTCCTTCTCCCTGAACGATAAATAAGATTTTCATGATGCGATAGGTATTAGCGGTATGACATTGTTTTCTTCAGGTTTTGTAGCCTGCTGTTCCAATTCGGTGTAATAGATTACTTTCCATTCCCCGTTTTCATCTTCAGTTAGTGCCGACATGGTTTCTACCCAGTCGCCCGAGTTCAGGTAGTGTATCTGGTCAATCATGCGGTTTTCCGGGTGGTGGATATGGCCGCAGATAACCCCTTCACACTGACGGTTCTTCGCGAAGTCTACCAGTACGTTTTCAAAATCAGAAATGTAAGATACGGCAGATTTTACTTTCTGCTTGATGGCCTGTGAAAGTGAATAATAAGGTTTTCCTTTTCTTACGCGATAGCGGTTGTACTGGCTGTTGAGCCACAGCAGGAGTGTATAGCCTATATCTCCCAGTTTGGCCAGCCATTTCATGCTGGTAGTTACCTTATCGAACACGTCGCCATGTGTTACGAAATAATGCTTTCCGTTGCTTTCCAGTATATAATCTTTTGTAATGGTCAGGTTGGCGAATTGCAGGGGAGCAAGATTGTCAAGAAAATCGTCATGATTGCCACGTACATAAATGATTTCCGTACCATGTTTTTCCATCATTTTCATGATGATTTTAAAAAAGTGCGTATGTTCCGCTTTCCATTTGCTGATGCCGGATTTCTGCAGATGCCATCCATCTATGATGTCACCGTTCAGAATCAGTCGTCCGCAGTCTACTTTACTAAGAAAATCGCTGATTTGGTTTACTTTCGAATGGGTAGTTCCCAAATGAATGTCCGACACCACGATGGTCCGGTAATAAGGTCTTTCTTTCATGCTTCATGTTTTTCTTAACGCTGTACAAAAGAAGGGAATGTATATTACAAGAGTGTGACTGTCAAATGAATAACTTGTTTCAACAAGCGGGAAGACGGGGCAAGAAGAAAGCCATTCCTGCGTCCCACAGAAATGGCTTTTGAGAAATGACTAAATATCGGCAATTTACTTACAATGTGCGTTTTTTCAATATAGTATCAGGCTATATCCTCCATGTAGAAAATAGAATTGAATTCATTGTAGAATTCTTCAGCCGCGGTTTCCAGATTTTCCAGCGCTTCTTCTTCAGTTTCACCGTATGCAAAGCATTGTTCATGATTGCACAGGTAAGCGTAATATTCACCGTCGGTCGTACATTCTACTACATATTTGTCTGCAACTGTTTCCATAATAATCTCCTTTTTTAAAGTCTGCCCAAAGGTCAGTGTTTTTTATTACAGAAGAGTTGCTATGTAGTTACGTTTACATGAAGTTACGTGTCTGTATTACAGGTTACAAAATAATGAAACGAAGAAAGGCACGCTGAGGTTAATCAGAATACCATGCAGGATGGCCAGCGGAATGGCATCTTTTCCGGAGTATTTGGTAATGGCGGCCAGCAGAATGTCGGAAGAGCCGATGCCTGCTGCCGAAATGGGAGCCAGACGTCCGAAATATTTCCGGATGAAAGGTGCACCGACCAATGCAGTCATTTCACGGAAGATATTGGCCAGCAAGGCAATTGTTCCTAATTCCGTGGCTACTTGCAGTCCCATGCTCGGTGTCTTGAGCTGTGTGATGAGGACCGATGAAATGGAATAATACGCAAATCCGCTGCCTACTGCCATGCAGTCGAATACACTCCACTGGCTCAGAATAAAGCCGGCGATGGCAGAGAAAAGAAATGTGCCTGATACTGTGGCAATGGGGACGAGCAGCATCTTGAAATTAAATTGCGCGACAAATCCTTTTAAATCTTGATTACCTCCCAGGTTCATTCCTAGCAGGAGCATCAATACATAAAGTACTTTTACTGACATTTCATGTATGTCGAATCCGATGGTATAAAAATAGCCGATGAGGCATCCCATCAGAAAAAATATCAGAATCAAAAGACTACCCTTCACGGTTTGCTCCTTTCTTAAAGAAAAAGTGAGACACAAGTAGAGCGGCTACAGAGCTTCCCAACAGACTCAGCATGGAGATGATGGCTGCCTGCTGGCAGAAATAACTCAGGTTGCCAATGATAAGTTTGTTTGTTCCGATAGACAGTCCCAAAATAAAAAGTAACAGACAAACTACGATTGTATCAGTACGGGTATCTTATGAATGCTTTGTTTACGGCGCAAAGGATAGCCTATAAGGACTCCTACAGCATTATAGAAATAAAAGTGAACATGAAAAATTATTGATTATAAAATGAAACATAGAAAGTTTTTCTCTCGCCAGAAACCCTTTCTATGGCACGTTTGTAAAGTTAAATGACCGGATAGACCAGATAATTTTCATACTATACTTTCAAATTATAAGTTTTTGTGTGGTTGAAATCGGGCGCGAAGGTACGACTTTTCTCTGAAAGTCAGAAATTTTATGTAATAAAAAACTTCATGTATGATAAATAGCTAATATTATACGTATTATTGTTCTAAATTATTGCTTTTTGTGCGGTTTTAAATTGGTAGAAATAAGATTAAAAGTATAATTATATATGCCTTATTCTGATTGAGAACCTAGAAAAATCTCTATTTTACTATTAAAGTCGTTTCTTCTTCTGTTAAATTGAAACCAAATTAAGGAAAGAAAATAGGATATAAAATGCTTTTGTGTGAAAATAGTTGGTTTGAAGTGTGAAATCTATGTTCCTGAGTTGAAAACATGAAGGTGATAGATATTATATGAAAATCACTTATATCATTGCTGTCCGGAGAAAATTCGCCAAAACAGCTATTATTAATTAATAATCAGTTAGTTACCAAGCTAATAAAATTTTTCGATTAGAATCATAGTTTTGCAAGAAGGTATAAACAGCCAATTTTGCAAACTATGAACAAAGGAAAAACAATATTTGCACAGGTTATGTCTCTTATAAACACATACGAATTTAAGAAGTGCGTCAACCGCTATAAGGGTGACAGGCACGCCATCAAGTTCACTTGCCGTGATCAGTTCATGGTAATGAGCTTTGCTCAGTTCACGGACAGGTCCGGGCTGAGAGACATAGAGACTACACTTAACCTTTGTTCTCCTGACCTTTACCGTTCTGGTATCAAGGTAATGCCTAAATCCACCTTGGCCGAAGCGAATGAAAAGAAGGATTGGCGTATTTATCAGGACTTTGCACAATTACTGATACAGCAAGCAAAGGAAGCATATAATGGACAGAAACTTAGACTTGCCTTGGATGAAATGGTCTATGCCTTTGACAGTAGCACTATAGAACTGTGTCTGAAGCTTTGTCCATGGGCTAAGTTTCATCATGAGAGAGGAGCAATCAAGATGCATACCTTGATGGATCTTAGGGGGGCCATCCCGACATTTGTCCATCTGACAGAAGGAGCTGTTCACGATTCCCGAATTATGGATAAGATACCTGTAGAAACCAACTCTTACTATCTTATGGACAAAGGATATGTCAAGTTTGACTCTTTGTTCCGGCATTTTCATCTTAATAATGCCTTTTTTGTAACAAGAGCAAAAGAAAATATGCTTTACGAAGTTCTTGATAGTAGAGAGGCAGACCAATCTGCCGGACTTTTCTCTGATGAAACAATCAAATTGACAGGACCACTCACCTCCAAGAAGTATCCCGATTCTCTTAGACTTGTTGTGTATGAAGACTTCAGCACAAATACAGTTTACCGTTTCCTCACCAATAACTTCAAGCTTGATGCATTGACTATTGCCGAGTTGTACAGGGAGAGATGGCAAATTGAGTTGTTCTTCAAATGGATAAAGCAGCATCTGCACATAAAGACATTCTATGGAACTGCCAAGAATGCCGTGTTCACACAGATATGGATTGCCATCTGTGACTATCTTCTGCTTATCATTGCGAAGAAACATTATATGTTGAAACCAAGTCTTCATTCCATTTCAAACTCTATTGGTCAAGTCCTCTTCAAAAGAGGCGACATCAAAGATATATTTAATCAAACCGACCTCACTGCTAATGTTCCGGAGGGTAACGGTCCTAGACAGCTTACGCTGTGGTAAAATTTCTCCGGACAGCAATGCACTTATATCTTTTATTTGCTGTATTATTTCAAGTGTATGCGAAGATTTTGTTTGTATCAAATTATAATAAAATCAGGATATTAAGATGGATTTTGTTTGTTTTTTATATTAAATAACTAAATTTGTTTTTAGTGATTTTCATTTTCTTATCTATTATTTTAAATCGTATTACAGATGGAAACAAAGCAGAAATTTTTGCAGTTACAATTTTGTATGCTGCTTGTAGTGTGTACGTTATTGCCCGATTTGGGGTCGTTAGTGGGGTCATTAATTGGTATGCCAGACTTTGACATTCCGGTGTTCTGTTGCCAAATTATTGGAATTGTGGGAGGTGGATTAGCACTTTATTCGTTTTATAAGACATTGGGGAAAGAATCACCTGTACCTTTCTTGGGGGTTGCAGGTGGTGGACTTTTTATTGCTTTACTGACTTTGATTCCTAATACACCTATGTGGCTGGATTATGTGAGTCTGATAGCTTTATTGATAGCTGTATTTATGGCTAAAGGAAGTCTTGGTATTCAATGGAATAATCAGGGAAGTCAAGGGGCTTATTTTATCTTGTTAGCTATTTTGCTGCACGTGTATGACAGTATTGGGGATAATACATTGACAGCTATAGCTGCTTTGTTAGGATTGATTCTTTATCTGGTAGGACTGGGTAAGTTAAAAGCAAATCTTGATGCAGATGGAGCTAAGGGAGCTTCTCGTTTGAAAATTGCTGTAATCTTAGGAATTGTAGCTGTGGTATTTGGTTGGATTCCATTATTGGGAGGCATTATTGCCGGCATTTTGCTGATAATTGGTTTCATTTTCGAGTTCTTAGGATACGGCTCAATGAAACAGTCGGCTTCATTAGGAGCAGATGGTCAGAAAGGAGCTGGTTATTTGCGTAACAGTATGATTGTTTTATTGGTGGGAGCTTTTATTGACCTGTTTCCTTTAACAGGACTTATAGTGGGACTTATTTCATTGATAGCACTTTGGCTTGTATTTAAAGGCTGGAATCTTATCCTTTTAGGAATGGAGGTTGAAAAGGAAGCTGAAATCGAGAATTGATAAATATTTAGATAGAAAAAGAAAGCCCTAAGAGATTCTCTCTTAGGGCTTAATCGTTGGACTACCAGGATTCGAACCTGGACAAACAGAACCAAAACCTGTTGTGCTACCATTACACCATAGTCCAAACTTCTTGGTGTTTTCCTCAGAAAACGCTGCAAAGATAAGCGTTTTTATGAATACCTTCCAAATAATTTCTGACTTTTTTTCTGTTTCTGACGGGAATCCTTACCTTTGTTTGCAAAACAACTTAGCTTATGAGGAAAAGAATATTGTGCACATTGTTGCTGGGGACTACTTTTGTACATGCCATGGCGGTTACTCCGCTATGGATGCGTGACGTGCGTATTTCTCCAGATGGAAAAGAAATTTTGTTCTGTTATAAGGGGGACATTTATAAAGTGTCTGCCAAGGGTGGAGAAGCGGTACAGCTGACTACACAAGAGTCGTATGAGTCATCGCCGGTGTGGTCGCCGGACGGTAAACAGATTGCTTTTGCCAGCGATCGTTTTGGTAATACGGATGTGTTTGTTATGCCGGCTAATGGAGGTTCTGCCCGCAGACTGACTACGAATTCTGCTTCGGAGATTCCTTCTGCGTTTACACCGGATGGAAAGTTTATTGTATTTTCTGCAAGCATTCAGGACCCTGCCAGCAGTGCATTGTTCCCGACTTCTGCCATGACAGAACTGTATAAGGTTCCTGCGGAAGGTGGAAAAACGGAACAAATTCTGGGAACTCCTGCCGAAATGGTTTGTTTCAATGCGGCAGGCGACAAGTTCTTGTATCAGGACCGGAAAGGATTTGAAGATGAATGGCGTAAACATCATACTTCTTCTATTACACGGGATGTATGGATGTACGATATGGCTTCGGGCAAGCATACCAATCTGACCAAGCGGGCAGGAGAGGACCGTAATCCGGTGCTTTCGTCGGATGGTAAGGAGGTTTTCTTCTTGAGTGAACGCAACAAAGGCTCGTTTAACGTCTATTCTTTCCCGCTGGATAATCCGGAACAGGTGAAAGCGCTGACTTCATTCTCTACACATCCGGTACGTTTCCTTTCTTTGGGAGGCGACGGTACGCTGTGCTATACCTATAATGGAGAAATTTATACGCAGAAACAAGGCGGAAAGCCAAGTAAGGTGAATGTGTCACTGACACGGGATGACCAGGAAATTCCGGTTACATTGAGCTATACTCGGGGAGCATCGGAAGCGGTGGCTTCGCCCGACGGTAAGCAGGTGGCTTTCATTGTACGTGGAGAAGTATTTGTAACTTCTGTGGAATATGGTACTACCAAGCAGATTACGCACACACCTGAAGCAGAAGAAGGACTTTCTTTCGGGGCAGACAACCGTACACTGGTATATGCCAGCGAACGCGATGGAAACTGGCAGCTTTATAAGGCGGAAATTGAGCGGAAAGAGGATTTGAATTTCCCGAATGCGACATTGATAAAAGAAGAAGTGCTGTTGCCTTCGAAGAGTGTGGAACGAATGTATCCTAAGTTCTCACCCGATGGCAAGGAAGTGGCTTTCATTGAGGACCGTATCCGCCTGAAAGTGCTGAATTTGGAAACGAATAAGGTACGTCAGATTACCGATGGAAGCACATGGTATGAATTGAGTGGAGGGTTTAATTATGCCTGGTCGCCCGACGGCAAATGGTTTACACTGGAATTTATCGGAAACAAGCATGATCCTTACACGGACATTGCTTTGGTCAGTGCAGACGGAAAGGGAGAGTTAGTCAACCTGACGAACAGTGGTTATACAAGTAGCTCTCCGAAGTGGACAATGGACGGTAATGCCATTTTGTTTACTACAGAGCGTTACGGTATGCGAAATCACGCTTCATGGGGTTCACTGGACGATGTGATGATGGTATTTGTCAATCAGGATGCCTACGATAAGTTCCGTATGAGCAAGGAGGATTATGAACTCCAGAAGGAGCTGGAAAAAGAACAGGAAAAAGCTGCGGACAAGAAAGACGGAAAGAAAGAAGATAAAAAAGAAGATAAGAAAGAGGAAGCCGACAAAGTGAAAGACATCGTGGTGGAACTGGAGGGCATTCAGGACCGCATCGTACGTCTGACTCCGAATTCATCGAGCATTGCTTCGGCCATTCTTTCAAAGGATGGAGAAAGCCTGTATTACCTGTCGGCTTTTGAGCGTGGATTCGACATGTGGAAGATGGATTTGCGCAAACGGGAAACCAAGTTGTTGCACAAGATGGGTTCCGGCTGGGCCGATATGGAAATGGATAAGGAAGGAAAAAATCTTTTCGTATTAGGTTCAGGCTCCATGCAGAAAATGGATTTGGGCGGTGAGAAGTTGAAGCCTATTTCTTATCGTGCAGAAATGAAGATGGATTTGGCTGCCGAACGTGCCTATATGTATGATAATATGTGCCGTGAGGAACAGAAGCGTTTTTATGAGGTGAATATGCACGGGGTAGACTGGAAGGCTATGACCGCTAATTATCGTCGTTTCCTGCCGCATATCAATAATAAGTATGATTATGCGGAAATGCTGAGTGAATTGCTGGGTGAACTGAACGTATCGCATACAGGTGGCCGTTATCGTCCGGGAGCAAAAGAAGCAACAGCCAGCTTGGGATTGCTTTATGACTGGAATTATACCGGAAAAGGCATGAAAGTGGACGAAGTGGTGGAAAAAGGTCCGTTCGACCGGAAAACGACACGGGTGAAACCGGGTGTGGTGATTGAAAAGATTGACGGTCAGCCGGTAGATGCTGATTTCTCTGCGTTGCTGAACGGAAAGGCAGGCAAGAAAGTATTGGTTTCATTCTACGATGCACAATCAAAAGAACGCTGGGATGAAGTGGTGAAGCCTATCAGTGGGGGAACGCTGAGCAGTCTGCTGTATGAACGTTGGGTAAAACAGCGTGCGGCAGATGTGGATAAATGGTCAAATGGCCGTCTGGGATATGTACATATCGAATCAATGGACGACGGCAGCTTCCGTACGGTATATTCCGATATTTTGGGTAAATACAACAACCGCGAAGGTATTGTGATTGATACCCGTTTCAACGGAGGAGGTCGTTTGCATGAAGATATTGAAGTACTGTTCAGTGGTCAGAAGTATCTGACACAGGTGATCCGTGGTCGTGAAGCATGCGATATGCCGAGCCGTCGCTGGAACAAGCCTTCTATCATGTTACAGTGTGAAGCCAACTATTCCAATGCACACGGCACCCCGTGGGTATATAAACATCGCCAGATAGGTAAGCTGGTAGGTGCTCCGGTACCTGGAACCATGACCAGTGTAAACTGGGTACGGATGCAGGATCCGGATTTGATTTACGGTATTCCTGTTGTGGGTTATCGTCTGCCGGACGGAAGTTACCTGGAAAACAAAGAGCTGGAGCCGGATGTATATGTGTTGAATGCGCCTGAAACAGTAGTGAAAGGAGAGGATACACAGTTGAAGGCTGCGGTAGATGAATTGCTTAAAGAGCTGGATGCAAAGAAATAAGTACTGAAATATCCGGAATGATTGCTTTCCGGACATATCCTAAAGTACCGGTTGATTCACAAGGAGTCAGCCGGTATTTTTTTGCTCTCAGGCTTTATTTTCTGAGGTGATTTCCATCTCCTGTCAGTACTTCTTAGTCAGTACTTCAGTACTTCTTAGTCAGTACTTCAGTACTTCCTTGAAAGTACTAAAGTACTGCTTAGGGAGTACTGCAGTACTGGCCTGAAAGTACTGGCAACTTGACCCTTGCTGTTGGATAAAGAGTTATGGACGGAACTGTAAGACATAAGAAAGGCTGCCCCAAATTGAATTGAGACAGCCTTCCGGTATTTTTTCTAAAAGAATTTACTTGGCAATTACCAGATAATAGTTTTTCTTTCCGCGCTGTACGAGCAGGTATTTTTCATCCAGTAAGTCGGCTGTGGTAATTTCCTGGTCAAATGCAGCCAGTTTTTCTTTGTTCAAAGAAACGCCGCCGCCCTGAACCAGCTTACGCATCTCACCTTTTGACGGGAAGATGGCAGCCTTTTCAGTGAATAAATCTACCGCTTTGATGCCGGCTTCAATATCCGATTTGGCTACTTCAAACTGAGGAACGCCTTCGAATACAGAAAGCAGGGTATCTTCATCCAGTTTCTTCAATGCTTCAGAAGTAGCGTTGCCAAACAGGATGCCGGAAGCTTCTACAGCAGCGTTGTAGTCAGCTTCAGAGTGAACCATGATAGTTACTTCCTTAGCCAGACGTTTCTGGAGTACACGCAAGTGAGGAGCCTGTTCGTGTTCTGCAATCAGGCCTTCTATTTCTTCTTTGCTCAGTGAAGTGAATATCTTGATATAACGCTTAGCGTCTTCGTCGCTTACATTCAGCCAGAATTGATAGAACTTGTAAGGAGAGGTATATCGTGCGTCCAGCCAGATATTTCCTGATTCTGTCTTACCAAATTTACCACCGTCGGCCTTTGTAATCAGCGGACAAGTCAGGGCAAATACTTCACCTCCGTTGGTACGGCGGATTAATTCTGCTCCCGTGGTGATGTTTCCCCACTGGTCAGAACCACCCAGCTGAAGCTTGCAGTTTTTGGTTTCATACAGATGCAGGAAATCGTATCCTTGTAACAGCTGATAAGTAAATTCAGTGAATGAAAGACCGTCGCGTGCTTCTCCGTTCAGACGTTTCTGAACCGATTCCTTTGCCATCATGTAGTTCACGGTGATGTGTTTTCCTACGGTGCGGGCAAAATCCAGGAAAGAGAAGTCTTTCATCCAGTCGTAGTTGTTTACCAGTTCTGCACGGTTAGGGGCATCCGATTCGAAATCGAGGAATTTGCCCAACTGCTTCTTGATACACTCCTGATTGTGGCGCAGTGTTTCCTCATCCAGCAAGTTACGTTCCTGTGACTTACCTGAAGGGTCTCCAATCATACCGGTTGCACCTCCTACCAGAGCCAACGGTTTGTGGCCGCAACGCTGGAAATGACGCAACATCATCACGCCACACAAGTGGCCGATATGCAACGAGTCAGCTGTAGGGTCAATACCCAGGTAAGCTGTCACCATTTCCTTCTCCAGCAATTCTTCTGTGCCCGGCATCATGGTATGTACCATTCCACGCCATCTTAGTTCATCTACAAAATTCATCGAATGAAATTCTTAGTTTAACATATTTATTTAATAATACAGAAGCAAAAGTACGACACTTTATCTGAATAACCAATTTTTAGCGATTAAAAAAGAGACGGTTAGCATTTTCTTTGATATTTTCAACCAAGCTGTCAAAAGAGGTTCCGCGTAGTGAAGCTACTTGCCGGTAGAAGCTCGGAAAGTCTGTATCTGCTTCATCGCTTTCCAATAATAATCTGTCTGCAGGGACGATGGACAATGCTTTTTCCTGGTATTTTTTTCCGAAAGAGAGATAAAATCCGTGTCGTATCAGGTCGGTGGCAAGTTCTTTTTTACCTCGGAAACCATGGATAATCCAGGCTTGTGCGGGGTGATATTCCTTGTGCAAGGCAAACAGCTCTTCAGTGGCTTTTACGGAATGTATCACTAAGGGGAGATGATGTGTTTCTGATAACTCTATCGCTTTTCTGAAAGCTTGTATTTGCAAGTCGAAAGGGGTATCGCATACTTTGTCCAGTCCGGTTTCTCCCAATGCGACTACTCGCGAATCACTTTGGATAGTCTGTACCAGCCATTCTATTTGTTGCTGAATATTTTCTTCCGTGAGGTACCATGGATGCAGGCTGACGGAGATAAATGGAGCTTGCAGGTAAGAAGAAGCCGTTTTCTCGTCCATGCGGCAGCTCACGATGGCAGTGGTCTGTGGCTGGGGCAAATGATGTGTGTGTGCGTCGAAAAAGGGAGTGTCAATCATGTGAAAACAGGCTTTTAAGGAACCGGATCATATCCCGAACCTCCCCAGGGGTGGCAACGAAGAATGCGTCGTATGGCTAAGTAAAGCCCTTTGAAAGGTCCGTGCTTTTGTATCGCTTCTATGGCATATTGAGAGCAAGTCGGAGTGAAGCGACAGGAGGGAGGTGTAAAAGGTGAAATGCAGTTCCGGTAAAAATAAACGGGGAGCAGGAGCAGGAAAGATATGAACTTTTTCATGCCAGACGTTCTGCGGTAAGTTGCAACAATTTAACCACCTTAGCTTCCACATCAGCCGATTCATGCAGTTCATTGTCGAGCCAGATAAAGGCAATGGCAATTTTCCGTCCTGAGTCTTTTAACGCATCCAGCAGGATGTGTTTGTTTTACGGTAGGCCTCACGTACCTGACGTTTTTTTACACGATTGCGTTTGACTGCCCGCTTGAATCTTTTTTCGGTACGCTAATCAGGATAGTGGCTGCAGGTAGATTCTCTCCCTCTACCGGCATGTATACGATACGCAGCGGAAAAGCAGGCAATGATTTGCTGCCTCCTGTAAACAGTCTTTCAATCAGAATCCGGCTGTTCAGTCGTTCTACTTTCGGTAAGGTTAATTTTAGAGAATCGCTCATAGAGGGTATATAATAAAACAAAGCGAAGTAATGAGAAAATGGATTGCTTCGCTTTGTTTGTCAGAATTATTTTTTTTATTTGTTGTGTTCGCGGATAAACATATCCAACGCTGCCGGCATGGAAGGAGCTGCACTTGAAGGAGCTTCCAAATCAAGACGCAGGCCTGCATCTTTTACGGCTTTGGCAGTAGTCGGTCCGAAGCTTCCGATAGCAATGTCTTTCTGTTCGAAATTCGGGAAGTTCTTCATCAGCGACTGAATACCTGCCGGGCTGAAGAATATCAGCATGTCGTAGTTGAATTCTTCTTCTGGAGTGAAGTCGTTGCTGACAGTACGATACATTACAGCTTCCGTGTGCTGGATGTGGTTCTTGTCGAGCAGGTCTTTTACTTCGTCATTGTGTACATCCGACATCGGAATAAAGTATTTTTCCGTATTATGCTTGATAATTTGCGGAAGCAGGTCAGCGAACTTTCCGGTAGCACCGAAGAATACTTTACGCTTGCGGTATTGAACGTATTTCTGAATATACAGAGCGATGGTTTCCGAAGTACAGAAATATTTCATTGTTTCCGGAATTGTTACGCGTAACTCTGCACACAAGCTAAAGAAGTGATCGATAGCATGGCGTGAAGTAAACACAATGGCTGTATGATCTAAGATAGAAACCTTCTGCTGTCTGAATTCTTTAGCTGACAAACTTTCTACTTTAATAAACGGGCGAAAATCTATCTTCACTCCGTACTTCTCAGCAATGTCAAAATAAGGGGACTTTTCAGTCGTCGGTTTTGGCTGAGAAACGAGGACTTTCTTTATTTTCAACGTTACTAAAATTTTAAAATCAAAATGTTATTTATATATATCAATCCTTTCCAGAGGAAAAGTAAGGGTATGATTTCGAGGGTGCAAAAGTACAGAATTAAATGTAAAATGCCATGAAAATGATTAAAAAAGTTCCTAATACACTTATAAAATAACAATATTTTGAAAGATATTACTGCTGTGAGTACGAAGGTTTTAGAAAAGTGAAAGTCTAAATTGAAATAAACGACGAGCAGTGACAAAGGAAATAAGACTAGGGAAATACCGGAGAGCAGATCAAAATAGGCAGAAATCCAGGCTTTATTTCTTTCTTTGTCAAAGAAAATCCAGTTGATAAATTGGTATAAAAGGGCTTTTCCTGTTACTGTCAATAGCACGCAGAATATGTAGATAAACAGAATGGCATAGTGCGAAACTATTTGGAACAGAAAAGGTTCGGTTTTAGAGAAAAAATCATATACAAATAATCCGGCGGATATGCAGCTTATACTTCCTAAGCTCAGGGTGTAGCGGATGTTGAAATTAGAAGTGTCGTCAAAAAGCCCTGCTCTTTCTTTGTGGCGGAAAAAACTTTTGATGTGCTGATAGAGGTATTTTTTCCCGTTTTTCAGGGCGTATACGGCCAGAAAAAAGCAAAGAAACACAATTCCGGTGACCGCAAAGTCATTTCGTAACTGATAAGGAATGGGTTCTCCTGCCATACCGTTTGTACATGGTGTTTCCTTACAATGCTGCAGTGCACTGTCTATCTGCTCTACGTGCTGGTTGTAGAGTTCTTGAATCTGTGAGAAACCGGTATGGCAGAACTTGTTCATATTGCGGCAAATTTACGAATTTCTTTGCTCCAGTGAGGGATGGTATATAATAAATTTACAGCTTCTTCGGGAGTTTGTGCCACGTGCCAGATATTTCCGTGTTCTTTTCGCATGAAGTTCTGGGAAATAGCTTGTTGAAGCATTTCTAACAGCGGGTTATAAAATCCGTTGGTATTCAGTATGACGATGGGTTTCAGGTATAGTCCAAGCTGTTTCCAGGTAATGATTTCCAGCAGCTCTTCCAGTGTACCGCATCCCCCGGGCAGGGCAATGACTCCGTCGGACAAATCGGCCATAAGTTGTTTGCGTTCGTGCATGCTTTCCGTCTCTATCAGTCGGGTCAGTCCTTTGTGGTGCCACCCTTGTTCCACCATGAACCGGGGAATGACACCGGTTACGGTTCCTCCGGCAGCAAGAGCCGCGTCACTGATGCGGCACATCAGTCCCAGACATCCGGCTCCGTTAATAAGGTTGATATGTTTTTGTGCAAGAATTTTTCCCAGTTCTTCGGCTGCTTCGAAATAAACAGGGTCTATTTTGGTGCTGGAAGCACTGTATACGCATATATTTTTGATATCGTTCATGGTCTTTTTTAGTTTTTGCAAAGATAGGTAAAGGTGAGTGCAATGCCAAGCCAAAAGCTTGCTTTTGAGCGTAAGTATTGCCGAACCGCATCCTATCTTCGAGGATTCAAAGATAGGTAAAGGTGAGTGCATAGCCAACCGTTATGCCAACAAAAAGGGCCTGACCATCTTCTGATGTATCAAGCCCTCTGTATGGTTAGTGGAAGATTTCAGTTTATTTCAGTCCGAAAGCTTCTTTCACTTTGTCTACATAATCCAGTTTTTCCCAGGTGAAGAGTTCCACTTCTACGTCTTTGTTACCTTCGTAAGCTGATTCGAAATGTTTGGTAACGATTTGCGGTTCGCGGCCCATGTGTCCGTAAGCAGCAGTTTCGCTATAAATCGGGTTGCGCAGTTTCAAGCGTTCTTCGATGGCACGCGGACGCATATCGAAGATTTCATCCACTTTCTTTGCGATTTCTCCGTCGGTCAAAGCTACATTGCTGCGTCCGTAAGTATTTACGTAGATATTGATCGGACGTGCTACTCCGATGGCGTATGAAACCTGTACCAATACTTCGTCCGCTACTCCGGCAGCTACCAGGTTCTTGGCAATGTGGCGTGCAGCGTATGCAGCACTACGGTCTACCTTGCTGGGGTCTTTTCCTGAGAAAGCACCACCTCCGTGAGCTCCGGCACCACCGTAAGTATCTACAATAATCTTACGGCCAGTCAGTCCGGTATCACCGTGAGGACCACCAATCACGAACTTACCTGTCGGGTTTACGTGATATTTAATCTGGTCGTTGAACAAAGCCAGTACCTGCGGGTTGTGGATTTCTGCAATGACACGCGGCATCAGGATTTCAATCACGTCCTTGCGAATCTGCGCCAGCATTTCTTCATCTGCCTTCAATTGAGCTTCTTTTGAGTCATTTTCCGGCTGGATAAATTCATCGTGCTGAGTAGATACTACGATGGTATCAATACGTACCGGACGACGGTTGTCATCGTATTCAATAGTTACCTGGCTCTTAGAGTCCGGACGAAGGTAAGTCATCACCTTTCCTTCACGACGGATGTCAGCCAATACCATCAGCAGCTTGTGTGCCAGGTCGAGTGACAGCGGCATGTAGTTTTCTGTTTCGTTGGTAGCATAACCGAACATCATACCCTGGTCGCCTGCTCCCTGATTCATCGGGTCTTCGCGTTCTACTCCACGGTTGATGTCAGGGCTCTGTTCGTGAATGGCAGAGAATACACCGCATGAATTACCTTCGAACATGTATTCGCTCTTGGTATAGCCTATCTTATTAATTACTTCGCGTGCTACGCGTTGCAAATCAATATACGCTTTGGTTTTCACTTCTCCTGCCAGTACCACCTGTCCGGTAGTTACCAGAGTTTCGCAAGCTACTTTTGAACTGGGGTCATAAGCCAACAGTTTGTCAAGCACAGCGTCCGAAATTTGATCGGCCACTTTGTCGGGGTGTCCTTCAGACACCGATTCGGATGTGAATAAGTATCCCATTGTTGTGGTAAATTAAAATTGTTAATGGTTTGTTTTTATCCGTGTACGGACAGAGTAGAGAAGTAATCTTCGGGGAAATAACAATGTGTTTTAGCATTTTTTTCCGTGGTTGCAAGCTACTCAAATCTTTCCACTTTTTATTTTCGTTGCAAAGATAGTGATATAAATTGGAATAATTACAATTTCAGTTTCTTTTTAACATAGCTTTATGCTACTTGCCTGTTGGCAAATTATTCCTGATATAGTTCGGACAATGTTTTTTGTCGGGTGGGATGGATTACGTTTCCTGCAATTTCGATTAGGGGTTTCATCACAAAATCTCTTTCCGTCATCAATGGATGAGGAATCGTAAGCTCAGGTGTCTGGAGCACGAGATTGTCGTATAAAAGAATATCAATATCAATGAGGCGGTCGCTGTAGCTGCCGTTGACTGATTTCTTTGTTCTGCCGAGCTCTTTTTCTATTTCCTGCGTGATGTGCAGTATCTCGATAGGAGAAAGGCTGGTTTCCAGTCCTATTGCTGCATTGAGAAAGCTGTGGTCTGATTCAAATCCCCAAGGGGCTGTTTCATAAAAAGAGGATAGGGAAACTTGCTTCCCTATCCTTTCCTGTAGTTTATAGATGGCGGTACGTAAATTAGCTTCTTTATTGCCAAGGTTTGTACCTAATCCCAGATAAACTGTTGCCATAGAATTGACGGGTTTATTTATCCAGAATCAGCATGGCATCACCGTAAGTACCAAAACGGTATCTTCTTTCAGTGCGATGTTGTAAGCATCCATGATCAGTTCGTATCCTCCGTAAGCACATACAAGCATCAGCATGGTAGAAAGCGGCATGTGGAAATTGCTTACCATGGCGTTGGCTACTGAGAAGTCGTAAGGAGGGAAAATAAATTTGTTGGTCCATCCTTCGAACTCTTTCAAATGGCCGTCTGTACCCACAGCTGTTTCAATGGCACGCATCACAGTAGTACCTATGGCACATACCTTGTTGCCTCTGTCTTTGGCTTCGTTAACGATACGGCAGGCTTCCGCGTTGACGAACATCTGTTCTGAATCCATTTTATGCTTGGTCAAATCTTCCACGTCGATGTCGCGGAAGTTGCCCAATCCGGCGTGCATGGTAATGAAGGAGAAATCAATGCCTTTGATTTCCATACGTTTCATAAGCTCACGGCTGAAGTGAAGACCGGCTGCCGGTACGGTAACAGCTCCTTCATTTTTGGCGTAGATAGTCTGGAAACGTTCTTCGTCTTCCGGTTCTGCCGGGCGATGGATGAAAGGAGGCAATGGAGGTTCTCCCAAGGCATACAAAGCCTTCTTGAATTCATCATGAGGACCGTCGTACAAAAAGCGGAGTGTACGTCCGCGAGAAGTCGTATTGTCAATTACTTCGGCCACCATCGAGTCATCGTCACCGAAATACAACTTGTTACCGATACGGATTTTACGGGCGGGGTCTACCAGTACATCCCACAAGCGCAGTTCTTCGTTTAGCTCACGGAGCAGGAATACTTCAATGCGGGCACCCGTTTTTTCCTTGTTACCATACAAACGAGCAGGAAAGACTTTGGTATCGTTAAAGATAAACACGTCTTTGTCGTCGAAATAGTTCAGTATATCCTTGAAATTGACATGTTCAATTTCTCCGGTTGACTTGTGAATTACCATCAGGCGGGATTCATCTCTGTATTTAGCCGGATAAAGAGCGATTTTTTCTTCCGGCAACTTGAATTTGAATTGTGACAGTTTCATCTTCTTCCTTTCTTTCCTTAATCGTTTATAACTTCTATTTCTTGCTGGTCGAGCCAGGCTTCAAAATCTTCCACTTTCATGCAGTCTTCCAACTTTACTTCTCCTACCCGTGTACGTATCAGACCGGTCAGGTGGGCACCACTTTGCAGTGCCTGGCCAATATCTCTGGCTAATGCCCGTATGTAAGTACCCTTGCTGCAGACTACCCGTATCTTAATTTCCGGCAGGTTGCATTCCAGCAACTCGATTTTATCGATGACCAGAATCTTGGGTTTCAGTTCTACTTCATCTCCTTTTCTTGCCAAGTCGTATGCACGCTTACCGTCAACTTTGCATGCGGAAAATGCCGGTGGTACTTGTTCAATGGTGCCGACAAACTTCTTTAATGTTTCCTCGACCATTTCTTTGGTGATATGGTCGGTAGGGTAAGTCGCGTCAATCTCCTTTTCCAGGTCGAATGAGGGAGTGGTTGCTCCCAGCTGGAGAGTGGCAATGTACTCTTTCGTATGATACTGGAACTCCTCAATACGCTTTGTGGCCTTTCCGGTACAGATAATCATCACTCCGGTGGCCAGCGGATCGAGCGTGCCGGCATGTCCTACTTTTATTTTCTTTACTCCTAATTTACGACTGATGTGGTATCGTATCTTATTCACCACGGCAAAAGAGGTCCATCGCAGTGGCTTGTCAAAATATAATACTTCTCCTTCTTTGAAATTCATTAAGCCAATTCTAAATTATATCCTAAAAAAGACATGATTAGTATGATGCTTCCTACAATGATACGGTACCAGCCAAAAGCTACAAATCCATATTTTGTCACAAAGCTGATGAAAAATTTGATAGCCAGCAATGCTACGATGAAGGCTACGACATTACCCACAATTAAAGTTGTCAGATTCGTCGATATGATTTCTGTTCCTCCATCCATGAATAATTTGGCCATTTTATACACTGTAGCTGCAAACATGGTGGGCACAGCCAGAAAAAAGAGAATTCTGCTGCTTTCTTTCGGGTAAGTTTTTGTGCCATACCTCCTACAATTGTCGCCATGGAGCGTGATACTCCCGGTATCATAGAAATACATTGGAATAATCCTATAAAAAAGGCTCTTTTTTCTGTCAAAACAGTTTTTTCGCTTCCGTTGCCGAAAATTTTGTCACAGAATAGCATAAATATACCTCCTGCTATTAACATGACAGCTACCACAGTTACGCTTTCCAGCATCGCATCTATCATGTCACTGAAAAGAAGTCCCAATACAGCGGCAGGGATAAAAGCAACTAATAGCTTCCAGTAAAAGTCATATTTGTGAAGGAAACGCTTCACTGGAGTACAATTTTCTGGCATGGGGGTATGGTTGAGATGGAAAAAGTTTTTCCAGTATAAACATACCACCGACAGGATTGCACCAAACTGGATAATAAATGTAAAAGCCTTGACAAAATCCGTACTTTCTACCCCTAAAATATGCTGGGTAATAATCATGTGGCCTGTAGATGACACAGGAAGAAACTCGGTAAGTCCTTCTACAATGGCAATTACAATCGTTTGAAATAAGCTTAAATCTCCTTCCATTACAGTCTTTCCTCTTCTTTTATAGTTATTTCTTTATCTTTCGGTTTTCTCAGGATACCATAAATCATGAAAATGAATCCCAAGAAGCAAACAACGGGAGCCACTTTGATGCGGCGTACACTGAAAATATCCGGTTCAAAGGCTGTTTCAGTAGAGCCGGGTCCGCTCATTAACAGGAATCCGATGATAATGACTATCATACCTATGGCAAGCAGTATGAAGTTGGTTTTATCAAAAGCAAAACTTTTTTTGTCCATAATGAATTTTGTCTATTTAGTTTGAACATTAAAGGCGATATAAATCTCCGGCTTTCATCTTCAAATATTTGTTGATGGAGATGTAGGCACACAAGGTGGCAATGAGGATACCCGAGATGAAAACAGCTCCCATTACACAAAGCATTACTTCGGGGGTAATGAGCTCCAGCAACCCCGGCTCATAGTTGACAAGCATGTAAGACAGACTGATGAGCAGGGCATTGGCCATAGCCGCCGCAAGAATGCCTATCCAGACATTTCTGACAATGAACGGTCGCCGGATGAATGACCAGCTTGCACCTACCAGCTTCATGGTGTGAATCAGAAAACGTTTGGAGTAAATGGTCAGTCGTATGGTATTGTTGATCAATGCAAATGAAATGAGGGTGAGCAAAGCAGCCAGCCCTAACAGGAACATACTGATTTTGCGTATGTTCTGGTTGATGGTATCAATCAGGTCCTGCGGATAATTTACTTCAATGACTTTTTTATTGTCCAGCAGTTTCTCCTGAATCCAGCTCAGGCTGTCAGAATTGGCGTATGCTGCATTGAGCTTGATTTCGATGGAAGCCGTAAACGGATTATAGCCTAAGAATTCAGCCGGATCTGTTCCCATGGCTTCTGTCTGTTCTTTCAGAGCCTGTGCTTTCGATATGTAGGTGGCCTGCTTCACAAAAGGCTCTTCTTCCAGCTGCTTTTGGAAGCGGATGGCTTCTGCTTCTTTCATGTCGTCGTTGAGAAGAACGGAAAAATTAATATTCTCACGTACGTATACAGAAAGATTGTTGGCGGTCATGACAAAAAAGACCACCATACCCAACAACAGCAGTACCAGCATTGTACTGATGCAGGAAGTAATGAATTGCATATCGAAAAGGCTGCCCGACTTCTGACTCATAATTTCTTATTTTTTCTGAATACATAAATCATGGAACTGCTCCGGTCTTTCTTGGCCAGTGAAACAATCCATGCTTCCGCTCCGGTAATCAGGCCTTTTATGAACGGGAAAGCACTCTTGCGGTACTTCTCGCTCAGCATAGATACGTAAAACGCATCAAAAGGCATCGGATGCCGTTCGCAGAGAATAAAGTCGTGTTTGGCTCCAAACTGCTGCATGACGGAGGGACTGAAATGCCACAAGTGTCGGGGAACATCGTAGGCACCCCACATTTCTTTGTATTTTTCGGCATCGAATGAAGTAGGGTTGGGCACAGCTATAATGAGTATGCCCTGGTCTTTCAGAATACGTTTCAGTGTCTCCCAAGTTTCATTCAAATGTTCCAGATGCTCCATGACATGCCACAACGTGATGACATCGAACGACTTGTCGGCAAACTCATTGAGGGCTTCCGGAGCTGCCACGTCCAGTTCAAAATGCTCTTTGGCAAACTGGCGGGCCTGAGGGCTTTTTTCGATGGCAGAAACGTGCCATCCTCTTTCCTGCATGAAATGCGGAAAGTAGCCTGTGCCGGTACCGATGTCCAGCAGGCTGCCCTGACTTAATCGGGAGTTATGCTTGACAAGGCGTGCTTTACGGGCAAGCATCACGCGACGCACCCAGTGATATACACGGTTCATCAACCCTTTGTGCGTATCGCTGTGTGAAATATAATCTGGAGTTTCGTAGTAGCGTCCTATTTCTGCTTCAACCGGAACAGGATGAGTGAACTGGAAACCGCAGTCTTTGCAACGACAAATCTGAAAGGACTCACCGGAAGCATAGTGGTCTGTACATGTCATTACCTCTTCAAAGTGGTTTCCTCCACAAAGTGGACATTTATCTATTTTCAGTATATTCACTTTATTCCCTAATTTGCTGCAAAATAACAAATAAAAAGCCTATGGCATGATTTTTCTTTAAAAGTTTTTAAGAGTATAGAATGCTTTATGTATGTTTTTTGTAACTTAGCCCCGAATAATGAATATTTGCCAATAGATTATGGAGAAAAAAAGATTGACACGGTCAAACAATCGTATGATAGGTGGGGTTTGTGCTGGGATAGCCGATTATTTTGAATGGGATATTACTTTGGTGCGTATTATTTACGTACTGGCTACATTTTTTACAGCTTTTTCCGGTGGACTGGTTTATTTGATTCTTTGGCTGATCATGCCGGAAGCCAGAAGAGAATAATTAAAGAACAGGCTTGTATCAATAGGCATACGGGCTGTAAGTATTTAAGTTTTCCTCACGCGAAACATACGTTTTGCGGAGCGGAAACCTATGTTTCGCATGCCGGAAACGTAGGTTTCCGCTTTGTGAAACGTAAAAACCTGCAAGCATCCTGAAAAAGATGTCTGCAGGTTTTTATTTTGTCTTCTCAGAGCTATTTCTGGGAGAGTTATTCGGTTACTTCTGTGCCTTTCAGAGTAGCAGAGCTTGATTCCGTGATTTTTACTTTTACAAAATCACCGATGCGGTGGCTGCCACGGTCAAAGACTACTACTTTGTTTTGTTCCGTACGACCGAACAGCTGTTCTTTAGAGCGTTTGGATACACCTTCTACCAATACTTCGAAAGTTTTTCCTACATCTTTGGCATTGCTTTCGGCAGAAAGCTGGTTCTGCAGTTCAATCATTTCATTCAGTCGGCGGATTTTGATTTCTTCGGGTACGTCGTCCGGAAGGTGTTTGGAAGCGTATGTACCCGGACGTCAGAATACTTGAACATGAAAGCCGAGTCGTACGCACATTCGCGCATCAGCGACAAAGACATCTGATGGTCTTCTTCTGTTTCAGAATGGAAGCCCGAGAAAATATCGGTACTGAGTCCGCAATCGGGGATGATTCTCCGGATAGCGGCTACTCTTTCCAGGTACCATTCGCGAGTATATTTACGGTTCATCAGTTTCAGGATGCGTGAACTTCCGCTCTGAACGGGCAGGTGGATGTGCTTGCATACATTGGGCACTTCTGCAATGACATGAAGCGTTTCGTCACTCATGTCTTTGGGGTGTGAAGTGGTGAAACGTACGCGCATGTCGGGCACCGCTTCGGCTACGATGCGGAGCAGCATGGGGAAAGTCACTGTCTGGCCGTCTTTTTCAAAACGGTATGAGTTGACGTTCTGTCCCAACAAGGTTACTTCTTTATAGCCTTTTCGTTGCAGGTCGCGTACTTCGTTCAGGATACTTTCCACGTCACGGCTACGTTCACGTCCGCGTGTATAAGGTACAATACAGTAATGGCAGAAATTGTTGCATCCTCGCATGATGGAAACGAAGCCTGAAATATGGTTTCCGCAAATACGTGAAGGAATCACGTCACGGTAAGTTTCCGTAGTAGAAAGTTCCACATTGATGGCTTTTTCTCCTGCTTCTACGGCTGCAATCAGGTCGGGTAAGGTCAGGTAGGCATCCGGACCGGCTACTAAGTCTACATGATGTTTTTCAATCAGTTCGTTTTTCACTCGTTCGGCCATACATCCCAATACGCCCACAATCAGGTGTTTCCGCTTTTTGCGCAAAGAATGGAAAAACTCCAGTCGGTTCAGAATTTTCTGTTCCGCATTGTCGCGGATGGAGCAGGTATTCATGAACACGGCATCGGCTTCCTCTAAAGTGTCACAAGGAGAATATCCGGCCATTTGCATGATAGATGCAATTACTTCACTGTCTGCCACATTCATCTGGCATCCGTAGGTCTCGATAAACAATTTCTTGCTTTCGTTTTCAGTTGCAGATTTAAAGTCTGCTCCTGTAGCTTCTTTTGTCATAAGGTTTTCTATATTAAAAATTTGCTTGCAAAGATATCTGTTTCTTGGTTAACTTCCATAAAAAGGGTGGGAGATATAGATTTTATTCGTATCTTTGAAGAAAACCTTAACACTTAATATTTATGGATGTAATTCAAATTCTTGTTTTTTAGGTATAATTGGCTGGGGACTTTTTCAGGCCAGAACCCAGAAACAGAAGAAGCCGAAGCGTGTGAAGACCGTAAGACAGGCACCTCCGGCTGCATCTTTTTCTGTGGAAGAGGAGGTTCCTGAAGAGGTGATTTCGGCTCCTGTACCCGAAGCAAGGAAGAAACGGAGATATACTTCAGCCAAACCTTCCACTCCGAAAGAACAAGCATTGAATGTACCGAAAAAAGAGGAGCAGAAGCCTGATATAGCTTTTCGTAATGCAGCAGATGCAAGGAGGGCTTTTATCTATTCCGAGATTTTTCGCCGTAAATATGACTGATTGACTAACTTTTTTAATACTAACATAAAAAACACTTGATACTATGAGCTTTAACTTTATTACGGCAGCCGAAGCTGCCAGCTATATTAAGGATGGAGACATTGTTGGACTGAGTGGCTTCACCCCTGCCGGAAGTCCGAAGGCTGTGACTGCAGAGTTAGCGAAAATAGCAGAAGAAAAACACGCAAAGGGAGAATCTTTTCAGATTGGCTTGATTACAGGAGCTTCGACGGGAGATTCTTGTGACGGGATGCTGACACGTGCACATGCCATTAAGTTCCGTGCTCCTTATACCACAAACGCGGACTTCCGGAAGGCTGTAAATAACGGCGAAATCAATTATACAGACATTCATCTTTCACAAGTGGCTCAGCGTTTGCGTTCCGGCTTCTTGGGACATGTAAGTGTGGCTATCATAGAAGCTTGTGAAATTACGGAAGACGGACGTATTTACCTGACTGCGGGAGTGGGTATTACGCCGACCATTGCACGACTGGCCGATAAAGTCATTGTGGAATTGAATGCCGCACACAGTAAAAGCCTGATAGGCATGCACGATTTGTATGAAATGGAACGTCCTCCTTATCGTCGTCCGATTCCTATCGTGCGTCCGAGCGACCGCATTGGCCTTCCTTATATTCAGGTAGACCCTTCCAAGATTGCTGGCGTGGTAGAAACCAATATGCCGGATGAGGCGCGTGGTTTCCATGAATCTGACCCCGTGACAGATAAAATCGGTCAGAATGTGGCTGAGTTCTTGGCTTCGGACATGCGCAGGGGAATTATTCCTTCTACCTTCCTTCCCTTGCAGTCGGGAGTAGGAAATATTGCCAATGCTGTGCTGAGTGCGTTGGGCAAGGACCCCAGCATTCCTCCTTTTGAAATGTATACTGAAGTAATTCAGAATTCGGTAATAAAACTGGTGAAAGAAGGCAGAATCAAGTTTGGTAGTACCTGTTCTTTGAGTGTGACGAATGACTGTCTGCAAGATATTTATGACAATATGGACTTTTTCCGTCATAAACTGGTGCTGCGTCCTTCTGAAATTTCCAACTGTCCGGAAGTAGTTCGCCGTATTGGAGTGATTTCCATGAATACCGCTATTGAAGTAGATATTTATGGTAATGTCAATTCCACTCATATTTGCGGAACCAAGATGATGAACGGTATCGGAGGTTCCGGCGACTTTACCCGCAGTGCCTATATTTCTATTTTCTCTTGTCCGTCGACTGCCAAGGGAGGTTGCATCAGCTCTATCGTACCGATGGTATCTCATCTGGATCACAGCGAGCATTCAGTCAATGTCATTATCACCGAACAGGGTATAGCCGACTTGCGTGGAAAGAGCCCGATGGAACGTGCGGAAGCGGTTATTGAAAACTGTGCACATCCTGATTATAAGCAACTGCTTTGGGATTATCTGAAGATTTCTACGAAAGGACAGACTTGTCACAGCTTATCTGCTGCATTGGGTATGCATCAAGTGTTTATCAATAAAGGTGACATGCGTCTGACAGACTGGGCTGAGTTTCAGAAGTAAGAAGTAAAAATAGTATCTTATAAAAATGCCCCGCACTGAATTGGCAGCGCGGGGGCATTGATTTTATCTATAAATGCTTATTTCAGATAGTCTTTCAGGTCGCAGTTCTGGAGTGAACGGATACCTTCTACCACTGATTCTGCATTCAATACAGCACCTTCCTGCGTATTGTGTACAGAGTCGGCATAGTAAGCGGCAGTCTTTTCTTTTCCCATGGCCTCAAATTTCTTGGCAGTCAGGTCGTTCAAGTCGATAAAGCTTACACCTTCCTGTTCTGCTACTTCTTTTGACCATTTGCCGTAAGTCTTGTCGCAGCGGTTCATGCGGTTGTCTGTCCAGCGGTTACCCGGAGTGTGTGACATTACGATGACTTTAGCGCCTTTAGCTTTTGCCTGACGGATGTACATGCGGATGTAGTGTCCGAAGCTGTACACTTCTTCTGTGCTTCCGTCTTTTTCCATGACTACTTTTTTAGAGTCATCTCCAGTACCAGGCAGAGAAGCGCGTGCACGTCCGGTATTCATCGGGCCACCGTCATTGTGTCCGAAATCAATCAATACATAATCACCCGGTTTGATGGCAGGAAGTACACGGTTCCAAAGACCTTCTGTGAAATAAGTACGGCTGCTTCTTCCTCCCAATGCACAGTTTTCAATGCTGATGCGGGTTGTGTCAAAGTAGTTTTGCAAGTAGCTTCCCCATCCCCATTTGTTATCTTCTCCGTTGCCGGATCCACATTTTACGGTAGAGTCTCCAATCAGGAAAGCGACAGGACTTTTTTCGTTAATACGGCTTACTCCTGCCACAAATTCACGCGGATTTCCCGGTTCGGAATAGAAGAAGATAGGTTCTTTCGCCTGCTGTTCTGTAGGATAGAAATGTACGGCACTGTCGTTCATACGCGGATGCTGGCGTTTCAGTAAATTGAGCATTTCGGCTCCGGCCCAGATGACAGGACCATATCCATGGGCTGCATATACATTTACCGGGCGGTAGTAATAGAATGCCGGATCATATCCCATACCGGTTCCTACACAGGTCATTTCTACCTGTCCTTGGTCATTGATAGCAGAAGATACGGCATGCCATCCCAGTTGCACTACCGGACCGTATGCCATGGTGTCAATCCATCCTTTGTTGATGGCATGTGCCATACAGTATACGTAGAGGGCAGTGGCAGAAGATTCCAGGTAAGAATCATTGCGGTCGAGCAACTGATGCCAGAAACCGTCTTTGCTTTGACAGGCAGCCAGTCCGCGAACGTGTGCCTGCAACAGGCTGATAATCTTATCGCGTCCGGGATAGTCGGCCGGAAGTACATCCAGCACTTCACACATAGTAAGAATAGCCCATCCGTTGGCACGTCCCCAATGGAAAGCCGGATGATCTTTCATACCTTCTACCCATCCATGACGGAACAAGCCTTTTTCCGGCACGAACATGCGCTCTGCAAACTGCAGTACCTGGCGTACGGCTTCCTGATAATATTTGTCATTGTGGTCGGATGCATAGCGTCCCATCAGAGCAACAGAGGGGATGCCCATGAACATGTCGTCCAGCCACAATGTGTTGTGGTAAGGACGGTTACGGGCAAATGTTCCGTCGGCCAGACGATGCTCTTTGTACATGATGAAATGGAAGTAATTGTCAATCATGTCCTGCAATTTCAGGCTTTTGTCTTTCATCTGTGCTTTCATCATTGCCGCACATACGGCTCCTGCATCATCCAAGGCGTGAGGAGTCAGAATCTGAAGCATCTGTGCATCGGTTGTACCGTATTTTTCATATACTTTTTTAAAGTAAGGAGCTACTTCCGATAAGAATTTGAAACGGTCGTATACATATTTTTTGTAGGCTTCGTCACCCGTAGCTTCTGCGGCAGCCAGCATGGCCGAATAAGTAACCCCCCATTCATAACTGGCCAGACGGAAAGTTCCTCTTTCCAATTGTGCATTGGTATCCATGTTCGCATAGTCGGTAATGACTTTTCCGTTACGTTTATCGACTACTTTGGTCGGTGTGTTACTTTCCAGGTATCTCAAGACACGGTCCATGTCTTTTTTGATGTCTTCTGCTGATACAATACCATATCCTACCTGATAATCAGGCTGCAAAAGATGAAGTGGAGTATTGGAGTCATTGATGACTTCCTTTTTCTTTTGTGCATGGGCACTAAGACCGGCAGAAAGAGCCGCCAGCAGTGCGAAGTTTAAGACGAGTTTATTCATATAGCTAGTTTTAAATGTAAGCGTAATGGGTTATTTGAATGTATATCCTCTGAAAGTGCCTTTCAGCTCCGGCCCGATATAGAAACCAGGCTGGGTTGGTTGGTTGTAAGCCACGTTCTGTGTAGCAATACTGATTCTATATACAGGGTCTTCCAGGAAAGTATGGAAGCGGTATTCGGTAGGAATTGTAGTTACGTACAAGCGGAGAGACTTATTGTCTTCGGTACGAACCAGCACTTCTTCTCTCCAGTCACCGATAAGGTCGCCTTGAAGCGAGGGATTAGATTTGGTACCATTGTTAAATGCGCATCCTTCAAATGTAAAGATGGTATTGCAACGTTTGTTTTTTCCAGTCGTATTTGCTTACTTTTCCTTTGTCAAGCAGTTCACGGAGCAGGTCGCCATCCCACCATACTGCCATGTTGTAAGACAGTCCGGGAACTTTTTCTGCCACTACTTCTCCTTTGATGTTACGAATACCTCCAGAGGCTAGTGACCACATTTCTACACCGGGACTTGTCGGGTCAATTTCGGCAGCCATACAACGTCCTACATCGGTCTTGTCGGGATATTGAAGTAATACTTTTCCGGTTTTTGCATCGCGGAATGAAGAACCGTCTTTCCGGTTTTCATGGCAGGCCCATACTTGCAGACTGGCTGAAGCCGGATCAAATTGTGTGAGGTGCATGGCGTCTCCGTGTCCCATTCCTGTGGAATAAAGTCCTTTCCCGTCGTGGTCGAATGTGCAGGAACCATATACGATTTCATCGCATCCGTCCTGATCAATATCTCCTACACGGAGGTTATGGTTACCTTGTCCGGCATATTTCTCACATCCTGGATTGTTGCTATCGAATACCCAGCGGTTTTTCAGTTCTTTTCCGTTCCAGTCGAATGCAGCCAGCACGGTACGTGTATAATATCCACGGCACATGACTACGCTAGGATGAACTCCGTCTAGGTAAGCAACGCATGCCAGAAAACGGTCACTACGGTTGGAACGCTCGTCTCCCCAGCCTTTCAAATCGCCACGTAATGGAATATAGTCAATGGTTTGCATGGCCTCGCCTGTCAGTCCATTGAAGACAGTCAGGTATTCATTTCCAGTCAGTATACGTCCCTGGTTACGAAGAGGATCGGTAGGCTTTCCTTTGCTTCGTGGATCATTCGGAGAGAAATCTCCTCCTTTGGGCTGGTTCGGATCTCCCGGTTCACGATAATCGGCTGTGGCATCTCCAATTACTTTTCCTTTTCCATCTATGGTACCGTCGGAAGTTTTCATTACAATTTCAGCCTTTCCGTCTCCATCCAGGTCATATACCATGAACTGAGTGTAGTGAGCGCCGGCACGTATGTTCTTTCCCATATCGATGCGCCATAGTTTTTCTCCGGTCAGGCGGTAGCAGTCGAAGTATACGTTTCCTGTGTAGCCATCGTGTGCATTGTCGTGTGCGTTTGATGGGTCCCATTTCAGGATAATTTCATAATTTCCATCTCCATCCACATCTCCGATGGATGCATCGTTGGGACTGTAGCTGTATTTTTCTCCAGCAGGTGTGACACCGTCTGCGGGTTTGTCCAGTGGAATGTCAATGTATCCTGAAGGAGCATTTCCCGGAAGGGTATAGCTCCCTTCATTTGAAGTTTCTTTTCCATTGACCACAGGTTTTACCGTATAGACCACTTTCTGGTTTCCTGCATAATTGTCTGTATAAAAAGTTCCTGTTCCAGCTGGAACTTGTGCAATCTTTTTTCCGTTCCGGTAAACATTGAATGCGGTTTCCATCGGGTCGGAAGAAAGATATCTCCATGAAACAGCTACTTTTTGTGTGTTCTCTCTGACGGCGACAACTCCTCTTCCGAGTTTTTCTCGCTGTAGTTTACTAAAATCATAATTTGTTTGTGCGGAGCTGAATACTCCCAGGCTGCAGGCAGCCAATGCCATGAGCCACTTCCTTTGTGTCTTCATTTTATGTGATATTTGATTATTGATTTATTGTGACTGAAACATTTTCTCCATTTTCCCGAATATCTGTAAGGCGAATGTTTTCTACATCTTTGGTTACGAATAAAGGACGTCCATCCGGTTTCTCATAATAGAAATTGATGTGATGAAACGAGATATTCTTAGCATGTGAAATGTAGAAGCCTTTTGCCGGGATAGTACCGAACATCCACGGTTCAGGATATATCTTTTCTTGTTCCGGAAGTTCTCTTTTTCCATCCTCTTTTGTATATCCTCCTTTATAATACAAGTGAATATGGTCGAAGGTAACATCTTCTATAATTCCATTAGGGATACCGCTGATAATGGAGGAATAACGAGAATCTACATCGTATGCATTGATGTGACTGATACGGATGCGCTTCATGCTTCCGGCTGGAGTTCCTTCGGGGCTCCGCATACGGGCTCCCAGACGGAGAAAGATACCGGCATTGACAATGTGTCGCATGGTGATATGGCTGATTTCGATGTCTTCTAGATGTCCTCCGTCTACTGTTTCCAAAGCCAGTCCCCTGCAATGTTCGAAAATGCAGTTGGTTACGGTGATATTCTTAAATCCTCCACTAGATTCTGTACCCAGTTTGATACGTCCTGTACGGTAGCCATGGTCCGGTGCCTGAGGCTCATCCAGTTCCCAAGTACCGCTGATCATGGTTCCACGATCGTATCCGCTGACAAAGCAGTCAGAAATCGTTACATTTTCCGTATCTTTAAAGTATCCTAATGCATAAGATGATTTTAGCACAATGGCATCATCCCATGGAGTATTGACACTGCATCGGCTGATACGTACATTTTTGCAACAGTCGATGTCAAATCCGTCACGGTTGGTATCTACTTTCAGATTGTCGAGAGTCAAGTTGTCTACTCCAGTAGCCAGTAGAGCAAAATGGCCGCAGCGGAACATGGACAAATCTTTCAGTGTAACATTCTTGCATTCTTTCAGACTGATGGCTTTATTGCCTACTCCGTCGCGTCGGCTTTCTTCGCGTGTCAATCCTTTTCCGTCAATTTTTCCAGGACCACTGATTGTAATATCTTGCAGGTTAATTCCCCAGATAAGGGAATTTTTCCAGTGGCTGTGTCCGAAATCCTGGAAGCTGTTATGAGGATTAGACTCTGCCTTGTCATATCCCTTTTCGGCTGTAGGGAAAGCAGCCACAACTGTAGCGCCTTGTTCCAGATACAGATGAATCTGGCTGGCAAGCCGGATAGAATAACAGGCATACTCTCCAGCGGGAATATATATTGTTCCACCTCCTTCGCGGGCAGCTTGCACGATAGCCTGGTTGATAGCTTCAGAATCAATGTGCTGTCCGTCGCCTACGGCTCCAAAATCTTTTACATTATAGATTTTTGCTTGCAGCATGTTTGTACAGAGAAACAAAATCCACAGGCAGATGATGATTGTCTTATTCATGGTTGCTGTTTTTCTTGGTGAAACAATTCAGGTAACATATAGTCAGCATAGTCGGCCTTTGCATTTTGCTTGTATGCGCAGAAGTACACCTTCTCTCCTTTTCGAATAAGGCAGGTTGCTGCCAGTACGGGTGCATCCGTTTTCTTTCCAGAGGTAAAAAGTGTCAACGGAGTATCTTGCTTATGTCCGTCAGATAAACGAATGGAAGAAGTTGAAGGAACTATGAGATTGGTCACTCTTAGTTGCATGACTTTTCCGTGGTAGATTGTAACCTGTGTACCTTCTACATTGAAAACGTTGTCTTTGCAATATTGAGGTTGAATACCTGATTCGGGAGCGATTGCATCGCATCCCCCGAAAGCCCATCCCAATGTAATATCTTCTCTCTTATTTTCGATTTCCAGAATGAATCCTTTTGTATTACTGAGTGGCTGGCAATCGATATGCAGTTGTGTTTGTTTTTCATCCAGCCATCGGCTTGAATTATTTTCAATAACGCCTAATCGGAGTGTGCCTGCTCCATCAGGCATAGAGAAAGAAAGTACTTTGTTTTGTGCAGAAATACCTCCTAAAATGCCCCATACAAAAATCCAGTCACAAATGATTTCAGTGAATTCATAGTTCTTGATAAAATGTTGTCCTTGTTTCAGCAAAGTTACGCATCTTGAATTGAAAGGAGCATGGATTATTATACATGTTCCTCGATTATCATACACTTTCCTGAAAAAAATGAACTATCATACAAGTTGATTGCGATTTCCTTCTACCTTTGCAAGGGTAATATATTTCAAAACTAATACTTGAATACAATGAAAAAACGTTTTGCTTGCAATGGTATGCGGCTGTCTGTTCTGTGGGGGGAATTTTTGCCCAGCATACCTGGTTTAATGACAAAGACTTGACATTGACGGGAGCTTATTATTATCCGGAACACTGGGATGAAAGTCAATGGGAACGCGACTTAAAACAAATGCATGAACTAGGATTTGAATTTACCCATTTTGCGGAGTTTGCCTGGGCACAGCTGGAGCCTCAGGAAGGAGTGTATGATTTTTCTTGGCTGGACCGGGCAGTTGCTTTGGCGGCCAAATATGATTTGAAGGTCGTGATGTGTACTTCTACCGCTACTCCTCCTGTGTGGTTAAGCCGTAAATATCCGGAGATTTTGCTGAAGTCTGAAGACGGTACTGTGCAAGACCATGGAGCACGTCAACATGCTTCTTTTGCGTCTCCTGTTTACCGGAAATTGGCCTATCGTATGATTGAAGAACTGGCCCGCCATTATGGAAATGACTCGCGTATCATTGGCTGGCAGCTGGATAATGAGCCTACTGTACAATTTGACTATAATCAGGCGGCAGAAGAAGCTTTCCGGGAATTCTTGAAAGAGAAATACCATCACAATATTCAGGAACTGAATGCAGCCTGGGGTACTGCCTTCTGGAGTGAAGTCTATTCTCGGTTTGAGGAAATTACTTTGCCTAAAATTGCCCAGATGTTTATGAATCATCATCAGATTCTGGATTATCGTCGGTTTGCAGCCAAGCAGACTAATGATTTTTTGAATGAACAATGCAGATTAATCAAGAAATATGCCAAGAATCAGTGGGTGACTACCAATTATATTCCAGATTATGACAAAGGACATATTGGAGGTAGCAAGGACCTGGATTTTGTCAGCTATACCCGTTATATGGTATATGGTGACAATGAAGGTATCGGTCGTAGAGGGTATCGTGTAGGAAATCCCTTACGTATTGCCATGGCAAATGACTTTTCCGTCCGGTAAATGGTACTTACGGGGTAATGGAGTTGCAGCCGGGACAGGTTAACTGGGGAAGTATCAATCCTCAACCCTTGCCGGGTGCTGTCCGTTTGTGGTTATGGAGCGTATTTGCCGGAGGTTCTGATTTTATCTGTACGTATCGTTATCGTCAGCCTTTGTATGGAACTGAGCAGTATCATTATGGTATTGTGGGTACAGATGGTGTGACAGTGACACCTGGCGGACGAGAGTATGAACAGTTCATGAAAGAAATCCGTTCATTGAGAAAAGATTATCGCCCGAAGGAAGATAAACCGGAAACCTATCTGAAACGGAAGACAGCTATTTTGTGGAATCCGGAAAACTATTGGAGTATTGACCGTCAGAAACAGAATGCAACATGGAATACCTTTGCTCATGTAGATAAATATTATCGTACACTTAAGTCGTATGCAGCTCCTGTAGATTTTATTTCTGAAGAGAAAGATTTCTCACAATATCCGGTGATGATAGTTCCCGCATATCAGTTGGCTGATAAAGAACTGGTAGCAAGGTGGAAAAAATATGTGGAAGAAGGAGGAAACTTGGTGCTGACTTGCCGTACCGCACAGAAAGACCGTTTTGGACGTTTACCGGAGGCTCCTTTTGGTTCAATGATTGATGAGTTGACTGGGAATCATATTGAGTTTTATGACTTGTTGTTGCCTCAAGATCCAGGACAAGTAAAGATGGATGGAAAAATCTATACCTGGAATACTTGGGGAGAGATTTTGCAACCCGGTGCTTCCAATGAGGTTTGGGCTACTTATACAAATGAATTTTATGAAGGAAAACCTGCGGTTACTTTCCGTAAATTAGGAAAGGGTTCTGTGACTTATATCGGAGTAGACAGCTCAGACGGGGTTTTGGAGCGTCAGGTTTTGGATAAGTTGTATAGTCGTCTGCAAATCGAAGTAATGAATCTACCTTATGGCGTAACAATGGAATATCGTAACGGATTAGGTATAGTGCTAAACTATAGTGACCAGCCTTATCAGTTTGCACTTCCTCAAGGAGCAAAAGTGTTGATTGGTACTCCTAATATTGCTACAGCCGGTGTATTAGTCTTCAAGTTTTAGAAGAGAGAAATATAGGATGTAAAAAACGCTTAAATGATGTTCTCCTGTCATTTAAAGCCGTTTTTATTATCTATTAATGTGGTGTTACTGCGGAATTACCTCCTGCATATAAATCGCATCCAGACTCCACAATGCAGCATCGTTGGTGCTGATTGTCTTACATTCATCCATAGCTGCCGGGACTTCCGGGGGAAGCACTTTTTCTATCTTGAATTCCGGTGCCGGAGTATGTTCCAGTTTGCTCCATAAATCTTTCCAGGCCTCTGCGGCTGTTTTCGGGTCATATAGATGAGATGCTGCGTATGCCATCAGTCTGCAAACCCGGAAACGGTTACGTGTTATTTCGAGTGATTTCTGTTTGTAATCGCGTGCATGTTCCAGCCATACTTTGTTGAATTCCGGGACCTGAATCATTTCCTGCATTTCGTTCATTATTTCAAAGCCTCCCATGATCGTCATCAGGTGATTGGTATTCTGTCTATTGGGATCGCCCTCATAACTGATCACTCCGGTTGCCGGGTCATATCCTAAGGCCATATTTCCAGTGAATAATCCATTTTTCAGGGCTGCAATACTCTTCATGCCTGTGATGATCTTGTCGCGGTACTTCGTATTCTGCGTACGTTCCCATTCAGTCATCCAGTTGCCTGCGTAGGCCAGCCAGTCGGGGCCAATGCGTAATCGGGCAGGTGCGCTGCATGGGAACTGGCTCTTTGGCTCAGCCAAACGCATCGGGTCGAGTGTATACAGTTTCTGGTCTGCATCGGTTACTTCTTTCATTAAGTCGCCAGCTCTTTCGTCTGTAGTCAGGTAATAATAGAAACGATTCCAGGCGGCCTGACTGATACGAGCTTCTTTTGCACCGCATCCCCAGTGACTGACGTTATGACGGCTTCCTAAGCCTGCATTGGGACCGATGTGATATACATCCACTTCTGCCGTATGACGTGTGATGGCTTCTGCCATTTTCCAGATATCCTGCCGGCCTGTGCGCAGGAAATTATACCACAGCCACATGTTGGATGCCAGTTCGGTGTTATCCCACGCATATCCGCCTACATCGTATCTCCAAGAGTGGCGTATCGGATCGTAAGCATGCATTAAGTCGCCATAGTTCCAGAAGCCATACCATTTATGTTGGGCAATGGCGTTTTGATATAAATCGATATAAGCATTCAGACGGTCTTCTACCTTACTACGCTGCGGATTACTTCTGTCAGGTAATGACCAGATACCAAAAGCCCGGCAGGTATGGAGATATTCCGGAGTACACATTAGCGGAGCTGCTTCTGATAGAATCTGTGCTGTTTCTGCAATGCCGGCTTTACCCGGATAAGCAGCTTGTGGAACAACTGTCAGAGTGTGTGTGCGAGCAATACCATAGGGGGTACTCATTCCTTCTTGTACGTCTTCGTAGCTGGCTATCAGGTCATGTGCCACCTTGTCATAATGTCTTAAATCCATAGCTTCTGACTCCGGACTCCATAACCAGACAATCAGTGAAGCCTCCTGGCTGCGTGCATGCTGTACTTCCAGCGTAGAAGGATAGGCCTGCCAGAAATCCTGCAAGGCAACTCCTATTCCTCCACTGACATCACCGGCAAAAGCATATCCTCCGGCTTGTGTGCCGGTAAACGTACCAATCCAGGGACTGTCTTCTGTAGCCCGTTTGCGGATACTGAAAGAATTGTCTGTAAGTTGAGAGAGACGGAAATTATCCCATGCTGCCCAATTGTCAATCAAACTTCTGTTTTTTGCATCAAAACGTTGGTATTCAGGGATTCGTTTGCCTTCCATCTGTTGCTTTTGCCAGCTTTGGTCTTTGTCGAGTGTCAGAATTCTTCTTCCCACCAACGGTTTAACCGGTTCGCTCCATACACCTCCGTCGGCACAGGCGAAGGCTACATGACGGTTATATAAATCCTCTCTCATCGGAACCTGGAATCGTACTCCTAATGAGCGGATGAAATCTTTGTTTTGGTCTCCATCGTAGATAAAAGAGTGTACCATTTTGATTTGCTCATTTCCTGCGTAAAAATACATACGCAGAGTGAACGGAAGCCATTCACGTCCGTCTTTTCCCTGCTGCACACCCTCCAGTTTGATGGTAGTACGTATTTTTCCTTGCTGTTCAATTACGGCTTTTTTGATGAGGCTTGTGAAGGACTGATAATGAATCTCAGTGGCATCTTCTCGTGATGGAGAATCCTGTGTGCTGGCAATCAAATCCGCCTTTCCACCCACTTTCACATTTCCATACAGAAGACTGTCGAGAATACAAGTTCCAGATTTAGGAATAAAAGCAGTAATTTTTCCAGTGGCTATAGTCAGTTGGTCTTCGGATTCTGTAACATGAATTTCTTCTGTATTGGTTGTTTTTTCTTTTTAGAAGAAGGTATTACTTTTACCGAACGGGTATTACCCGGAATAACAGCAGCCATACCGGCCCATTTTATAGAGCCATCGGGCCAGTATGCTGTGGTCCATGTGTCGACTTCCACTAATTCTCCGTTTTCAGTTTGTACGCACAAGGGGGTGCCTGATTTTATTTTTCCTTGTTTGAACGGACTCCAAAAACTGATGGGGCGTGCTTGTTCTGGAACCTTTCCAATCCAGTGTAAAGGAGCTTCGGTAGCTTTTTCTTTTTCAATGGCGTACTTGAAATTAGTGATACGCGTCCGCGATAGTGTAGTACGGAAACCAAACCAGCCGGAAGTCAACGGTGACGGATCATAAAAGTCGACAAGTAATTTTCCGTCGATGTAGTAGCGTATCCTGTTGTCTGCATTTTGAATCTTAATGTGATACCATTTATTTGCTGTTAACAGATTATCTTGGTCTTTGTATTCTTTCAAAATGGCAGGACGTACCTTTTCATCTGTTACTCCGGCTTCATTGCCGTCATAACGACGGAAGCGAGTGGTCGAATTATAGTTTCCTCCATATCCTAGATAATACAGCTGAAGGCTGTAGCAGTTTACGAAAACTCCGTTTCGCCAGTTCATGCGTTTCCAGATGTCAGAAGCTTTCGGGTCAGAAGCCATCCAGAAGCAGTTTAAGTCGCTTAGTCTGTCACCTGGTTTCCCTTCTACTGCCACACAGGCATCGTATTCAATGGTTACGTTGCCCGACATTTTTTCTTTTCTCCATAAAGTCAGTCCTTTAGGAGATAAAATTTCACAGGTATCTCCTGAAAAGGAAACTTTATAGCCAGGAGATTCGGATTCTACCTTCCAGTATTTGCTGAAATGGCTTTTGTCCAGTCCGGATGTTGTTCCGGATTGTGCATTCATCGTAAAAGGACTACACATCAAGAGTCCTATTAACCACAGTTTCTTCATAGTCTTATTGGAAAAATATTTATTTTACAAAGTACGGGAAAGCTGCTCTTTTCAGGGATGGAAGATTGTACATGTTGCTGTAAATTTGTACAAAAAAGAGGCTGTCTTTGAGACATGCCTCTTGGTATTTAATGGATAATACAATTAATATCCAGGGTTTTGCAAAGCTCGTTTTTCTTCATTGGTCAGAGCTGCTCCACTATTATTGGTAACACCATCCAGATAAGATTGAGGTATTGGGCGATAATAATGTATTGCAGGGTCAAATTCTCCAATTCCACGGCTTACACCATCGTTAAATGCATGCCAACGTGCATCAAGAGTTTTTGTGCGTGCCAGGTCTTCCCATCTATATCCTTCGCCACAAAGTTCACGTGTACGTTCGTTCAACAAGAAGCACATCATTTTTTCTGCATTGCTAGTGCAATTCAGAGCCTGATAGATAGGTGCATCTGTTTGAGAATTATATACATCGTCTACGCTGTTCAGGTGCATGCCTGAAAGAGATGACTGTGCATTGTAAACACTTTCCTGTCCTTCCAGGTTATTAGATTCATAATAAGTGTTCTGTTCAGAATAGATGGCTCCGTCAGCAGAGTAACCTCCTCCTTTTCCAGCGCAGTAAGTATTGGTTTTATAAGCTTGTCCACCATCGATATGTACTCCACGATTCTCATTTACTTTGTAAGCTGCACGATCACGCAGTATATTAATCCAGGCAATTGCATCGGCATAATGGCTTTCTCCCTTACGAATATAAGCTTCTGCAACCATTAATACGTCATCTGCTGAACGAGCCAGAATTGCGTCTCTGGTTCCAAATTGTGAAGCGATTGAATTACGATAACCGTCACGGAATTTTGATAGTGCTACAGAGCGTTTGTGAGGAATAATGGAATAATAGTTACCAGTATGTGTGGTTCCTGTGTTCCAGTTTTGACTTTCGCCTGCAAAGTATCTAACAAAAGTATGAGTGTTGCAAAGCTGTCCATTTTTTAATACTTTACCTTCAACTGTAACGGGTTCACCTGTTTCTTCATTTATTTCTTCATAATTGCTGAAACGAGTATCACCGGGATTGTTTACAATATATCGAATTCCGACATCGCCTGCTTTAAAGCGTTTGCCATCTTTTTGGGCTCCTGCGGGTGCTTTTCCGCTAGCAATATCTTTTGCTGTCCATACTGGAGCTCCATTAGTATCATTTGCGCCATAGCACGTAATGAACGATTTCCAGAAACGGGAGTCATTGATACGGTCAAAAACTTGCATGGTATATTCTGTTGCACTGACATAGGAAAATTCGCGACCTCCAGATATATCTCTTTTGGTACCAGCCATATCTTGATATACAGATGGATAATACAGGTGCATCTGATTGCCAAAAAAACGTCCCCATGTGGATTCATCGTTAGAGAACTGCGCAGCCAAAACTACTTCACTTACTTTTTCATTTGCTCCATTGGGCTCTGTATAGTTCCAAAGATCGATGTAATTCTTACATAAAGGATGTTTGTTGAAAACTTCCGTTCCGTAAGTAATAACAGCGTCCAAGTCATCTGCTACATACTGGCTGTTCCATTTTTCGTTTATTTCAGAAGCACGGAATAAGTGAGCCTTAGCCAAATAATGCGCAGCCGCATATTTGGTTATTCTTCCTGTTCCTTCAGAAGCTGTTTCTGGAAGTAACTTATATGCCTCTCCTAAGTCTGAGATGATTTGTTTATATACTTCTTCTGCGCTGTTTCTTCCAAAATTAGTTTCAACATTATTAGAATAAGATAAAACTAGAGGTACACCTCCAAATTGTTTTACCAATTCAAAATAAGCGAATGCTCTCAGGAAGTATCCTTCTCCTAATCTGGTATTATACGTGTCACTATTTTGGTCATAATATTGAGGGATGTTGGTAACAATGATATTTGCTGCTCTGATGAGTGCAAACATATTGTCCCATACAGGCTGATTGGCACCTGTTTCTGCTGAATTCAGGTCTTTGCTATAATGGTTCCAAGCAGGCATGGTATTATTGGCATCTGTGAATTCATCCACTCCCATGTTATAACATTCAATAGCCCATACATAATTAAATTTGAATTTTAATTTTTCGTATGCTCCTGTTACGAGACCATCCAACCCTTCTTGGGTATTGAAATAGCTTGTATCATATTGTGTAATTTGATCTTCTTCCAAAAAGGAGTCGCTGCATGATGTCATGGCTCCATTTATGGCACTGAGCATTAATGCTGAGAATAATATCTTATTAAGCTTCATAATTTTTTCATTTTTTAGAATCCAATATTCAAACCAATAACAAAACTCTTTATCGTTGTAGCAGATCCGAAAGTCTTGGTATTATTATCATAATTCAATAAATCTGTATCCAGCCAATCGCATGCTTTGTAGATGCTGAAAGGATTCATAGCTTGTACATAAACCTTTAAATTGTTCAAACCGGTATTCTTCAGTTGTTTTTGGGTAAAGTTATAGCCCAAAGAAATATTACGTACTTTGATGTAAGATCCATCCTGATAATTCATGGATGAGCTGTAGGTGTCTGCTGCTTCACCGTTAGAGCCTGGAGAATAATATGCAGCATTTTCATTTGTGCCTGCAACCCAATAGTCCAGTTTACGCATCATGTAACGTCCGTCTAGACTTGCAGCGCCTTGAGGAACAGTAAATCCCCAGCGTGAAAGAATAAAGAAGGATAATTCAAAATTTTTGTAACTGAACGTATTGTTCCATCCGGCAGTCCAGTCAGGACGTATTTTGCCGACAATCTGACGGTCGTTTGTGGCATCGATTGTTCCGTCATTATTCAAATCTTTTACTTTTATCTGACCTGGTTTACGTCCATATTTTGCTGCTTCAGAAGCTTCTGAGGTTTTCCATATACCATCGTATACATAGTCATAATATACTCCGATTTCTTCACCTACAAACCATCTGTTATTCACGTCTTCTGTTCTTCCATTGGACAACTCATCAATTTGGTTTCTATCCATAGACCATGTGAGAGTAGTGTTCCAAGAAAAATCTTTAGTTTGTACAGGGATTGCATTCAATTGAAGATCAATACCCCAGCCAGAAGTCTTACCTACATTTGCGTATGTAGAACCATATCCATTAGTGATAGGAATTGACATTAACAATAACAAATCATTTGTTTTGGTTTTATAGGCATCGATACTACCAGTCAAACGATTATTCAAGAATCCATAATCAATACCTAAATTGTATTGTGTAGTTCTTTCCCATCCTAAATCAGGATTAGCCATTTTTACAATGTCGTCTGCTGCAAGTGACGGGTCAGAAGGTAAGTATCCTAATGAAGAGTTCTGTTGTCCCCAGTTATAATACATGGCTTGAAGCGGACCTTTGGTTGCATAAGCGCTGATTGCAGCATTACCTGTGACACCAAATCCCAAACGTAATTTTAACTGGCTAAGCCAATTGATGTTTTTCATGAAATCTTCCTGATCAATACGCCATGCCAATGCCATAGAGGGGAAACTTGCCCATTTATGACCAGGAGCTAGCTGTGAGGCACCATCCCAACGCATAGATGCTGTCAGCAAATATTTGTCCATGAAGCCGTAGTTGGCTCGAATCATATAAGATGTCATTTGGGTTTCTGTTAATCCTGTTCCAAAAGAACCAAGTGTACCCGCACTAGCAAGGTTATACCACAATTCTTGAGAAGAGGCTACGTCTGTAGCACGCATGTCTCCCATTTCATAATGATAAGCGGAAGCAGATTGCATTAAAGTTAATCCTAAATTATGCTTTTCTGCAAATTGACGGTTATAATAAATCAAGTTATCTAATGTCCATGAACGTTTCTGCTCATTTTTGTATTGAGCTCTGTTGTTTCCATCTCCATTGATACCATCTGCAGCATTGGCCATTCCTAATGTATAAAACTGGAATTCTGGGCCAAACTGGATACGGTAAGATAAGCCTTTTAAGGGTTCCCAGATTTTCTCAAAATCAACTTGTGCATACATACTGGCATTAGCACGGAATGTACGACGTTGGTTTGTATTATAATTTAATTCACGGATAGGGTTGATGATATTAACATCTCCATTCGGATTACGGATGTATTTTCCATCTTCATCGTAAGGAACAGTCCAGGGCAACATTCCTCTTAATGCTCCGTAGAGGTCACCTGCACCGGTAACTGATTTTGTAAAACTATATCCATAGTCCTGAGTAGAGTAAGATGCATTGATTGATGTTCCCATTTTGAAAAAAGAAATAGGATTGGCATCAAATGATGTCTTTAAGGTATAACGTTCATAGGATTGTCCTGGTTGAGTTCCTTTCTGATTTAGATATCCAAATGAGGCATATCCTTGGAATTTGTCTGTACCTCCAGATGCACTTAATGTATGCTCATGAGTAATACCGGTTTGTTTTCCGTTAGAAGCCCAATCATACGAACCAACTTTTGAAGGGTCGTATGTTCCTCCTGCCCAGGCTTTTTCAATATTTGCCCAAGAAGCGGCTACACTTCCAAAAGCGGCCTGATCGGCTGCATAGTCTGGAGTTGCAGAAGGATAGGATCCCATATTGTACTTGGCTAATCGTGCATAATCTAGCCATTCAGATGCAGACATCATTTGTGTTACATCGTGTAATGTTTCAAATGTGACTGTTCCTGAATAGTTCAGAGAGATTTTTCCTTCTTTCCCTTTTTGGTAGTGACCAAAATCACACCATTTGCACCACGAGAACCATAGATGGCAGTTGCAGAAGCATCCTTCAAAATGTCAATACTTTCAATGTCGCTAGGATTGATGTTTTCAATACCTCCATTCTGAATAATCATACCGTCGACTACATACAGAGGACTTTGTGCCGCATTAATAGAGCGTACACCACGAATATTAATATCTCCGACTTCGCCAGGACGTTGACTGGAAGTAATGTCCACACCGGCGGTTTTACCTTGCATACCTTCCAGTGCATTTTTAACAGGCATCGCTTTCAATTCTTTTTCTCCGACACGTGCCATCGCACCAGTAACGTCTGATTTTTTCTGCACACCGTAACCTACTACGACAACTTCATCGAGTACTTCAGTGTCTTCGACCATCGTTACGTTAAATGTGTTTTTTCCTTGTACCGGAATTACCTGAGTCTTGTAACCTACGAAGCTGATTTCAAGCGAAGCATTGTTTGGTACATTAGATAAGGTAAACTTACCGTCAAAGTCAGTAATGGTACCGTTGGTAGTTCCTTTTACTACTACGCTCGCACCAATTACAGATTCCCCACTTTTGTCGAGTACAGTTCCCGACACTGTCTTGCCTTGTGCATACGCGCCAATCGCGATGATAGACAACAAGGCCAAGAAGAACAAACGTTGCAGGCTGGAAGCGCAACGCATCAGACTAGAACAATTTCTGTCTTTCATACTTCTAATTTGGTTAAGTTAAACAAAAGTTAGTTTCATTATATCTCTATATTTCGCATCTGCTGTTTCAAATGCGTTGTAAAAGTACGATTGCACAAGGTTTCAAACAATGTAAAATTGTGTAGATACATGGAAAAATTTGTACAAATACCTTTCAAGAGTTTTTTAAGCCTGCTTTGACATGAAAATCTTCTTTATGTTATACTCATCAAACAATTTTATCATACATATCGCAGATTTGTTAACAAATTAGAGACTTTAAGTTATTTCATTAACATTCAAACATACAAATCCTGTATATAATTCTTCTTTTCCCTTTGATGTATTCCTTTAAATTTAGGCACAAATTCTCTGTTTCACACTGTGGGATATAAAAACCACAGTGTGGGATACATATTTCACAGTGTGAAATACAAATCCCACACTGTGAAACAGAGTTTTTGCAAAGTCGTTCTGAAAAAATGATTAGAACAAAATAAACTATCAATAAGAATCTTTTTCTTTATGTAAATTTTCATCCATTTAAATCTTATCATTAAAACTATATAAAACGGCAATTTCACATTTTAATCGATTTTAAAAAAGAACATGATATACCGCTTGAACAAATCAGACCATCTCATATTCATCAATATCAGAATTTTCTAGAAAAAAGAGAACTGTCCAGTACTACCGTCCGTATTTATCTTACTCTGATAAAAGTTATTTGTTTATGTACCAATAATTCCAGTTATAATCTTTATTTTTCCATGTATTCTTACAAGAGATAATGTATTTTTCGACAAAATAATAGGATAAAACGCAGAATAAGGCAAATTTGAGCATTCTCGCTGACAGTCAGAGAGTTTGGCTTCGGATGGAACAAATTGGCATAAGGTCGGGAAAACGGATTTAGGCAGATTGCAGAAATAGATGCACTTCCAAATCATTACCCGACACCTGATGCACATTTAACACTAACAGTCTCTATTTCTGCGTTCTGCGTAGGTTTACATTCTGCCTTTACAACTCCCGTAAACTAATTTTGCACCAAACAAAAAGCAAGGATTATGAGGAGTACATTCAAGACCGTTTTTTATGTAAACGGAAGCAAAGAGAAGAACGGAATTGTTCCCATTATGGGACGGGTTACAATCAACGGGACTATCGCACAGTTCAGTTGCAAACAGAGCATTTCAAAGGAACTTTGGGATGCCAAAGGCAAGAGCCGTGAGGCGGTGGCGGTCAATTATGCCCTTGACAACATCAAGGCGCAGATAACGAAGCACTACCAGCGGCTTTCCGACCGTGAGGCGTTTGTTACGGCAGAAATGGTACGTAACGCCTACCAAGGCATCGGCACGGAGTACGAAACATTGTTGCGTGCCTTTGACAAGGAGAACGAGGCGTTCGCCAAACGGGTGGGCAAAGACCGCTCCAAGCGCACGTACCAAAAGTACTTGACCGTCCGCAAATACGTGGCGGAGTTCATCAAGAGGCACTACAAGCGGACGGACATGGCGATGAACGAACTGACGGAGGACTTCATCCGTGACTACTGCCTGTACCTGCGAAACGAGGTCGGGCTGGCGCAATCGTCCGTGTGGATATACTCCATACCGTTGAAACATATTGTCACCACGGCGCACTACAACGGCAAGATACCGAGGAACCCGTTTGCGATGTACCACGTTGACCCCGACCACAAGGAGCGTGGCTTTCTGACGGAGGACGAAATTCAGGCATTAAGTACAATCAAGCTGGACAATCCCAACTTTGCATTGGCAAGGGATTTGTTCCTGTTCGGATGTTGGACGGGCATCTCGTTCACGGACATCAAGAACCTGACCACCGACAACATCGTTGAAATGAACGGCGCATCGTGGATTGTGTCGAAACGCCAGAAGACGGGCGTACCGTTCCAAATCAAGCTGATGGACATCCCCATGCAGATTATCAGGCGTTACGAATCGTTCAGGACTGACAAGCGACTTTTCAATGTCGGCTCACTTGACACGGTGAACAAACGCATCAAGGCTGTGGCGAAGAGATGCGGCATAGAGAAGCCGATTTCATTCCATTTAAGAAGACATATCAATTCTTCTTACCCATTGAAAACAAGGGACTTACAAAGATTGTCAGCTTAACAGGTAACGATTTGGAAACAACTATTCGTTCTGAATACAATCCATTATCTTTCAGTTAATTGCAACTCACTGTTTGGACGATAGGTAATGGATTTGTAACGTGCTAACTTCTGTATTCTTCATCGCTTTGAAGTGGGATGATTAGCTGATACAAAGATACAACTTTTTATCAAATAATCGCTGAACAAACAGCGAAAATGAAATAAAATCACTATTTTTGCATTGTATTAGAGATTAAAGAAATGGAAGCAGGTAAGATGCGAGATATTAATCGGCTGAAGATATTATTGGCAGAAAAGAAAAAGACAAACAAATGGCTGTGTGAGCAATTGGGAGTTAATCCTACGACTGTCTCAAAGTGGTGTACAAATTCATCACAGCCAAGTTTGGAAATGGTTCTAAAGATGATGGAAGTCTTGGATGCGGACATAAATCAAATAATCAATCTGCCAGAAAGAAGGCATTAAATTATAGCTTTAGCTACAAGCGTGATTTTATGCTGATATAATCTCCAATCCAAACTTCCTATAATATAATATTATGAGAATATGGTAGATAAAAAGACGTTGACAGAAGAAGACATCAAGCGTTTGTTTATCACAAAGCCATTACCAAGGCAGGATGGGCAGACGACCAGATAAAGATGGAGTATTACTTTACCGATGGTAGAGTAATATTTGAAGGCAATACGCATGACCGTCAGGCTCGGAAACGTGCTGATTATGTCTTGTTTGACAGGAATAACTATCCTATTGCCATAATAGAAGCCAAAGACAACAAAAAGCCTGTTGGTGGGGGTATGCAACAAGCAAAAGAATATGCGGAAATCCTTGATATAAAATTTGCGTACAGTTCGAATGGGGATGCTTTTTTAGAACACGATTTTCTTACAGGCAATGAGAAAGAAATTCCATTGGAGAAATTTCCTTCACCGCAAGAATTAAAAGAACGTATGGCTATTTCTGACCCGTTGACAGAGGTGGAAGAGGAAATAATCAATACGCCTTATTATTTCGATGCCTATTCTTATGAACCACGCTATTATCAGCGTATTGCCATAAACAGGACAATAGAAGCCATTGCGAAAGGCAAGCAACGCATCTTAATTGTGATGGCAACCGGAACAGGAAAGACCTATACGGCTTTTCAGATAATTTACAGACTGCACAAATCGGGTGTCAAAAAGAAAATATTATACCTCGCGGATAGGAATATCCTCATAGACCAGACTATGACGCAAGACTTCAAACCTTTCAAAAGTAAGAAAATCATGACGAAAGTGGAAGGTTGTAAAATAGATTCTGCCTATGAAATATATATGGCTCTTTACCATCAACTTGTTGGTAAGGAAGGAGAACCAGACCCGTTTGAACAGGTGCAACCGTCATTCTTTGATTTAATCATCGTTGATGAGTGCCATAGAGGAAGCGCAAAAGACGATTCGGCTTGGCGAAAAGTCTTGGAATACTTTAGTTCAGCCACACAAATTGGCATGACGGCAACACCCAAAGCGGATGAAGGGGCGAATAATCTGGATTATTTCGGTGAGCCAATTTACACTTATTCTCTTGTACAAGGTATAAGGGATGGTTTCTTGGCTCCTTATCGGGTTACTAATTGTTTCATTGATTTGGACTTGCAAGGATATACTCCACAAGAAGATGAATTGGACATTTACAATAATCCGATAGAACAGCGTTTTTACCAGCAAAAGGACTATGGGCGTGACATTTCATTTTTGAAGCGTAGGGTATTAGTCGCCCATCGTATCACACAAATGCTTCATGAGATTGGACGAATGACAAAAACGATAGTTTTCTGTACCGATATAGATGAAGCAGAAGCTATGCGCAGTTTGTTGACTACAATGAATGCGGATTTATGTAAAAAGGATAGTCGGTATGTAATGCGTATAACGGGTGACGATGCCATAGGAAAGAAACAACTGGATAATTTCATAGATGTTGACCAACCGTATCCAACCATAGTTACAACTTCGGAACTTTTAGCGACGGGAGTTGATTGTAAGACGTGTGGTCTTATCGTTATCGACAAGGAAATAGGTTCGATGACCGAATTTAAGCAAATAATAGGTCGTGGAACTCGTTTGCGTCCGGACAAAGGCAAATGGCATTTGGAGATTTTGGACTTCCGCAATGCCACTAAGAAATTCCGTGACCCAGAATTTGATGGATTGCCAGAGCCAAAGATTCCAGGTAAAAAAGCAAAACCTTACCCACCTGCACCTCAAAATGGTGGAACAGTCAGCGAACCTCATGTCAAGTACATAGTAGAGGGTGTGCCTTACAACATTACAACCGAGATTGTTTCCGTTCTGGGTGAGGATGGAAAGACTTTAAGGACAGAATCCGTCAAAGCATTTACGAAAAAGCAGATTCGGAAACATTATGCCACGCTGGACGATTTCATACACAAATGGTCTTCCGTTGACCGTAAGAAGGCCATTGTAGATGAATTGAAAGAATTAAATGTGCTTGTCGAGGCTGTCCGTGAAAAGAATCCGGCTCTTGAGAATGCAGACATCTTTGACATTATTTGCCATGTGGCATACGACCAGCCACCTCTTACTCGCAGAGAACGAGCTAACAATGTCAAGAAAAGAAATTATTTTGCCAAGTATGAAGGCAAAGCCCGTGAGGTATTGGAGGCATTGCTTGAAAAGTATGCCGAAAATGGAATTATGGATTTTGAGGACGTGAACGTACTTGATCATGCCCCGTTTGATGCGATTGGTAAGCCGCAGAAAATAATGAAATTGTTTGGTGGAATAGCCAATTTCGAGAAAGCGGTTAAAGAACTTGAAGATGAAATTTATAAAAACGTAGCATAACAACAATGGCAGTAAACAACATAGTAAAGCGTATCCAAAATATCATGCGCCAAGACGCAGGTGTAAACGGTGACGCACAGAGAATTGAGCAAATGACATGGATGTTCTTCCTGAAAGTATATGACACGCAGGAAGAGACATGGGAATACAAGGCTTATCGTGAAGGCAAGACATACGTTTCCATTATTCCAGAAGAATTACGTTGGCGTAATTGGGCTGTGGATGAAAAAGACGGGAAAGCACTTACTGGCGATGCTCTCTTGGCGTTGGTAAACGACAGGTTATTTCCTACTTTGAAGAATATTGAGGTCACACGGGAAACTCCACGCTCCAAGGCCATTGTGAAAGATGTCTTTGAGGACATCAACCAGTATATGAAAAACGGCACGTTGCTCAGACAAGTTATAAACGTCATCAATGAAATAGAATTCGACGATGCGCAAGACCGCCATTTGTTTGGGGACATTTACGAAGGCATCCTGAAGGACTTGCAGTCTGCCGGAAATGCCGGAGAGTTTTATACCCCACGTGCTTTGACCGATTTCATAGTGGAAATGTTGCATCCGCGTTTGGGTGAAGTTTTTGGCGATTTTACTTCCGGTACAGGAGGCTTTTTGACTTCAGCGTTGAAATATCTTGAACCGCAAATCAAAACGGCAGAAGATGGGAAATTATATCAAAACACGGTCATAGGTCAAGAATGGAAGCCTTTACCGTATCTGCTTTCCATTACAAATTTGCTTTTGCATGATGTGGAAGCACCCAATATCCGCCACTGCGATTCGCTTGCTAACAAAGTAACCGATTTTACAGGCAAAGACAAAGTGGATGTAATTGGCATGAATCCACCATACGGAGGTAGTACGGAAGCCAGCGTGAAAAGTAATTTCCCGATGGAAATGCGGAGTAGTGAAACGGCAGACCTTTTTATGGTACTCATCATGTACCGTCTGAAAGCAGGAGGCCGTGCAGGTGTGATTGTTCCAGATGGCTTTCTCTTTGGCACGGATGGAGCGAAACTGGCAATCAAGACAAAAATGTTGAAGGACTTCAACCTACATACGGTTATCCGTTTGCCGGGAAGTATTTTCTCTCCATATACTTCCATTGCCACAAACATTCTTTTCTTTGATAATGAAAAGGCTGAGGATGCCCCCGAAGGATATTCCACCAAAGGCACTTGGTTCTACCGCCTTGATATGCCTGAAGGCTACAAGCATTTTTCCAAGACGAAATCCATGAAGTTGGAACATTGTAACCCGATTAAGGAATGGTGGAATGACCGGAAAGAAATTATTGTTGATGATGGTAATGAGAAATCCCGCTATTTCTCTGTGGAAGAACTTATTGCCAATGATTGCAACTTCGATTTGTGTAAGTTCCCTAAAGACGAAGAAGAGATTCTGCCTCCAGCCGAATTACTTGCCGATTATTACAAAAAACGTAAGGCTCTTGACCACGAGATAGACAAGACGTTGGCCGAGATACAACGGATACTGGGAATCGAATTACCGCAAGAATAAGATGAGCATAAGTATGAAGGACTTAACGACATCCAATATAGATAGGCAAAACATATTAAACAACCGTTTTGCTGTTGAAAAGGTGCAATCCCAAATAGGTGTTACGGGTATGCTTTTCAATGGAGAATACCTGTTCACCAAACAAATGGTTGCCGATTTCTATGAAGTGGACACGTCCACAATAGACCGTTACTTGTCATCGTATAGTGAGGAACTGAAGCATAACGGATACGTTTTATGTAAGGGTAAATTGCTGAAAGAGTTCAAGTTACAATTTGCTCACCTTATAAATGAGGCGAGCAAAACCACCCAACTTGGCTTGTTCAACTTTCGTGCTTTTTTGAATATCGGCATGTTGCTTACGGAAAGTGAGAAAGCCAAACAGGTGCGAAGCATTATGTTGGATTTAGTCATATCTACCATCAATGAAAAGACAGGCGGTGGCACAAAATATATCAATCGCAGGGATGTCAATTACATACCTGCTGCTATCACAGAAGAAAATTACCGAAAGAATCTCACATCAGCAATCAGCCAATGTGTAATCGGACATGTCACTTACAAGTATTCCTTAATTACCGACTATATCTATAAGGCTATTTTCAAAGAAAACGCAAAGGAATACAGGGAAATACTGAAACTGGATAGCAAAGACAATGTTCGGCACACGCTGTATGCGGAAGTGTTGCTTGTTATCTCTTCCTTTGAGAATGGTGTTGGGGCTGCCATACGAGAACAATATAAAGCAAGGAAAAAACGTCTTACTGTGGAAGAGGTGAAATGTATCGTTGATGAACTTGCAGAACATCCTATGCAGAAGCCATATATAAATGATGCCCGAACCAAAATGGCCTCAAGGGATTACAGTTTTCGTGACGCTTATCATGGCAATATTGCAAATTATTTGAAGGCCGTAACACCCGAAGAATTTGAGCGATTCATTGGTGACCAGTCAATAGATTTCGACCATATCTTGGCAGAGAATAAAGACGTGCTGAAACGCTTAAAACAGGCAGAAGATGAGTGAGGAAATTATTTATATTGACTACGATGAAGCCTTAAACATCTATGGCAAGATGATAGATGCCAGCGATGGAGGCTTTGAAGGAGTGCGTGACGAAGGTGGCATTCGTGCTACGCTTGATTTTGTGCAGAACGATTTGTATTATCCTACCTTTGCTGACAAACTGACTTATCTCATGTATAGATTCTGTTCCGGGCATTTCTTCAACGATGGGAATAAGCGTATTGCACTGACTCTTGGAGCATACTTCTTACACAAGAATAATTACTATTGGCACGCTTGCATTTGTATGCGTGCATTGGAGTCTATTATTTATCACGTGGCTGCATCAAATATCGACCAAGATTTATTGTCGCGCATCATAAACAGTTTTATGACAAGCAAAGACTATGATGAAGAATTGAAGATAGATATTGCTAAAGCTATGAGTAAGGGTAATTTGGGCATTGAAGGTGAGGATTATAATAAAAAGATTGAAAATATGAGGGCTATAAAAATAATATTATTACTGTCCTGTATTGTTTTAGGACTTAATACTAAGGCGCAAACAGTAGGTTATAATTATAAAGTACTCACAGCCGAAGGTTGTAACATGAAGTATAGTGTATCAAAGCAAGATACCATCTATTCAATAGTTGCTACAGTGCGTTCAGACAGAATGAATTTTCTGAATGAGCCTACCATGAAAATCAGAACTTTTACAGGCAAGTTGCTTGAATTGAAAGGAACCGTAATTGGTAATGGCAGTCAGTCTGCTGGCATAATCAGTGGAAATATTGTAATCCCTGTTACAGAAATAAGTTCAACTGCTCAATTCAGAATTACTCCGCAACAGTTTGAAATTCTGAATGAAGGTGTGGCTAAGATTCGTTTGTCTATGACACCGATAAACCATGAACGTACTTTCAAGAAAGATAAAATAGGGAAAAAGCTATATCAGTTCTATCTGAAAGAGAAACAAAAGGACGAAGAATTCTAAATCTGTTGGAATAAAATGAACGGGAAACAACTAAAAAACAGCATACTGCAATGGGCGATACAGGGTAAACTTGTACCGCAAGACCCCAATGACGAACCGGCAAGTGTTCTTTTGGAACGTATCCGCAAGGAAAAAGAACAGCTTGTGAAAGAGAAGAAAATCAAGAAAGATAAGAATGCATCCATCATATTTCGTGGTGAGAACAATTCCTATTATGAGAAGTTGTTCCTACCACAACATAAAAACTGTACAACATGGAACAACTGAATAAAAGACTTAATGAGCTCCTCGATGAAGCAATAGAGCTTGATAAAAACTTGTTGACAACTTTACCAAAATCAATACTTCAAGAAGCGATACAAGGCAAGCTTGTATCACAGCAGCCAGAAGAAGGCACTGCCGAAGAATTGCTTGCCGAGATTCGCAAAGAAAAAGAACTCCTTGTGAAAGAGGGTAAATTAAAAAAGTCTGCTCTTACCGATTCTGTTATTTTCAAAGGTGACGATAACAAGTATTGGGAGAAGGTTGGAAAAGAAATTCGTTGTATTGATGATGAAATACCTTTTGAAATTCCTAAAACTTGGGCGTGGGTAAGACTTTATGATATTTGTTCCTATATTCAACGAGGAAAATCTCCCAAATACTCTCTAATAAAGAAATATCCTGTTATAGCGCAAAAGTGCAATCAATGGAGCGGATTTTCTATTGATAAAGCACAATTTATAGAGCCTTCCACATTGATATCCTACGGCGAAGAACGATTGTTACAAGATGGGGATTTGATGTGGAACTCTACGGGATTAGGTACATTAGGCAGAATGGCAATTTATTGGAGTAGTCTAAATCCGTATGGTGTAGCCGTTGCTGATAGCCATGTTACTGTCATACGTACATTGAAACAGTTTGTGCTACCTAAATATCTCTACTATTATTTTTCAAGTAATACAGTACAATCAGTGATTGAAGATAAAGCTGATGGCAGTACTAAACAAAAGGAACTTTCAACGACAACAATAAAAGGCTATATCCTGCCACTTCCTCCCCTTGTTGAGCAACAGCGAATAGTGGCTAAAATTGAAGAATTAGCAAGTATTATGAGCAGATAAACAACCAAGTAGCTCAAATAGAGTGCGATTACGATTTTCCGGACAATTGGACTGTTGCGAGATTATCCTCTATTTGCACTCTTGTTGACGGTGAGAAGAAAGATGGGCAACAAATTTGCCTTGATGCAAAATATCTGCGTGGAAAGAGTGCAGGTGATTACTTGCAAAGGGGGAGATTTGTGCAAAAGGGCGATAACATCATCCTTGTGGACGGAGAAAATTCTGGCGAAGTGTTCACTGTACCTTGTGATGGCTATATGGGTAGCACATTTAAGCAACTCTGGGTTAGTTCTATTATGCATTTGCCGTATGTTTTAAACTATATTCTGTTCTACAAGGAGTTATTGCGAAAGTCTAAACGAGGCGCAGCCATTCCACATCTAAACAAGGAGATATTCTATTCACTTATTATCGGCATTCCACCGCATCAAGAGCAAATAAGAATTGTGAACAAAATCAATGAAATATACAGCAAGATTAAGGTAACCATACTATTTTCCGCCTTGACACACATCATAGCCTAACATATCTTTGCGCCGTAACCCTTAAACAACAATGATTATGGCAAAAGAAAAAGTAAACTACCAGGAGGTATATGACCTCTACCAG
>ENA-OPZN01000046-OPZN01000046.1-human-gut-metagenome-genome-assembly--contig:-NODE-46-length-53286-cov-5.755676_pt1 | contig 53286 bp, 44 predicted proteins | sample MGYA00242483_ERZ504503 | MGnify/ENA primary metagenome ERZ504503 (study PRJEB26092, sample SAMD00036285) | human gut metagenome | host: Homo sapiens | study: EMG produced TPA metagenomics assembly of... | reverse complement strand
AAAAAAAATTTTTCAGAAAGGCGTGCGGCTTGTCCTTTCTCGCTCCCTTTGCACTTTATGCAAGGTAAGATACTCGGTGCAGCATCGGCACTCTCTTCCGTAGCCTAAAGCTTCACTCAGTCTGTCATCTTCAGCGGCTCTCCCTCTCGAAAGCGGTTGCAAAGGTACTGACTTTTTCCGTTTCCGCAACTTTTACTGCATACTTTTTTGCAGAAATTTTTTCAGGTTTTTATCTAACTCGCTGATTTACTTTATGCTATAAAGCATATTTTTTATTGATATAAGGAAATGGATATAAAATGCGCTACATTATATAATTCGCATGTGCGCGTACGTGTGCGCGCGTAAGGAAAAAAGGATTGTCCTAACGGAAACTTCAGGGATTTTCCGGCACATATCCAGCCTTCAAAAAAACGCAAGGACGTTTGATATAAAACGCAAGTGCGTTTCAATTCAAACGCAAGGACGTTTTGGTTCAAACGCAAGTGCGTTTCGGATGGAACGCAAAGGCGTTTTTTCACGGACAAAAAACAAAGGGGAACAGCACACGAAAAAGGTCTGAGGTGTACTGAAAATAGTTGTCAGTTTGAAGATTAATTCCTGACTAAGTTGACAGGTTAAACAGATAATAATTCACTCACAAAACCGCCTTTCCCCATAGAAATCGGACTATTACCGCAATTCATATAAAGGTTCAAAACGAAAAAAGGATTCTGGAGCTTCTTTGATATTCAGAAAAATCCGCTAACTTAGCCCCTCTTAAAAATGATTTACCTATGGCACTTATCAAATCAGTAAGAGGGTTTACTCCTCAAATCGGTGAGAATTGTTATCTGGCCGACAATGCCACCATCATCGGCGATGTAGTAATGGGAAAAGATTGCAGCGTATGGTTCAATGCAGTACTTCGGGGAGATGTAAACTCCATCCGTATCGGCGACCGTGTGAACATTCAAGACGGTACCGTACTTCATACATTATATGAGAAATCAACCGTAGAAATAGGCAATGACGTATCCATCGGCCACAATGTGACACTTCACGGAGCTTGTGTGCACGACAATGCCCTGATTGGAATGGGGTCTACCCTGCTCGACCATGCCGTAGTAGGTGAAGGAGCCATCGTGGCTGCCGGCGCACTGGTACTTGCCAATACCGTCATTGAGCCGCATACGCTTTGGGGCGGCGTACCCGCCAAGTTTATCAAGAAAGTTGACCCTGCACAGAGCAAGGAACTGAATCAGAAGATTGCCAACGGGTACCTGATGTATGCTTCCTGGTTCAAAGAGGAAAAAACCGAGAAATAAAAAACAGCCTCGCAAGGTTTACGTCATTGAATTCCGTAAGTGTTGCGAGGCTGTTCCTTTTTATCTTTACCTAAGATTATTTATTCTTCAACTCTTCCAGCAACTCAGCCACATCTTCTTCACGTGTAGCCCAACTGGTCGCGATACGTACCACTGTCGTACCGTCAGTCCGTTTTTCCCACACCTCAAAGCCGATGCGCTGTGCCAGTTTCTCGTACAAGCTGTTTTCAAGCTGTACAAACAACTGGTTGCTTTGCGGACGAATGTAGAATGTATAACCGTTTGCTTTCAATCCTTCCACAATCCGGTCAGCCATATCAATGGCATGACGGGCAATTTTCAGGTACAAGCCATCTGTAAACAAGGTATCAAACTGCAAACCTAACAGACGTCCCTTGGCCAGCAACACCCCCCGCTGTTTGACAATTGTATCAAACTGGAGAATCAGTCCAGGCTGCGGAATTACGACCGCCTCGCCAAACAAGGCTCCAACCTTCGTTCCGCCAATATAGAAAATATCACACAAGGAAGCGATGTCTTTCAAAGTCACATCCGTATCCCGCGCTGCCAGTCCGTAACCCAGACGAGCCCCGTCGAGGAACAACGGAATCTTATGCTTACGGCACACGGCAGACAAAGCCTTCAGTTCATCTAGCGTATAAAGTGTACCATATTCCGTAGGATGCGATACATACACCATTCCCGGAGCCACCATGTGATCCCAGCTCGGATCCTGATAGAAAGCCGTCACATAACGATCTACTTCTGCCGCATCCAGCTTTCCTTCATGGTGAGGCAAGGCCAGCACCTTATGCCCTCCTGCTTCCACCGCTCCGGCTTCATGCTGGTTGATGTGACCCGTTTCTGCCGCAATCACTCCCTCATACGGACGAAGCAAGGCCGTAATGACCGTGGCATTGGTCTGTGTACCTCCCACCATAAAATGTACTTCCGCCTGCGGACATCCGCAAGCTTCCGCAATTTTCCGGCGGGCCGATGCACAATACTCATCCGTGCCATAGCCCGGAGTTTTCTCCATATTCGTCTGACACAAGCGCTCCAGAATCAACGGATGCGCTCCTTCCATGTAATCACTTTTAAAATATTGCATATTCGTTTTGTATTTTAAATTAGACTTTTTCTTCCAACATCAAACCCACTCCCTTCACGGTCTTCAGTTCCACCGTATCATCGGTTGCTAACAGTTTACGCAAGCGAAACACGAATACATCCAAACTGCGCGAAGCAAAGTAATCTTCCTCCGTATTCCATAGACGCGACAAGATGACTTCCCGCCGCACAATCTGTCCCTTGTGCTCACACAACATACGAAGCAAATCAGCTTCCCGCGCCGTCAACATCCGTTCTTCTCCCCCTTTCTGTTTCCATACGCCACGCACCGTATCAAAGGAGAATAGTTTTCCGATGGGTACCTTCCGGACTTCTTTCTGCGCCGACATCCCTCGCATCAGTTTCAGTAATGCCGTGATATGTGCATGCAGTTCCTCGGCCAGGAATGGCTTTTTGACATAGTTATTCACACCCAGTTCATAACCTTTCACCACATCTTTCGGCGACACACGCCCGGAAGTAAACAAGATGGGCACATGCTCATCCTGCTCCCGGATACGCCGTACCATCTCATATCCGTCCATTACCGGCATCTCAATGTCGGCTACGATGACATCCGGCTGCTGTGCCTTCCATACGGCCAGTCCTTCCTCGCCATTAGATGCCGTCAGCACCTTATACCCTCCAATCATATCCTCCAGACCACCCTGAATGATATAACACAGGTTTGCGTCATCTTCCACCAACAACAATTTGATTATCTCTTCCATTTCATCGTTCCTCTTTTTTATTTTCCAGGGCACTCTCCGGAGGAAAAGCAAGGTAAACCGGCTGTATTCCCCCTCCATGCTTTCCAGCGTGACCCGTCCGCCGTGCGCTTCCATAATCCGAAGCACATAATTCAGTCCCAGTCCGAAACCAGATGCTCCACCGGAACGACTGCGTTCACTGGCTGCCGCCCGTTCGTATTTTTCAAAAATCTTCCGCTGGTCTTTCAACGGAATACCGAAACCATTGTCGGCTACCGTCACACAGACTGTTCCATCCGCTTTCCGTTCCGAAAGAAATGTAATTTCCACGGCTTCGCCCGAATATTTCAATGCATTGTCAATCAAATTACTGAGCGCTTCCCTCAGAAATTCCTCATCCGCCCAAACCACTTCTTCCTGCAAGTTCCATACAAACGCAACCTGCTTAGCAGTTTTCGCCTTGTACTTCTCCGCCAAATCCTCCAGAATCGGGCGTAGCAGACAATCCGTCTGTTGCAATTTCAACGCATGATTCTCCAGTTTGGAAAGCGTCAGTACCTTGTTGGTCAACGCCAGCAGATGCTCTCCTTCCTCTTTCACAATCCGAAAATATCGTTCCTTCTTTTCCGGCTGTCCGTCCAGGCGTCCGCTTTCCAGAATCTCCGTCCCCATCAGGATGGAGCTCAGCGGAGTCTTCATATCGTGAATCATAGCATACGAAAAGTCCTCTCTCACCTTGGCTATCTTGTCCTGCCGGATAATGACACGAATCTGATACACAATACAGATAATGACCAGTACCATAATCAGCACCGTGGCAATCAGCAACAGGGTCATACGCTGGAAAATCACCCAGTAAGGATTCAGAATCACCCCTTGCAGATAGCGGGTATATGCCTTATTCATAGGTACCAGCCTTGTTCTTAAGTATTTTTGTCCTTCCAGTTTTGCCTGTGGAGAGGATGCCCGCAACACATTACCTAACGAATCCGTCACACAAGTCGACACCTTGGCCGGGATACCGACCGAATCCAGCATGTGAGCATAAATAGAATCCAGATTATGCAAGGACACATCCATCTTGAACGTATTCGATACCCCTTCCTGTATGGCTATAAACACAGCCGATTCAATAAACTGACGTGTTTCCGGAGTTGGAGTCTGAGTCTCGTCATCCTCCACGTCCTCATTCAGGTCAAACCGATACGTGTACGTGGAATCCTTCTTCCCATGCAACTCCTCCCAAAGGCCCATCCGATCAAAAGCCTCCTTAAGTGCCGCATCCTTAAAAAGCTCATGGCTCTGCCGCATGACGTTCTCACGGGTCAACTTGTAAGTGTTGACCAGCCAGACATACTGCAGTTCGACAATCGCAATCAGTCCCACTACCGCAATCCAGCGAATGTGTTTCATCTTCATAAGCGTATATTCTTCACGTAAACGAAAGACGTTAACGTAGCGTTAACCTTGCCTTAACCCAAAAAGCGAAACGGGCTTTTTAGTTTTGCAGTGTCAAAGATAATGAAAGGTGAGAGAAGAATGAACAATAATGAAAGATAAAGACACGAACGATATGAAAAGTATTTTTAGTGAGCATCTTGTTACTGCTCGGTACGATGCTCGGAACAGCCACTGCACAAACCATCACAGGCAAAGTTACCGACCCTTCCCGTCAGCCTATTGACGGGGCCACGGTCGTGCTCCAGACACCCGATTCCATATTTGTAGAAGCTACCATTACAAATGCTGACGGTACTTTCCTACTGAATCACCAGCCGACACACTATCGCCTTCTGTTTCAGCACCTGCTATATGAGCCACAGGAGAAAGAAGGCACAGGAACCGATTCCGGTACGTTTACACTGCAACCGAAAGACTACGCCCTTCAGGAAGTCGTGGTACAAGGCGAACGCCCGCTGGTCACGGTGGAAGGCAGTCGACTGACCTATGACATGCCGCAGCTGACCTCCCAACGGCTGGTCACCAACGCGTACGAAGCCCTCAAACAACTTCCGGGCGTTATCGAACAGAACGATGTACTGACACTGGCCGGAGCAGGCGGAGTCAGCCTGCTACTGAACGGACGTCCCTCGTCCATGACCTACGAACAACTCATCACTCTCTTAAAGGGTATGCCGGCCTCGCGCGTGGAAAAAGCGGAAGTGATGTACAGCACTCCTCCGCAATACCACGTGCGCGGTGCGGCTATCAACCTCGTACTGAAAGGATATAAACCCAGCGAAGGAGGCTTGCAAGGAGAAGTCAACGGTGAATATAAACAGCAGAAGGAAGCCGGGGGCAACGGAGGCGTCACACTGGCCTATACTTCTCCTAAAATTGACCTCGATTTCATGTATAACCTTCAGAGCAACTATACTCGTGGCTACATTGATTTCATCGCCCGTCATACGGTGAAGGAACAGATATATGACATAAATCAGGTGACAGACAATGAAGGACGTAGCCTGACGCACACCCTGCGCGCCGGAGGAACGTATAAATTTGACAAAGACAACTCGCTGAACTTGTCCTATACCACCCAGTTCAGTCCGGACAAAACCGGCGACAGCCATTCCAACGGAAGTATTTCCGAATCATTCAATCATTCCCAGACTCACCATCAGATGCACAATGCCGCATTGTATTATACCTCCGGATTCGGATTTCAAGCGGGAGCCGACTACACGTATTTTACCTCGACCGATACACAAGACTTTTTCGACCGTAGTCCGGAAGAGGTAGAAACCCGCTTCATAAGCTGTTCCGACCAGCACATTGACCGCTGGAAAATCTATGCCGACCAGCATCACACACTGCCACAAAACTGGACCCTGAACTACGGGACTTCTTTTACCTACGTCAACAACCAGAACACCCAAAACTATGATTTGCCGGAAATGCAAGACAACAACCTGCACAGCCGTATCCGTGAATACACCTATAACGTCTACGCCGGATTCGACAAGCCGTTCAATTCCCAATGGACCCTGAGTGCCTCTGCCACATTGGAATACTACCAGATGCAAGATTACCGGAAATGGGCTGTCTACCCCACTCTCCAGTTGAACTACATGCCGTCTGCCTCGCACATTCTCCAGTTGTCTTTCAGCTCTGACAAGACTTATCCCGATTACTGGACACTAAGTGGCGCCACCAGCTACCTGAACGGTTACAACGAAAGTCTGGGCAATCCGTTCCTTCGTCCCTACACCGATTACAACATCGACCTGACCTACATCCTGAAAAGCAAATACATTTTTCAGGCAAGCTACAGCTATACACCCGACTACTTCATGCAAACCGTCTACCTGGATTCCGACCGTCTGAAAGCCATCTACAACTGGCAAAACTGGGATTATGCTCAGGACCTCTCTTTCACCGCCATCCTTCCTTTCAAGGTAGGGCACTGGTGGAACAGCCGTCTTACCCTGCAGGCCACCTTGAAACACGACAAGGCCAGTGTATATTACGATGCACCTTTCAATCAGAAGCAATGGGTCGGCGTAGGACACTGGACACATACCTTCCAGCTCTGCCGTCAGCCCAACCTGAAAATGGAGGTTACCGCTTTCGGACAAACAAAATCCATACAAGGCAGTTACGACATTCAGCCAGTGGCCTTCGTAGATGCAGCCCTGCGCTATACCTTTGCAAAAGACAAAGCCATACTTCAACTGAAAGGACGTGACTTATTCAATACGATGAATCCCAAAACAAAAGTCCGGAACGGTGCGCAGCATCTCGACATGAATACCAAAAGCTACATGCAGAGCATTACCCTTTCGTTCAGCTACCGCTTTGGCGACTACAAGAAAAAAGAAGTGAAGGAAGTAGATACCTCACGGTTCGGGAATTAACATACTCGAGAACCACTTGGAAAAGAAACTCGAATGCCAATAGCCACTACCAATAAGCACTCCATTTTTTAGATAAAGAAACTACTTCGACAGCAACCGGCGGCTCAGGTAGCGCACCGGATACCATACAGACAGAAAACCTACAGCCAGTACAGTAAAGAAAATGAGCACCACGTCTTCCCAGTGTACACTGACGGGATAGGCGTCGACAATAAAGCTGCCGGCTGCTCCTAAGGAAATCAGTCCGAAAGTCTGTTGTAACCAGCAAAGCAGCACACCGAACACAATGCCCGACACGGCTCCGATAAATGAAATCAGACGCCCTTCAAAAAGGAAGATACGCACAATCTGCCGGTCATTGACCCCTAAGTTACGAAGTGTCACCACATCGTCACGCTTATCAATAATAAGCATGGACAGGGAACCGATGACATTGAAGCAGGCTATCATCAGGATGAAGGTCAAGAATAGATAGGATATGAATTTCTCTATCTTCATGATGCGGAACGTGTCGGCCTGCTGTTCGTAACGGTCGAGCACACGAAAACGTTCGCCCAGGTGTTTTTCCACTTTACGCTTAAAGGCATCTATATCGGTGCCTTCCTTCATTTTCAGGTTAATGGCACTGACTTCGGTGGTGTATTGAAACAGTTGTCGGGCAAATTTCAAAGAAGTAAGGATATAGGAACCATCATATTTCTCCTGATTCACAGCAAACACCAGTCCGGACGAGAACAGGTTTCCTCCTGTAAAGGAAGCTGCCGGATTGGCCATGTTCACCTTAGCCCCTCGCTTGGGAGCATACACTTCCAACGGGTCAAGAAAACGAATGCCGGTACCCAAGGTAGCCAATAGCTGTACACCAGGGATGGCATAATCCACCACCTCATCATGCAGCAGCAACTCTCCTCGTCCGAAAAGAATGGTATCAATCGGTGTCAGCTCTTCAAAATTGTCTTCTACTCCTTTTATGACAGCCATGGCCTGACGCCCCTGATACTGCACCAAAGCATTGTCTTCCAACGACTCGGACACCAAGGCTACTTCAGGCATTTTCCGGATGGCTGCAATAGCTTTATCCTGGCCGTCGAACACTTTTCCGGTAGCAGGCACAATTTTCAGCTCCGGATCGAAAGCCGTGAACAAATTAGATACCAGGTCCTGAAAACCGTTGAACACGGAAAGCGTACAAACCAGCGCCAATGTGGCCAGTGCCACTCCACACACGGATATACCGGAAATCACATTGATGGCATTGTGTGATTTCTTGGAGAACAAATATCGCCGGGCTATGTAAAAAGGAAAGTTCACCGTTATACCTTATTTATATATAACACAAAATAAAAACCCACAGAAGCCGGAAGCAACGTTCCATGTTCTTCTGTGAGTATTTACTAAAATATCAGATACATTATTTCTTCAACAGTTCGTCAATTTTCTCTGCATAATCCAGAGAATCGTCCACGAAGAACTTCAGTTCGGGAATGATGCGCAACTGATGGCGTACGCGGTTTCCCAGCTCAAAACGAATTGACTTCATATTGGCATTGATGTTCTTCACGATTTCTTCACTTCTCTCTGAAGGGAAGACGCTCAGATATACACGCGCATAACTCATATCGGGACTGATGCGGACAATGCTGACCGAAACCAGCACACCAGGCATTGACTTGGTCTGCAAAAGAAAGATTTCGCTCAGTTCCTTCTGAATGAGGCGGGCAATCTTGTTTTGTCTGGTTGTTTCCATATTACCTTTTTTTATTTTTTACGTATGATAGTCAGACCGTCACGCAAGGGCAGAATTACCTTTTCCACCCGTGTATCGGCAGCCACCAGGTCATTGAATTTCTTGATTCCGATGGTCTGCGTGTCCGTGTGATGCGGTTCTTCAAGCACATGTCCGTCCCACAAGGTATTGTCGGCTATAATATAACCGCCGGAATGCATCTTTTGTAGAATCATTTCATAATATTCTACATAGAAACGCTTGTTCCCATCTACAAATGCCAGGTCGAACACGATGTCCATGCCGGGCACAATTTCAAGGGCATCGCCGATATAAAACTTGATTTTATCGGCATAGGGTGAATTTTCCAGCCACGGACGAGTGAAATCTTCCTGTTCGTCGTTGATTTCAAAAGTATGGAGCATAGCTCCTTCCTCCAGTCCCTCTGCCAGACAAAGTGCGGAGTATCCGCTGTAGGTACCAATCTCAAGCACCTGCTTCGGACGTATCATCTGCACGAACATCTTCAGCATACGACCTTGCAAATGTCCCGAAGCCATACGGGGACGCAGCAGTTTTACGTGCGTCGCCCGGTACAGCGCTTTCAGGTAGTCGTTTTCTTCATCAATATGCTGAAGGATGTATTCATCGAGCGCGTCAGTCTCTTTCATAATTACAAGTAACGGTTACGGTTGGGTAAAACGTAATCATCTCCGCTCTTCAATACATCACCTACCTGGTTGATTTCGAGGAATGAAGTATGAGTACCTTGTTTACCACCGCTCAGATAAGCCACCATTTCGTTTTCTGACAGCACACCGTCGTCCATCAGCTTACGCAATGCAGCGAAATAATATTCCTGTCCGTTGGCCTTTTCCGGCATATAGATAGCTTCTACACCGTATGACAATGCCAGGTGACGCATGGTCTTTTCCTTATAACAGATAGCCAATACCGGATATTTTCCACGGAAAGCAGCCAGGTTGCGGGCAGTCAAACCGCTGAAGCTATCGGTAATAATGGCACGGATAGGCATCAGGTTGGTAGCACGTACTGCCTGTTTTGCCAGGAAGCTGGTAACGTCGGTATTTGCCGGAGTCAAAGGAATTGGAATATCGTTTTCTTCCATCTTGTCTTTTTCAGCCTGAGCTGCAATTTTCGCCATAGTCTTCACAGCTTCTACCGGATATTTACCATACGCTGTTTCTCCACTCAGCATCAATGCATCGGTACGATAGTAGATGGCATTTGCAATGTCAGTAACCTCTGCACGAGTCGGACGCGGATTGTTAATCATTGTGTGCAACATCTGAGTAGCCACGATTACCGGTTTCTTAGCCAGGATACATTTCTTAATCAAAATACGCTGGATACCCGGAATACGTTCCTGCGGCACTTCGATACCCAGGTCACCACGAGCAACCATTACGCCGTCGGCTACTTCCAGAATCTCATCGATGTTATCCACACCTTCCTGGTTCTCAATCTTAGCGATAATCTTGATGTCGCTGTGGTGTGCATCCAGGATTTCACGAATATCAAGTACATCCTGACGATTGCGGACAAATGAATGCGCAATGAAATCGATGTCTTTTTCAATCGCATACAAAATATTATTGCGGTCTTTTTCAGTCAAAGAAGGCAAGTTGATGCGTACACCCGGCACATTCACACTCTTGCGGCTTCCCAAAGTAGCATCATTGCGTACTTCACAGAACAAAGTATCTTCATTCTTATCAATAACCTTCAGTGCCAGTTCGCCGTCGTCCATCAACACATCTGCTCCGACTGACAGGTCGTGCACAAATCCCGGATATGTCACAGCAATACATTCATGAGTAGTTTCCTGCTCCGGATTTCCTACAATACGAACTTTTTCACCTGTCTTGAAGTCAATCGGGCCTTCTGCACTGGCCGTAGTACGTACTTCCGGACCTTTGGTATCCATCAGAATACCGATACGGTTAGAAACGGTACGCACATTATTAATCAACTTTTCAAAACCTTCACGGCTGGCATGTGCGGTATTCATACGTACCACGTTCATACCTGCATTAAAAAGGTCTCTGATAAAATCTACTTCGCAGCGCAAGTCCGAAATGGACGCAACGATTTTTGTTTGTTTAAGCATCATAATAAATATACTATAATTTGTTGTTGTCTAATAAAATGGATTCTACTGCCAGACGATAGGAATTCAGGCCGAATCCGCAGATTACTCCTACGCATGCACAGGAAATCATTGATTTGTGACGAAACTCCTCCCGCCGATGAACATTGGAAATATGTACCTCCACGACTGGAGACGTAACTGCACGGATGGCATCCTGCAAGGCTATGGACGTGTGAGTATACGCACCGGCATTCAGCACAATGCCATCATACGAAAAGCCTGTTTCATGAATTTTATTTATCAGCTCTCCTTCCACATTCGACTGGTAATACGCAAACTCTACCGATGGATACCACTCTTTCAATTTTTCCAAATAACTTTCAAAAGATTCGGCTCCATAAATGGAAGGCTCCCGTTTGCCCAACAAGTTGATGTTCGGGCCATTGATTATTTGTATTCTCATCTGTATACTTCTGCTGAATTTTAATAACTTTGTAGAAGAATTTGGCACAAAGATACGAAAAAGAAATGAAAAAGGCCGACAAAAAAACATAATAATAAAGTATAAGCAATATCTGAAACTTGAAAAGTCGCTTTCGGCCAATACAGTAGAGGCCTACCTTACGGATTTGGACAAGCTGTTCGCCTTCCTGGAACTGGAAAACATTCATTTTGCGGATGTCACCTTGGAAAATCTGGAAACTTTTTCAGCCGGATTACGCGACATCGGCATTCACCCGCGTTCCCAAGCACGCATTCTGTCCGGGATACGCTCCTTTTTCCGCTTTCTTCTGCTCGAAGACTACATACAGCAAGACCCGTCAGAACTACTGGAATCGCCACAAATCGGCAAACACCTGCCCGACGTATTGACGGTAGAAGAGATTGATACCCTTATCGGCAACATTGACCGGGGCACACGGGAAGGACAACGCAACCGGGCTATTTTGGAAACTCTGTACAGTTGCGGACTGCGTGTATCCGAATTGTGTAATCTTAAACTGTCTGACCTTTACCTGAAAGAGAAATTTATCAAAGTAGAAGGCAAAGGAAGCAAGCAGCGTCTGGTTCCCATTTCTTCACGTGCCATACGCGAACTGGAACTGTACTTTCCAGACCGCAACGAAGGACTGATAAAACCCGGATATGAAGATTTTGTATTTATCAGCCGCTTCGGAAAAAACATTTCACGCATCATGGTGTTCCACATCATCAAAGAACTGGCAGAACAAACCGGACTGAAGAAAACCATCAGCCCTCATACTTTCCGCCATTCCTTCGCTACCCATCTGCTGGAAGGAGGAGCCAATCTGCGCGCCATACAGTGCATGCTAGGGCATGAAAGCATAGGCACTACCGAAATCTATACCCACCTTGACCGCAGCCGATTACGGCAGGAAATCTTGGAACATCACCCTAGAAATCGACTTAAAAATTAGAGAAATGCGTTTTTTTAAGCTTTTTTCGAACGGACCTACAAAAAAAAACAGATAATGATTAACACGTAATAGAGTTTTTCTTATCTTTGCCCCAAATAATCAAACAATAAGATTATTCATTTATACAAACTAAATATTTAACATCATGATTAAGAAGTTGTATTTGCCGTTAGTGGCATTGTTAGTCCTTGCTTTCTCTTCATGTAGCAAGATGGGCGAATTATCTCCTGACTACTTCACTACCAACCCTGAAGTGTTGGAAGCTATTGGTGGTAAGGTACCTGTAACTATTACAGGAAAATTCCCGGAAAAATACTTCAAGAAAAACGCAACAGTTGAAGTTACTCCGGTTTTGAGATGGGAAGGTGGCGAAGCTAAAGGTCAGCCAGCTACATTCCAGGGTGAAAAAGTACAAGGTAACGACCAGACTATCTCTTACAAGACTGGTGGTACTTATACAATGAAAGCTTCTTTCGACTATGTTCCTGAAATGGCTAAATCTGAACTTTACCTGGATTTCAAAATTAAGAAAGGTAAAAAAGAATACACTATCCCTTCTGTAAAGATTGCTGACGGTGTAATCGCTACTTCAGAACTTCCTACTGTAAACTCTGCTAACGCTGCTTACGCTCCGGATGCATTCCAGCGTATCATCAAGCAGGCTAAAGAAGCTCAGATCATGTTCTTGATCCAGCAGGCTAACCTCCGCGCAAGCGAATTGAAGTCTGACAGCCTGAAAGCATTCCACAAACAAGTGGTAACTGTGGCTGGTGACACTAAGAACTACAAATTGAACAATATCGAAATCTCTGCTTACGCTTCACCTGATGGTGGTGTTGAGCTGAATACTACTTTGGCTGAAAACCGTCAGAACAACACTGAAAAATACATGAACCAGCAGTTTGAAGAAAGGTAAGATCGAAACTGAAGTAGATGCTAAATACACTGCTCAGGACTGGGACGGATTCCAAGAATTGGTTTCTAAATCTAACATCCAGGATAAAGACCTGATCTTGCGTGTTCTTTCTATGTACAGCGATCCAGAACAGCGTGAAACTGAAATCAAGAACATTTCTTCAGTTTACAAAACTTTGGCTGACGAAATCCTGCCTCAGTTGCGTCGTGCTCGCTTGACTGCTAACTACGATGTAATCGGACGTAGCGACGAAGAAATCAACGCTGCATTCGATACTGACGCTAAAGTATTGAGCAACGATGAATTGCTGTATGCTGCAACTCTGACTAACGACAACGCTCGTAAAGAAGCTATCTATAAGAAAACTGTTGAATTGTATCCGAACGACTTCCGTGCTTACAACAACTTGGGTATGATGGCTTATGCTAACGGTGACTTGGCTACTGCTGAAAACTACTTCAAACAGGCTGCAAGCAAGAACGCTAACGCTGCTGAAGTTAACACTAACCTTGGTTTGATTGAATTGACTAAGGGTAATGTAGCTAACGCTGAAACTTACTTGAGCAAGTCTACTGGTGCTAACACAGCTAACGAAGCTTGGGTAACTTGTACATCAAACAAGGTCAGTATGACCGCGCTGTACAGGCATTCGGTGACACTAAGACTAACTCAGCTGCTTTGGCTCAGATTTTGGCTAAAGATTACAACAAAGCTAAATCTACTCTGTCTGCAGTGAAGAATCCGGACGCTTACACTAACTACCTGATGGCAGTTGTAGGTGCTAGAACTAACAACGCTGACTTGGTTAAGAGCAGCATGGATAAAGTAAAACAGCAGGATGCTGCTTTGGCTGCTAAAGCTCAGAACGACCGCGAATTTGCAAAATATGCAAACGAAGTAAAGTAATCTGACTTAATTACATAAAAGGAACCGGGAATCGCGTCAAGTGATTCGGTTTTTTTTATGCCTTTATGGGAAAGAATCGGGAGAAGATGAAAGATTATAAGATGAAAATATGTATTTTCGCAAAAATAAAATACAGTTTATGAAAAAATTATATCTGCTCCTCTTATCTGTATATCTGTTGTTTTGCCTGGATTCGTGCAGACAAAGCGAAGAATTTGAACTCAAAGGGGAACTGGAAGGTATTACTTCCGACATGATTCTGGTAGTTTTCGACGATCCTGAGTCTAAATTGGATACCATCTACCCACGAGAAGGTAAGTTCACCTATACCTTCACTCCCGACACCCTGAATATATTCCGTCTGGTGAACGATTCCGGTGAAACATTCCCAATATTTGCAGAAAAGGGCTGGAAGGTTTCTATAAAAGGAAGCTTGGCACATCCGGAAATCAAAGGAGAAGGGGCCAACAATGAATATCAGGAATTTTTGCAAAGCATAGCTACGCTGAAGGATTCTGCACAAGTGTGCAAGCAAGCTGAAAGTTTCATCAAGAGCCATCCAGCTTCACCTGCTTCAGCTTATATCCTGTACCAATATTTCTCACAATCAGCCAATCCGAACTTAGACCTCATCGCCCGACTGGCGGAACCTCTGACTGGTAAGGTGAAAGATTGCAGAGTGTTGAACGAAGTTTTACAAAAGTTACCCGAAAAAGGAAAAAACACATCGGCCTACCTAAACTACATGTCCGTAAAGAAAAGAAATGGAGAATATTTGTCCTGGAGCAACAGTGGCACGCAAAAACAATATTCACTCATAAACTTCTGGGCGAGCTGGGATAAGGAAAGTATGGAAATAAAAGATTCTCTGTATACTCTATGCGAGAAATTCTCAAAAAACAACCTCCGGATTGTCAACTTCTCGCTGGATTACAACAAGGAAGAATGGCAGAAAAATACCCGGAAAGATACAGAACAATGGATTGAGGTATGCGACTATAAAGGATGGAATAATCAGATTCTGAAGCAACAAAACGTGCAGCGTCTTCCATTCAACATACTGATAGACCGAAACCGGAAGATTTTAGGCAGCAATCTTTACGGAAAAGCATTACAGACCAAGATTGAAGCCTTAATAGCAGAAGACAAAAATAAAACACAAATTAAAAACGACCTTAAATGCTTGTCAAACTTTTTGGAGCCGCCGTACAAGGCATTGACGCCACTATCGTGACAATTGAAGTCAACTGTTCACGCGGTATAAAATTTTACCTGGTAGGACTTCCGGACTCTGCTGTCAAGGAGAGCCACGAACGTATCGTATCCGCTCTGCAAGTAAACGGATACAAATTTCCTGCACGACAAATAGTAGTCAACATGGCTCCAGCCGATATCCGGAAAGAAGGTGCCTCGTACGACCTTCCGCTGGCTATCGGTATCTTAGCTGCGAATGAAACAATCTCCTCTGAACACCTGGCAGACTACCTCATCATTGGAGAACTAAGCCTGGACGGAAGTCTGCAGCCCATCAAAGGAGCACTCCCTATCGCCATTGCGGCTCGCCAACAAGGTTTTAAAGGAATTATTCTTCCGCAACAGAATGCTTCGGAAGCCGCTGTCGTAAATAACCTGGATGTATATGGTGTGGAACGCATTACAGAAGTGATTGATTTTCTGAACGGCACACGAATCTTACAGCCTACCATTGTCAACACGCGTGAGGAATTCTACAAACACCAATCTATTTTTCCGTTTGACTTTGCAGAAGTAAAGGGACAGGAAAATGTGAAGCGAGCACTGGAAGTTGCAGCTGCAGGCGGACATAATGTACTGCTCATCGGTGCCCCAGGCAGTGGCAAGTCCATGATGGCCAAACGCCTTCCGAGTATTCTCCCTCCACTCTCTTTAGGAGAAAGCCTGGAAACAACCAAAATACACTCAGTGGCCGGAAAGTTGAAAAAGGGTTCTTCACTTATTGCTACCCGACCGTTCCGCAGTCCGCACCACACCATCTCTCAGGTAGCCATGGTGGGCGGAGGAGCTACGCCTCAACCCGGAGAAATCAGTCTGGCACATAATGGGGTACTATTTCTTGATGAACTTCCAGAGTTTAGCCGGAGCGTGCTGGAAGTGCTTCGCCAACCTCTTGAAGACCATCGCATCACTATTTCAAGAGCAAAGTACAGTCTGGAATATCCGGCCAATTTCCAGTTAATCGCGTCGATGAATCCTTGCCCGTGTGGTTACTACAATCATCCCACACGAAACTGTGTATGCAGTCCGGGACAAGTACAACGATATCTTAACAAGATTTCCGGTCCTTTGCTCGACCGCATTGACATCCAAATTGAGATTGTGCCCGTTCCCTTTGAAGAAATCTCCAAGAGTACCCCGGGAGAAAGCAGTGCCTGCATCCGCGAACGTGTAATTCGTGCCCGACAGATACAAGCCCAGCGTTTTGCAAACGAACCGGGAATCTACAGCAACGCCCAAATGACACCCAAACTGCTGCATCTCTATGCACAGCCGGATGCTGCCGGACTGGATTTATTAAGAAATGCCATGAACCGGCTGAATCTTTCAGCCCGTGCCTACGACCGTATACTGAAGGTCTCGCGTACCATTGCAGACCTGGAAGGAAGTAATGAAATACGTCCAGAACATTTGGCAGAGGCTATCAGCTATCGCAATCTGGACAGAGAAAACTGGGCCGGATAATTATCTATCCAGCCCAGACAATCAAAATAAATATTTAACAGGTATCAACCGGACTATTCCGTTCAACCCGGAAGGAAGTGTTTCCCAATGTCCGTAAGTACCTTTCTCGTAATTCAGCTTAGCCATATTGATGTCCTCAAAAATGCGCCATTGCTTACCCTGACGGTCCATCTCAGCAATACTATTTACCGGAAGTTGGTAACCTCCACTTCTATGAGATTCTTACCAGACTTTAGCAATTGCCCTATGCTTAAACGGAAGGGAGCAGCCCAGGCTACACCAGCTTCTTGCCCATTTATACGCACACGTGCACTCTCACGCACGTCACCCAGGTCCAAAACCCAGTCATCCGCCGATAATTCAGGCAAATCCAACTCCAATGAATACAATGCAGTACCCCGGTTAATCTTCGCAGCCGGATGTGCAATCTCTGTCCATGAAGAAGGCGTATCTATCTCAAATTCTCCTTCAATAGCCGGATAGCTTTCCACGAATTTCAGTTTCCAACCATGATCCAAACTCAAACTATAGTCCATTTCCTTCCTATATTTCCATTCAGGCTCTCCTTGCAAGGAACGAGTAAAAGTTTGAAGAATGATACTCTCTCCCGACTTCAATTGCATATATACTTGAGTTTTTCCTTCCACCTCGCGCGTTTTTGCAATTCCCCGTTTACCCGTCATCGGGTCAAAACACATGATATGTTTTTCAGGCACATTCAATGTTACCCATCCTTCCACATCGTTAGCCTGTAAGTTGGAAATAAAATAATGATGTCCTTCCGTATGTGTACGCCGGATAAACTGTACCCCCCAACGTGTCTTCAGTTCTTCTGCCGGAACTCCCGTACGCTCTAATGTCTCATGGTAATCACTTCCCACGATGATACGCCCTTTCCCAAAATTAAAAGCCTGTGTGCCTCGGAAAGACTTTTCTCCTGGCAACTGTTCCAGCAATGCAAATAGTTGCTCCCGATTCTGTTTCAATGAAGCATATCCCGGCACATCTTCCGGATAATGTTCCACAAATACTACAGTTGCCCCCTGACGTGCCAATGCGACCAACTTCTTTAAGGTAGAAACTGGAATCAATTTTACTGCAGGTACGATGAGTGCTTTATAACAAGCACCTCCACGTGTCTTCAGCATACCATCCTGACACGATGTACTTTTAATAAAAGAATCAGAAATATAGTCTACATCATAGCCACCTGCCATAATGGTTTGTATCGTCTTGATAAACTTCGGCGCATACTGATCCATCTTGTGAATATCAAAGCCAACAAAACGTCCTGGAATGTCATTCCACATATCATAAACCGGAAGATAAACCAGGAAGTCATTATCAGGCTTACCTAATTGAAGAAAAGACTGACAACGAGTTATATACTCAAAGAAAGCCGGTGCGTCACGCCATATCGTATTGGTGGGCGACATGTTTATCGTGGCATAAAATAGCCAACCAGGCCAGGCCGCTCCTTCGGAGAATAGGGCGTACCATGAAAAATGCGTGATTCACACCCGATACAAACATCAAGTCCATATCAGGCTTACACTGTGAGAGGGAAGTACGAAAATGCTCCGTCAACCAGGTAAATGTTTCAGAAGAGGTGTAAGGTTTTCCCGCAATATGTGCAGCCGAAGAAGCATATTTCAGCATGGAAATATCTGAAAAATTAGGACGTGTAAGCGAATCATGCCTCAATCCCCTAATATGAAAATCAGTCAACCCAAACCCTTCGCACTCCGGAATATCCACCGAAGCATACGTATCAATCAGATTGGCAGGAGATCCATGTGCCTGATTACGGGTCGTACTTCCATGCCCATGCGCCCATTTGGTCCATGCAGTCGTAAAGTTCTCAACCAGAAGTTCTCCCAATGTTTCCCTATAATCAGACACTAGACGACGTGTCAGTTCAGTTCGTTCCTGTGAGATAAACTCCGGAAAATGATTCTCTAGCCGATAACCACGACGTGCGGCAAATTCTTTCAAGAAAGCAGGAGTCCAATCGGCTCCGTACACCTCATACGAATCATTGAAGAAGGTACGGGGAAAGTTGACCTTGTTTGTCTTGAAAGCCTTATCAAACTTCTCAAAGTAAGATTTTACGGCCACCGGACTAAAATGATCCATAACATACCCTTCTCCCCCGGGAGCCGCACGCTTTACTTTCTGAAAAGTCCGTCCCACAAACAATGCCACCAGCTTCCAGTCTCCTGTCGGAGCATCCCACTGTAAATATCCGTCTTTAACTTTCCTGGTCAGATTCACCACTTTTCCGTCTGCCCCATAAGCCATCAGACAATCCAGGTAAGCCACATCCCGCTGTTTCTCTTCTTTAGGATCACGAATGTCGATTTCCAACTTTACCGATTCACCTCCCTTTACCTCATAACATTCAAAAATAGCTTTTGCTGCTGCTTGTGAGAGAGATACCTCGGGGCCTCCGAAAGGCCATCCTGTTCCGGTATTCATATCAATGTCTATCCCGTTCATCTTACCCACCTCCTGCGTATAACGGAACATTTCCATCCATTCGGGTGACAGAAAGCGGATATTATGAGATTCATTTCCCTTTACCCCATAAATAGGCGTAACCTCCAGACTTCCCAGCCCGGCTTTCCCATATTCCTTCAGGTTATAATTCAGATTCATTACTGTCCCGTTAAAAATGGAAATTGGTCTTTGAAATAATTGAAATATAGTCTTTTACAAGCATTTTTAGGGTGCGACGATTTGAATTTACTACATTGTAGTCTATAAGATAGACTGCATATGAACAAAAACAAATATGTCTTTGCCCAATTGATAGAATTTCTCGATAAAGACAAGTTTCGTCACTTAGTTGACAAATATAATGGCAATCGGTATGTCAAGTCATTCACGTGCTGGAACCAACTTCTTGCACTGATGTTTGGTCAGCTTAGTAATCGTGAAAGTTTACGCGATGTAGTCGTGGCACTGGAAGCGCATCATACCAAATGCTATCATCTTGGAATAGGACGAAATCCTATTGCTAAAACGACATTTGCTTCAGCCAACCAAAATCGAGATTACCGCATCTTTGAAAATTTTGCATTCTTCATGATGGAACAGGCTCGGAAAAAACAGGCAACAGATATTTTTAAGTTGAAAGGACATGTGTATGCTTTCGATTCTACGACAATACCTTTATGTCTGTCTATCTTTTGGTGGGCTAAGTTTCGTAAGAAGAAGGGTGGTGTAAAAGCTCATGTGTTGTATGACTTGGAAGCACAAGTCCCAGCATACTTCCACATCTCTACAGCATCTGTCCACGATTCAAAAGCGATAAAGTATATTCCTTATGAATCAGGGTCTTACTATGTGTTTGACCGCGGTTACAATGCCTTCAAAGAACTTTATAAGATACATTTGCACGAGTCTTTCTTTGTGGTGAGAGCCAAGAAGAATCTACAGTTTAAATGTATCCGATGGAGACGCAGATTGCCAAAGAATGTACTTACCGATTCTGTAATAGAACTTACCGACATAATCACTCGGCAGAAGTATCCTGAGCGGTTGCGCTTAGTGAAGTACAGAGACGAAAATCAGGATAGAGAGTTTGTCTTTCTTACCAATGCTTTTCATCTCACTTCACTTGAAATCGCTGAACTGTATAAAAACCGCTGGCAGGTTGAGTTGTTCTTCAAATGGCTAAAGCAGCACCTCAAAATTAAGAAGTTTTGGGGTACTACGGAGAACGCTGTTCGAATCCAAATCAGTACTGCCATTATCAGTTATTGCCTTGTTGCTATAGTGCAACATGACATGCAACTGGAACGGTCAACATATGAAGTTCTACAAATTCTAAGCATTTCTCTTACGGACAAAACATGCCTTAAAGAACTGTTTGAGAAGACTAATTTCAACGATGTCAAAGAACTCAATTCTTCCCTTTTTCCGGGATTGTTTGATTAATATTAATTTGTCCCGATTTTAACGGGACACTAATGATTCAGATTATCTTTATCGACGGCACTTCCTAACCACCACCAGCGGCTGCCGGGACGTGCTTCAGGTCTCACCTCCGGCCAGTTTTGTGCAGCCGCCCCCATCGCAGAGCACAAAAGAAATAATAAGATGCTGTTCTTTTTCATGGAATTACAAATTAGGTTTCATACTTGCAAAGATAAAAGTTATACAGCCCTTACAACTATAGGAATGTACAGATTCATGGATTTTTGTACGCCTGATACACAATCTTCCGAGCAAGATGTACATTATTCCATTCATTCATTTCATGAAGGTGCGTATCTTTGTAGAAAACAAATCAATAAACACGGATATGAAAAACAACTTTATCAGACTGACCCTACTTGCCAGCCTTTTCTGCAACGTGCCTGGCTTGCATTTGCAAGCGCAAGCCCCACATCCGGAACGAATTTATCTTTCAGGAACCGGTATTGACAATACCGTGACATGGGACTTTCTCTGCTCAAAAGGACAAAACAGCGGCAAATGGAAAAAGATAGAAGTTCCCTGCAACTGGGAACTGCAAGGATTTGGAGAATATACTTACGGACGATGGTATACCATCAAAGGTGCCAAACCAAGTGATGAAACAGGTATTTATCGCCACAAATTCGAGGCTCCCAAATCATGGAGCGGCCAGCGGGTAAAAATTTATTTTGACGGAGTCATGACCGATACGGAAGTCTTAATCAACGGCAAACTGGCCGGAGAAATGCATCAGGGCGGATTCAACCGTTTTTGTTATGACATCACCGACTTACTCACCCTCGGAAAGAAAAATACACTTGAAGTAAAAGTCGCTAAAGAATCTGCTAATTCATCCATCAACGCCGCAGAACGTAAAGCTGACTGGTGGCTTTATGGAGGAATTTATCGTCCGGTATGGCTGGAAGTTGTTCCACAAGTACACATTGAACACTTTGTACTTAATGCCGACCAGCATGGCAAATTTCAAGCTTCATGTGAAATGTATGGCGATGCGAAAGGATATGAACTTCACGTATCGGTACGAGGCCTGAAAGACGGAAAGACTGCCCTGACAAATACGGGACAATCTGCACTTTCCAAGAAGATTACAAACTCTGGCAAAGAACAACAGATAGAAGGACAGTGGGCAGACATTCAAACCTGGTCCACAGAAGACCCCAACCTGTATGTAGCTCGTCTGGAGTTGAAATCACCGGAAGGTAAAGTGATTCAGACACGTGAAACCAGAATCGGCTTCCGCACCGTCGAGTTTTTCCCACAAGACGGAGTATATCTGAATGGAACCAAACTCGTCGTAAAAGGTATTAACCGCCATTCATTCTCCGTAGACGGGGGAAGAGCCACCAGTGCAGCCATGAGTCGTCAGGACGCACTTCTCATCAAGGAAATGAACATGAACGCGGTAAGATCGCACTATGCCCCCGACGAACATTTCCTGGATATGTGCGATTCACTGGGTATCGTATACATGGATGAACTGGCAGGATGGCAGAATTGCTACGACGAAAAAGTGGGTAGCAAACTGGTGAAAGAGATGGTACAGCGCGATGTCAATCATCCGTCCATCATCATCTGGAGTAATGGAAATGAAGGAGGATGGAACTATCAGCTGGATAAACTGTTTGCTCAATACGACAAGCTTCAAAAACGGCATGTAGTCCACCCATGGGCCGACTTCAACGACCTGGATACGCACCATTATCCGGCTTATCTGACAGGAGTAGCCCGCTTCACCAATGGCTATAAGGTCTTCATGCCTACAGAATTCATGCATGCCATGTACGACCAGGGAGGAGGTGCCGGATTGCGGGACTTCTGGGATCGCTGGAATACGAACCCCTTGTTTGCCGGAGGATTTATCTGGGTATTCTGCGATGAAGCTCCCAAACGGAGTGACAAAGGAGGTATTCTGGATTCTGACAAGTCAAATGCGCCTGATGGAGTTGTTGGCCCTCGTCGTGAAAAAGAAGGTAGCTTCTATGCCATCCGTGCCCAATGGTCACCTATCCAACTGAAACCACTACTCATCACCTCTCATTTTAACGGTAATTTCCTGGTTACCAACGAATATACTTACACGAATCTGAAGGAATGCAAAATGACATACAAAGTATTGTCATGTGACACTCCATTGAAAGGTGTAACACAATCCATTGAATTAAGCCACGGAGAAGTTACTCTCCCTGCTATCCAGCCAGGAGAAACCGGCACAGCCCATTTCGACCTTCCGGACAACTTCCATGAAGGTGATGTACTGGAACTGGAAGCTTTCGATAAAAATGGACATAGTATCTGCAACTGGAGCTACCCCATCCGCCTGGTAAAACAATATTTTGACCATAAGATGGCACAATCGCCCATGACCCTGGAAGCACTTCCCAAAGCTACCGCCTCACGTAATGCCAGCCACATCGTACTAAACAGTGCGAAGGTAAGTGTAACGTTTGATGCCACTACCGGTATCATCAAACAAGTAAAAGCAGGAGAAACAGAGGTTCCGTTCAAGGACGGTCCGGTAGCTGTAGGAATGAAAATGCGCTATGAGCCTTCACTCAGCTACGTGCGTGAAACACAAGAAGGAGCCATATTCTGTGCCAAATATAAAGGAGCAGCCGACTCCATTGTCTGGCGTCTGACCGATCAAGGACTGCTTTATATGGATGCCATCCTGCTGAACCGTGCATCCGGCGGAGGAGGATTTGACGATGCCTTTATGGATACCAAGGTATATAACCTCGGATTAACTTTCTCTTACCCGGAAGCAAACTGTACCGGCATGAAATGGCTGGGACGTGGTCCTTATCGTGTATGGAAGAACCGTATCCCTGGTACCAACTATAACATCTGGCATAAAGATTACAACAATACCATTACAGGAGAAAGTTTTGAAAATCTGATTTATCCAGAATTTAAAGGATACCATGCCCACATGTACTGGGCTACACTGGAAAGCGACAAAACACCGTTTACTATTTATTCAAGAAACGATGGAATCTTCTACCACATCTTTACACCGGAAGAACCCGTAGGACGTGTCAAAAGAACCATGCCGCAATTCCCTGAAGGCGATATTTCTTTCTTGCTTGACATACCGGCCATTTGCTCCTTCAAACCCATCGAGCAACAAGGTCCCAACAGCCAACCTGGAAATATCCGCATTAAACAAGGGGATGAAGGATTACATTTGAACCTGATGTTCGACTTCCGCCCGTCTGCCAATATCAATACCTCAAGATAGAACAAACACACTGTAACAAAGAGCCGTCTTGCATTGCGAGGCGGCTTTTTTACTTTTATACAAAAATCACGGTTTTCCGTGTTTCCCTTCCTCATAAGACAGACTATATTTGGCCCTAAAGGAATAGAAAACACAGGAAAGATGGAAATAGCTGAAATACAACGATACAAAATAGCCTTAGAACGTCTAAAGCAGCTTTCCGACATAAGATTGGGGAAACCTCTGCTTATTCAAACCTTAATGGGAAACCTGCGTGTCTTACACTCCAACCACATCGGTTATTTCAAATACATCTCAACCAAAAAGAGTTGGGAGATAGCATTAACCGACGGCTCCTTTGTCCGGCTAAAAGGAAATCTGCGCGCGAAAAATTTATGTGCATATAATGACCGATTTATACAAATCCATCAATCCTATATCATCAACATACAGTATTTGTGCATGATACAAAACAACCACTGCATCATGTATCCTCCTTTTCATCACATCAATGAGCTATGTATCTCGCAAAAATACAAAAGGGAACTGACTTCCTATTTCTGTCAGTTCTGAAGCAGGTACCCCAACTTACAATGTCATATCATTCAATCATTTCAGTCAAAATCCAAGATATTTTCCCCTGAAATTTGTATATTCCACAAAAAGGGATTATTTTGTCAAAATCACAAAAATACATTACATGAAAAAGCATATCCTTTTACTTGGCATCTTCTTGAACCTTACATTTTCCTTGTCAGTACAAGCAGGAAATACGGTAATCGACAGTCTAAAACAGGAAATACGACAAGCCGAACGAGAACCCTCTTCCAAAGAAAAATTAATTGAATTATATCAATTCCTGGGTGCAGAATATGAAACTCTGGACCACGATTCATCCTACCATTATATACAAAAGGGACTCTCTCTTTACCCGCGACCTGCCTTTAAGGAAGAAGGCTACCTGCAACTGCTCAACTCATTGGCCAACTATCTTTTCATGGAGGGAAAGTTAGAACAAGCCAAAGAAACATTCAAGACAGTAGCCGCACATGCCCCCAAGCTCAAAGAACGAAGATACGATCTGGAAGGAGTCGTAGAATCTTCCATTGGCGTTTGCTACCGTAAATTAGGCATGTTCGATTCAGCCGTATATCACTATAATCGCGCGCTCGATTTCTGTAAGAAAACAGAAAAATACGAAGACATCGCCTCCACTTATTACAATATTGGCGTACTTTACCATCTCAACAAACGCTATGAAGAGGCCTTGGAACAAGGAAAGTTAGCGGCAGACTATGCCCGAAAGGCAAAAGACACATTAATGGAATTATATGCCAACACGCTTATCGGCGGATGCTATTGCAACATGGGGAAATATGCAGAAGCCAGTCAGATTCTAAAAAGAAATATCCAAAAAGCATTAGAGATAGAATATCCCCTACTTGCCATGAGCTCCCTAAGCCCCCTACTAAGTACTTATCAATTATGGAATAAAAAAGATTCTGTCAGAATTTTTCTGAAAAAAGGAGAAGAACTGATCCATCAGATTCCGGAAAACAGTCCGACAGCACTTGAATTCTATGGCACTCAAGCCAGCCTGTACAACTGGATTGGAGAATTTCAGAAAAGTCTCGATATCCTGACAAACAAGTCGTTGATTCAGACACAACTTCCATACGACAAGTATCATATTTTGATGGCACGTAATTACGAAGGGCTGGGCAACTATCAGAAAGCATTCCACTGCATGCAGGAAGCATGTATTTATAAAGATTCCGTTTTCGATGGAAAAATAAAAAATGAGCTGTCGGAGCTGAATGAAAAATTAAGAAATAGCGACAAGGAATTGAAGATTGCTCTTCTGGAAAGAAATCAGGCACAAGAGAAAGAAACCCGCCTGCGCCATACCGTCTACTACCTTACGGTTATCGGACTGCTTTTAATTGCCATCTCCATCCTGCTGCATAAACGGAAAGTACAGAAGAAAGAGACCGAACTGATAGCTGCACGTCAGTACATTGAAGGCCTGGAAAATGAACGTAAACGGCTTGCCAAGGATTTACACGATGGAGTTTGCAACGACCTGTTAGGAGCCATACTCCAAATACAGCAGCATATTTCTTCCGAAGAACAAAAGACAACTACCATTCAGACGCTGGAAGAAATACGCAATGGCGTAAGAGCCATCTCGCACGAATTGATGCCACCTAATTTCCAGTTTACTGATTTGAACGAAATGCTGGCCGACTATTTTGCGAAAATGCAGGAAGTATCAGGAGTGAACATATCCTATGCTCCCCACGCCCACACAGACTGGGCCACAATTCCGGAACACATAGGATATGAAATCTACCGCATCATGCAGGAAACCATCGGAAACATCTTAAAACATACTCAGGCAAAGCAGATTCACATTCAACTAAAAAAAGAAGACACCCAACTTGTCATTCACCTGCATTATGACGGAGACTGGAATCCGCATGCCGATTCATCCAAAGGAATCGGCCTACGTACCATCAACGACCGATTAAAAACCATTGGAGGGAATTACAAGATAGAAAAAGACGATACAGGAGTAAATATCCATATTCATACATTTCTTCATTGAAAAAATCACGGTTTTCAGTGAAAATCTTCTCGATGAATCTTTTTTTCTTTGCAGTATAAAAATGCGACAAAATGACAAGTCAAAAAGCCAAAATACTATTAGTCGATGACCATACCCTCATACTGCAAGGCATCAAGCATGTGGTTTCCCAAATGCCTGAAATAGAAAAGGTATATACCGCCTCATCGGGCGCTGAAGCGATGCTCCTGATAGACATGCAGCCATTTGACATTTATCTGCTTGATGTGGAACTTCCGGATACCAACGGATTTGAACTGATAGACAAGATTCTGCAAAAACATCCGGAAGCACGCATCTTGGTTAATACCATGCACGAAGAAATATGGATACTCAAAAGGCTTACCAAAGCATCCATCAGCGGAGCTATACTAAAGTCGGCAGATATTAACGAACTGACACTGGCCATCCAGACTATTTTGAAAGGAGGACAATATCTTTGTAAACGGTTCAAAACGATTTTAAACCGGATGCAAACAGAGGAACAAATCAAGGAACAGCTCACGCTAAGAGAGATGGAAGTATTGCAAGCCATTGCCAAAGGATTCAACACAAGAGAGATTGCAGATTTACTTCATGTTTCCAACAATACGATTGAAACACACCGGAAAAGTCTCATGAGTAAACTGGAAGCAAGAAATGCGGTAGATCTTGTTCTAAAAGCCATTAACCTTGGAATAATCCCACTGGATTCGAAATAAAAATCCACCCGTTTTTAGCATATTTCTTTTTTTCGTATATTTGAGCGCAATGAATCTTTGTATCACCTTAATATAAACAAACTATGAGTCTCGAAAAAACATTAGTGATTCTAAAACCAAGTACCGTACAACGCGGACTTATTGGAGAAATAACCCATAGATTTGAACGTAAAGGCTTGCGCTTGGCGGGCATGAAAATGATGCAGCTTACCGAAGACCTGCTCAATGAACATTATGCACACCTGGCCGGGAAACCGTTCTTTTCTCGTGTAAAAGCATCCATGATGGCCTGCCCGGTTATCGTATGCTGTTATGAAGGTGTCGATGCCATTCAAGTGGTACGTTCCATGACAGGAGCTACCAATGGGCGTGTAGCAGTTCCGGGGACTATTCGAGGTGACTATTGTGTAAGTTCACAAGAAAACATCATCCACACCTCCGATTCACCCAAAACGGCTATCGAAGAAATAGAACGATTCTTCAAGCCTGAAGAACTGTTTGAATACGAAAGAGCTGTTATCGACTTTGTTTACTATCCGGATGAATATAAACTAACATAATTTTAAAAAGCTGGCAGAAAATTGCTCTGCCAGCTTTTTTCTATTTTAAACGTACACCATTTACTACCACATTCCGAAGTTGCAGTCCATGAATGTATCCATTCTGGATAGTCCCCGATTTGCGTGCCGTAATTTCGAGATTCTCAAACAGAAAATCCGACAGTTTATACTGTGTCTCGTCCTTCTTGACTGCAAAAAAGCACATCACAGTCCAAGCGAATATCACGCATGGTAACATGGCTTGAATAAGAGAAAGGAATATCTTTTCTATCTTTCAAATCAAAAAATTGTGTCCAAGGCTGGGCAAACAAGAAATTGACCACAGAACCTGTAATATTCTCCAGTCGGATATACTCATAATTTTGCGGTGTATCCGGACGCATTTTCAGCCAAAGCAAACGCTGGGCATGTTCCACCGTACAACGTCGCACCAGGACATTACGGTTATGAATGGATTCACTTCCGCAAGTCAATGCACTGTGGCAGAATCCCCATACACAATCTTCTATGATTATGTTCAAGTTGCTCCCGTTATTTACCTTATCCTGGTCTGCCCAAGGTCCTTTTCCGCCTTTCAAAGCTATTGCGTCGTCATTCACCGACATATAACACCCTTTCACCAGCACATTCTTACAGACATCAATATCAATAGCATCACTGCTCGGTGCTTTTTACCGGTGAACGGGGGAGCAAAAATGGAAAGATTCAGCAACTTCACCTTCTCACACCGGTATAAATGGGTTGTCCAGAAAGGAGAATTCTCCAATCTGACTCCAGACAACTGTACGTCTTTTGAATCTGCAATATATACCAGTCGCGGACGTAATTCCTCCAGATTCGTACATTGAGGATTGACCTGCCGACGCAACCAGAAAGATTTCCAGAAACGAAGTCCGTTCCCGTTTATCTTTCCCTCTCCCGAAAGTGTAAATCCGTCCACCCCTATGGCATTGACCAAGGCCGCGAAATATTTCAAGTTCTGCCCCTCCAGGCGTGTATCAATCACATCAAAATGACTGATGTCATCACTACCTTTCAACACAGCTCCTTTTTCCAGATAAAGGTGGGTGCGAGGTTTGAAAAAAAGTGACCCTGATAAAAACGTACCTTGTGGTATACAAATTACTCCGCCTCCTTCTTGAGCTGCCTTGTCAATGACTGCCTGAATCTGTTCCGTCTGCAGCAGTGTGCTGTCATTCTGCACTCCATAATCCGTAATACGGTAAATTCTGCCCAACTCCTCTACCGGAACCACCCGGCTGTCTGCAAACCAATCCGGTATTGGAGTACCGTCAGGAAACCTTTCCTGAGCAAATACACTTCCAGCCAGCCACAAAAACAACATAGAAACAAATACTTGATACAATATTCCCTCATTTTTCAAATACTTTTAAATCAAAACCATACGGAAAGCAAAATAGGAAACTTTTTCGACAAAAAGAAATAGAAAATCATGCAATAACATGTCTTTTTGTACAAAACTTCACTTGTATTCTCTAATGCCAGAAGATAACTCCTAAAATCATATAACAGCGGCAATTCTTATGTACACCCTTATACAAAAGAAAGAATTACCTGACAAATTCTCTGTTTCACACTGTGGGATACAAAAACCACAGTGTGGGATACATATTTCACACTGTGAAATACATATCCCGCAGTATGAAACAGAGAAATGTCTGGGAGATTTCTGAAAATATAAACCTTACTTCAACACTAAAAAGAAGCATTAGTATGCTTTTAGAGGAACAGCTGCTACATCAAGTGAAAAAATTTGAATGAATTTCAATGTATTTGCATGATTTTCCATGTGCAGATGTAAGTATATCCGCTACATTTGCAATTATAAATTTTAAACCAATACCTTATTTGATATGCGAAAAATTCTTGTTGTATTATTGCTTACAATAAGTGCAGGATTCACCACGTCTTCTGCACAAAAACTACCACCACCAAAAGAAACGCTCGATGTGGTAATGAAAGTAAACAAATATTTCATGGAGAAATATGCCGATTATCGGACTCCCAGTTTCGTTCGTAATGTAACCCGCCCCAGCAATATCTGGACTCGAGGAGTGTACTATGAAGGATTAATGGCTCTATATTCCATCTATCCTCGTGCAGAATTCTACGATTATGCATACAACTGGGCTGAATACCATGAATGGGGAATGCGAAATGGCAACACCACACGCAATGCCGACGACTATTGCTGCGGACAAACCTATATCGACCTATATAACATTTGCCCCAAACCTGAAATGCTGAAGAACATCAAGTCGAACATGAATATGCTGGTCAATACACCGCAGGTAGGCGACTGGACATGGGTAGATGCTATTCAGATGGGAATGCCCGTACTGGCCAAAATGGGACACCTCACGGGAGAACAAAAATATTTCGACAAGATGTGGGATATGTATGAGTTCTCACGCAATCAACTCGCAGGAAAAGGAATGTTCAATCTGGCTGACGGTCTCTGGTGGAGAGACGCTGATTTCTTGCCCCCATACAAAGAACCCAATGGAGAAGACTGTTATTGGAGCCGGGGAAATGGATGGGCCTACGCCGCGCTGGTACGCGTACTTGACGAAATTCCAGCCAATGAAAAACATCGCCAAGACTACATCAACGATTTCCTGATTATGAGCAAAGCATTAAAAAAATGCCAGCGTACAGACGGATTCTGGAATGTAAGTCTTCATGATGCCGGAAATTACGGAGGAAAAGAAACAACAGGTACTGCCCTGTTTGTCTACGGAATGGCATGGGGAGTACGAAACGGATTACTGGATAAAGAAGAATATTTACCTGTTTTATTAAAAGGATGGAATGCCATGGTAAAGGAGGCAGTCCACCCCAACGGTTTCCTGGGTTACGTACAAGGTACTGGGAAAGAGCCGAAAGATGGTCAGCCAGTCACATACGATAGTGTCCCAGACTTTGAAGACTATGGAGTAGGATGCTTCCTCCTGGCTGGTACGGAAGTCTACAAACTACAATAATTAAGAATAAGCACAATAGGTAGAAACGTTTTGCTTCTTTCCGATAAAAGAAGAGGCTGTCTCAAAATAGAATTGCAAAAGTAAAAATATTACAGATTGAAACTTAGAAATAAAAATCTCCTGTTTCAGCCTTAGTTTACTCTAATGATATGGCTAAAAGCAGGAGATTTTTATACTATAACTTATAAATTATAAGTATGTCTGTCCAATTTCTCTATTTGAGACAGCCTCTTTTTCTTTTATATCAATTTTTACTTATTTCTTCTACAAGTAAAATTATCCACCGAAGTTATCGTACATGATAGAAGACTCTTCTACGCCGAGGCTATCCAGCATAGCAACAACTGCCTTCGACATCGGACCAGGACCACACATGTAGTATTCGATGTCTTCCGGAGCTTCGTGGTCTTTCAAGTAAGTGTTCAACATTACCTGATGAACGAATCCTGCTGTATACTTCACGCCAGCTGCATCGGCTGCAGGGTCCGGACGGTCTAGAGCCAGATGGAAGTGGAAGTTCGGGAAGTCTTTTTCCAGTTTCAGGAAGTCGTCCAGATAGAACACTTCGTTCAAGGCACGCGCACCGTAGAAGTAATGCAACTCACGGTCTGTGGTGTGCAATGTACGGGTCATGTGCATAATCTGTGCACGAAGCGGAGCCATACCGGCACCACCACCTACCCAGATCATTTCCTTCTTGGAATCGAAAATAGGATGGAAGTCTCCGTAAGGACCGCTCATCAGCACCTTGTCACCCGGTTTCAGGGTAAAGATATAAGAAGAAGCGATACCCGGCATCACATCCATGAATCCGCTGCGGTCTGGCTTGAACGGAGGAGTAGCGATACGAACTGTCAACATGAACACGTCACCTTCTGCCGGATAGTTGGCCATAGAGTAAGCACGGATGGTTTCTTCTTCGTTCTTACATTTCAGGCCGAACAAACCGAATTTTTCCCATGCAGGCAAGTATTCAGCACCGATAAGGTCCTTGTCGATGTCCTTGTTGTAATCCATTTCGAATTTAGGAATCTTAATCTGTGCGTATGAACCCGGAATAAAGTCCATGTGCGCACCCTTAGGCAACTGCACCTTGAACTCTTTAATAAAGGTAGCCACGTTCTTGTTGGAGATAACCGTACATTCGTATTCCTTTACGCCCATTACAGATTCAGGAACCTTGATAGCCATATCCCCTTTCACTTTCACCTGACAGCCCAGACGCCAGTGGTCTTTCTGCTGTTTACGGCTGAAGTGGCTCACTTCAGAAGGCAGGATTTCACCGCCACCTTCTACCACCTGACACTTACACTGTCCGCAAGAACCCTTACCTCCACAGGCTGAAGGCAGGAATACGCCGTTGACGGCCAGTGTGTTCAGCAATGTAGATCCAGACTCTACTTCCATCTCCTTATCACCGTTGATAGTCAGTTTTACGTTGCCGGAAGCTACAAGGAAATTCTTTGCAACCAGCAGGATGACTACCAGCACCAGAATAGTCACGAGGAATACTCCAATGCTTGCTAAAATAAAATTCATATCCATTGTCTTATTCCTTTCCTATTAGATGTTCAAACCAGAGAAACACATAAATGCCATTGCCATCAGACCTACAGTGATGAAGGTGATGCCCAAGCCTTTCAGCGGAGCAGGCACGTCAGAGTAAGCCATTTTCTCACGGATGGCAGCCAGGCCGACGATGGCCAGCATCCAGCCGATACCTGAACCCAGTGCGTAAGAAACAGCATCACCGATGCCACCGATGAACTTCGGGTCGGAAGGAGTCAGGTTGATGCGCTGCTGCATGAACAGAGAGGCACCCATGATGGCGCAGTTCACGGCAATCAACGGCAGGAAGATACCCAGCGAAGCATACAGCGAAGGGCTGAAACGCTCCACTATCATTTCCACCAACTGTGTAATGGCCGCGATAACGGCAATGAAGAGGATGAAGCTCAAGAAGCTGAGGTCAATGCCCAAAATACCGTCGCAGCCAGTACCTTCGTCTGGAGCAAATAGTTGACCGGCAAAGTCACCACCAGCACGAAAGTTACAGCAATGCCCAGACCGACAGCTGTTTTCACATTCTTCGATACCGCCAGGTATGAACACATACCCAGGAAGAACGCGAATATCATATTGTCCACAAAGATGGAGCGGACCAATAAACTGAAAAAATGTTCCATAATGTCTTTCCTTTACTTGTTATTCCTTATCTTGTAATTCAGGATGCTTCGCACGCTGGTACCATATCAGGCAAGCCACGATAATCAACGCCATCGGCGGCATCAGCATCAAGCCGTTGTTCACATAGCCGAACTCCTGGATAGCTGCATGGTTCAGGACATTGAAACCCAGCAACGTACCTGAGCCCAGAAGCTCACGGATGAAAGCCACGATGACCAGAATCTTGGCATAGCCCAGTCCGTTGCCCAGACCGTCAAGACAAGATTCCCACGGGCCGTTTGCCATCGCAAACGCTTCCAGACGTCCCATCAGGATACAGTTGGTGATAATCAGACCTACATATACTGAAAGCTGGACACTTACGTCGTAGGCAAAAGCCTTCAGCAGTTCGCTTACGATAGTCACTAACGCGGCAACGACCACCAACTGTACGATAATACGGATACGGTTCGGAATTGTCTTGCGGATTAATGAGATGACCACATTCGAGAATGCGGTGATAATGGTTACCGAAAGTCCCATCACGATGGCCGGTTCCAGTTTGGAAGTAACGGCAAGTGCCGAACAAATACCCAACACCTGTACGGTGACCGGATTGTTCATGCTAATCGGGGTGGAGAACACTTCTCTATTCTTGGCTGAAAATAAATTTCCCATATTATATTTCCCCTCCTATTATTCTTTAGCGGTTAAAAACTTGGTATAGTTTCCCATGCAGTTCTTCAGCATCTGTCCTACGGCCACTGAAGTAATCGTACCTCCGGAAATACCGTCCACCTGGAACTCAGGCTTGTCAATCTTCCCGTTCTTTACGACATCCAGTCCGATGGCATCTCCGTCCAGCACGTTCTTGTCCTTGAACTCATTCTGGAAATGTTCGGTAGCGATTTCCGCACCCAGACCCGGAGTTTCTGATGCATGTGAGAAATAAGTGCCATACACAGTGTTCTTATCCTCGTTCAAGGCTACATAGCCCCAGATGGCACCCCACAATCCCGTACCATAAACGGGTATAACATACTTCTTCTGTCCGTCTATCTCGCAGACGAAAAGATGGGCTTCTCCCTTTTCCTTATATGCTTTCTCATATCCGGTAACGAAGCTGCCTTCGTATGGCTTCAGCGAACCGTCTTCAGCCACCAGCATGTCTTCTTTCACCACTTCGGCAAATTTGGCTTCCGCATCTTCCACTTCACGGATACCCAAAGACGAAAGAATCTGTTTTTTCGTATCCAACTCTACATTTTTTCCTTGCAGGTCGCGCAAAGAAGAGTTGACGAAAGCCAGCAAGAATGCTACGATAACAACCATTACCGAAGCATAAATGATAGTATAAGAGTTACTATTGGTATTCATTGTATTTTCGGTTTTTATTTGTTAGACATAGCACGTTTTGCACGACGCGAAATATTGTTCTGCACTACCACATAGTCAATCAGCGGTGCAAAGATATTCATCAGCAGGATAGCCAGCATCATGCCTTCGGGATAACCCGGATTGAGCACACGGATGATGATGGCCATGGCACCGATCAGGAATCCATAAACGTATTTACCGTTCTCCGTACGTGAAGAAGTGCAGGGTCGGTCGCCATGAACACGGCACCAAAACAAAACCACCCAGGCACAGATGTTCATACCAAGGCATGTGGGCCACTGCGGTATCCGGTCCCCATTGGTTGAACACCCAACCCATCACGGCACCACCAACGAATACTGACAGCATCGTTCTCCAGCTTGCCACGCCCGACCATAACAGGATAACGGCACCGATAGCAATGGCAATCACACTGGTTTCACCGATGGAACCCGGAATCAGACCGGTCACCATATCCCAGGAGAAAGCAGGGCATTCGGCAACCTTAGCCACACCTAACGGAGTAGCGGCTGTCAGCCCGTCCACAGTCTTGCCCAAACCGAAAATGCTGTCACCGGACACCCATACCGTATCACCGGACATCTTGGTCGGATAAGCAAAGAACAGGAAGGCACGAGTAATCAATGCAGGGTTAAAGATATTCATACCTGTACCACCGAACACTTCCTTTGCAAACACCACAGAGAAAGCAGTAGCCACGGCCAGCATCCACAACGGACACTCAACCGGCACAATCATCGGAATCAACATACCGGAAACCAGGAAACCTTCCTGAATTTCTTCCTTCTTCCACTGGGCTACCACAAATTCGATACCCAGACCTACCACGTAGGATACAATGATTTTCGGCAGTACAGCCAGGAAACCATAGCCGAACATTTCCCAGAAGCTTCCTTCTACATTGGTAGCATGGAAATGCTGGTAACCTACATTATACATACCGAACAACAAGGCCGGTATCAGCGCAATCACCACGAACGACATGATACGTTTGCTGTCTATCGCATCGTGGATGTGCGTACCTGTCTTCGAAGTAGTGTTCGGAACAAACAGGAATGTTTCAAACCCGTCGAACACAGAACGAAAAGCATGAAATTTGCCTCCCTCTTCAAAGTTAGGCTTTATCTTATCGAGATAATTTCTTAACGCGTTCATTTATTAATAATCGTTTTAGTTAGCATTAACACATTTCACGGCGGAGCATGTCGAGTCCGTCGCGAACAATACGCTGCAGTTCCATCTTTGAAGAGCAGACAAATTCACACAAGGCAAAGTCTTCCGGAGCTACCTCATAAATACCCAATGCCTCCATCCGGTCAATATCTCCTGCAATGATGGCTTTAATCAGGTATTCCGGCAGAATGTCCATCGGAAGTACATGGTCGTATTCATTTGACATGATCATGTGGCGTTCCCCACCCTTCACACGGGCATCCAACACATACTTTTTCTTTTTACACATCATCCAGCTGAAATAAGAACGGCTGGTACTGAAGTCATTGAAACGCGGCATAATCCAACCCAGCATTTCGTGCACGTCATTTCCTTCCGGAATCACAGTCACCTGGCTGTGAAAAGCCCCCAGATAACCGTTCGCAGAAATCTGCTTACCAGTGAGCACGTTACCGCTGATGTAACGCAAAGCCTTGTCTTTTGTTACGTTGTTTTCGAATACACCTGTCAGCAGTGCACCTACTTTCAATTTCACGTATGCAGGTTTAAGTACTTCAGAACCTGTCACTGCTACCGTGCGGGTAAAGTCTACATGACCCGTATTGAACAGACGGCCGATGAAGATAACAGCCTGCGGATCGATAGTCCATACTGTTTCACCCTTGTTTACAGGAGCGATGTGGTTAATCTGTACACCAACGTTACCAGCAGGATGCGGTCCGTCAAATACAGTTACTTCCACGTTCTTCGCCTGCGTCAAAGCCGGTGATTTCTGATTTACACTGATACTCAGGTATGTCTTGGCCATCTTAGCCAATGCATCCAATCCAGTCTGGAAGTTTGCTTCTTCGCCTGAAAGCGCCAGTTCGAATTCTGGAGCCAGCGGGTTTGTGTCGAATGCAGAAACGAAGATAGCACGAGGTGCTACAGTCGGATCGGCCACTACGTCATACGGACGCTGACGGATAAACGCGAACAAACCGGCATTCAGCAGCATTTCCTTTACAGCAGCACCGTCAAGTGCAGCCACGCTCTTCTTGCCGAATTCTTCAAAGTCCTGTTCCGTAGCAGCCTGCACGGTGATGCTCATCACCTTGCGTCTTGCCCCACGTTCCACGCTTGTCACTACGCCGCTTACCGGCGAAACAAATTTCACTTCTGGATGATTCTTGTCTACAAACAAGGGTCCTCCGGCCATCACATATTCCTGTTCCTTAACGACCACTTTCGGAGTCACGCCTGTAAAATCATCGGGACACAGAGTATAGAATCCCGGCTCTTTCACAGCCACCACTTCCGCAGCCGCCTTACCTTTCAGGTTTATGTCCAAGCCTTTACGCAACTTAATTAAATTTGCCATGTTAGGTTATAAAAAATGGTTTTGTATTTTGTCGTGCAAAATTAAATAAAAAAGAGGTGAAAAAAGAATATTTGCCCATCGAATTAGAGAAATATTTCTTTATATCGAAAGGCAAATATTAAATAACTATGACAAAATGGCTATTCTGCCATATAGAGAGAGCAAAATACACTTAATATCCCTTGTGCTGGTGCAGCTGAGGGTTCATGTCAATCACTTTTTCCGGAATCGGAAAGACGGTAGTATAGCCGTTTTCCTCCCCCCGGGAGCTGCGGACGACAGCTGTACGAACGGGTAAAAAAAACGCCGAAAACGAATCATATCCTGCCGTCTCCAGCCCTCCCAGGCCAGCTCCATCATTCGCTCATCTAGCAAATTTTCCAATGTAGCAGTTCTCGGAGCCATACCTACCCGACTTCTCACTAAATTCAGCTCGGCATCGCCATCTTCTCCATTCCGCACCTTAGCCTCACTTTGCATGAGCAGCACGTCGGCGTAGCGGAACAACACGATGTCATTGTCCAGCAGTTTCCGTCCTTAAGCCCGTCTTATCGACTTCGTATTTTTTCATTCGGGCTCCGGCTGTTTTCTCGTACGGCTTTCCCGACACATCCAGCGACACGTTCCAAGGCTCATACACCAGTGGAGTCAACCCGTCATCCAGACAGAATCTGACTTTCCCTCCAATCCTTTACCGGCCCGGCAAAATAGCAGTAATCAAAACGGGCATCCACCTGCGGCGTATCATAACCGAAGGTCTCCAATACCTCTTTCGTGGCCGACGAGCCATTTTCACCACTCAACCCATACGCCTTGGCATGGTTGTAATGCCGCGAACGGAACAAGTAGATAAACTGGTTGGTGTATAAAGTCTTGCTCATGGGAATGACAAAAATATTTTCCTCCGAGGACTCATTGAACACAGCAAAGTTGGCTGTATAATCCTTTTCCAGGGTATATCCCGCTGCTGTAATATTCTCACAATAATAGTTCACCGTTTGCCAGGCATTCAGACGCTGTCCATCCACTTCGAAAAAGATGGACTTCCCGTCCGGACGGCTTCCGTCTGTCCAGTCATCATCGGTATAAACTTCCGCATTCAAGGCTAACTTAGCGAGCAAAAACCACACCACTGGCTGTGTCATTCGCCCGTAATACACTCCCGGCTGATTGCTCCGCTCTTTACACAAAAGAGAAGAAGATTCCGTAAGTTCTTTCACAATGAAATTAAACACTTTAGAACGCTTTTCCTGAACAATATCTTCAACTGCCGGATCACTCTTTTCAATCAGTGGAACGCTCCCGAACAAATCCATAATATAATAATAAAACATGGCTCTCAATGCCCGTACTTCAGCCACACAATCTGCCACATTTTCCCCGGGATGTTTTTCAGCAAAATCCTGTATTCTTTCCAAAGAGCCATTACACAAAATCACCGTGCGATACAGGTATTCCCAGGTGGCATAAATCGCCTCATTGTTCACTCCCCAGCGATGCAAGTACAATCCCTGCCAGAATCCACCATCATACCAGTCTCCTCCACGCGTGGGCATGATAGCCTCATCAGTAGTAAACGTATTCAAATCATAGATACCCCGACCTGTCCCCTGAAGGCCCTGACTATCGACATATCCACCCACGTAATTATACAACGAAAGCACCCCATTTTTCTGCACGTCCGACAAGGTAGAATAAGCCGTTTCTTCATCCAGACGGTCCTTCGGATTTTCTTCCAGGTAACTGCTGCAGGAAGTCCATGACAGAAGAGAAAACGACGCAAATAGTATTGAGTATATTCTTTTCATAATAAGCAGATTAAAAGTTAAGACCTAAACTAATCATATAAGTTCTTGAAAGAGGATAAGTACGCTTGTCGTCCACCCCGAAAGTATTGTCCACCAAGGTAGAATTAATCAGTGGAGTCAGCCCCGAATAGCCGGATATTGTGCCCAGGTTGTTAATGGTCAATGCCAGGCGTGCCCCGTGCAAGAAACGCTGTTTTTTGATAGGTACGTTCCAACCCACAGTCAGGTAATCAAAGTTCACATAGTTGCCACTTTCCAGCCAGTAATCCGTTGCCGTCAGGTCATGTATATTCCGTGCCGGTGCCTCTGCCAACACATTGTAGTCCGGCAAGCTGTTCATGTTCATGTAACTCAGCGCCGTACCATTGTAAATCTTATGTCCGAATGCTCCGTTTATCTGCAACGACACATCAAAACACTTGTAACGGAAGCTGATGTTGGAACCTAACAAGGTCTTGGGAGTAGCCTGTCCGGCCACGTAACGGTCTTCTCCTTCCTCCAAGTTCACGCCTCCTCCATTCAAGTCAGCAATCTTATAGGTATATCCTCCGTTCCCATCCGAAACCAGTCCTTCACAATGCGGCAGATAGAAAACGCCCAACGGCTGTCCTACAATCTGATACACGATATTATTGTATCCGCCGTGCAGTCCCGCACCGTTCAGTCCGGCCAAAGCCGTATATTGCGCCGCACTGATATATTCTCCTTCATACATACCGCTCAGCGACAGCAATTTGTTCCGCTGGAAAGTTACGTTTGCGTTGATATTCAGCTCCATGTCCTTGGTCCGCAAGGGTGTGATACCGATGGAGAGTTCCGTTCCACTGTTCCGCATGGAGCCCAGATTAGCCAACAGTTTGTTATAGGCAAACGGAGGTACACTGACATCATACATATACAGCATATCCCTTGTTTTGGAGAGATAATAATTCACCGACAACAACAGACGGTTTCCATAGAATCCCATGTCCACCCCCGCATTGAAAGTCGACTTGACTTCCCATTTCAAATCCGGATTAACGTTTTTCAGGCTCTCATACGTCACCAAAGGCGAATTTCCCACCGGAGTTACCCCGTTCGGACGCACCAGCGCCATAGTGGTGTACGAATCAATCCCGCCCTGATTTCCTGCCAATCCGTATCCCAATCGCAGCTTCAGGTTATCAATCAGGTGAAAACGTCTCATAAACTTCTCACGAGTTATATTCCACGCAGCAGAAACAGAAGGGAATACGCCCCATTTATGATTCCGTCCAAATTTGAAGATGCATCCGTACGCAAGTTCACCGTCAGCACGTAACGGTCGTCGTACGTATAATTCACACGTCCCAGGAACGACACCAGATGCGGCTCTTCATAATAGGAACCGGTACCTTCCCAAGGACGCAATGCTCCACCCTGCAAGCTGTGATACCCCAACTCATTGGAAGAAAAATTAGTCGTGGTCGTGTAAAAACCGTGAAAACGATTCTTCTCTACCTCCCCTAAAGCCAGCACATCCAGGAAGTGAGCTCCCAACTGCTTCTGATACGTCAGCATCAGGTTTCCTAATAAGGCTTCCGACTTCCGGTTTCCCCGGTAAGCCTGTCCGTTGGCCCATACCGTTGTTGGCAGGAACTGGGCGTTTTCTGTTGTGCTATAGGTATAAGAACCAAATAGCACCATTTTCAAATCCTTCAGCAAATTAAAAGTCAGGCGGGCGTGCGAACTGAAATAAGAAGTCTCCTCGCGATTATCCACGTCCATCCAGGCCAATGGATTTGTAATCTGACTAGCCGTCGTAATCTGGTCCCAGCTCCCGGTTTCCGGATCCGGAAAATCAGAAGGTAGGATTAAAAGCAGCTGCCGAATAAAAAGTCTTCTGCAAATCAAACAGCGTACGGTCGCGCTTCATCGAACCGAATAACCCCAATTCACAGTCAATCAGTCCGTCAAGCATCTTCTGCGACATATTCATATTGGCCGTAAACAGTTTCATGCCTCATTCTGAATCACTCCCTCACGATTCTGAAAGCCTAACGATACCCTGTAATTGGAAACCTCACCACCCCCATAAAAACGCAATGTTATGATTCTGCTGCAAACCCGTCTGTTCAATGGCTTTCTGGAAATCCGTGTCATATCCCTTATCCAGGATACTCCATCCTCGTTCAGCCGCCAGCTTGCGATACTCTGCTCCCGAAAGCATATCCAACCGGCGATAAGCATGCGACACACCAAAACTACCGTTGTAGTTCACGCGTGTCTTCCCTGCCCGGCCTTTCTTGGTGACAATATTAATGACTCCCGACGCTCCACGTGAACCATACTGCGCCGTCTCCGACGCATCTTTCAAAATCGTAAAAGACTCTATATCGGTGGGATATACCGAGGTCAGCATCGTCAAATCACCCAATACCCCGTCCACGATAATCAGCGGGTCATTTCCACTGGTCAGCGAAGTCGTACCACGCAGGCGAACCGACTCCAGCGCCGCCATTCCATTGTTACTCTTCAAGATGGTAAGTCCCGGCACACGTCCCTGAATGGCTTCCAGCGGATTGGTTATCAGCTCACGGTTCATCTGTTTTTCCGTAATCTGTTCCACCGAACCGGAAATATTCTTCAAACTACCACGGGCATAACCGATGTTATAAATTGAATCGGGAGGCAATTCGTCTACATTCTGTCCTTGTACATAAAGCGGGAATCCGGCTCCCATACACCCTAAGAACAACAAGCTGTACAAAGCCTGAGATATTGGCTGCATTTTATCCATAGCATACTTATTTAAGGTCAAAAGGGCGTGAAGATACCAAAACCTCCACGCCCCGTATAATCAGTTCCTTCTTTTCACAAAGAAAAGATATTTCTACCGATAAAGCAAGCCCTGAGCCATGTTATTTCTGCCCAGTCATCATTTTCTTCCGCAAACATCGGATCCCATGCCGGAAGCTGTATCGGCTTCTGCTTGAAGATGTCCAGCACCTTCTTCGGTACATATTTCGTTTCCAGCACCAGGCGGAACATATACTCATTGAACCATTCATCCGTCATAATCAGGTGTCCCTGATAGCCTGATGCAGCTCCCCAGCTGTTTTCCACCATCCATTTCTTCGGTTTTCCGTTCGCGTCCAGGTCTACTGCCATCAGTGTCATGGCATGTGCCGACATGCTGGCAAACGTCTGGATACGTTCTTTCTTATCCATTCCGAAAGTCGTGCCCATCAACGAACCGAAATCATAATTGTTTACATCCAGCAGCCCACGCTTGCTGTCCAGCTGTGTCACGTCACTCGAGAAATACATCCGTGTGCTGTCCTTCAATGACGTAATGGCCATTTCCTTGATTTCCTCTACCGGCAGATTCACATACGTCCAGTTCTTTCCATCGTAACGGTGACGGTCGTATGCAATTTCGTAACACTTGTAATATTCACGTGAAGGATCGTTCATCACCATCACATAGTTAGTCAGCAGGTTCGTATCACCGTATTTTTCCAGGAACGACATCGGTGTGTGATGCTCTGTAGCCACCACATTCCCTTTGCTGTCCTTACGTACATAGTCGAACTCAGTCGGCGGCACTCCTAAAGTCAGCACCAGCATACGATACACCGTGCTCAACATTTCTTCCTTACGGCTTTCAATCGTTGCAGCCTTCTCTCCTTTAGCAGCCATTTCTCTCAGTTCCAGACCGAATTCCTTCAGTTTCAGGCCAATCAAAGAAGACATGTACGAGGTATGTTCACTGCTGTATGTTTCCGGCATAGCCTCTTTAGGCACGAGACCGTATTTCGACACGATGTCGGCTACTCCCGTAAATGTACCTCCGTCGCTCAGCGGATGTTTGAACAGCCATTCCACAGTCTGATCGTTCATCGGTTTGCCAGCCGTTTCAATAACTCCCTGCAAGAACAGATTGGATTTTTCCAGCTGGTCCCAAAAGAAAGAATATACCTGCGAGAACTCCAGTCCCGGCAAGTCATAGCGTGCAATGGCTTTGGCACGCATCACGTTCAGTCCCGTAAACAACCAGCAACGACCAGACGACTGCTGGTCAGTGATACCTTTTGATTCTACCTTAATGGAAAAATCTGTATTCAGCGCCTTCTGGTTTTCCTGGTTCAGTGCCAGTTCCTTGATGCTGGTACCTCCCATGGCATTCCGCAATGCCTTGTCGGCAGCCGTATTCTGATAACTACTCTGAATTTTTTTCAACATATCCGGAGAGATGCCTCCATCCTGAGCCTGTACCGTCAGTCCGAAAGCCAACAAACAAGCAGCCAATGTTACGTGTTTCTGGTTCATTCTATTATGGTTTTAATGAAAATTGTTTCTTAATCCTTATTTTACCGAACGTACAATCTTAAAGCCGATGCACGCCACGAAGATACTCATCAACGGACTCAGCAAGTTAAAGAAACTATACGGCAGATACACCAGTGTAGGCACATTCAGTATCGTAGCCTGCGTCATTCCGCATGTGTTCCAGGGAATCAGCGGACTGGTCACCGTGACGGCATCTTCTGTAGTTCGGCTTAACAGGCGCGATTCGTATCCGTTCTTCTTATAAATATCCTTGAACATGTTTCCGGTCAGAATAATCGAAATATACTGGTCGGCAGTAGCCAGATTCAGGAACAAACCGGAAGCTACAGTTGCCGCTACCGTACTTGCCAGCTTATGTGTAAAGCGTACGAACATACGCGTAATGCTTCCCAACATGCCACAGGCCGTCATAGCTCCACCCAGACACATGGCACAGAGAATCAGCCATACCGTATCCATCATACCTCCCATTCCACGGGTGGCAATCAGTTCGGTCAATGCAGGAGTAGAAGCCTGCAACGACGTACTTCCTGATAAAGCTAACAAAACTCCTTTATATAAAGCTTCCCCCCCCGCTCACTCCGTCACCGGCCACTTCACGGAGTACATCTGTCTGGAAAACTAGCATACACACCACAGCCAAAGCGGTCGATATGAATAAGGTAATAATAGAAGACACCTTACGGGCAATTAATATTCCTGTCACCACCGGCACCAGCAACACCCAGAAAGTAATATGAAAACGTTCCGCCAGTCCGGTAGTAAACACGGCAATCTGCGAACTGTCTGATGCCTCATGCGAAAATCCGGCTATTGTAAAAATAACCAATGAAATGACCACCGAAGGCACCGTGGTGTACATCATGTAACGGATATGCGTAAACAGCGGCGTATCTGTCACTGAGGAAGCCAAGATGGTCGTATCCGAAAGCGGAGAAACCTTGTCGCCGAAATATGCACCCGAGATAATCGCTCCGGCAATCCATCCCTCATCAAAACCCTGTGCCTTGCCGATACCCATCAAGGCAATACCGATGGTCGCATGGTGGTCCACGAGCTACCCGTCATGACCGATACCACTGCACAAATCACACAGCACGACACGAGGAAAAAATTTCGGATGAATAATCTGTACCCCATAGTAAATCAACGTAGGTACCACTCCCCCTAACATCCAGGCTGCAGAAAGTGCTCCGATAATCAACAGGATAATCAAAGCCGAACTCACACCTGCAATGTTGTTGATAATGGCATGTTCAATATCCTTCCAGCTCACCCCATACCCGGCCCATTCCCAAAGCCGCACACAAAGCCGTAGTCAGCAACAAACAAATCTGGCTACCTCCGCCCAGCGCGTCAGCCCCCAACAGACGAATCGTAAAGAAAAGTAATACCACCAATACCGCTACAGGCAGCAAAGACACCAGCGGAGAAGGAATCTTCATTTTTTGCGTCATTTTTATCCGTTTAAGTCTAATTTCATTACTAAATTAATAACGGCTGCAAATTTCCGAATATTTTTCCAATTTTCCATACAAAATCCATATATATTTACATTTTATGCTACGAAAATGAATAAAAATAGATTTCCAATTCATTTATACCAACAGTAAAAGGCCATCACCCAAAACTTAAAAACTACTAATAACACCCTCAAAGACCCTTTTCTTCAAGGGTTATTTGTACATTTGTCTGTAATTTGCATAAATAAAGAATGAGTAAAGCCACGCGCATAAAACAAGCCATACGTATCACGGTCATTTCGACACTGGTATTCTATTTCGGTCTGATTGCTCTGCTGAACCTTCCGGCTGTCCAACACCGCATCAGTACGTATGCTGCCCGTGAACTTACCCGTCTCACTCAGGCCGAAGTCAGCATTGGCAATGTAGATTTAGGGCTTCTGAACCGCGTCGTCATCCAGAACGTGCAGATAAAGGACCGGCAGAAGAAAGACATGCTCGGCATTTCGCGCTTTTCCGTCAAGATTGACATTCCCTCTCTCCTCCGTGGAAAAATCCGCATCAGCAGTGTCCAGCTATTCGGACTGGATGCCCGTCTGAACCGTGCCCATCCCAAGGCTCCCCTGAATTGCCAGTTCCTGATTGATACTTTTGCTTCAAAAGATACGACAAAGAGCGAAAAGTCCATCGACCTACGTATCAATTCCGTGCTTATCCGTCGCGGACAAATCCATTATGATGTGCTGTCGGAATCCAACACGCCCCGCCAGTTCAATCCTCATCACATCGGCATCAGCGAACTTTCGGCAACCATCTCCTTGAAGGCCTTGCAGACCGATTCACTCAACGCACAAATCCGCCGTATGAGTTTCAATGAGCAAAGCGGATTTCAACTGAAAAATTTGCACTGAAGGCTACAGCTACTCCCAAAGGCATCCATTTGCACGACCTGAACCTGAGTCTTCCGACCACGACGGTAAACATCGACACGTTTACTGTAGCGGGAGAACTCACCGCACCCGACTTTATTTCAGATACGCAAACCACCTACATGGGTCGCCTGAATGCCTCGGTCACACCAGCCGATATCGCCTGCTTTGTCCCTGCACTCCAGCATTTTCAGGACTCCGTGCATATCGACCTGGCCTTTCATGGAAGAGGAAAACAGGCTCGATGTACCAATTTCTATCTTTCCAGCCCGCACAAAGCACTGGAAATACATGCAGAAGGCATGCTCGACCACAGCAATCCTTCGCAACCGCCTTATTTTTTTGGTCAAATCACACAGGCTGATGCCGACAAAACAGCCATATCCTGGCTCATACATAATTTGAAAGGTACCGCTGCACCTGTACCCGACATCCTGCAGCGTCTGGGCTTTCTCAAATTTCAGGGTGATGTATCGGGATACCCTTCCCGTATCACTGCACACGGTACCCTGCAAAGCGAACCGGGACAGATTAATGCCAATCTGACCATGCACACCGACACCCTGACCCAGCAAAAAAGTTACTCCGGAAAAGTTTCCACCAATAACTTTGAGCTTGGCAAACTGCTGGCAAAAAAAGAACTGGGTAAAACCTCTTTTGACCTGGAACTGAACGGACTGCAATACCGAAATCATCAGCCAGAATCGCATATTAAAGGAGAAATCTCTTCTTTAGAGTACAATGACTACCAATACCAGCATATTGCACTGAACGGAAATTTCAAGCCGGGCGGTTTCAATGGTCATCTGTCACTCGACGATGAAAACGGTAAAATCAGCGTAGACGGGAATTTCGTGACCCAACAGGCCGTACCCGACTTCAACCTGCGGGTAAAAGTGCGTGATTTTCGTCCCCATAAACTTCAGCTGACGAAAAAATACGAAGATACCGACGTGTCATTGAACCTGACGGCAGACTTTTCAGGACATTCCATCGACGACATTCAGGGGAAAATCAGCCTCGACAGTCTTTCTGTCCGCACGCCCGACGAAGAAGGGAACTACTTCCTTCCCCGCCTGCAGATTGATGCAACACAGCTTACCTCACAGGACAAACAGAAGGAAATACGCATTGACTCCCCATTCCTGACCGGAACCATACAAGGACAATATGCCTACCACACCCTGCTGAAGAGCATGGAGAAAGTGATCCGGAAGCATCTTCCATCCCTGTTCCCTGAGGAGAAGCCGAAAAAGGAAGGAAGAAACCCGCAGAGCCGAACAACCAGTTCCGGTTCCAGTTCCGCATGGAAAATAGCGAATTTCTTTCAAAGGTTTTGAACATTCCGTTCGAGTTGCAGATGCCGGCCACGTTCTCGGGACAACTTAACGACAGCCTCTCACAGATGCGCATCAACGGCTCGATTCCTCAATTCACATATAAAGGGAAATACTACGAATCGGGCACCCTGTTGTGTGAAAGCCGTTCCGACGAACTGCAGTGTCAGGTTCGTGCCGGCACCTTGATGAAAAAAGGAGCCATGTTCAATCTCTCCCTCATCACGCGCGCCAAAGACGACAAATTGCACAGCACCATCTATTGGGGCAACAACACCCAGCTCACCTATAGCGGAAAGATTGACGCCATCGCTTCTTTCCGTCAGGACAGTCTGAAAGGGTACTCCACACCCGTGTGGACATCCAGCCCAGCCAGGTCATTCTGAATGACACCACCTGGAACATCCATCCGGCTACTGTAGACATCGCAAAAGACAGCATCGAAATACATGACTTCCTGTTTGAGCACCGCGACCAGCACTTGAAAATCAACGGACGACTGGGAAAAACAGAAGCTGACTCCTGTCTGGTAGACCTGAAGAACATCAGCCTGCTCTACATCATGGACATGATTCAGTTTCATGCCGTACGCTTCGACGGAGGCATCAGCGGAAAAGTCCATCTGCGCCACGTGCTTGAGGACCCGGTGATGGAAGCCCGTCTTGATGTGAAAGATTTCTCCCTCAATCATGCCCTGCTAGGACGCGCCGACATCCTCGGATCATGGGACAAAGAGTTGGGAGGTATACGCCTCAATGCTGACATCCGCCGCGACAGTGCCTGCACCACCCGGGTAATCGGCTATGTATCGCCCAAGATGAAGGGACTCGACCTCCATATCCAGGCCGGAGGTACCCCACTCTCATTCCTGCAACCTTTCGTGGAAAATATATTCAGCAATGTCAACGGAAGCGCACATGGCAACGTGCGTCTGTTCGGTCCCTTCTCCCAGCTTGATTTGGAAGGAAAAGTCAAGGCGCAGATGCAGATGAAGGTCAACATTCTGAATGCTACTTTCCTGGCTTCGGCCGATTCCGTACACATCGCTTCCGGCTTGTTCCGTTTCCAGAACGTGCGCTTGCAGGATACAGAAGGGCATACCGGACTGGCCAACGGAGAATTACGGCATACCAAATTAAAGAACCTGAGCTACCAGTTCCGCTTCAACACTGACCGCATGCTGGTATTCCACTCTGAAAAAGAAACTCCGGAATTCCCCTTCTACGGTCATATCTATGCCACCGGGAACGTATTTCTCCGGGGAGGCGACGGACAGCTGAACGTCGATGGAGAAGTTCGTGCCGACAACCAGACCGAGTTTGTCTACGTGTTAGGAACGGCAGCCGAGGCTACCAATTCCGGCTTTATCACCTTCGTAGACCGTACCCCACGCCGCAAACAGGCTGCCGTCAAAGCCGAAGTGTACCACCCGCTCAACCAGCCCGACAAGCAGGATGACGATGATACACCTACCGCCATCCACATCAACCTGCAGATAGAACCTGCCGAACGTGCCAACATGAAAATCATCATGGACCCTTCGGCCGGAGACTATATTTCTGCCTACGGAACCGGCAACCTGCGCATCAACTTCTTCAATCAGGGCAACTTCCAGATGTTCGGTAACTACAACATTACTGAAGGAATCTACAAGATGAGTATGCAGAACGTCATCCGAAAAGACTTTACCCTGCAGCCCGGAGGTGTGGTATCCTTCAACGGCGACCCCAAAGCCGCCAACCTGAACGTGCAGGCCGTCTATACGGTGAACTCCGCTTCACTGAACGACCTGATAGCCGACGCTTCTTCTTCACGTGGAAACGTGCGGGTAAACTGTCTGTTGAACCTGAGCGGTAACCTCACGTCTCCCAACCTGACATTCGGGCTTGAACTACCCACTGTGAGCGAGGAAGACCGAGAACTGGTGCGCAGTCTCACCAGCACTGAAGAACAGATGAATACGCAGATAATCTATCTGCTGGGAGTCGGCAAGTTCTATACCTATGACTATGCCAACAACACCGGGCAGACCGATGCCACCAGTTCATTGGCCTTCAGCACCCTGTCGGGCCAGTTGAACAACATGCTTTCGCAAGTCATCGACAACCAGAACTGGAACGTAGGTACCAACCTCACCACCGGAGAAAAAGGCTGGAGCGATGTAGAAGCCGAAGCCATCCTGTCCGGACGCTTGCTGAACAACCGACTAATAATCAACGGAACTTTGGTTACCGCGAAAATACCATGCGTAATACAAACTTTGTGGGTGACTTTGAAGCCATCTGGCTGCTCACCAAGAACGGAGAATTCCGTCTGCGCGGATACAACCAGACCAACGACCGCTACTTCACGAAGTCCACCCTTACCACTCAGGGCATCGGTATCATGTACAAGAAAGACTTCATGAACTGGAAAGAACTCGTCGACTGGTTCCTCCGCCGCCGGAAAAACCGCAGCAGCAAACAGAAAGAAAAAGAAGACCAGAAATACCTTCCGCAGGAAGCCCTTCCTGCCGCCAGAGAAAAAAGAGAATCAAACGAAAAATAATTATACAAGAATATGGAAAAAACCTATTACCTGCCCGCCGAATGGCACAAACAAAGCTACATACAGCTTACCTGGCCTCATGCTGATACCGACTGGGCCTATATGCTCGATGAAGTGGAGACCTGCTTTGTCCGCCTTGCTACCGAAATAGCCAGCCGCCAGCCCCTGTTGCTCGTGGCTCCCGAATTTCCGGCAGCCCTTGGCCGACTTCCCCTATCGTGACCAGATACTTTTGTGAAATGTCCTACAAACGACACCTGGGCCCGCGACCATGCTTTCATCACCCTGCTGGAAAAACACTCCGACCCGCAGTTGCTCGACTTCTGCTTCAACGGCTGGGGCATGAAGTTTGCTGCTCATAAGGATAACCTCATCAACAGTCATCTGTTCAAGACCGGCGTACTTAACGGCGACTACATCAACTGCCGCAGCTTCGTGCTTGAAGGAGGTTCCATTGAAAGCGACGGAGAAGGCACCCTGCTCACCACCTCCCCCTGCCTGTTGGCCCCTAACCGCAACGACACCCTCTCGCGCAAAGACATCGAAGCCTACCTGATGGAACGCTTCAACCTGCGTCAGGTGCTCTGGCTGGACTACGGCTACCTGGCCGGTGACGACACAGATAGCCACATAGACACCCTGGCCCGTCTCTGTCCCGACCACACCATTACCTACGTGCAGTGTCTGGACAAAAACGACGAGCACTACGGTGCCCTCCGCTCCATGGAAGACCAGCTCAAGACCTTCCGCACCCTCGATGGGGACCCCTACCGTCTGCTTCCGCTGCCCATGCCCGAAGCCATCTATGACGAAGACGGCGAACGCCTTCCGGCCACCTACGCCAACTTCCTGATTATGAACGAGGCTGTGCTCTACCCTACCTACGCCCAACCGGAAAACGATGCCCGTGCCGCACAGGTACTGGCTGAGGCCTTCCCCGGACGTGAAATCGTAGGCGTGGATTGCCGTGCGCTTATCAAGCAGCATGGTTCTCTCCACTGCGTCACCATGCAATACCCTGAATCTGTAAAAAACCAAATAGCACAATGAAACGAACTATCCGTGTCGGTATCGTACAACAGGCTTGTACGAACGACCTCAAACTGAATCTTGAAAAGCTGCACCGCAACATCGCCTCCGTGGCACAGGCCGGTGCGCAGTTAGTAGTTCTTCAGGAACTCCATAACACTCCTTATTTCTGCCAGACAGAGGATACCAACCTGTTCGACCTGGCCGAACCCATTCCCGGTCCTTCTACCGGCTTCTACAGTGAGATAGCCGCCGCCTACCACATCGTGCTGGTCACTTCGCTGTTCGAACGCCGTGCCGCCGGACTGTATCACAACACTGCCGTGGTATTCGACACTGACGGAAGCATCGCCGGAAAGTACCGTAAGATGCACATTCCAGATGACCCTGCTTACTACGAGAAGTTCTATTTCACTCCCGGCGACTTAGGATTCGAACCCATTCAGACCTCCATCGGTAAGCTCGGCGTGCAGGTTTGCTGGGACCAGTGGTATCCGGAAGGAGCCCGTATCATGGCCCTGAAAGGTGCTGAACTGTTGATTTACCCTACTGCCATCGGCTGGGAAAGCACCGATACCCAAGAAGAAAAGATGCGCCAGCTGGGTGCATGGGTAACCGTACAGCGCGGTCACGCCGTAGCCAACGGTCTGCCTGTCATTGCCGTAAACCGTGTAGGCCTTGAACCCGACCCTTCCGGCCAGACCAACGGCATCCAGTTCTGGGGCAACAGCTTTGTAGCCGGTCCACAAGGCGAAATCATCGCCCAGGCCAGCAACCTGAAAGAAGAAAATATGGTAGTAGAAATCGACATGAACCGCAGTGAAAATGTCCGCCGCTGGTGGCCCTTCCTGCGCGACCGCCGCATCGATGAGTTCGAACAGCTCACACGCCGGTTTATTGACTAACAGACAATCACTATATTATGATAAAGAGGGTGTGTCAAAATACATACCCTCTTTTTATGACAAAGCCCCGACTTTCCCAAGCCGAGGCTTTGTTATTACCTAAAGATTTTGTATCTTTAAGCATAAGCAAAGTAATATGGCAAAGATACATTTTCGTTCTTACAATCCCAATCAAATCGTCCTTTTCCCACAAAGAATAGATGAAAATATTCCATCGGACGATCCTGTACGTATTCTGAATGCTATGGTTGATAGCTTTGACCTCAGTTCATTTCATAAATTGTATAAGGAGTCCGGGCGTTCTGCCTATCACCCGCGAATGATGCTCAAAGCTGTTTTGTATGCCTATATGAACAATATCTATTCCTGTCGTAAAATAGAAAAGTCCCTGCTGCGTGACATTCATTTCATATGGCTTGCCGGTTATGAGAAACCTGATTACCGGACTATAAACCGTTTCCGTAACCGTGTCAAGGATGAGATAAACGGAATATTCACCCAGATAGTCCTCATCCTTGCCTCCAAAGGATTCATAAGTCTTGATGTTGAATATGTTGACGGCACAAAGATGGAATCAAAAGCCAACAGATACACATTTGTATGGCGTAAGAACGTAGAACGTAACCGCGCCAGGCTTCTTGAAAAGATACGTATTCTTCTACAGCAGATTGATGATGTCGTGGCACAGGAGAATGCCTGCATTGAGAATAACGCTACAGAGTTTACTCCTTCCATGCTGACAGATATGATATCAGAGTTAAAAGCCTCCCTTGAAAATGTCCCAACCGCATCGGATAAGGAAGAAAAGAAAACGAAAAGACAGAAGGCAAAGCAAATCAATCTATTGGAATCACACTGCAAGAAACTTGCCGAATATAACAGGCACATGAAAATACTCGGCAAACGGAATTCTTATTCCAAAACAGATCCTGATGCTACATTTATGCATATGAAGGAAGACCCTATGGGAAACGGGCAATTAAAACCGGGATATAATCTGCAAATCGGAACCGAAAACCAGTTTATGCTCGATTTTGGACTCTACCCTAATCCTACAGACACCCTTACATTGATTCCTTTTGAAAATTCGTTTCATGAACGTTATAACCGTTTCCCATTGGAAGAGATTGCCGATTCCGGTTATGGTTCGGAAGAGAACTATCGCTTTATGGACGAAAACGGAATAGAGGCGTATGTCAAGTACAATTTCTTTCATAAGGAGCAAAGAGCAGACAAATATGTGACAAATCCTTTCAAACAGGAAAACCTATATTATAACAAGGAGAAAGATTATTATGTCTGTCCCATGGGGCAACATATGAAGCGGACAGGTGTACGGCATTATAAAACGGAAAGTGGATATATTGCAGAAAGCATCGCCTATAGGGCTGCAAGATGTGAGGGATGTCCTCTCAGATGTATGTGTTTCAGCTCAAAATCACCAAGACGTACCATAGAAGTCAATCACAGGCTGAAAGAATATAAACAAAAAGCGCGTGAAAGGCTTACCTCAGAGAAAGGTATCAAACATAGAGGGCAAAGATGCATAGAGCCTGAAGCCGTCTTTGGACAAATCAAATACGACATGGGATACAAAAGGTTCAGGCATTTGGGAAAAGACAAGGTCACAATGGACTTTGCCTTTTTTGCCATTGCTTTTAAATATAAAGAAAAATGTGTGCTAAAAATCAAGAATGAGAAGATGACAGACAAAAATTATCAAAATATAAGGGTGGTATAAGCCATCTACGGCAGCATATTATACCACCAGAAAGCATGGACACAGGGAAAAATAAATCATACTCTATGAAAAATGAGAAACCGATGGTTCTATAACGAAAAAGAGGCTGTCTCAAAATAGAATTGCAAAAGTAAAAATATTACAGATTGAAACTTAGAAATAAAAAATCTCCTGTTTCAGCCTTAGTTTACTCTAATGATATGGCTAAAAGCAGGAGATTTTTA
>ENA-OPZN01000045-OPZN01000045.1-human-gut-metagenome-genome-assembly--contig:-NODE-45-length-54459-cov-4.527939_pt1 | contig 54459 bp, 50 predicted proteins | sample MGYA00242483_ERZ504503 | MGnify/ENA primary metagenome ERZ504503 (study PRJEB26092, sample SAMD00036285) | human gut metagenome | host: Homo sapiens | study: EMG produced TPA metagenomics assembly of... | reverse complement strand
TGTCCAATACAGCGTACATAGGTTGTTTATTATGAATGAGTTTGGTCACCCATAATATAATGAATAATTCTATTTGTACGCTGTTTGACAACATTTTAATTGATATACATAAGTTTAAATCACTTCATTATAAAAAATCTTACAATCTTGAGTTTTAAGAGGTAATTATATAAAAACGTCTGATACAGATTTAGGCATACCTAAAATCTGTATCAGACGAAAATATTGTTATAATATATTATTAATCAATCATATCAAACCCGCAATAAGGAACCAACGCCTTAGGAATACGGATTCCTTCCGGTGTCTGATTATTTTCCAACAATGCAGCTACGATACGAGGCAAAGCCAAAGCAGAACCATTCAATGTATGGCAAAGTTCTGTTTTCTTTTCAGCTGTACGATAACGACATTTCAAACGGTTTGCCTGATAAGTATCGAAATTTGAAACTGAACTTACTTCCAGCCAACGTTTCTGTGCTTCGGAATATACTTCGAAATCGAAGCAAAGTGCAGCTGTAAAACTCATATCGCCACCGCACAGACGAAGAATTCTATAAGGAAGTTCCAGTTTTTTCAACAAGCCTTCTACATGGTCCAACATTTCCTGATGAGACTGTTTGGAGTGTTCCGGTTTATCAATACGCACCAACTCTACTTTTGAGAATTCATGCAAACGATTCAAACCACGAACATCCTTTCCATAAGAACCAGCTTCGCGACGGAAACACTGAGTGTAAGCACAGTTCTTAATCGGAAGCTGTTTTTCATCCAGAATCACGTCACGGTAAATATTAGTCACAGGCACTTCAGCTGTAGGAATCAGATACAAATCATCCAAGTTGCAGTGATACATCTGACCTTCCTTATCAGGCAACTGTCCTGTACCATATCCTGATGCAGCATTTACCACTGTAGGAGGCATGATTTCTTCATAACCTGCAGCACGAGCTTCATCCAAGAAGAAATTAATCAATGCACGCTGCAAACGAGCACCTTTTCCTTTGTATACCGGGAAACCAGCACCTGTAATCTTAACGCCTAAATCAAAATCGATTAAATCATATTTTTTAGCCAGTTCCCAATGTGGCAGTGCATCTTTCGGAAGTTCAGTTTCCATACCTCCCATTTTCTCTACCACATTATCTTCAGCTCCGAAACCTTCCGGAACACTTTCGTAAGGTACATTAGGGATGGTATAAAGCAAGTTCTGCATATCTTCTGCAGCCTTATCCATCGTTACCTGCAGTTCTTTGCTAATTTCTTTGATTTCAGCTACACGAGCTTTAGCAGCTTCTGCCTCTTCCTTTTTTCCCTCTTTCATCAAAGCACCGATAGCCTTCGATGTAGAATTTACTTCTGAGAGATTTTTATCTAATTGGTTTTGTGCGCTACGTCTCTGATCATTCAGTTCAAGCACTTTTGCAATTGTTTCTTTTGCATTTGCAAAATGCTTTTTCTCCAATCCACGAATCACCTTGTCGGTGTCTTCTGTAATTTGTTTAATAGTAAGCATATCTTTTTACTTTTTAATGTAATCCAAACCGTAATTGCGTTGCAAAGATATAGTTTTTTATTGGAATATATAAACAGATGCCATGCAGAAAATAACTTCTTCTCAGAAAACGGGCAGTGTATAAACCAAACCTAATGAGATACGCTGGTGATTATAACTTTCCGCTCCCCAAGAACGTGCTTTCTCTGTCAGATGTATATTTTTATATAATAGGTGAAGATAGCACAACAGCTCACTGTTTTTTAAAGGATAGTATTCTGCACAAAGCTGTACGTTCCATACTCTGCGATAGGTACCTGACGAAAACATGTCATTCGACTTGAACACATTGCCCTGTTCGTACACTCCCTTTACATACATATTCCAATGTGAAGCCACCCGGTAGTCTAAATTGAATATAGTTGTAAAGTAGTCCACATTCGGCACCGTAGTACCTTCACCCTTCACAGCTGTTACCTCACTGATAAGTCCTTTAGAGTCAACACCCTCGCGTGAATACATGAAATCAATGTAGCCTAAAAAGGGTCTCTTGTCCCATACATTTCCACAAGTAAAATAAAATACATTCTTATGCTTTGCCAGCTGTCCATAGGAAAGAGAATAACGAAGCTGCATGGCATGACCTACAAAATAACCGTCCCAGTTAACAGTTGCCAGCAAAGGTATTTTAGTAGGTTCTACTCCTTCCGGAAGTCCATACATAAACTGATCGGCACTATCTCCGTTCCGATTATTTGTCACCTGAAAATTAAACTCATGGTTGTCATTCATCTTATAGGCTGCATTCAAACCCGCCTGATAGCATGGTATCGTGTTATTGAAATCGGAGTAATGACGCACTTTAATGGCATTCACCCAACACTCATACCCACTGAACTGGACAGGTTGTTTTCCGGCTGTCAACTTCCATTTATCATTCAACTGCCAACCCACCATGGCCAATTCAACCGACCCGGAAAGATTATCCAATGGAATATTGGGAGTCGTGTATTGATTCAAAGACTGACGGAAATGATAGGAAAACTTTTCATGAAATCCCCCTAACACCTCCAAACGGATACGATGTACCTTAAATGCCGCTTCATCCAGTTTGGCATTATTAAAGGAGACATCGGCAGCAGAACAGAACTGAATATTCATATCTGCCCAATCCACCTTCCGCTTACCATCCGTCATTCTCTCCAACAGCGGCACATTGTCTGTAGAAGACACCATAGATTCACTTTGGGCATATCCATTTCCTACTGACAATGTAAGGCATACAAACAAAGACACTACAATCTCTTTCCAGACTTTTATCTCAACCAGCCGCCCCATCATACATTACAAAGATTGACGAATACGAACCAGTTTCACCAGCAAGTCTTTCAGCAAGTCCAATTTTAACATATTGGCTCCATCGCTTTTTGCTTTAGAAGGATCTTCATGAGTTTCCATAAACAACCCATCCACACCAACTGCCACACCAGCCTTTGCCACAGTTTCAATAAGCTGCGGCATACCTCCTGTCACTCCAGAAGTCTGATTAGGTTGTTGCAAAGAATGTGTCACATCCAGCACTACCGGATGTCCGAAAGATTGCATCTCCGGAATACCTCTATAATCGACAATCAAATCTTGATAACCAAACGTTGTACCACGTTCCGTCAGCATTACCTGATCGTTACCTGCCTCTACCACTTTATCAGCTGCAAAACGCATGGCAGCAGGAGACAAGAACTGTCCTTTCTTGATATTGACAATTTTTCCGGTGCGAGCTGCTGCAACCAATAAATCGGTCTGGCGACAAAGGAATGCCGGTATTTGCAACACATCTACATACTCAGCAGCCATTTCAGCTTCGGAAGCGGTATGAATATCTGTTACTACAGGCACATCAAACATGCTTCTTACCTTAGCCAAGATTTTCAACGCTTTTTCATCACCTATTCCAGTAAAAGAATCCAGACGTGAACGGTTCGCTTTCCGGTAAGAACCTTTAAAAACGTATGGAATATGCAATTTATCTGTAATTTTAACGACTCGTTCCGCAATACGAAGAGCCATATCCTCTCCTTCTATCACACAAGGACCAGCCAGCAGGAAAAACATGTCATCCCGCTTTAAATCAGAAATATTCTTTATCATATTAATTAGGTATTATCAAAGTAATTGCTTCTGGAGCTATTGTAATCTCAATCGGGAAATGACGGTCTAACCAAAGACGACCATCCAAACTGACTTCTGCATTCTGTGCACGCAACACCTTTACGCACCGCGTACGATAAGGCTTGACCGTCTTATGATTCAGCAATCTTCCCTGTTGCAACATCCAAAGTCCGGAAATTAACTGACGAAGCTCTGGACGATAAATAATAGACACATCAAGCCACCCGTTATATGGAACAGCACTTGGAGTCAGTCCATACCCGTATGCACTACCGATTCCCACAGCCATAATCCGTCCACGAATATGTTCGTCATTTACCTTCAAATGCATCCGATGCAATTTTCGCTCAAAAGCCACCAGAAACAATGAGGCTAAATAAGAAATCAAAGGAATCCCCCAAAAACGACGGGTTTCATTGGTAATCCGTACGATACGAGCACCAAGTCCCATATATACAGCATTCAAAAAGTAACGAGTCTGATGTTGTTCTCCGTCAAAATACGAGAACACCCCAATATCAATCTTTCTTAAACGGCGATTAATCAATACATCCACCGCTTTCTTATAATCATCGGAACTCAGTCCCCAATATTTTGCAAAATCATTACCAATTCCGTTCGGAATCACTCCTAAAGCTATCTGACTCTTATCTTCTACATCGGAATACATTATACCATTCAAGGCATCATTAAGGGCACCATCACCGCCTACTACCACAATCGTAAGATAACCGTTGTTAGCCAGTGTTTTTGCCAAACGCTCAACCGAACCAAATCCCTCCGACTGTACATAATCATATTTCACCTTACATTCATCCATGTAAGCACGAATAGTCTGCCAACGTTTCTGAGCCTTACGGCTTCCGGCCTTGGGGTTATAAATCACCCCCCATCTATCTGGTTCTACTGCCATTTCCGTTTATTTTATCAGATCAATAATTCGTTCCACATTCTCATTCAGTGGTGCTTCAGCATCTATCCAATGAATCTGAAAGCCCCTTCTTTCCATCCCTCTAAACCAGGTCATCTGCCGTTTGGCAAACTGATGAATAGCGATTTCAAGCTGGCTGAACATTTCATCGTAAGACAGCTTACCTACCGCATATAAAGTCAAATATTTATATTCTAAACCGTAATAAATCAGGTCATCAGGATTTATACCCTCTTTCAGTAACGCCTTCACCTCGTCAACCATTCCTTCCTGCAAGCGTTTCTTCAATCGATTGGTAATCTTCTGCCGGCGCAAATCCCGATCAATATCCACTCCGACAATCAGACTATGTATCTCGGGGAATGAACGCGCATTGACATCTTGAGTTAAATAATATTCCTCTATTTCAATTGCCCGAATGGCTCGCTTCACCGTATCTACATCTGTTGAATTATGCAATTTCTTATAGCGAGACAAAATATCCGTCAACTCTTCAAGCGATTTAGAAGCCAAACTTTCTCTCAATTCTTTATTTTCCGGGACAGGAAGTAAACGGTATCCTTTCAAAATAGACTCCAGATACATGCCTGTACCTCCACATAAAATCGGCAGAAGTCCTCTGGCCTTTATATCTTCGTATGCAACTAAAAAATCACGTTGATATTCAAACACATTGTATTTATAACCTGGTTCCACAATGTCTATCAAATGATAAGGAACCTTATAGCCATCAACCACATAGTCCGATAAATCTTTACCCGTTCCCAAATCCATCCTACGATACACCTGACGGCTGTCACCACTAATAATCTCTGTTTTCAGACGAGCAGCCAAAGCTGCAGCCAAAGAAGTCTTTCCTGAAGCCGTTGGACCAAGTATCGTAATCAAATCATAATTCATAAAGTCATTTTTGAGAAGTTCAACGGCAAAGATAGTTTTTTCTGCACAACACACACGAATATGCGCAAAAAAAGCCGCCAGGAGAAAATCCTGACGGCTCTTGCTTATATGGTCTAAACTAATTAGCAGTTTACAGAAGCCATGTGAGCGATCAAATCCAATACTTTGTTAGAGTAACCGATTTCGTTGTCATACCAAGAAACAACCTTAACGAAAGTATCAGTCAAAGCGATACCAGCTTTAGCATCGAAGATAGAAGTGTGAGTGTCACCCAAGAAGTCAGAAGAAACAACTGCATCTTCAGTGTAACCCAGGATACCCTTCAATTCGCCTTCAGAAGCTTCCTTCATAGCAGCGCAGATTTCAGCGTAAGTAGCCGGTTTAGCCAAGTTAACAGTCAAGTCAACTACAGATACGTCCAAAGTCGGAACACGCATTGACATACCAGTCAATTTACCGTTCAAAGCCGGGATAACTTTACCTACAGCTTTAGCAGCACCAGTTGAAGACGGGATGATGTTACCAGAAGCAGCACGACCACCTCTCCAGTCTTTCATAGAAGGACCGTCAACAGTTTTCTGAGTAGCAGTAGTAGAGTGAACTGTAGTCATCAAACCATCAGTGATACCCCATTTGTCGTTCAAAACCTTAGCGATAGGAGCCAAGCAGTTAGTAGTACAAGAAGCGTTAGAAACGAACTGAGTACCTTTAACATAAGTTTTTTCGTTAACACCGCAAACGAACATCGGAGTGTCATCCTTAGAAGGAGCTGACATAACTACATATTTAGCACCAGCTCGATATGAGCCTGAGCTTTTTCTTTAGTCAAGAACAAACCAGTAGATTCTACTACGTATTCAGCACCTACTGCATCCCAAGCCAATTCTTTAGGATCTTTGCAAGCTGTTACACGGATTTCTTTACCGTTAACAATCAATTTGCTGTTTTCAACGTCAGCTTCGATAGTACCGTTGAATTTACCGTGCATAGTATCATATTTCAACATGTATGCCAAGTAATCTACCGGACACAAGTCGTTAATACCTACGATCTGAATATCGTTTCTGTTCTGAGCTGCACGGAATACGAAACGGCCGATACGACCGAAACCGTTAATACCTACTTTAATCATTTTGTTTAAAATTTAAAGGTTTTATAATTGCTTTATAAACACTCACTCTATTAGTAATCAAAAGGAAGCATCAAATTGATATCTATTCCTTTCTGATTGCGATGCAAAAATAAGTATTTCTTTTGAAAGTAAACAACGAATAAGAGAAAAAATACTCAAAAAATATCAGTTGTTACACCTTATTTTTATATATAGAAAGACTTTTCTGCCTCCTCCTAGCTTTTTTGCAATCTCAATATACCAAATTGACATTATCTATCCATAATTTATTTCCAGGAGACCCCACAAAGGCTCCTCCCATGCTTGAAGTAAACTGAAGAATCAAATGAGTAGGATGCTCGTCTTTACCAGCCCAACCCACTTCTTTTATAAGTTTACTTTCTCCTTTGCTGTTACGGGCATAATATCCGCCCGTACCTAACTGCATCAGTTCTGGTACATAACGCTTGTCATGCGTAATATCCCCATACATTATCTCATAAGTAGCTCCATTGTGCCAGTCTTGCGAGCGATTGTATTTTACGGCTACTGTACCTACTCGCTTAGCAATAATGTTTCCTTCCGCATCTTCCGAACGCTTCTGCAACAGGCAGACCATAATCGCACAATCCTGTCCCGGCACAGTTGTCTTCTTGCTGAATCCGGTCTGACGAATACGGTTCGGTTGTCCAGACATTTGAACCTTATAGTCATAACGAACTGCCTTTGGACGAGAAGTAAAAGGAAGTCCTGAATTCAGTGCTTTTTCTCCATCTTTAGTTCCCGTAATCGGTTCCTTCATATCACCCAGAAACATAGAACCAGAGGCTAAGACTGTGATATTCACCATCCCCAGCACCTTTACACTTTCAATATGAGTTTCCAGACGTGCACAATAGCCATTTCCTCTCTGTTCAGGATATACACTGGTATTTGTTTTACAATCCCCATCACCTTAGCCATCACATTGGAATTTCCCCACGGAGATCCTCCCTGATTCACATAGGCCACATTTCCGTCGATTTCCTTTGTAGGTCCTAATTCATACAGCAGTTTTGTATTTCCTCCAATAATCCCCGACTCATGGATCTTACGGGTTACCCACTGATCCATATCACCGTATTTTATTGGCACAACCTTTTCCTGTGCTTGCATAGCCAAAGGTATTCCAAGCAAAAACATACCTATAATCCTATTCAATTTCATAAATATCAAATCTTTTTCAGCCGACAAATATAAGCAAAAAAGCGACAGCTTTTACACTGTCGCTTTCAATCCTGAAATATGGAATAATAATTCTTATCTATATCACATTAATACACACGATACAATAACCAAGCACCTTGGAAATCTTCACGTGTAGGATATTTTGCTTTAAATGCATCTCTTGCACGAGCTGCTTCGTCTCTTGTATCAAATGATTCAACAACCACACGATACATATTGCGTTCTGCATTGTACACCACCTTTGCATTATAACCGTCTCCATCCAGTTTTGACTTCAAGCCATCCGCATTTGCTTTTACGCCAAAGCTACCGCACACTACGCTATAAGCTTTCAAGCCATCACCAGAAACCAATTCTACCTTTTCTTCACGAACCGGAGCTGTAGATACAACTGGAGCAGGTGCGGGTGCTGTTTCTACTGCCGGAGCTTCCACTGGTGCCTCAGTGGCTGCAGAAGCCTCAGCAAGTTCCTGCTGTTTAGCTTTTTCATACGCTTTCTTGTAAGCACTTTCACTTGATTTACAAGAAGAGAATGCCAATGCTGTGCACAGAGCCATTCCCATTACAACAATCTTCTTCATGTTATCTATACCAATATTAGATGAATATTCAATTTAATACGTCGCAAAGGTAACAATATAAAATCTGCCATACTATTAAAATCCGTTAATTCTATTCTATCGACAGCATAGAGCTGCATTTTTCCATGAAAAAAGAACAACATATCAGGATTATTATTAGATTTGTAGAGTAATAACTTTTAAAAATTAGATTTATGAAAGCTTTAAGTATTGTAGCAGCATTCCTTGGCGGTGTTACTTTAGGAGCTGCAGCCGGCATTTTGTTTGCCCCGGAAAAAGGTGAAGATACCCGTAGAAAAATTGCTGAAGTTCTTCGCAAAAAGGGAATTCGACTGAACCGTGCTGAAATGGACGACTTGGTCGATCAAATAGCAGCAGAAGTTAAAGACGCTGAATAATTTGTCGTAAATATAAAGCAGGCTTTTTCAAGGGAAAAGTCTGCTTTATATTTTTTCATCTTAGAATAACTGCTTATGTTTGCAAACGATAAAAGCATTGATAATCTTGAATCCTTATTTAAGGAGGTACGAAAATACATTGAGCTTCAAGGTCAATATGTCAAACTCGATTTGGTAGAGAAGCTCACTATCCTGCTATCGACCTTAATCCTTATACTCATCATTATCATTTTGAGCATGATGGCTCTTTTTTTATTTTTCCTTCATGCTCGTATACGCACTGGCTCCTCTTGTAGGCAGCCTGATTGGAGGATATGCCATCATTGGAGGTGTAGTTCTTCTCCTGGCCATACTCATTTACCGGATGAGAAAACAATGGATATTCCAGCCTATGGTACATTTCCTCGCACGCTTATTCCTTGACGAACCTGCTTCTAAAGAATAAAATAATGAACGATATAAAACCCATTACCAACTATAGCGTTGAAATCATCTCTCAATTAAGGACACAAAAAAACAAGAATTAAGAGAGTCCAAAGAACGCATACAACTCCTGACACAGGAATTATTCTCTCCACAGAAAAGTAAAAACAAAATGGAGAATATGATGCAGCACATCAATGCCGGCATAGCCGCTTATGATGGACTGAAAACCGGCATCATGATATTCCAACGCATACACCGTTTTTTTAATCGAAAAAAAGATAAGAACCGCTGATGAAAACCTCATTATTCCTTGCCGCCCTTGCCGTATTTACCACGGCAGGAGCTACAGAAAATCCATTATGGATGCGCTATTGCTCCATTTCACCCGACGGAAGCACCATTGCTTTCTGTTATAAAGGAGACATTTACACCGTACCCTCCACTGGTGGAAATGCCAAACAACTCACCACTAATCCGGCATACGACACTCATCCGATATGGAGTCCGGACGGACAGCAGATTGCCTTTGCCTCTTCTCGCCAGGGGAGCATGGATATTTACATTGTATCCAAAGACGGAGGAATCCCCAAAAGACTAACAACTCATTCTGGAAATGAAACCCCTGTCACATTCTCAGATGCCACACATATTTTGTTCAAGGCCAACCTGATGCCTGATGCGACCGACCTGTCCTTCCCCAGTGCCCAGTTTCCACAAGTTTATGAAATAAGCACTCAAGGCGGACGTCCCAAACTCTATTCCTCTCTTCCTATGGAAGACATCAGTGTCGCACAAGATGGTACGACCTTACTATATCACGACCAGAAAGGGTACGAAGACCCCTGGAGAAAACATCATACTTCTTCCATTACACGCGACATTTGGATAAGTAAAAAAGAGAACAATGAGCGTACTTACCAGAAAGTCACGTCATTCAATGGAGAAGACCGTAACCCGATATGGAGTAACGATAACCAGTCGTTTTACTACCTCAGCGAAAAAGCAGGCTCGTTCAATATTTTCAAATGCAACCTTGACGGAAGCAATGAAATGCAGTTGACACACCACACTCAGCATCCGGTCCGTTTCCTGTCATCCTCACAGAACGGACTTTATGCTACGGTTACGACGGTGAAATCTATACAGTCAAAGAAGGACAGCAGTCTCAGAAAGTGGCTATCCGTATCGTTACTGACCAGACAGAAAACGAACTGGCTCACCAAATAAAATCTTCCGGAGCTACAGAAATCGCCGTGTCACCCAATGGCAAGGAAGTGGCGTTCATACTTCATGGAGATGTATTCGTCACTTCTACTGAATATAAAACGACCAAACAGATTACAGACACTCCCGAACAGGAACGAAGCATCGACTTTGCTCCCGACGGAAGAAGCATTGTATATGCCTCCGAAAGAAATGGACTCTGGCAGATTTACCAGTCCACCTTGACTAAAGAGGACGAAAAATTGTTCACCTACGCCACTGACATCAAGGAAGAACAGCTGACACATTCTCCAGTCACTTCCTTCCAGCCACAATACAGCCCGGACGGAAAACAGATTGCATTCCTGGAGAATCGCACCGCATTGCGAGTGCTCAACCTGAAAGATAAATCTGTCCGCACTGCCATGGATGGAAAATATGAATACTCTTACAGTGATGGGGACCAGTGGTTCCAGTGGAGTCCCGACAGCAAATGGCTGCTTTGCGGATACATCGGAACAGGAGGATGGAACAATAACGATGTAGCTCTGGTCAACGCTTCCGGTAATGGTGAAATCCACAATTTGACAGAAAGTGGCTATACAGACTCCAATGCCAAATGGGTACTGGATGGAAAGCCATGATTTGGGAAAGCGACCGTGCCGGATACAGAAGCCACGGAAGTTGGGGAGCTGAAAGCGATGTGTACATCATGTTCTTCGACTTAGAAGCTTACGAACGTTTCCGCCTCAGCAAAGAAGAATTTGCCCTCGTAAAAGAGAAAGAAGATAAAGAAAAAGAGGAAGACAAGCAGGACGGCAAGAAAAAGGACAAAAAAGAGAAATCTGAAAAAGACAAAAAAGTCACTCCACTCACCTTTGATTTGGAAAACTGCCGTGACCGGGTTATCCGCCTGACCGTGAATTCTTCTCATTTAGGCGATGCCGTACTCAGTCCTGACGGCGACAAGCTTTACTACCAGGCCTCTTTTGAAGACGGTGCCGACTTGTGGGTACACGATCTGAAAGAACAAAAGACCGAACTTCTGCTAAAAGACATCGGATATGGCTCGATGACCTACAACAAGGAAAACAAACAACTCTTCCTTTGCAGCAACGGAGGCATCAAGAAAATAGATGTGGAGAAAAATAAGACTGACAACGTAAGCTTTGAAGCAATATTCAATTATCGTCCATACGAGGAAAGAGAATATATCTTCAACCACGTATGGCAGCAGGTACTCGACAAGTTCTATGTAGCTGACTTACATGGAACTGACTGGAAATTCTATCGTAAAAGTTATGCACGTTTCTTGCCGCATATCAATAACAACTACGATTTCCAGGAAATGCTGAGCGAACTGTTAGGCGAACTGAACGGCTCACATACAGGAGCCAGATATTATGCTCCGGGAGCCACTTTGTCCACTGCATGCCTGGGTGTATTCTTCGACAATAGCTATGAAGGAGATGGATTGAAAATCCAGGAAATTATCGCGAAAGGCCCGTTTGCGGTTAAAAAGACAGATGTGACCGCAGGTTGTATCATTGAAAAAATTGATGGAGAGCCTATCCTGAAAGATACAGATTATTATCCTATGCTGGAAGGAAAAGCAGGAAAGAACATACAACTCAGCATCTACAACCCGCAAAACGGAAAACGCTTCCCGGTAACCATCAAGCCCATCAGTGCAGGTGAGCAGAATGAATTGCTCTACAAACGCTGGGTAAAGAGAAATGAAAAGATGGTCGAAACTCTTTCCGGAGGACGAATTGCATACGTACACGTAAAAGGCATGGACAGCCCAAGCTTCCGCAATGTATACAGCGAATTGCTGAGTGACCGCAACCGCAACAAAGAAGCGGTCATCGTAGATACCCGTCACAACGGAGGAGGATGGTTGCACGACGACCTGGCCACCTTACTGAGCGGAAAAGAATATCAGCGTTTTGTTCCTCGCGGACAATACATCGGCAGCGACCCATTCAACAAATGGCTGAAACCGTCATGCGTCATGATTTGTGAAGACAATTACAGTAATGCACACGGTTTCCCCTGGGTATACAAAGAGTTGAAAATCGGTAAGCTTATCGGAGCTCCTGTTCCGGGCACCATGACCGCTGTATGGTGGGAACGCCAGATAGACCCGACCATCGTCTTCGGTATTCCTCAAGTAGGTTGTATGGATATGCGAGGCCAGTACATGGAAAACAAACAGCTGGAACCGGACATCAAAGTCTACAATAATCCCGAAAAATCACTGAAAGGCGAAGATGAACAGCTTGCAGCAGCAGTAAAGGAAATGCTGAAAGAAGCCGATGCACAAAAGAAGTAACTATAACTCCTTGATAAGTCTATAAAAAAGCGGGGAAGGACAAACCCCATCGTCCTCCCTCGCTTTTTTATAATAACTCCAATTTTTATTCTACAGCCCGCAAACCTTTCATTAATTCTCTTCAATCTCAGCAAGGCCTCAATATAGTAATAATCTGCATAGATGATAGAAGCATCTATTTCCGACTTAGCTGGCCAGTGACCGGTAGAATGTAGCAAGAAAGCAACATTCGTATCCCGCGACTGATATTTATCGCTGCTCAGACTGCACAACATTTTTTCCGCAGCTTCCTTATACTTTTCCCCTTGCCCGTTTCCATAAAATCCAGACATCTCCAGCAAAGCCGAAGCAACCACACAAGCTGCAGAAGCATCCCTAGGTGCATTCGGAATGTCAGGTGCGTTAAAATCCCAGTAAGGCACATAATCTTCTGGCAGATTCTTCAGATACACGTCCACTAACTTCTCTGCAAATTCCAGGTATTTAGGATCACCGGTTTCACGGAACACCACAGTATAGCCATAAATAGCCCAAGCCTGTCCACGTGCCCACATCGACTCATCCGCATATCCCTGATGCGTGCATTTCTTAATGCAATTCCCTGTCAGAGTATCATACACTGCCACATGATAAGAAGTATAATCCGGACGGAACTGGTTTTCCATCGTTTTGTCCGCATGCGACACTGCCACGTCAAACAACCGCCGGTCTCCCCCGTTACGGGCAGCCCAGAAAAGCATCTCCAAGTTAATCATGTTATCCATAATGGTGTTATGCCCGCCCAACATCTCGATGTTACGAGGCCAGGACAGAATCGTACCCACTTTCGGATTATACAAAGTAGCCAGCGAGTCAGCCGTAGCAATGATTACATCCCGATAAGTCGGATTATGCGTCAGACGATACCCATTTCCATAACTGCAAAACACGAGAAAGCCCAAATCGTGATCATACGCCGGAATCTCCGAGAATAACTTTAAGGACTCCGTGTACTTTTCTGCCAGTTCACGAATCGTATCATTTTGTGTAGCTTCATAATCATACCACAAAATACCCGGCCAGAATCCACCTGTCCATTCTTCCTTAGCCACCTTCCGGCAATTCCAGAACTTTTCACCCGACAAGATATTTCGAGGCTGCATACTATAATCCGCCTCCCCGTTCTTTTCCAGTTCAGCCAGCGCACGATGTACTTGCACGTCACAATACGCCAAGGCTTTATCCACATCCAGGTTTTCAGTCTTTTCACCGGCACAAGAAGATAAAGCCATGATTCCTATGCCATACAACAGATTTCTAATTTTCATATCTAAATTCTTTTATTTTTCCACACGAAACCAGTCTACATCCAGCCAGCCACGCTCCTTTCCATGAGGAGTTACGCTGAACATTCCTACCTTCGCACCAATCCATTTTCCCTGACGGGCTTTGAACAGCGTGCCGGCCTCCGTAAATTTCTTTCCATCCAGACTGTAGCTAAAGCGACAATATGCCCCTTTGTCCACATGTACCCTTATGTAAATCTCTCTTTCGTAATTGGGGAACAAACCTGCTTCAAACTTCCGGCTGGGCTCTAATACGGCTAATGTAGAAACCTGTTCCAGATTACCCTGTTCTGCATCCTTACATACAGCCTGCTTCAGCAAGAACTTTTCTCCCTGCTTTTCCACTCCTATCCAGGAATAGTCCCAGCCCATAATGATGAGTCCCGAAAGTTGTCCGTCATCTTTTGCCGAAACCTTTAATTTAGCGGTAGCCGTAAATTCCTCTGCCGGGAATTTTTGCATCAACAGATTCGGAACTTCCCAGAAGTTCTTAAAATGCGGCGAAAGTTCATGCCCATAAATACGGGCATATCCCATATTCGTCGTAAAGCCAAACACATCCTGATAATTTGCATGCCATTCCCATTGCAGCCCCAGCTTACGAGTATCAAATTCATCACTCTCCACAGGTGTTTCTATCGGATACGTTTTATCGGTTTTAGGTTTACGATAACGGCTCACCGGGTCTCCACAACCGTCGCCGTCCTTATCAACTCCAATTACCGGCCAGTCATTTACCCATTTCATCGGATTCAGATGCAGTACACGTCCATAAGCTCCCTTATCCTGAAAATGCAAAAACCAGGATTCTCCGGCCGGAGTGTCTACCCATCCTCCCTGATGCGGTCCGTTGATGTCCGTCTTTCCTTGCGCCATCACAATTCGGGCTTCATACGGTCCATACACATCTTTCGAACGCATCACCAGTTGCCATCCGGAAACGACTCCACCCGCAGGTGCAAACAGATAGTAAAATCCATTCCGCTTATAAAACTTAGCTCCCTCAATGGTATGATTTACTCCGTCATTTCCGTCGAACACCAGTACCGGGTCCGAAATGACTGCCGTACCTTCCTTATTCATCTCGCACACCGTCAACACACTGTTGAATTTCGCTCGGCTTCCGGCCCATGCATGAGCCAGATACACACGCCCGTCGTCATCCCATAACGGACAAGGGTCAATCATCCCTTTTCCAGCTTTTACCAGCACTGGTTTATCCCATTCTCCATACGGGTCACGAGTCTTTACCATAAAAATGCCAAAATCCGGATCACCCCAGTATATATAGAACACTCCTTCATGAAAACGAATAGAAGGTGCCCATACGCCTTTTCCATGACGAGCTTCATTATAATATTCCACCGGTTCCACCTTCTTCAAGGCATAATTCACGATTTTCCAGTTTACCAAATCCTTTGAATGCAAGATAGGAAGTCCCGGAGTACAATTAAAACTAGACGCCGTTAAAAAATAGTCCTCTCCTACCGCACATACATCCGGATCAGAATAATCCGCATGAAGCACAGGGTTCCGGTACATGCCATTCCCTTCATCAGACACCCATACCTCAGAACGATACTGTGCCATCGCTGGATGAAACAGGCTGCAAACTGACAGACTTAATATAAAAAACAATCCTTTCATTCTTCTTTCCTAATTTAAGTAACCCTCAAAACAATCTTCTACCTAAAGAAAATACCCAAAACTTAAAAATCCATTTATCTAAAAACTTTTCGTCTATAAATACGAATCAGGGTTCCATTCCACTTAAAAGAAGAGCCTAAAAATTTCTTAAAATGATTCTCCGTTATATTTCTTATAAGCTTTTGCTTCCTTTTCTGTCACCGGCACCAGTCTCACGGCAGCTCCTCCTCTGGGTTTCAGGGCAAACTTTATCACATCCCCAGCTCCAACCAACACATACGAACATTTCACCTGTGTCTTTGTCTTCACTTCTTCTCCCCCATCGGTATAAATAGATGCCAGATACATCTGATTCTTGTCCAGGAAAGAACAATCCAAAGTTTCAACAGAACCGTCATTGTTGGTCAACATTCCCACAAACCATTCTTTCCCTTTCCGGCGAGCCATGGTGATATTTTTACCCGGCATACCATCCAACACATGCGACTCATCAAATACAGTCTGCAGATTTTCAAACCATTCAATCTCCGGTTCACCGTTGTAGAATTGAGGACGGTCATACCAGAAAATTGTCATCAACGGACTATAAAACACCAATGAAGCCGCCAGCTGATGCGCATGCGTATTCTTCAAGCGCTTGTCATAATAACAGATGGTATAATCTGCGGCCCCGTTAATCATACGCGTAAACGGAAGAATGGTACTGTGTGTAGCATCCGGAAACTCTTCGTTCCCCAGGATACCTTCCTGTGTCAGCAGATTTGGATAAGTACGGCTGAATCCCGACGGACGGAACTCATCATGAATATTCATCATCAGGTTATTCTCTGCAGCCAGACGCACCATATCGTGCAACCAGGTAGCCCAGCGGTGACTTGCATACTGCACAAATCCTGACTTCACTCCCACAATGCCCCATTTGTGCAACAGCGGGAACAATTCGCGCATCTGCTTCTGCAAAGCATGCTGGTTGACATACAACCAGATACCTACACCTTTCTTCTTTCCATACGCCACCACTTTCGGCATGTTCAGTTTTGACACCACCTTCGTGGCATCCCCATCATGTGAGGTACAGGGCATATACCACTGCCAGTCAAAAAGCATGTACGGGATGCGGTGTTCCGCACAGAAATCAATGGTCTTCAAAGCCTGGTCTGTCGTAAGCGAGGTTTCGCGCATGATTTTTCCCGGCTTAATCCAGTCCGTATCCTTAATCTCACAAGGAGGATTCAAATTTTCAATAATATAATTGTGTTCCAGCAATTCCCCCGGTTTATCTGCCGCCATAATGACTTTCCACGGCGTCGCATAATAAGTAACAATATCCACCGGACTGTACATGACAGAAGTCAATGTATGCTGTTTTTCAGAAGAAGCCTGAAATTTGGTCAGACACCAGTCGTCCACATCCGCATCAGTCAATGCCGCCCATACTCCATTAGGTAATTCCAGTGTCAAGGCACGTTCCACCGGCTTCTTCAGCGCATTCACATCCAGGTATTCAAAATGCGCCTGTGCCCATTGTTCAGCCCAAGCCTTGGTCCCTTCCGGAAAAGTATATTCCGTCAGGTCCCCCACTACCTTATGAAAAATAGCTTTCGAATGTTCCGGGAAATAATAACGAAAAGCCACCCCTTCATCGTAGGCACGCACTTCCACGTTCAAACGGTAATTGGAGCCGTCCTTTTTCGACAAATATAGTGTGCCCCATTTGTAGTTGTCACGCACCGAGCTACGCTCCCCATAAAGCGGTGTCCAAGTAGCATCATGGCTGCCGTAAGCCACTGAATCCACTTCCAGATTGTCCATCCAGCATGTCGGCTGAGGCAATTTACGCATCCCCAGAGCCATTTCCCAGACACGATTGTCCAGTTGTAACCCGGCCTGCGATTCCTTCACTACCTGTTTCCCATTGTAATTTACTTCATAGCAAAGTACATTGGCTCCGGAAGCCGATTTTTTCTCATAAAATTTCACCTTATGTGTACCTTCCGGAGAAGACAAATTCAATTCTATCGGTTCTGCCACACACATTGCAGCTCCAAGAACCCATAATCCCAACGTCAAAGACAAGTTCTTCATATTCCTTTTATATTGTTTTTTATAGAAATACGAATAACTTGTCCCGACTACTCAATCAAAATGTAAATTTCTTTGATTTTTATTTCACTTGAAACTCAAACGTATTAAACGAATGAGCCTGCAAAGTCACATTCAGCCATTTTTCTCCCAACTTCACCGTCAATTGCTGCGGACTATCCTGAAAGTTTCCTGCCACCACCACGTTTTTTCCTTCTGGGGTCTGTACTACCAGCACCGGCTTCTTATCCTCAGCCGTCGGTTTAAACGCCAGCACCTTCGTGCCCGGCATCAGGAAACGGGTGTAATGCTTCACAGCATAATATTCCGGCGTAAAGATAGCCTTAGCCTGTTTGGAATCCACCCGTATCAAGGCATTCTGCTTCCATCCCCACGGACTTACTCCTTCATCCGCCAGAATCGGATTCCAGAAAGTATACTCCTCACAGCCATTTCCTAAATAATGATTCATCAGATGAAACGTATGCTCTGCGGCTTTCCAGTCGAAAGAACCCCATCCGCATTCACTTTCAGTCTGCACATAGTTATAATTCGGATATTTCGCACGCAGGCGGGTCAGTAACTGTCCTCCTTCCCACTGCAGTCCTATTCCTTGAATCGTTTCAGGCATACGCGGGTCGTCCAGCACCTTTTCTATTATTTCATAACGGTTTGTGTTGATGGTTCCGAAATACAGTTTCACGTCCGGATGCGCTTTCTTCAGTGCCGGAGCCAGATATTCTACATTGAAACGGATAATCCCCTCCGGTGTCCATGCACATCCCGGATAAGGCGTATAGCTCCACGATTCATTTTGAAACATCACCATCTTTATGGGAATATTCAGCTCTTTATACGCGGAAACAAACTTACAAAAGAAATTCGCGTATGCCGACAGGTAACGAGGGTCTTGAATAAAGAAATCCGTTTCAGCCAGTTCTGCCGGGAATACCCCTTCTATTTTAGGTCCTTTATTTCCTTGCAAATAATAATCCTTCGCCGGGTGCATCGTATTATATTTATCACTGCGCACCGGATAATCCTGATTGATTTTCATCCAGCTGGGCGGACTCCATGGAGAAATCCAAAAGGTCATGTTCGGATTATAACGCTGAGCCGACTTGATATACGGCACAAGCGAAGTCTTATCGCGGTCTATATTGAAATGCTTCAATTCAAAATCTCCCGGTACCTCGTCGCAACTGTACCAGTTGCGTGAGAAATCGTTCGCATTCATCGGGAAACGCCCCAACGTAAACCGCAAATCACCTTCCGGAGAAAACAGTCTTCTCAGAATATCTTCCTTCTCATTACTGGGCAGCACATTCAAGGCATCCCATCCCAGCTCATTGAAGCAAGTACCCCAAGCCTTGAAAACGACTACAGAATCTCCCTTATCTACCGATAAATCAGCAGTAGTGCCCTCTGCCTTCGTTTGTAATTTCACCTTGTTCTGTGTCCAGGTCTTCCCTTCACAACTACTCACCCAATCACCGGTCTGTGCCTGCACGGATACTTCAAACAGTGCAAGCCCCATACAACTGAAGCAAATTTTTCTCCATTGTCTTTTCATAGCGTCAACTCTTTCTTTTTTTATTTCTCAAAAGTATTCAAAAAAGAAACACCTTCCACATGCGGACCCACATAAATTCGTGCCATATCTCCCGTATGATACCACTTCGGCTTTCCCGGCATATCATCAGAGATAATCTGACCGTTTATGCGGAGGTTTTCAAAACGAATATTCCGTACCTTTCGCTGTGCATCATAACCTTCAATCACGGAAAACTCAGCCCGATTACCGGTGTACGACACATTTTTGAACACCACATTTTCAATCCCTCTTCCCGGTGCCTTGCAATATTTCTCATTAAAAAAAATACGAAGATTCACCAACTGCCCCTGTCGGAAGTTTTCAATGCGTATATCTTCAAAGCGCACATTCCGTATCAGATTTTCATCGCCTGCATTAATTGCCAGACAACCTTGATAGTTCAACTGCTTTTCCTTATGGTCCAGAATATCGATATTCACGTAATTCAGATTCTCCAAAATCTCCGGTTTGTCCACATTTCCATGAATCCCGATAAAATAGGATGCGCCACATCGGCCCATAACGTAGAATTCTGCATGGTTATGTTCGAGCTCGGTCCTTCAAATCCCAATCGTGTGCCATACACCGTAGTACAGTCATCCGATGTCCGGCAAAATACCCTGTCGAACAGTACGTTCCGGCTGGAAAACACATTCATCCCATCTCCCCAGCCAAAATAACTGATGACTTTTACATTTCGAATGGTAATACTGTCCGAGCCCCCGTAGCACATTGTGTAGCTACCAATCCTTCCACGTATACATTACGGGAATTAGCAATACGGATACCCATCTTCACGCTTGGGTCAATGATGCCCCGGCCCAACAATTTCACGTCATGCACATTCTCAATCAGCATCCGTCCCATCATGACGGCTCCACCAGCCACGTAAACTGTCTTACCGGAAGGAATACGAAATTCACCTCCTTCAAAACGATGAATTCCGGGTCCGAAATAAATCAGGTCCGGATTCTTTTTGTCTACCTTAAATGTATCCAAGGGATTGGCAAACAAATGCAGGTTATGAAAAATATCTCCATTCACTTCCACCGAAAGATTGGCCGGTTTCCCTAATGAAAATTGAAGCGTATTCCCTTCTATCGTAAAAGGAATATCGTATGACAACGGACGTACACGAGCCGAATCAATCTCTCCTTTATTATACGTCACTGCAATTTCCACCTTTCCGAAAGTCAAAAGTAGCCATGGAAGCATGTTCACATGGTGCTTCGTCTCACGCACCTCATCCACCTTCACCAAGTAAGTGGGCACAATCACCCACTTACTTTTTCCTTCCGGACGGACTTTGACTGTAAAATCATTGTTCAGCCCTGCTCCTTTAGGAGCTTGCCACGATACTACCGTTCCCGCAGCAAATCCCCCTTGAAAGAAGCAGCACAGACAACACAAAAATAAATATCTAAGCAATAAACTTTTCATAAATCTTACCTTTAACGTGCATACATCAAAGTACCAAACCCAAGTGCATCGTATCCACCACTTGCTGTACCATAATTATCACCTCCACCTTCTGGAAATAATCTGTCACATCCAATTTTCGTGTACTGCGTCAAATCTGCTTCCAAATTTTTAATTTTCGAATAGTGATAGTAAGGCAATGCCATGATTGGACGGGTACCTCCACGTCCCCCTTCCCCCATTACACTCTGGGTTACCGGTGAAATACCACCCCACTGATTATTCTGCTGCCAAACATAAGTCATAAACGGCAAGTCACTCTTCATTGCATAATTATAAGCAGAAGCATATTCACAAGCCTTCAGGAAAAGATTATCTTTATAAGCAAAGAAATCATCTCCCTGACAATATGCTAATTGGCAAATGGTACCTAATAAACCTACACACATCAACGTATGTCCCTGATCACGTCCACTCTCTTGTAACTGAGCAAAATTTGTTCCGGGGAACTCATAATAAATGGCACGTGTAATACGCCCATTGGTTTCGCCCACCTGAAAATGGGTTACAGCTTCATTGTAGATGTCCCGACGATCTGTAAGAATACCAATAGCCATCGTTGACGCAATATTACAAAGTCCCCAGTTAGCCCAATAATGCAAATCGTTTGTATCATGATGACGTTCCAGGAAGTCCTTGTTGGCAGGATACCATACCGTTAACATCCAATCCTGATATTTTTTAAAATCCTCAGGAGCCCATCCCGGAAAGCTTCTCAAAATTTCACCAGCAATCGCAAATTCATGTCCATAAATCCCTGCAGCCAATGAAACATTAGAGTTACCTCCCAAGGCTTTAGTCGTATTTGCCCATGTATTGAGCAATTCGACTGCTTTTTCTGCATACACCTCTTTCCCCTCTATCTTCCAGCGAAGGGCCAGTTGATAAGCTCTTGCTGCAGAACGAGCAGCATTCATATAGTTTTCTGCACCTTCACCACGAATAATTGTCTCTACAGCTGTACAGTTCATTGTAGTGGTTTCCTGTGCCAGTTTATTATCTCTTAACAAGGCAAATCCTTCCTTCCAAGGACTTTCACCAGAGTTTCCAGTCGGATCTTCATCCAACTTCAAATTTATTCTAATCCGGTTGAAATCATCTTCCGTATGCAATGCATATACCCCTTGTTCCGCATGTTTCATCGGTTCTGTTTCGGGTTTCAATGCAATTTCTTCCAACCCTTCCAATACATCCGGCAACGGAATTTCATTCAAATCTGTTTCCACATTCAAATCCGGCAAATCAATGCCGTCGCCACAGCCCGACAAAGTCAGGCTGATGGCAAATGCGGCTGTTATGTAATAAAATCTTTTCATAATCTTATTTTTTAGTCTACTTTCCATATTTGCAGTTCCAAAACGAATGTATCAGTCATTCAGTAGTTCAATTTTTACAGAAGAACAAGTAATCCACACATTAGCTCCTGTACATGACACAAATCCTAACACAACATCTTTCGCTTTATCTTTCACCTCAAACTTAAATTCTTTTGTCACATTAGTTACATCTGGAGGAGTCAAAACAATGTACCCCAAACAACCTTTAGCTGCATCAGGATATGAATTACCAGCATAATCTGCAATATCTACATCTGTTGTTCCTTCAAATGCAGCAAAAACAGCATCTCTTCGTTGTCCATTATTTCCACCAGAGGTCACCTCTGCAATGGTAACTTTATATTCTCCAACAGGTAACTTTACATTCTGATATAGTTTGCCATTCGTTGCAGCCTTACCCCATTTATGTAAAGCAATCACTCCTTCCGGATCTCTTCCTCCTGTAATTGCCGGATATTGAAGTCCTCCAACACCTGCATTGATAAGGCTCTGATTGCGAGTCCAATCTGACAACACATCCCATTCACCACCAGTAAATCCACCTTCTCCACGGAAAGGACGTTCGTAATTTTTCAGCACATACGATGTAATATCATTACCCGGAACCATCACATTAATCGTTTGAGGAACTTTCATTTCAAGTATACGACCTTCGGCAATCTGATAATTAAAAGATATCAACACATTATCTATATTATTACCTGTAAAGTTGGGAACTGTAAGAGTCAATTCTGTTTCATTTACAGAAGATATAGAAGCTACCTGATTGCCAAACATCACTTCTGAAAATTTAGAACTATCAGTTCCTAGACTTGTTCCTAACAGCTTCAATGTTCCACCCGAAACAACCAATGGACAATCTACTGCAGTTATTTCCGGAGCCATCATAATAGTAATATTCTTCCGCATAAACTCAATGCCTGCAATTTCAACAACAACCGGTACTGATCCAGCTGCAAGTCCATGTGGTACTGTTACATTCAGTATGCCATTTCCTGCATTATCTACCGTATAATCTTCTGGAGCAAGAACTGCTTGTACCTCCCCAAAATGTACATTAATACTTTCCCAATCAGCTTTTACTGGCATATTCTGCCCCTTTATTATAAGAGTTTCTCCTATATACCTATCATCAGGTATATCATCCACAGAAATAACCGGTGAAGGTGCAACATTAAATTTACCCTCTAGATTGATTGTTTCAAATGGGGTTGCCAATATCACACTATATTCTTTTCCTTCTTCTAAAGAATTGGGAGTTTTCACTGTTATTTTTTCATTCTCACATGACAATACAGTTCCAGCTTTATCTCCAAACCAAACTTTCGTTTGTCCTTTGGTTGTTTCATCTCCCAACCTTTTCCGGAAATAGTCACTTCACAACCTTTATAGCCCTGCTGTGGAGTTATTCCACTAACGGTAGCATGTTCTACCAGTCTAAACTCGTAGGGTGTATTTACAGTTTGTGAACCAACCGTCAATGTAAGTTTTCCACTTACGGCACCTTCGGGAACTTTTACCTTAAATTCTTCTTCCGACCAGGAAACAATTTCAGCCGGTGTGTTAGTGGCTCCCTTAAAAATCACCTTTACGTCTTCCTGGCTACCTCCCAGCTCACTTCCAGAAAAAGTTACTTCACTGCCTACAAATCCCCAGGCCTTTTGCGTACCTTCCAGCCCGAAAAGAGGTTTCATCTGTTCTACCGATGGCTTACCCATTACCCGAAACATCAGATCCGAGTTAACTTCCTGCCCCATAAAGCGAACAGATATACGTCCGGTAGTCGCTTCTTTAGGAACAAGTACCTTTACTTCTGTATCAGTACACGTAAGCACTTCGGCCTCATTTTCACCGATAAACACTTGAATAAAGTCTACTCCTCCTCCAAAATTTGTACCTGTCAAAGTAAACTGATCACCCACAAATCCATAATCAGGAGCTATGCTGCTCAATGTAACAGGCTGGCTTTCCGGATTCTGAAGCAATACCACTTCTGCTTCTTCATCGTCACAAGACGACACCAGAGGCATTAGAGGAAGCAAACACAATAAATAATATATCTTTTTCATGATAAGACTCTTTTAGCATCAATTCCTTTCAATCTTAATATTCGAGATTTTCACATTGCTGCTTCCATTCATCATGGTTACAAGCCCAATGGTCACAGAAGTTGTCTGTGTCAATGTGATCTCGCACTGATAGTCTACAGGCTCAGAGAAAGAACCTACTGTGACCTGTTTCCATCCGAGAACTTCTTCCGGCACCGGATTATAGGTCCATTGCTTGGCACCTTCCACATTCTGCTGTTCTTTATTCAGATTCGGAATAACTCCTTCACCTTCTACTACAGCAAATACAGCACCGTATCGTCCTCCTGAGTTAGTATTTTCCACTACATGTAATGTAAATGTATAAGCGCCAGGAGGTAAAGTCGCTAACTGATATAATTTCGCATTTTCTTTCTTACCTTGTCCCCAACCAGACTGTATTGCTAACAATCCATCAGGATAAGCTTCTGGGAACTGAAGAGAAGAGCCAAAACCGTCTGAAGCCAACCAATAAAGGGCTGTACCCCACTCACCATCACTTACATCTCCGCGCAAGAATGGCTGTTTATAGTTTTTCAAGAAAAGAGCTGTCACATCACCGGTTGCAGCAGGATTAATCAAAGCAGAACCTTCCACTTCATAACCACCTACATTAATAACCACCGCACCCGATTCATCGTAATCAGCTGGAAGCTTGAATTTAATTTCTTCATTCGTCACAGCCACCACATTGGCCTGCACATCCTTTTGCAGACCTTTGATTACCACACTCACATTTTCTACTGCATCTCCAAAATTATTACCCGTAATCACAACTTCATCATTTGCAGTAGCAAATAAATCACCTGCGCTATTCAATGACTTAATAGAAGAGATTACCGGAGTCGGTATTACAGTGTAGGTATCCGACGACTCCACAGTGTGATTCCACACCTTTAATCCGATTTTCCCAGTCTGTGCCCCATCTGGCAGCTCCACAATAATACGCCCGTCTGTACATGAATAAATCTTCTGGGCTTCCATCCCACCAAAGGTCACTTTGACGGCTTCAATCTGATCTCCAAAATCTTTACCTAAAATAGCCACCTGGGAACCTACATATCCGGAAGCCGGATAGATGCCGGTTATTTCCGGTACAGGATAAGCATACTCCTTAAAATTGGCATCTTTCTCACAAGCAAAACAAAGCAAGGAAAAAGTAATTACCAAACACCATTTCAAACTATATTTTACAATATGTTTCATATTTCTTTTTCTATTAGTGATTTTATCAATACCCCGGATTCTGAATCAAATTCGGATTCAAGTCAATCTGACGTTGCGGAATTGGCCAGAGATAATCACTCTTTGAAACCTGAATATCCGACTTGCCAGCCAGTACAACTGCCGCATGCATGCCTTTTCCTGTTTCTACCTTTTCCGTTCCCCAGATATATACATTCGGAGTATATTCCGAAAGAATAGCATTCCCTTCATTATTCACAAAGTCAGTGGGATAACCAGCCTCTCCCACTACCATACCACAGCGAGACTCATTCAACTCTTCTTCGAGCTTACCCCAGCGTTTCAAATCGTCGTATCTGAAACCCTCCATGTACAACTCTACCGTACGTTCGCGACGAATTTCCGTCAACATGTCCAAGCCATTCTCTGTAACCAGTTCATTTGTCAATGAAGCTACACCGGCACGTCCACGCAACTTATTAATGGATTTATTCAATTGTTCGTTGGTTATTTCACCATACCGTTCATACACAGCTTCTGCATAATTCAAATACACCTCAGCCAAACGAAGTACCGGATAATTGGAATATTCATCCTTGTTGGTCGTATTACGTCCATACAAAGTAAACTTATAAGGTGTATATCCAGCATTTCCACCTGTCAGTTTAGTATTGGCATCTGGAGTTCCTATATATGACTTCAAACGGTAATCACGGTTTTTGAATTCATCTCCACGTTTTTTGATAACCTTGAAACTTGGGAGATTTATCAATGGGCAAACCATCTGTACATACAAACATATCGATTAACTTACGACTCGGTGTAAGTTTCCAAAGTGTCTGCGTCAAATCAATACTAGCCGGACGTGTTTTTTGGTCATACACTGAATAAAGAATAAACTCCTTGTTCGTATCTTTCCCCTTTCCTGCAGGATTGCTTCCTTCATTTTCAATACAGAACAAATAACGGTTACTCATATTTTGCATGGCAGCTACACTATTGTAATTCCACAAACTATATACAGGATCGGCCATTACCTCATCACACAGCGCAATAGCCTCTTCCAAAAATGCATTGACCTGATCAGACTGTGGACCTGCAGAACCTTCAAAATCAGTGCTTGTTCCATTATATTTACGCCAGGTAGCTTCATACAGCAACACCCTTGCCTTGAAAGCTTCAGCTCCTCCCTTGCTGATGCGTCCCTTGTCTTCCGAAGGGATATTCTGTTCGTTCGGCAGATATTCAATGGCTTTGTCCAAATCGGACAATATCAGGTCTACCACCTCATAGCGGCTGTTGCGCGAAGCCCTCAATTCAGGAGAATCCACATCCAACACCGTCTGCACAATGGGCACACCGCCAAAGAACTTCAACAGGTAAAAATAAGAATAGGCACGGAAAAAATACCCTTCACCCAGTGACTGAGCCAAATCGTTCCGGTCGCCTCCATAGCTTTCCGCCTTCTGGAACAGCATATTCACCGCACGGATATTGGCATAACAGTTGTCCCATCGGCTGTCGTTCGAACCTACCACAATCTTTCCGAAGCCCACGTCCTGACTGTTCGAAAAATAGGTAGACAGGTCGGACGAGCAGTCCATGTGGTCAAAAATAGATCCGTAACGGCTCTGCCAGCCCAGCAACTGTCCGTAAAGCCCGGTCGCATACTCGCGGAAATGTTCCGGAGTCTGGAAATACACCACATCCGTCTTCGTGTCCAGCGGTTCCAGGTCGAGAAACGTGTCTGCACAGGAAGAGAATCCCCAGATACAAGCACAGGCTGCTATATATGTCAATTTTTTCATAACTTGCTTTTATAAATTAACTGTTTACTGATACATCAAAAACCGATATTCACACCGAATGACCAGGTACGGCTAAACGGATAGCCGTTGTTGTTCGAGGTTTCTCCCATTTCCGGGTCAAAGCCGTCGGCAATGCTCGTTGCCTCCCAGAGGTCATTGCCTGAGAAATAGATACGCACCTTCTCCAGCCTGGCTTTCCGTGTCCATGTCTGCGGCAGCGTATATCCCACAATCAGGGACTTCAAACGGATGTAGCGGTTGTTCTGGAGCATAAAGTCATTGTTTTCATAATTCCAGTGCGCACGGTTCTGGTGGGTAGTCAGACGAGGATATTTGACATTCGGGTTGTCTTCCGTCCACGTCTGACCCAGGAACATCGGGTTCTGGTTGGTGTACTGCGCATAGAAAGGATAAGCCATCCAGCCCGTACGCATGATGTACTGCTTTCCTACTCCCTGGAACATGGCGCTCACGTCGATGCCTTTCCAGTTGATTCCGGCATTGATACCGAACACGTAATGCGGATTGGCGTCTCCCACAAACTGCAAGTCACTATTCTGGTTCCCGTCGGCCGTAATCTTGTAGTCACCGTTCAAGTCCAGACGCTTGGTGTCACCCGGACGAAGCGCATCAGCCGTTCCCTGGGCGATGTTCGCCAGTGCGGAGCCACCGTCGTTATACAACGCGTAGTAACGGTCCACTTCTGCCTGATCCTTGAAGAATCCATCCGTACGGAACAGGAAGAAGGAGTTGAGCGGGTATCCGTTTACAGCCGTGTTCTTTCCCGCACCATAAGAGTCGGCTCCCTCCAGTTCCTTCAGCAAGCTTTTCGTATCGCTCACGTTGAAGTTCACGTAATAGGAGAAATCCTTCCAGCTGTCACGCCATCCCAGGGTAAGCTCCCATCCTTTCACACTCAGGTGTCCGCTGTTTGTCTTCGGCGGAGTACCGCCCAGCAGGGAAGGATAAGTAACCTGCGACAACATGCCGTTATTGTCCTTCCAGAAATATTCAAATGTGGCAGTCAACCGGTTGTCCAGGAAATTCAAATCCACACCGATGTTTTTCTGGGTCACACGTTCCCACGTACGGTCGTAACTTACCAGACCGCTGAAGCTGCTGGACACCTGCGTGGCAGCCGGCAAACCTAAAGTGGTGGAACCCATCCCTACCAGAGACACATAGTCAAAATCTCCCAGTCCGGCGTCGTTACCCGAGGTACTGATATTGAAGCGCACCTTACCAAAACTCATCACCGGAGAGAGGAATTCCATAAACTTTTCTTTTGTAAAGGCCCATCCCAAAGACATGGAACCGAAGTTCTGGAACTTATGCCCTTTGGCAAATTTGGAGTTACCGTCACGGCGTCCCATCAACTCCAGCAAATACTTTTCATTATAGTCGTAGTTCACACGGGCAATGTAGGAATAAGTACCGTTCTGTGTCTTGCCTCCGCTGTTGCCCTGCTGTCCGCTTGCCAGATTCAGATCGTACACGCCGGAATCCTCAAAATCCTCACGCGCCGCAGCCAGTTTCTTCGATGCCCATTTCTCGGCATTGATACCGAACATGGCCGACACGTTGTGCACCTTGGCAAACGTGTTCTTATAACGCAGAATGGCCGAATAATACTGATAAAGCATGTTGTTGGCCTCCATCAGGTAGCCCGGATTGTTCTCCGCCTTGATGTTCAACGGGTTTTCCGGATAAATCAGCACCGGAATGGTAGAGTTTACCACTTCGCGTGCCGGATTGCCGAACCAGTCGTATGTCTGCACCGGAGTCACCCAGCGGTCACGGCGGTATTCCTCATTCTGGAAGGAAGCCATTCCTTCAAAGCTGATGCCCTTCCAGATATCCACAATCGCCTTCAGGTCGACACGGGTGGTCAGGTTCATCTTGTTGTCACGTCCGCCGTCCGAAGTAGCGGCCGCAGGCTGGCGGTCGCCCACCTGCCCGTAGTTGGCATACCACTGTCCGTACGGGTTCTTGGCAGGGAACAACGGAGGTTCGTTGCCATACAATGTATTGTCCAGACCGCACGAAGGAGAAGAGGTGTCGGTCTTAATCATGCTGGCGGAAGTTTCCAGCTTGAACCAGTCTGTCAGCTTGATGCCGTAGTTCAGACGAAGGTTCAGCTGTTTCTGTCCGTCGTATGCGGTGGCCAGGTTACCCTGGTTGTCGGCATACATGGCCGAGATACGGTAATCAGTCTTCTCCGTGGCACCGGACACGCTCAGGTTGTGTTGGTAAGAGAAACGGGTGGCGAACATTTCTTCCAGACGGTTTGCGTTGCCAAGGAAAATCTTGTCACCCCACTCCTGATGGTTGATGACATAGATACCTTCGTAGCCCGACTGCATCTTGAGCAGGTTCTCCTCGTTCAGCCATCCCCACCAGTTCTTGATGGTTTCTTCCTTGTTGGCTTCCAGCCACATGGTGGCATACTGCTGCATATTGGGAGAGAAAGAGGTGACACCCAGCGTGGAGAAGCGCATGTTGAAATCATAGTTCACGTTTACCTTTCCCTTTCCTTTCTTGGTGGTGACCAGGATGACACCGTTGGCCGCCTTCGCACCGTAGATGGAAGCGGCACCGTCTTTCAGCACACTGATGGTTTCAATATCGTCCGAGTTCATGTTCTGGAAAGAAGAGGCATTTACAGCCGGCACTCCGTCGATGACAATCAGCGGTGAACCACCGTTGACTGACGTGGCACCACGAATCTGGAAGTTCAATCCTTCATTACCCGGACGTGAAGAAGAACGGGTCACCGTCAGACCCGGTGTCTGTCCCTGCAAGGCCAGACCGACGTTGGTCACCGCCCGGCTTTCGAGCACCTTGCTGTCCACCTGGTCAATGGCACCGGTCAGCGTGGTCTTCTTCTGCACGCCGTAACCTACCACCACCACTTCGTCCAGCACTTCGGTGTCTTCTTTCAAGGTAATCTGTGACAGTTTCTGTGTATCGGAAGCCGGCAGTTCCACCGTCTTATACCCTATATAGGAAATCACCACCACGGCATCGGGTGAAGACACTTTCAATGTAAAATTACCGTCAATGTCGGTAATCACCCCGTTGGAAGTCCCCTTTTCGAGCACACTGGCCCCGATGACCGGCATTCCCGTAGGGTCCATAATCTGCCCCTTCACCGTAACGGCCTGCATCACTGCCTGCGCACGGAGGGCTTCCGCATGGGTTTGTATGTTTCCTCCACACAAAAGAGCCGAAACCATTACGGCTGAATAAAGCACTCTTTTGGGTGAAAACAATAAAAATTCATTTTTCATACGTGAATTATAAATAATATGTTTCAATTTGGTATAAAGAGCAAAAAACGCCCTTGTTTTAACCTTTAAGCCTAAATATCAGAATGAAAGAACTGGACGAACCTTTCCTGTATTACTATTTTTATTACGCCCGAAAAATCTCGTCGCATTATTCTTCCATTCAATCACCCAACACTGAGTTGTTGAATATTCATTGGCAGAACACCAAATACCACTTAAACTTCATTCTCAACATCCGTAATTACTTTCCATTTTGCAGGAATATTAATTAGTGCCTGATTTTTATTTCCACGATTATTACTACCAAATGCATCAAATTCTGATTCAGCAGTATTCGTATTTACACCTCCCAAATTTTGCATAATAGCAGTGATTTGTCCGGTACTCGGCAAATACCAGCCCGTACTTACACTCTGAGGTGCTTCATAATTTTTATCATTAATGGTAACAAAGTTACGTACAACTGAGGGAGCCTCATTATTATTTACTAATCCTGCTAATTGAATTGTAAAAGAATAGCCATCCATTTGTGCCAAAACCTTCTGTTTATTTTCATCTGAAGTATCGTCTGTTACATTAGAGGGCAAAGTTTGATTTGAAGTAGACCAAGCCACATTTCCATTCGTTGCATCAACTAAACAGAGAACAGAACCATGATTCCATTTTTCATTATTAGGAACACCATTTCCTACCTCAAAAATAACACCGATACACCCTTTTTTCACCGGTTTGTCCAAATCATTTTCACCTTGCTGATTTCCATAAGGATAAATACTACCATCTGTATAATAGAAATCCCCTACTTCCAAATCGCGAGTAACAACATCACTTGAAACTTTGTCATAAGTAACATTATATACTTTACAAGTACCAGATTCCAAATCAATAGACTGAGGTTCTGTAGAAGAGCCAAAGTTAACAGGTACACCTTCATCATATATCAAACATCCATCCAAAGTAAAAGATACCTTTCCTGAAGGAACGATAAAACGGAACGAACCTTTACCTGTGCTGTACGGAGTTACTTCTTTATCACCAATTTTCAAAGCTGTAGTCCAAGTCAAACTTACCGGAGCGGTATATTCAAAACTTCCCTGAGTTTCAGTAGTTTTATATCTACGTACCGGTACATTAATCTCTACCATAGAGAACTGGTGTGCCAAATTAAATTGAATAGTTCCATTCGCAGGACTGTTAACTTCAGCAAGCATTAAGTCTGCCTTTTCGTAAGCTTCTGCTGTATTTTGAGTATAGAAATTTTCTGTTCCAGCAAATTTAGCCTTGAGTGCATCTACAATAGTCATTTCTTCTGAAGGATCGGTTTCTTCAGAGGAAGCGGTGTCATCTACATCAAGAATGCTTTCTACAGTCAGACTTTCATCATACGGATAATACACAATGTAGTCTGCATTTTTCCAATAGTACAATTCGTTTGCCGCTTTCCACGCACTACCTTCGTACACAAATTTCTCATTGTTACAAATCACAGTTCCATCACTGGAAATGACATACATACCCATTTCATCTCCTTCAACAAATGCTGTAGCACGTCCTGTATCTGTGCTTGTAGTAGCACGGCTTCCGTCTTCTGAAACAAAGTCCTGTGTATTCACGCTTATATTTAGTGTCTGACGAGTAGGTACATCGTTTTGTACAATTTCTTCTTGAGTACAACTTGCCAATGCGGCTGAAACAACCATCAAAGCTACAGATGATTTTGCAAAATAATTCTTCATAATCATAGTATTTATTTGTTTATATTCTTATTGCATAAAAAAATATCCTGTCTGCAATCTTTTCCTTTAAAACCTGATTCTATTCTTCTAATTTAATTATCAGTAGATTCATTATTTTTATTTTCTTTTGCTTTAAGTTCTTCGTCATCCTCTTCGTTATGTCCCCAACCTGGCTGATCTGGCGAAGGATTCACCTCCGACGATTCACCTGACATACTTGTATCTTCATCACCTTCACTCCAACCTGGCTGACCCGGTAAAGGAGTAACTTCTGATGATTCACCTGACATATCCGTATCGCCATCACCAGTTTCCCATCCCGGTTGACCCGGTGAAGGATTCACATCTGTAGAGTTACCTGGCACAGAAACTGTATCACTATTTCCCCAAGCTACAGAAGAAGAAATTTCTACCGTTGTAGTTCCTTCTTTCGATACGTTAATATTCAAATAGTACACTTTTCCTCTTTCAAACACGAAATCCGTAACAGGAGCAGACACGAAAGAAAGATTTCCCATACTTGGAACTGTTACTTCCACAAAATCCTGCCCTGCGGGAATAGTTTGTGGCACCATCAATGCCTTCCAGTCTGAAGTAGCAGTCACAGAAGTACCTTCCTGCACTTGCTTCAAGTTTAAAAGCCGAACGATAGCTCCTTCCGCCGTACCGTTTTCCACCGTCAGTGAACAAACCAGTTTAGCTACCCGATGAGAAAATGACAAGACCGAATAAGAAGGAGTCGCCGTAGCGGAAACGACTTCCAACTGGTCACTTCCCACAAAATTTTCCAGCTTACTTTGATCGGCCATTACCGTAAGTGCCTCATCTGAGATTTTACTTCCCTCCGTATAAGGATACCAGGCATTGACTGTCACTTCTTCCTTGTCGCCCCACAAGAAAGGGTCTTCGGAGGTCAGTCTTCCGTTCACGTCTACGGTATAGGCTTTCACCACTCCGTCAATTTCCACTGCCACCGTGGGGTCCGGCAGTTCACTCCAGTTGTTGTCTACCGTGGCACGCGACTCTCCTTTCACGAAAGCCGGAATGTCCGCCGTAAACGAAATGGAAGCTTCCTGCTGTGGCTCGCCCCCCAGGTTCATCTCCCGGCTGGATTCCCGGTCCGTCCGTACCGCCTTCCTCTTTTGCGCATGCTGCCAGCAAGCAGAAGGCTGCAATCAGAAATGTCCTTGTTTTCATACATTAGTTTATTAAGTGTTATTATTTATTGTTCAATTATCAAATGCACTGTCGCATATACTCCCTCACCACCTTACGCCCAGTCAGAAGATATCCCTCTACCGTACGTTTCGGAATACTCAACTCTTCTGCTATTTCTAAAGTCGTTTTTCCCTCAAAACGCGACATGCTATACACTGCTCTCACTTTTGGAGAAAGCTGATTGACTCGTTTTTCTTCCTGACAAGACAAGTCTTTTGCCATTACCGCACTTTCCATATCTTCTACCGATGCAGAAAGCCCTTCGCACATGCAGGCCATTACCTCTTGTTTTTTATAATGACGACGAAGATAATCGGTCACCAGGTTACGGACAATCGTATATAAAAAAGAACGTACAGTTTCGGGACGGAGCATAGAACGATATTCCAACAAACGGAGAAAGGCATCCTGTACCAAATCTTCCGTTTCCATACATCCGTTCAGCTTACGATATATGTAACGAACTACCAGCGGCCTGTAAGTCGTGCATGTCTCCGTCAGGAACTGAACAGTAATATGTGCTGAAGTGTCTTTCATATCTTTGGGTTATTTTTCTGGAGACAAAGTACATGATTTGCCACATCATGTATAAGAATGATGTAACAAGAATTGGAAGTATTGTAACAAATACGCTTTTTGATACAAAAAAAGCCGCAGGAACACCCTCTGAGGGCATTTCTGCGGCTTCCTGTTACATTGTTACTTTACATTTTTACCATCTATTATTTCTCATTTTTCGGTGTGTTGACCTTGCTGGCGAAGGAATGTTTCGCGATCATACTTCCGCTGATGTATCTTCCAATATTCCTCCAGATTATCAGCTTCCTCTTTTGTCAGATGAATCACCGCTCCGTGCTTGGGCGAAGTATAGTTGGTGGTTTTCATGACTCCTTCATTGAAGTGCCCCAAGTTCTTGAAATGTACAAAATCGGAAGTTTCTGCAAAACCGAAGTTATGAGGATGAATGCTGAAAATGTCATACATCAATACCCACTTGTCCTCTCCAATCCTTTTCCATACGTTGGGCGCTTCGCATGCCTTGGGTTCAAAGTCATACCAGCGGGCATCATACACATAACCACCGTTCATCCGGTCGGATACCGCCTGCTTGATACCACCTACACCATCGTGTGCCACATAGAATAAATGATATTTATCTCCTATCTTGGTAATATCTCCATCAATAGCAGACACGCCGTCCATCGGATACTCAAACAAAATCTGTGGCGTGCTTTCTATCTTATTGAAATCATCGTTTACATACACATAGTACAATTTGTTGGCCTCGCTCTTGAAACGCATGGTGTAATAAATCATCAGTTTGCCTTTCTTGTCATCGTATGTCACTTCGGGTGCCCATACACAGCCAACTTCACTCAATCCGGCAGAAAGCTTGTCGAAACGGATATTTGCCCGGTTCCAGTGAATCAAATCCCAGGATTTCATCAATACAAGTCCCCGGTTATTTCCCCAGCCGTATTCCGGTCCGCGCTCCCACTCCGTCTTGCGATAACCGTCGCGCAAACCGAATACATGCAGGTCGGTCATGGCTAAATAAAAGGCACCATCCGGTCCACGGAAAATATGAGGGTCACGGATACCTCGCTGCTGGGCTATCGTGTCACCGGCCAGCACAGGCTCTCCTTCATTGACTGCCGTAAAGGTGTAGCCGTCACGACTTACTGCCATATACAAACCGTGTGTTTCATCCCGATGGAAAACCATCAGATAAGCTCCCATGTCTTTTTCTTCGGGAATAGCATTCCGATAACGGAAATTACGGAAACCTGTTTTTCCTTTTCCGGCAGCAAACAAGGCCGGACGCAAAGCGTAAAATTCTTTATACACATTGTGGTTCAAACGAGCAACATCCACATTCTGAGCAAGCACCTCCCAGGACTTTCCATCTGCACTGACCGACATTTTCAGGCGGTTTCCCTGATTCAGCAGTTTCACCCGGAAGTTTTTACCTATTTTATTGGCTACCGTCAGAGGCTTTTCCTCTCCCCTATACACCGTGAAATTCTTTCCATCGGATGACACTCCCGCGTAGGCTTCTTCATTGTAGTACAGCAGCAGGCCTCCGATGTTTCCATTTCCCAACCTCACTTCGACTTCCGTTTCATAGCATTTATCCATAGCTGTAACTAGCAGCAGACGACCGTCTGCCGGAGTGCGTCCCTTGGCCTTCACCTGCATTTCTCCTTCCGTAAATGTCAAAGCCTTGGGGGCATATTCCTTCCAGAATGTCCACTGAATGCCCAATTCCGGTTTACTGAAATCATCCGACAGTTCCATCTTCCATTCCGGTTGTCTGTTTTCACTTAACCAGACAGTTTCCTGCTTGGTACGGCACCATCCGTCGCTGGTCCATTCTATCGGTTCAATCAAGGTAGAGCGTCCCAACGTATGGTAGCCGTTGGCGTAAGCATGATATACCACCCACCAGTTACCGTTCACGTCATCTATCAGGGTACCATGGCCTTTTGACCACCAGTTTTCACTGGCGCTGTAAGTATGTACAATGGGGTTATAAGGGGAATTTTCCCACGGACCGAACACCGATTTGGAACGTGCTACCACGCACATGTGCTGGTAGCCGGTCCGGCAGTTCCTCCTTCAGCCGACATCATGTAATAATATCCGTCTTTATAAAGCAGCTTGGGAGATTCCAGATACATATCCTTCCCCTCCGTAACCCAGTTGGCCGGATATTCCCAACCATCGTACACCTTCCGGCTTTTTCCGGTGACTTTCAGTCCGTCATCACTCAAAGGAGTAATCCAGCCGTTATTGGTAAACAGGTAACGCTTTCCGTCTTCTCCTACCACATGACCGGGGTCAATGCCTTTTACATCCAATTTTACCGGCTTACTCCACGGACCGCGAATATTGTCGGCATAAATTACATAGTTTTCGCCCGTAGATGTGGGATAATAAATGTAGTAACGGTTCTGGTATTTCAGCAAGTCGGGTGCCCAAATCGAAGCCTCATATTCAGACAATGCTCTGCAGACCGGCTCCCAATGCATCAAATCAGTGGAATGCCAGATAAGCAATCCGGGAGCATAACAAAAAGGAGAATGTGTCATGTAGTAATCCTTCCCATCGCGCAGGATGGAAGGGTCCGGATAATCACCGGGAAAGATTGCCTTGGGAAATTGCGCCCATATTCCAGTCCCCATAGAAATAAGAAGCACAACCAGCAAAAATAGTTTTTTCATGGTATCTATCAGATTTGCATTAAGAATATACAAATATAAAAGTTTCTCCTTAAAGCCTGAAAATAAAGATAATAAAAAGTGTAAAACGAACAACCATATATTCACTAAAAAACGCAAGTGCGTTTCAACTCAAACGTCCTTGCGTTTTGATCAAAACGTACTTGCGTTTCAAATAAAACGTACTTGCGTTTGAACCTAAACGCACTTACGTTTTTGGAAGCCTTATTTTTCATCTGTTTTACCAGAATCATCTGTCTCGGAATACTGCGTAGGCAATACGCCAAACTGCTCCTTAAAGCACTTGGTAAAATAGCTGGAAGAACTGAATCCCACCCGGTCGGCCACTTCCGATACATTCAGTTTTCCGTCCTGAAGGAGCTGCGCAGCCCGCTTCAAGCGAATGGTACGGATAAATTCCGTTGGAGTCTGTCCGGTAATAGCCTGCAACTTACGGTAAAGATTCATACGGCTCATTCCCATATCTGCACTAAGTTGTTCTACATTATATTCCGAATTATCAATATGTTCTTCTATCAATTTCAGAGCCTTCTGAATCAATTGTTCATCAATTGAAGTAATCGTAATACGACTAGGATTGACACGCAACGTCTTACGGAATTCTTTCTTCCGGCCCTCCTGCTGCTCGATAAGCTGCTTGATACGCACCAGTAGCACATCAAAGCTGAAAGGTTTGGATATATAGGAATCTGCCCCAACCGCATAACCGCTGATTTTTGCCTCGTCTCCGCTACGGGCTGTCAATAGGATAACCGGAATATGCGATGTCTGCACGTTGTGCTTGACACGGCGGCACAGCTCCAGCCCGTCTACTTTCGGCATCATTATATCACTGATAATCAAGTCCGGATTCTGCTCTACGGCAAGTTTCTCTCCTTCTTCCCCGTCTGGTGCATCAATTACCTGATACATTTCTGACAGCTGCTCCTTGAGGAAATGACGGAAATCCTGATTATCTTCCACTATCAAAAGTTTTTTCCGGTTATCGGAAGTATCCGAAGCTAAAGTTGTTTCTTCTGACATCTTCAAATCCATCGGAATTCGTACAATAAAGGACGTTCCTTTTCCCGGCTGACTTTCTACACGAATCGTTCCCTCATGTAACTCTACATATTCCTTCACCAAATGCAACCCAATTCCACTTCCAACCTTGCTGTCGTCCGGATGCTGTACTTGATAAAAGCGCTCAAAAATATGCTTCAATGCCTCATCTGATATGCCAATACCTGTATCTGAAACTGTTATATTGGCAAAAGAATGCCCTTCAACTTCCTCTGCTGACAAAGAAAGCACTACACGCCCTCCTTCCGGCGTAAACTTGAATGCATTCGAAAGCAGATTATTGAGAATACGATGCAACTTTTCATGATCAAAATTCATATACCAATGAGCAGCTGAAAGCTCCAGACGAAAATCCAGCTGCTTTTCCTTGGCAAAGGGTTGAAAATTAGCATACAATGCTGACACAAACTCTTCCAAATCGCCAGCGGTAAGATGAAGTTTTTCCATTTTCATTTCCATCTTACGAAAATCGAGCAACTGATTGACAAGGGTATATAGCTCTTGTGCATTCTTATAGACCGTATCAAGCTGACGAAGTACCTGCTCGTCGCTCACCTTCTTCCGAAGTACTTCCAATGGAGTAAGTATCAAAGTAAGCGGAGTTCGAAGCTCGTGACTGATGTTAGTAAAGAACCGGAACTTCAACTGATTCAGTTCCTCTTTTTGCTGGGCCGCCTGCTGTTCTTTCAATCGAATCAGTTTCTGATTATTTTTCCGATACACATACCTCACTCCTAGAATGACTACCCCTATCAGGCATAAAAAGTAAAGTACAAAAGCCCAACCCGTAGCCCAGAATGGCGGACGAATGGTCACATGGAAAACAGATTCCGGACTCCATACATGGTCGTTTCCTGCACTCATCACATGAAACGTGTATTCACCCGGCAACAAATTATTATACACTACGCTTCCCTGCCCCTTATCGGAAACTATTTCATTCCACTTTTTATCAGCTCCCTCTAAACGATAACGGAAATAAGTCTGCGAAGGGTTTACAAAATTCAAACTGGAAAAGTCAAAGGTCAGGAAATTTTCATCATAATTCAGTGTTACCGACCGTACCTTGTCGATTGACTGAGTAAACAAAACCCTGCCATGGTATTCTTCTCCACATGAAACCGGTTCGTTGAACAAACGAAATCCGGTAAACAAAGGAGAAATAGCACAAGGAGTAAACACCACATTTTCAGGAGAAAATAAATAAAATCCATCCATCCTTCCAAAACAAAGTTCTCCTTTTCGGGTCCGCATAGAACAAAACTCATACAAGTCATCCCATTCACGACTGTGATTCCGGTCCAAACAAACTACTGTATATTCATTCTGTCCACCTTCTTTTGCTACACTTACCTTATATAATGCATTGATTGTGGTAATCCAGACCTCATTATTATAATCTTCCTGCATGGCCTGAATAGTCAGATTTTCAAACCCATGTTCTTCCCCCAACACATCAATCTTCCGGTCTGGAGAAAGTACCTTTATTCCATACTGGGTTCCCATCCATAATAATCCACGGCTATCGTTCAGCATACAATTATATTTCTCGCCTGCTAAAACCTGAAACGGGTCTTTACCTTTTGCATGTCCGGGAATGTAAAGACTATCTTTCTTTATGTCATAAAAATAAATTCCATTGTCTGCTCCTACCACCAAGCGCCCGGAAGCATCAAAAGACATCGTATTGGCTATCTTAAATCGAGACAATTCGGGGTATTTGTCAACCAGCAGTTCCAACTTGCCTGACCGAATATCAAACTCCACTCCACCGTTACACTCACCCACAGATTACCCTCTATGTCTTCGGTCAGCGTACGAATATTATTCAAGTCCATCCCTTCACGAACAGGGAATAGATAATGTGAAATTTTACCTTTATCTATACAATAAAGTCCGTCCATATAAGTACCAAACCACATTCTTCCTTTCAAGTCCTTATAGGCAGTTCGAAACAATCCGCTGCTCAACTCCTTAAACGGACAACTTACCGATGTCCGGTCGGCCGACAAACGATAAAGTCCTGCAGATGTACCTAAAAAGATAGAAGAATCATCGGCTTCCAACATACATAACACATCATCACTACCCCAATCGCCTGCAATATTCTTTTTATTGTATAAAGTAAAGTTACTCATGCTGGAATGGTAATAGGCTAATCCTCTGTTAAACAAACCGGCCCATACGGTTCCGCTCTTTTTATCTACATAAATACTATGTACGTTCGTATACCCTCTTCCTCCTAAGGTAGAGTGAAAGGGGTCAGCCGAAAAAACCGAGAAATTATATTTATCTATTAGGAATATACCACGACTGGATGTCCCAACCCAGGCATTACCCGACTTTTCCACATCACATGAAGTAATCTCCCCAAAAGGAGAAGGAAGTTCTATTTCTTTCCAGTCATGGATGGCATTCATATAAAAATAACCCCTGTATTCCACACAATCCAGAAGTCACCGCTGTCCAGCATCCGGATTACCACCTGCTGGTCGATCTTCAAGCGATTCTGCAGAAAAGTTTCCTGCCGGATAAATTTCTTCTGATTCCGGTCATAGGCACGCAGCAAACCGCTTTCATGCAGCATCCAGCTCACATTACCGTATGACTCCACTGCCATCAGCGTACCATTTCCATTCAGGAAATGCCGGTCTCCTCCTATGGTCTGCAACTGATGGTTCTTTGTATCATAAAGGAGCACACGCTGAGAAGCCGTCACCAGCCAGGCGTGAAGATTGGAATCGATGAACACATTTGAAATCTTTTCTTTGACACCCCATCCGGCTAAAAGCGTATCCGGCTGAATAAACTCACCCTTATCCAAGTCAAAGATTTTCAAGTTTCCTTTTTCTTTCAGCCAGATTCTTCCGTCAGCATCCAGGTACTGAAGAGGTATGACTGATTCCTGGTCAATACCATAGACCGGAGCCTTCCACAACGGATAGTTGATGAAGTTCTTTCCGTCGTAAAAGCTCAGTAAAGAAGTCGTACGCACTCCCAAACGTCCGTCGGGAAGCCCGAATACATTTTTCACATAATTGTCGGGAAGTCCGTCACGAATACCGATATGGCGGAACGGGAAAGAAGTGGCTGCCTGCATCCCCAGACACAGGAAAACATATAGTACGGTTAAAATCAGTCTTTTCATATCTTCAAGCTTCAATAATTACAAATGTATAAAGCTATATACGAACCAGAAAAGATTTTTACGTGAGATTTCTGCATTTTTCTGCAAAAAAATAACCGTCGCCCGATTTTCTGCTTCGGACGACGGTGTGTATACGCTGTTACAGACGGCATGAATCAATAACTGTGCTCGTCTTCTTTGATTTCTTCCATAGTCAGCGGCTTACGGTCGATGGCACGCCATGCATAAATAATGTAGGCCAGTACAAAAGGAACTAAAATAGATACATAAGCCATGGTTTTCAGGGTAAACTGGCTGGAGCAGCTGTTGGCGATGGTCAGCGAACTCTGTAAATCGGCTGTAGAAGGATAATAAGCAGTATGATTATAACCTACCACCAACAGCAAGGCCAGTACCGTCAGTACTGTACCCACACCGGCAAACCAGATACCGCGGGTATAGGTCTTACAGAAAATGCTTTTTCCCAAGCCATACAACACCCCGACTACGCCTAACAGGAACAGCACCAGCAGATAAGGCATCGCTATAAAGTTATGGAAATACTTGAAAGGTTCCATCACAATCTGCCCCGTTTCCGGATTTACTGCAAACCCGTCTTTCAGTAAAGTGCGAATCACAAATGCCAGGAAGAATACAAGGAAGGGCACCGCATCGGCTATCAGTTGACGGCGGAAACGGGCACTCAACGCTTCATGACGGATGTTGTTAATGAAATAGAGGTTTCCTAACAAACGGGCAAGGAAGAGTACCGCAAACCCTAATATAAGGTTCCACGGGTCGGCAAACGCATCCAGTCCATGCCACCCGTTACCCCAATGGCTGATGACCGGCATCATTTCGTCGGTAAGGTTTCCTTTGCTCACCACAAAGTTGGAGCCGTTGAAGAAGGTAGCGACAGCCGCTCCCAACAATAGCGGACCTACAATGCCATTCAGCACCAGGAAGAACTGATAGGTACGCTTGCCCAACCAGTTGCCGAGTTTCGACTGAAATTCGTAGGACACAGCCTGAAGCACAAAACTGAAGAGAATAATCATCCACAACCAGTAAGCTCCTCCAAAGCTGGTACTATAAAACAAAGGGAAAGAAGCAAAGAAGGCTCCTCCGAAAGTGACCAGGGTGGTAAAAGTAAATTCCCATTTACGTCCGGTGGAATTAACCAATAACGTACGTTCTTCTTCTGTACGTCCCAAACAATAGAGCAAAGAGTTTCCTCCCTGCACGAACAGCAAAAAGACCAGCAAGGCTCCTAATAAGGAAACCAGGAACCACCAGTAATGCTGCAAGAATATATAAGTTGAATCCATATTTTTCGGTTTTAAAATGATGTATCGGTTAGTTTATTTTTCTTCCGGACCTTTACGGATGGCTTTTACCATGATACCGATTTCAGCAATAAGCAGCACGGTAAACATGATAAGGAAAATGAAGAAAGTGGTTTGCACAGAGCCCGTTTCCAGTTTTGACACCGCCGCATTGACCGGCAGCAAATCCTGAATTGTCCAGGGCTGGCGTCCCATCTCGGCTACAATCCATCCTGCCTGACTGGCGATGTAAGCCAACGGAATGCTCCACAAGGAAATCCAGTGCAACCAGTTGAGTTCAGCCAACCGCTTTTTCCATACGAGGAATAAAATAACCAGGAAGAACAGTATGAAATACATACCTAACCCTACCATCACACGGAAAGACCAGAAAAGCAGCCCTACATGAGGTACAAGGTCTTCCTTAGCCTGAATGTATCCGTAGCCGAAATAAGGCATGTATTCTTTCAAGGCACTGCGTGCAATCTGCATGGAAGCCTCATCGCCTTCTTCTTTTGCCCGACGGAAATCGGCCAGTGCAGTAATGGCTTTCTTGCCGTTCACCATCTTTTCATCTGCCGAAAGAGCCGTTGAACCATCAGGTAATGTATAGCCTCCTTCCAGCAGATTGTTGATGCCCGGCACATATCCTGCCGTGCTATGCGTAGCAAGGAAAGAAAGCATTTCGGGTATCTTGATGGAACCTACCACCGTCAGAGGTTCATGCGTGCCTCCTTCATAAAGCGCTTCCATGGCTGCCAATTTCATAGGTTGTACCTGAGCCACCTGATACGCAGACTTATCGCCTGTGCCGGCTGTCACTAAGGCTGCAAACAATCCGACTGCCGCTGCCACCTTCATGCTGGCAAGTGCAAATTCTTTTTCACGTTTACGAATCAGATACCAGGCACTGACTCCGATGACGAAAGCAGCTCCGAGCATCCAGCTGCTTAATACGGTATGGAAAAATTTCACCACTGCCACTGGCGAGAAGGCCACTGCCATGAAATCAACCATTTCGTTGCGCATGGTTTCCGGATTAAACTCCATTCCTACTGGATACTGCATCCAGGAATTGGCCACCAGAATCCACCAGGCAGAAATCGTGGCTCCCAAACCGGTAAGCCAGGTAGAAGCCAGATGAAAACCTTTGCTCACCTTGTGCCATCCAAAGAACATGACAGCCACGAAAGTCGCTTCCATGAAGAAGGCTAAAATGCCTTCTATGGCCAGCGGAGCACCGAATATGTCACCCACAAACCAGGAATAGTTACTCCAGTTCGTGCCAAACTGAAACTCCAGAATCAAACCGGTTGCCACTCCAATGGCAAAGTTTATTCCAAACAGTTTCATCCAAAACTTTGCCGTACGCTTCCAGAATTCATTTCCTGTACGTACATACAATGTCTCCATTGTAGCCATAATCACAGCCAACCCTAAAGTAAGCGGTACAAACAGCCAATGGTAAATGGCGGTCAAGGCAAACTGTGCCCTCGACCAGTCAATCATTGAAGTGTCGATTGTTTCAAGCATAAGAAATTACTTTATCAGTTACTAATATAAATAAGGTATAGTTATTCTGCCATCCGGTTTGTCAGCTCCAGGCCCACATAATCCTGCTTCTCGGCCTCCGTCTTTCCTTCCAGGAAGGAAGGGAAGAAAAACAGCTTCAGCACAAAAAACATGACAAAAAGCTTTATCAGGATAATCGCCCAAAGGACACGCCCCCAGGTCATCTCCCGAAAACCATCACGATAAAAATAAAAAAACACGAATGAGATTCCTTTTAATCATAGTCTATTTTTATAATGATTACAAAGTAAGTACTTTATCGGGAAAAAACAAGGGTTTATCGAGATATTCTATGGGTAAATCTATCTATTTTGCCTCTTTTTTTTATTATGAAATACATTTGTAATGTAAAAATTAAACGAAAATATGAAAAAAAGAGAACTCATTTTCTTCTGCCGCACTCGCGACTTTCCTGTCGGCAAATGCACAGGAAAAACAAACCTGGTCGCTTGAAGATTGCATAAACTATGCGCTGGAGAAAAATATCCAGTTACAGCAGAACAAGATTTCCTTACAGGAAAGCGAAGTGGATGTAAAGACAGCAAAGGCTGCACTCTTTCCAAGCCTCTCGTTCAACACCGGACACAACATCGTGAACCGTCCTTATCAGGAAAACAGCGCCACAGTCAGTGGTACTGAAATCATCAGCAGTAACAATAAAACTACCTATAACGGCAGCTACAGCTTGTCTGCACAATGGACACTATGGAACGGCGGACAGCGCCTGAACAACATCAAACAGCAAAAGAAGAATCAGGAAATAGCGGAACTGACCGTAGCCGAAACGGAAAACACGCTCAAGGAAGAGATTACCAAACTTTTCCTGCAGATTCTGTATGCAGATGAATCGGTAAACATTAATAAAGGTACGCTGGAAGTTAGTAAAGCTACTTATGAACGCGCGAAAGAACTTTTTAATCAGGGTAGTATTTCGAAAGCAGATTTGGCCCAACTGGAAGCACAAGTCGGTAATGACCAGTACCAGCTGGTAACCTCCGAAAGCTCACTAAGAAACTATAAACTTCAACTGAAACAAATGCTGGAACTGGACGGAAACATGGAAATGGAGCTGGAACTTCCGGTACTTGACGATGAAAAAGTGATGCAGCTACTCCCCAATCAAGACGAGGTTTACCAAACGGCACTGGCCAACCGTCCGGAAATACAAAGCAGCAAGCTGAGTATTGACAATTCCAAGTTGGCTATTTCTGCGGCTAAAAGCGGGTATTATCCAAGTATCAGCTTGTCGGCATCTACTTCCAGCATGACCAACAATGCAAGCCAGAACAACTGGGCGCAACAGATGAAATACGGATGGAACAACATGATTGGCCTGACCGTAAGTGTACCTATCTTTAATAACCGACAGACCAAAAGTGCGGTAGAAAAAGCTCAGTACCAATACAACTCTTCACTGCTGAACTTACAAGACAAGCAAAAAGGGCTTTACACCGAGATTGAAACACTCTGGCTGGATGCGCTCAATGCACAGCAACAATATGCAGCAGCCGAAGTGAAACTGAAAAGCAGCCAGACCAGTTTCGATATGGTCAGTGAACAGTTCAGACTGGGCATGAAAAATACAGTCGAACTGCTGACCGAGAAAAATAACCTGCTCAGTGCACAGCAGCAACGGGTTCAGGCTAAGTATATGGCTATTTTGAATCGTACATTACTCGATTTTTATGCAGGAAAAGACATTGAATTATAATCACCAAACAATATGAACAAGAAAAAAATAATTTTGGCAGCCGGTGTCGTACTCGTGCTGGCTGTAGCAGGATTCTGGATTTTCGGAAAGAAGAATGCACAGGGCAAGGTAGACTTCGTGACTGAAAAAGTTACACGAGGAAATATCAGCAATTCCATTACAGCTACAGGAACCATTGAACCGGTCACTGAAGTAGAGGTCGGTACTCAGGTTTCAGGTATCATTGACAAGATATATATTGACTATAACTCCGTAGTAAAGCAGGGTGAAGTGATAGCCGAGATGGATAAGGTAACGCTGCTCAGCGATTTACAATCAGCGCAAGCTACATACAACGGCGCAAAGGCCGAATACGACTATCAGAAGAAACTATACACGAGAAACAAAGCACTACACGAGAAACAGCTGATCAGCGAAACAGACTACGAACAAAGTGTGTACGACTATGAACGTGCTAAAAGTACATACGAACAGACGCAAGCAGCCTTAGCCAAAGCGGAACGGAATCTTTCATACGCCACTATCACTTCTCCGATTAATGGTATCGTAACGAGCAAGGACGTGGAAGAAGGACAGACCGTGGCTTCCGGTTTTGAGACTCCGACACTGTTCACCATTGCGGCCGACTTGACAAAGATGCAGGTAGTAGCCGATGTGGATGAAGCTGACATTGCCGGAATAAAAGACAGTGCCCGAGTAACCTTTACCGTAGATGCTATCCTGATGACGTATTCGAAGGAAAGGTATACCAGATTCGCTTGGGTAGTGTAAACAGCAGCAGTTCAAGCAGCACCAGCACAAGCAGCGAAACAGTTGTCACTTACGAAGTGGTAATTACTGCCGACAACCCGGATTTGAAACTGAAACCCCGACTGACTGCCAACGTGACCATCTACACCGACACCCGTGACAACGTGATAACGGTACCCAACAAGGCACTGCGTTTTACACCGGAAAAACAGTTGGTGGGCAACAAGACCATTACAGACTGCGAAGGTGCACACAAGGTATGGACTATGGACGCCAACGGATTCACGGCACATCCTGTAAAAATCGGTCTGAGCGACGGAAGTCATACTGAAATTCTGGAAGGACTGAGCGAAGGTACTCCTATCGTAACAGAAACCGTACTGAAAGGCTTCGAAAACAATGCTGATGAAATGGCTGGCGGCGAAAGAAGCCCGTTCATGCCAGGCCCTCCGGGAGGTGACAAGAAAAAACAGAAATAAGGAGATACTCTTATGAAAAAGACTGTCATAGAATTGCAAAATATCAAACGGAATTTCCAGGTGGGAGACGAAACGGTCCATGCCTTGCGCGGAGTTTCATTCAGCATACAGGAAGGAGAATTCGTCACCATCATGGGAACATCCGGTTCAGGAAAATCTACTTTACTGAACACCTTGGGATGCCTGGATACACCCACCAGCGGAGAGTATCTGCTTGACGGAGTATCCGTACGCACCATGAGCAAGCCACAAAGGGCAGTACTACGTAACCGGAAAATCGGATTTGTATTCCAGAACTACAACCTGCTGCCGAAAACTACAGCCGTAGAAAATGTGGAACTTCCTCTGATGTACAACAGCTCAGTCAGTGCAGCCGAACGTCGTCGGCGTGCCATTGAAGCCCTGAAGGCAGTAGGACTGGCTGACCGTCTGGAACATAAATCCAACCAGATGTCAGGAGGACAGATGCAGCGTGTGGCCATCGCCCGCGCACTGGTCAACAATCCGGCGGTAATCCTGGCAGACGAGGCTACCGGTAACCTGGATACACGTACTTCATTTGAGATTCTGGTTCTTTTCCAGAAACTGCATCAGGAAGGACGTACCATTATCTTCGTGACACACAACCCGGAACTGTCACAATACAGCAGCCGGAATATCCGCCTGCGTGACGGACATGTCATTGAAGACGTGACCAACCCTCATATTCTGTCAGCTGCAGAAGCATTAGCTGCCCTGCCGAAAAATGACGACGATTGACGTGACTAATTAAGAAATGACTTATGAACGGAACAAACCTTTTTAAAATAGCTTTCAGAGCTTTGGCCAACAACAAGCTCCGTGCGTTCCTGACCATGTTGGGAATCATCATCGGTGTGGCCTCTGTCATTGCCATGCTGGCCATTGGACAAGGCTCTAAACGAAGCATCCAGAAGCAGATTTCTGAAATGGGCTCCAACATGATTATGATTCATCCGGGAGCTGAAATGAGAGGTGGAGTCCGGCAGGACCCTTCGAGCATGCAGACACTGAAACTGGAGAATTATGAAACACTGCGCGACGAGTGTATGTACTTGTCGGCCATCAGTCCGAATGTATCTGCCTCCGGACAGTTGATTTCGGGTTCCAACAACTACCCTTCTTCTGTCAGCGGAGTCAGCATTGGCTACCTTACAATTCGCCAACTTACCGTAGAACAAGGTGAGATGTTCACTGAAGAGGATATACGTACAGCTGCCAAAGTCTGTGTCATCGGTAAAACAATTGTAGACAACCTGTTCCCCGACGGTCAGGACCCGATTGGAAAGATTATCCGTTGCAACCAGGTGCCTTTGCGGGTAGTGGGTGTGCTGAAGTCCAAAGGATACAACTCTATGGGTATGGACCAGGACGATGTGGTATTGTCTCCTTACACCACCGTAATGAAACGTTTGCTGGCACAAACTTACCTGAGCGGTATTTTTGCCTCAGCCTTGACGGAAGACATGACGGAAGAAGCCGTAGATGAAATCACGAACATTTTACGACGTGAGCATAAACTGAAAGAAGCAGACGACGATGATTTCACCATACGTACACAACAGGAACTTAGTTCCATGCTGAACACCACAACCGACTTGATGACTACCTTGCTGGCCTGCATTGCCGGAATCTCACTGGTAGTGGGTGGTATTGGTATCATGAACATCATGTATGTGAGTGTGACGGAACGTACACGTGAAATCGGACTTCGCATGTCTGTGGGGGCAAGAGGAATTGATATTCTGTCACAGTTCCTGATAGAATCTATCCTGATCAGTATCACCGGAGGTTTGATTGGAGTAATCTTGGGCTGCGGTGCCAGCTTCATCATCAAGAGTGTGGCTCACTGGCCTGTCTTCATCCAGCCTTGGAGCGTATTGCTTTCGTTTGCCGTCTGTACATTTACCGGTGTATTCTTCGGCTGGTATCCGGCTAAAAAAGCGGCCGACCTTGACCCGATTGAGGCACTGCGCTATGAATAAATAACGGAACTACTTTGTTCTTCATAACTTTGGTTTCCTGTCCGGCTGCCATTCAGCAGTGAATGTTTCCCAACATAAACCGCTTGAGGTAGCCGGACTTTTATTAAAAAAATCGTATCTTTGTTTTAAATCAATTCCGTATGGTTCATATAACTCACAACAAGCACCGCTTACTTGAATTAACAATCCACATTATATGCTGGGGATTATTTTTCGGATTTCCACTGTTCTTTACTCAAGATGACAGCGGCAGTATCGACTGGAGAGAGTTTATCAACCATTCTGGCGTGTCTCTTTCTTTCTTCGTTATCTTTTATATCAATTACCTGTTATTTATTCCTAAGGTTCTTTTTAAGGAGCATACGGGGCAGTTTATTCTCTTGAATATCCTCCTTATTTTAGTGGTATCCATTGGGCTCCGCTACTGGCATAATATCATAGCCTTTCCTCCCCCGGCTCCACGACGTCCTCATTTACCTCCTCAATACATATTTTATATAAGGGACATCACGAGCATGATTTTCACCGTAGGATTAAGTGTAGCCATCCGTATGAGTCTGCGTTGGAGTGCCACGGAACTGGAACGCCGTGAAGCAGTCAAAAGCCGGACTGAAGCAGAACTGAAAAACTTGCGAAACCAGCTGAATCCACATTTTCTGCTCAACACCCTGAACAATATTTATGCCCTGACGGCCTTTGATACGGAAAAAGCACAGCAAGCCATCCAAGAGCTCAGTAAACTGCTGCGTTATGTTCTGTATGACAATCAAGAAACATTTGTTCCCTTGACTAAAGAGGTGGAATTTATTCAAAACTATATCGAACTCATGCGAATCCGGGTTTCATCTGCGGTCAAAATCAATACAAATTTTCAAATCCGGCCAGACAGCCAAAGCCCGGTAGCTCCACTGCTGTTTATTTCACTCATTGAAAATGCCTTCAAGCATGGAATCTCTCCTACCGAACCCAGCTTTATAGACATTACGCTGACAGAAAAGGATGACGAAATCCATTGCGTAATACGCAATAGCAATTATCCGAAGAACGCAATGGATAAAGTGGTTCGGGCATCGGACTGGAACAGGTACGCAAAAGACTGGAACTGCTGTATGCCGGACGCTATGAATGGCACCAGCAAATAAGTTCGAACCAGAAAGAATATAGTTCCATACTGACCATTAAAATTCCTGACAACAATAAAAAGATACTGCCATGATAATAAAATGCGCTATTGTCGATGATGAACCTCTGGCACTCGGCCTGCTGGAAAGTTATGTAAAGAAAAACGCCATCACTCGAGCTGTGTGGTGCATACTCCAGTGCCATTCAGGCTATGGAGCTGCTGACCGAGCATCCCGTGGATCTTATTTTCCTGGATATTCAGATGCCGGAATTGAACGGACTGGAATTCTCCAAAATCGTTCCAGGGAATACGCGTATCATATTTACCACAGCTTTCGGACAATATGCATTAGACGGATATAAGGTAAATGCCCTTGACTACCTGCTCAAGCCTATCAGCTATACAGATTTTATGAAAGCTGTCAACAAAGCGGTGCAATGGTTTGAACTGCTTCAAAAGGCCGAAACATCACCAGCCGAAGTACATTCGTCAGATGACTTGAAGTATATCTATGTGAAAAGTGACTATAAACTGATTCAAATTGAACTGGATAAGATTCTTTACATTGAAGGATTGAAAGACTACATCAAGATACATCTGGAAGATAATCCACGCCCCATCCTTTCACTGGTCAGCATGAAAATGATGGAAGACAAAACTGCCGGCTAACCGATTTATCCGGATTCACCGGTCTTTCATTGTGACAAAAACAAAAAATAAAAATCATAGAAAAAGGAAGGATTGTTTTTGGAAAAGACTACATCCCTATATCGGACAGCTACAAACAAGAGCTCCAAAATTATGTTAATAAACATACTATTTGAGTTTTTGTTGTTATTTCAACCTTTTTTTGAAACAATCGTTTTTTTACTGTTTTTCTTTGGATACAATCAATCTAAACCCTATATTTGTGTCGTACATAATAAAACGGAAGTTGTGAAACTTCTTTTAGAATAGTTTAGTTAAGTCTAGTTTAGTTTTTGTGTTGTGATACTCCTGCTGAAAGTGTTCAGCAGGAGTATCTTTTTTTCCATCTGTTTCAAACAAAAAACATGTTTATTAACAAAAACGGAGGAGAAGGATGTTAAAAAAAACAACAACTCCCACAGAATGCATATTCTTACAAATTGTATGACAGAATTCAGGGAATATCAATCAGTTTATGAGTCTGCAGACTCAGTCGCCACTGAGGATGAGACTTGATATATTCTACGACCTCTGCCGTATTCTGACAAGAACAGGGCTGCAAAAAATAAGAAGAAGCCTTTAATTGAAAGATAAGGGGACACATCCTGCCCTAAAAAAACCACCTTCACCTCATCCATACGACGGACACGTAACGAGGCACCTAATTTGGGAGAACAGGTAACCCAGTCAATCGACTCAGGAAGTACACATGTGCCATTCGTTTCAATGCAAACGTATTTTCCAGCCTTATGCAAGGCAGCAACTAAATCTTCGTCCACCCACAGTCCCGGCTCACCACCTGTCAAAATTATCGTCTTGCAAGGATACTGACAGACTTTCTCCACTATCTCCTCATCCGACATCATGACTCCTTCTTCATGGCGCGTGTCACAAAACTCACATTTTAAATTACATCCTGAGAAACGGACAAAGACGGCAGGTGTACCCACATGGAAGCCTTCCCCCTGAAGGCTATAGAATATCTCATTAATCTTTTTCATAAATCACCCGATTACCTTCAGACTCACACACTTCCACCTTTACACAATGGGGTACTTGCTCACAAATCCATCGGGCAATATTTTCGGCCGTAGGATTACAAGGAAGCACATCGTTCAGGTTCTTATGGTCAAGCTGCCCTTTTACCACTTCCTTTATATGCGTAAAATCAACTACCATACCATCTTCATTCAATTGCTCTGCCTGGCAATATACGGTGATAATCCAATTGTGACCATGCAGGTTTTCACACTTGCTCTCATAAGAAAGTTTCAGGCGATGTGAAGCCGAAATTTCCATGCGTTTAATTACTGTATACATAACTTTTTGATTTTTAAAAGATTAAAAAACACTGCATTTAATGTCACCTCAATGCAACGACAAAGGTAAAAAGAATTATCTGATAGAAAAATCCATTCGTAAAGATTTGACACCCACGAAATCTCACAAATTTTAATAAATCCACAACAAATATTTTTGATTTTCCAACCAATACAGTATATTTGTATACACATTTTTGATATACGAATGACGGAAGAGGACAAAAAACTGTTACATACTTTCGAAGGCAAACTCAAGACAATTGCTGTTTCTTTATGAAGAGTTGAAAAAAGAAAACCTCTCATTGAGAAACGAAATTGACAGAAAGAGTGCAGAAATTACTCAATTGGAATGTAATAATAAAGAATTGGAAGCCAAGTATATCAACTTGAAAAAAACGCCCGCATACTCAGTATCAACGACAATGACCTCCGCGATACGAAACAAAGACTGGCGAAACTTGTGCGTGAAGTCGATAAATGCATCGCTTTGCTGAATGAATAACAATGCGGTAAAGTATATACTTTTATGGACGAAAAAAAGAGATTTAATCTACTAATTGACAACGAACGGTATCCTGTGTCCATACTCCCTGCGGAAGAGGAAGGTTACCGGGAAGCTGCCAAACAGATTAACTATAAACTGAATAAATATCGCAGTGCTTTTCCTGAATTCAACAGCATACAACACTGGAAGATGGTGGCACTTGATTTAGCGTATGAAAATATATCCATGAAAGGAAGAAATGACACCCGACCTTATATGGAAAAACTTAAAGAACTGGAAGAGGATATTGAAAGATGTATCCAACCTGACCGGGGCGAAGGTTTATAGAAAAATATTATAACAGGAAATTCACGCATAAGCTTTATTCGAAGGGATTTTCCCAACGGATAAGTTTATGCGTTTTTATTTATATACTTAAATTAATTATAATGTTGACGACAGTAATACTAACAATTGTGGCCTTCCTGGTGGGAGGGGCATTGTCGTATGGATTCTTTAAGTACGGCTTAAAGACAAAATATGACACAATTATCAAAGAAGCCGAAACTGAAGCTGAAGTAATCAAGAAGAACAAGCTTCTGGAAGTAAAGGAAAAATTCTTGAATAAAAAAGCGGATTTGGAAAAAGAGGTTGCCCAGCGTAATCAGAAAATCCAGCAAGCTGAGAATAAGTTAAAGCAACGCGAAATGGTGCTCAACCAGAAGAACGAAGAGCTTCAGCGTAAACGCAATGAAACAGAAGCTATCAAAGAAAATCTGGATGCTCAGCTGGTAATTATTGAAAAGAAGAAAGAGGAATTAGATAACCTTCAGGCACAGGAAAGAGAGAAACTGGAAACAATCTCAGGCTTGTCGGCTGAAGAAGCAAAAGAACGCTTGGTGGAATCACTGAAGGAAGAAGCGAAGACACAAGCGCAGTCTTACATCAATGACATCATGGACGACGCCAAGCTTACCGCAAACCGTGAAGCGAAACGTATCGTAATTCAGTCTATTCAGAGAGTGGCTACTGAAACTGCCATTGAAAACTCTGTCACTGTATTCCACATTGAATCGGATGAAATAAAAGGACGCATCATCGGACGTGAAGGACGTAATATCCGCGCGCTGGAAGCCGCTACAGGTGTAGAAATTGTAGTGGATGACACACCGGAAGCAATCGTACTTTCAGCCTTTGACCCGGTACGCCGCGAAATAGCACGTCTGGCTTTGCATCAGCTGGTAACTGACGGTCGTATTCACCCGGCACGTATAGAGGAAGTGGTAGCAAAAGTACGCAAGCAAGTGGAAGACGAAATCATTGAAACAGGTAAACGTACTACAATCGACTTAGGTATCCATGGATTGCATCCTGAACTGATTCGTATCATCGGTAAGATGAAATACCGTTCTTCATACGGACAGAATCTATTGCAGCATGCACGTGAAACAGCCAACTTGTGTGCAGTAATGGCTTCGGAATTAGGTTTAAATCCGAAAAAAGCAAAACGTGCCGGACTACTGCATGATATTGGTAAGGTGCCCGATGAAGAACCGGAATTGCCACACGCACTGTTGGGTATGAAATTGGCTGAAAAGTATAAAGAAAAAGCAGATATCTGCAATGCCATTGGTGCACACCACGACGAAGTGGAAATGACCAGCCTTCTGGCTCCTATCGTACAAGTATGTGACGCCATCTCTGGTGCACGTCCGGGAGCACGCCGGGAAATTGTAGAGGCTTACATCAAACGTCTGAATGACCTCGAACAATTGGCCATGTCTTATCCGGGTGTAACCAAGACTTACGCTATCCAGGCCGGTCGTGAGTTGCGTGTCATTGTAGGTGCAGATAAGATTGACGACAAACAGACAGAAAGCTTGTCAACTGAAATCGCCAAGAAGATTCAGGACGAAATGACTTATCCGGGACAGGTGAAGATTACCGTTATCCGTGAAACACGTGCGGTTAGCTTCGCTAAATAAGTAAATATTCAAAAGAAGAATCA
>ENA-OPZN01000044-OPZN01000044.1-human-gut-metagenome-genome-assembly--contig:-NODE-44-length-54574-cov-5.952284_pt1 | contig 54574 bp, 41 predicted proteins | sample MGYA00242483_ERZ504503 | MGnify/ENA primary metagenome ERZ504503 (study PRJEB26092, sample SAMD00036285) | human gut metagenome | host: Homo sapiens | study: EMG produced TPA metagenomics assembly of... | reverse complement strand
GACCTGATGCGTACCGCCGTACTCTGGGCCGCGTTCAACGTGGTGCTCATGGGTGGGCGCGGTCTGTCCAACGGACTACGCGTGCGCTCGGACGCATGGATGAGGTAGGTATCGGCCGCGCGAAGCGCTGGGCGATTCCGTTTACATAGCGGCGCGGGCGGCGGAATACATGCCGCGGACGATTTGTTCGCGCCACTTGGACCAGCCGTATTGCTTGGTGATGGTCTCACCGGCGGTGGCACCGAGCGAGGAGCCGTCGGCCCGGGTCAGGTCGAACAGCATATCCAGCAGCATCTTGTCGTGGTGCAAGCGGTCGGCCAACTCCTCCGCCACGGCCGGATCATAGGGGTCCTTACCCGTGGCAAATTCGGATAGCGTCAAATGCTCACGCACCAGCACGGTAGCCCAGTCGACGATGTCCGGCGCGTAGCCCATACGCTTGAGAATCACCGGCACATGGCGGGCACCCTCGGCGGCGTGATCGGCCACGAACGCGCGCTTGCCGATGTCGTGGGTGATACCGGCCAACAGCAATGCCTTGAAATGATCGTCATCGTACCGTCCACCGGACGGTGTCTCGCGCCCCAGACGCGACGTGACCTCCACCATATGCCGATCGATGGTGTACCGGTGGGCGGCCGAGGCGGACGGACGGTTGCGGACGCCGAGCCATTCCGGCATCCATCGACCCGGAATGTCCACGAAATCGATGCTCTCCCACACTTCCATAAGATTCGATCCGCACGCAAGCAGACGGATAAACAGCTCGCGCGATTCGTCATCCCACTGGTTGTCGTGAATCGGGCAGCGCTTCAGATTAACCAAGGTAGACGGTTGATGGGAAGACCGAATTCGCCGGCCGCCACGGCCATACGCAACGCCAGCTTGGCATCCTTGGCAGGCTCGGCACCGGGCGCCAACACCAATTCGCCTTCGTGCTTGGCCACGCCGGGAACCACCACGTCGAATTGCGGGGCTTCGCGCTTGCCACCAGAGCGCTGAGAGAACATCTGGAAGAACGCGAATCGCGGCTTTTCGTGGGTCAGCGAATGTTCGGCGCGGGAAGCGGTGGAATCAAGCGAGAAGGAGATGCGCCGACCGATACGGGCAAGCAGTGTCTGCAAATCGTCGATCGAGTAGGCGGCACGCTCGTTTTCGGGCCAAGTCGGATCGGCAAGGCCAAGCATGGCAGCCACTTTGGCTGATAGGGCGTCAGCATCAGGTTGGTATCCTTGCCGGCCACCAGATGGATGCAGTCGCGTACGTCGAGCAGACGTTCCACAGCTTCGTCGTAAATGCCGTGCGGGCGGTCGGCCAGCCATGAGGCGGCGAGCGCGGAGACGAGCACCGAATCGCGCAAACCCCCACGGGCCTCCTTGATATCGGGCTGATTGACGTATTGGAGCCGGCCGAATTCGTCGAGTCGGGCTTTGGCGGAGTCGAGCAGTTCGGGCAGGCGCTTGCGGGCGGCCTTGCGCCAGCGTTCGAGGATGGACGTGGCGGTGGTGGTGATCAGAGCGGTGTCGCCGGCGATGGGCTTCACGTCCAGCCAGCCCATGGCGGCGGGAAGGTCATGGTCGGTGACTTCCTCGCATTGGGCGCGCGTGCGGATGGAGTGGTCGAGGTCCAGACCGCTGTCCCATAGCGGGTACCAGAGTTTGTTGGCCAACTCGTTGAGCTGCTGGTCGTTCAACGTGCGAGGCTCGTAGATGATGACCAGGTCGAGGTCGGAGCTGGGGCCCAGTTGGCCACGTGCCAGCGAGCCTACCGCGGCGAAGCCGATGCCGGAGTCGGGCACGGGGAAAGAGACATCCTTGCAGGCCGCATTCCACAGCTCAGTGAGGCATTGCATGGCCAGTTCTGTGCGGGCTTTGCGCTTGGTCGCACCATTCCGGTAGACGCCGTCGTCATCCGGCTGGCTCATATCCATGAATCGTTGTTTCAAGCCATCTACTGCTGAAGTCATTGCTTCATCTTTCATTGCTAAAAAAGTCCCCGCACGGCGTCAATTCGCGGCGTGCGGGGACCTTTCCTATGCAGTCCATCCCCTTCTAAGCATGGACGTCTGTGTTATCAGATCGCGGCGGAACCGGTCTCACCGGTACGCACGCGGGCCACGGAGTCCAGCGGAGCGACCCACACCTTGCCGTCACCGATGGTGCCGGTGCCGGCGGACTTGATGATCACACCAACCAGCGTTTCGGCATCCGCGTCATCGGACAGCACTTCAACGCGAATCTTCGGAATCAGGTCCACAGTGTATTCAGCGCCACGGTAGACCTCGGTGTGGCCGCGCTGGCGGCCGTAGCCGTTGGCCTCGGACACGGTCAGACCGTGCACGCCGGCGGCCGCGAGGGCCTCCTTGACATCGTCGAGCTTATGGGGCTGAATGATAGCGGTGATCAGCTTCATTTCACTTCACCTCCTTGAGAACGGAGCTGGCAGTACCAGCAAAATCGTAAGCACGTTCGCCCTGGTCGGCAAGATCGATGCCGCCGACTTCCTGAGCTTCGGTGACGCGCCAACCGATGGTCTTCTCCAGAGCGAAGGCGATGATCGCGGTGATCACTGCGGAGTAGAGGATGGCGACGAGAGCGATGACCAGCTGAACGACGAGCTGCTTCCAGTCGCCACCAGCCAGCAGACCGGTGCCTTCACCGAAGAAGCCGATGAGGATGGTGCCGGTGAAACCACCAACGCCATGCACGCCGACAACGTCGAGGGAGTCATCGTAGCCGAACTTGAACTTGAGACCGCAGGCCAGGCAGGTCAGGACACCAGCGATGGCACCCATCACGATGGCCCACAGCGGGGAGACCACATCGGCGGCCGGGGTGATGGCAACCAGGCCGGCGACCATACCCGAGGCGGCACCCATGGCGGTGTAGTGACCGGAGCGAATCTTCTCGGTGAAGCCCCAAGAGAGCATTGCGGCTGCGGTGGCGGCGGAGGTGGAAACCCAAGCGTAACCAGCAGTACCGTTGGCGGCGAAGGCGGAACCAGCGTTGAAGCCGAACCAGCCGAACCACAGCAGGAAGGCGCCGAGCATCACGAACGGCACGTTGTGCGGGCGGAACGGCTGCGTGCCGAAGCCCTTACGCTTGCCGATGATGAGCACGATGATCAGGGCGGCGACTGCGGCGTTGATGTGGACGACAGTACCACCTGCGAAATCGTGGGCGGCCGCGCCGATGGCCTTGGAGATGGCGCCGTCAGCAGACAGCAGACCACCGTTCCAGACCATGTGGGCCATAGGAGCGTAGTCGAAGGTGACCCACAGCGCCACGAAAATCATCCAGGTGCTGTACTTCACACGCTCGGCAATGGCGCCGCAGATCAGGCCGACGGTAATCATCGCGAAAGCGACCTGGAAGGCGACGTCCACGGAAACCGGGTAGTTGTTGCCGTTCAGACCGGTGGCGGTGAACACGCCGTCCTGGGCGACCATGGAGTCCTTCAGCAGGAAGCCGCTGGCCGGGTCGCCGAAGATGCCTCCGATGTCGGAACCGGCGTAAGCAATCGACCAACCCCACAGGGTCCAGATAATCATGGTGACCGACAGGGCGGCCGCCTCAAGCATCAGCATGTTCAGGACGGCCTTGGCACGAACCATACCGCCGTAGAAGAACGCCACACCAGGCGTCATGAGGAAAACCAAGGACGCGGATGTCAGGATCCATGCGGTGTTACCGGAATCAATCGCTCCCATGTCTACCTCCCTCTCTTTCGTTCAGGGCACCGGGGGCTTTGCGCGGCCGGCGTCGACTTTGTCTCTACAATGCCGTCCCCTTGTGGGGGCTAACAGTTCGTCAGTAAAGCCGGTCTCGTTTTGGTTTCGTTACGGCAAGTTACGCGATTGTTAAGCGCACCTGACAATTAGGTTGGCATCGGATGGGCTGATTCCGGCATGATTCCAACGGATATGGGAAAGCCCCGAATCATGTTTCGAATATGCTTCGGGGCTAGGTTTGGTGCGTTGCGGGCGTTTCCCGCGCCCACAACGTGGACGGACGCAGGGCTCCCCTCGCTGAGGGGAACTGTCGAGCAAAGCGAGACTGAGGAGAGCTCGACCGTCTACGCGAGAATGCCGTCCACGAAATCTTCGGGATCGAAAGGTGCCAAATCGTCCGGACCTTCGCCAAGACCGACGAGCTTGACCGGCACGCCGAGCTCCTTCTGCACGCTGATCACGATGCCGCCCTTGGCGGAACCGTCAAGCTTGGAGAGCACCACACCGGTAATGCCGATGGCTTCGGCGAACACCTTGGCCTGGGCCATGCCGTTTTGGCCGGTGGTGGCGTCGAGCACAAGCAGCACTTCATCCACCGGCAGGTTCTTTTCGGTAACACGGCGAATCTTGCCGAGCTCGTCCATCAGGTTCGACTTGTTCTGCAGTCGGCCGGCAGTATCGATGATGAGCACGTCCGCGTTCGCTTCCTTGGCCTTGGCGGATGCCTCAAAGGCGACGGATGCCGGGTCGGCACCGTCCTTGTCGGAGCGGACGACGGGCACATTGACGCGTGCGCCCCAGGTTTCGAGCTGGTCGGCGGCGGCCGCGCGGAAGGTGTCGGCCGCGCCCATCATGACCTGCTTGTTTTCGGCCACGAACAGTCGAGCCAGTTTGCCGGCAGTGGTGGTCTTGCCGGTGCCGTTGACGCCGACCATGATGATGACGCTGGGCTTGGCGGCACCCGGCTTTTCGGCATTGAGGCGGCGGTCCGTATCTCGACCGACCAGATCGAGCAGCTTCTCCTTGAGCGTGGCGCGTACTTCGGCTGGGTCGGCTTTACCAGTGATGCGGGCGTCGGTTCTCAGGTCATCGACCAGTTGGGCGGAAGCATCCGCACCGACGTCGGCAAGCAGCAGTGTGTCTTCGACGTCTTCCCAATCGGCCTCGGAGAGATTGTCTTTGGCGAGGATGTCGAACAGGGCCTTGCCGAACGGGTTGCCGGACTTGGCAAGTTTTGCCTTGAGTCGGGTCAGTCGAGAGCCGACCGATTCGGGGGTTTCAGGTTTGGCGGGAGTGGGCTTGGAGGCAGGTTGGGACTCGGGCTTGGGCGCAGCTGCCGGTTCGGGTTCGGCCTGCGCGGCTGGCGCAGGCTCGGCTTTGGCCGATTCGGCTGACTTGGCCGGCTCGGCGGCAGTCGCAGCCTTAGCTTCCTCGGCTTCGGCGGCCAGCCGAGCGTCGGCGGCGGCCTTGGCGTCGCGGGTCTTCTTGTTGTCGGGGGCAACCTTGCCCATCGCACGATCCAAATCGCGCTTGCGGGACTTGCCCAACCAGATGCTCAGGGCGATTACGATAACCGCCGCCACAATCACGCCAAGAACGGCGAGCACAGTATTCATATCCATACCTGTCAAGTCTAGCCCGCAGATGGAATCCCCTACGAATTCGGCAGTCTCAGGCCGACAATTCCACCCGACGACTTAAGCTGAACCGCATGGCACATTCTTCACGTATGACGTCGCTGCAGCGCCGCGAGCAGCTGATTGAAGTCGGACGCTCGCTATTCGCCGCCAAAGGCTTCGAAGCGGTAAGCGTGGAGGAAATCGCCGCGCACGCCAAAGTCTCCAAGCCGATTGTGTATGAGCATTTCGGCGGCAAAGAGGGCCTGTATGCCGTCATTGTGGATCGTGAGATGCGCGCGCTGACCAGTGTGCTCACCGCCGCGCTTGACGATCCGACCGTGCACCCGCGCCAGATTGTGGAACGCACGGCGCTTGCGCTCCTCACCTATATCGAAGAGAATGCCGAGGGGTTCCAGGTACTGGTACGCGACTCGCCGAGCACCGACCCGTCCGGCTCATTCAGCTCGCTGATGGGAGACATCGCCGTACGCGTTGAAGACATTCTTTCCGAAACATTCAAACGGCAGAAGCTGTCTGCCAAGGGCGTGCCGTACTACGCGCAGATGCTGGTGGGCATGACCGTATTCACCGGGCAGTACTGGGCCGACCGGCCAAAGGTGAGCAAGGAGCAGCTGGCCGCATACATTGTGGATTTGGCCTGGCATGGCCTGAGCCGGCTTGACTCCAAGCCCCAGTTGTTCTTTGAGGGCGCCAAGGCGCGGAAGGAGGCCGAGCGCCGAGCCAAGCGCGAGTCCGATTCCGGCAGCCCGGATTCAGACCAGACGAGTTCTGCCCAATCGGATCCCGAGCACGCCACCGGGGAAGATTCAGGGTTGCAGAACATGAGTTCAGGGGCACAGGTTACGCAACACTCTGCCGAGTCGGGAGACGAAGTGCTACGGTTTGAACAGGAAACTGAACATAACGACTAAATATGTGAGGACGTAAGACTTTCATGGCCAGCACGGCAAAGACGCTCACCTTTGTGATCCCCGCATACAATATGGAGTCCTACCTCGACCGTTGCGTGAACTCGTTGCTTTCGGCAAGCGACATCAGCGACCTCGAGGTGCTGATTGTGGACGACGGTTCGAAAGACGGCACGCTGGAGTACGCGCGCAAGCTGGAACGCACCAATCCGGGCGCCGTGCGCGCGATTCATCAGGAGAACAAGGGCCACGGCGGCGCGGTGAACACCGGTATCGCGGCGGCGACCGGCATGTACGTCAAAGTGGTGGATGCGGATGATTGGGTCGACCCGCAGGCCATCGACACGGTTCTGGCCACGTTGCGTGCACAGCATGACACCGACGAACCGATTGACATGCTGGTGACCAATTACGTGTATGACAAGGTGGCCAAGCGTCACAAGACCGTAGTGAACTTCCGCCGTGTAATGGAGGCCGGCCGCGTGCTCGGCTGGGATGACCTGGGCAAGTTCGGTCTGGCGCAGTACATCATCATGCATGCGCTCACCTTCCGCACGCAGGTGGTGCGCGATTCCGGGCTGAAGCTGCCGGAGCACACGTTCTACGTCGATTTCTATTACTCGTACCAGCCGTTCCCGTGGGTGAAGCGCATCCAGTACCTCGATGTGCCGTTCTACCACTACTTCATCGGGCGCGAGGGTCAGAGCGTGCAGACCGACGTGATGATTAAGCGTGTGGACCAGTTGCGGCTCGTCAATCGGCTGATGACCGAGGCCACGCCCGAACGCGGTACGGTGCCGGAGGGGCTGTACCGGTACATGATTCACTTCCTGGCGATCGAATCGTGCGTTACCTCGGTGTTCCTGATTCTCTCGCGCGATCCGGCCAACTACGTTAAGAAAACCGAGCTGTGGGATGCGATTGACGCCTATTCTCCGGCCATCGGCAAGGATGTGCGCTCGCAGCTGATGTCCCGCGCGCTCAATCTGCCCGGCAAAACCGGCCGCTGGATCGTGCGCAACGGCTATCTCATCGCCGAACGCATCGTCGGCTTTAACTGATTCGGATTGTGGTTTTGCCCTGCTGACGCGTTATCAGCAGGGCATCCCTATTACCTCCCCAGTCGAGGTTTTGCTACTCGGCCCAACGGTCGGACATCGCGAAGCTGTTGTGCATCAGGTTGCTGGAGGTGTATAGCACGTCGTTCAGCAGCTTGGTTGTGTGCTCGCGCAGGTAGTCGGCCATCTCGTCGTTGGCCGCTTCGAGCACATCCGCCACGCCCTGCACATCCTTCTCATCGCCGTGGCCGCCATCGAGCGGCCATGCATTCGTATCCGTCGATTCGGCATCGCTTCGAGCAAGCAACTGCTCATCCGTGCGCTCGATGAGCCGGTGCCCGAACGCGCGCACGCCTTCTGCATAGCCCTCGATGAACCGGTTCGTCTCATACCAATGCGCGTCGGCCACGACGGCGATCAGGCGGTTCGTCCAATACAGGTTGCCGGTGGAGACTTCGGGCGTGGTGTCGCGCAGGTAGGCAGGCGTGTCGTTGACGTTCGCGTAGAACGGCGCGGCGGCGGTGAACGGACCGGAGCCGAACGATACCCACATCACCGTGCGATTGGCCGCCGGCACATACGGGCGGACCTGAATCGCCACCATATGGCCGGTGCGGTTCACGCCGATCGGACGGTAACGGTGGCGCGATTCCGCCGTGCCGGTCGTGCCGTACGGGTCGTACGGCGTGCCTTCGAAGTGCGAGGACAGCAGGAAATCAACGTCTTCGAGGCTCACCTTGTCTTCCGGCACGCGGCACCACGGGATGTCGTCGGATTCGGGCGTGTAGCGGGCGGCCGGCGAATCCCAGTCCTCGCTGGGGTTGAGGCGGCGTTGCATGTACCAGGCACGCGGCGTGTTGTAGATATGGTCCTTCGGCGTCGCGGTGCCGAAGGCCTTGCGCGGGTTGAAACGGGTGGGAAGGGCAACGGTTGTTCCGAATCCGGCGCTATGCGCGTGACGGCCGTTGGAAGAGACCGGCGTTCCCATTGTGCGGTCGAGGTGATGCGTGGCCATGAACTCGCGCAGGTCGGCGCTGCATAGGTATTCGCGCTGCTCGCCGAACGCATCGGCGAGGTCGAAGTCGTCGATGCCGAGCTGGTTGGGGATCGTGGCATAGCAGTCATCGGGCACTCGGCGGGCGATCCAATGGTGGCCGCCGATGGTCTCGACGTACCAGATCTCGTCCACATCCGAAATAATCACGCCGTTCGATTCGTAGGTGCCGTAGGTTTCGAGCAGTTCGCCCAACCGCGCGACGCCCTCGCGCGCGGTGGTGACATACGGCAGCACAAGGGTGATGATGTCTTCCTCACCGATACCGCCGGGCTGCTCGGCCTGATAATCGGTGCTGTCCGGTTCGCCGACAGCCGGCCGCAACTCGACCATCGGGTCCGCACCGAGCACGCGCTCGTTGACAGCGATGGTTTCGGTGGCGCTCATCGCCACGTTGTGTTCGTTGGCACCGGCTTCGGCCAGAATGCCACGATTATTCAGCACGTTCGGTGCGATGGTGTACCGGCAAGGATTGTCCGGTAGTTCGATTTCGACATGGCTCAGCACGCTGCGGTAGTGGCGCGGCTGGTCGTCGGGGGCGACAGCGACGAAGCGCTTGGGATCGTAACGGCCCGAGCCCGAATCGTCATCGCGGGCGATGATGGTGGAACCGTCGTAACTGGCATTTTTGCCGACAAGAATCGTGGTGCATGACATGGGACACCACTCTAGGAGCCAGGCTGGTCGAAACAAAAAAATCCTTGGAACCATTGCGATTCCGAGGATTTGTTGTGCCCCCTGTGGGATTCGAACCCACAACCCACGACTTAAAAGGACGCTGCTCTAACCGTTGAGCTAAAGGGGCAACTCTTCTAAAATACACACCGTTTTGGGATATTTCAACTACGGCGTTGCGTACACGTTTGCGTACGCGATTGGCCCAACGCACGGCACAGCACACGCAATGTGGCCCAAATCGCAGCCCAAATCGCATATCGCCTCTAGCGATAGATAGCCGCCGGCGACTACCCTTGTACATTATGAGTGAATCCCCCAATTGGAGCAATCCCCTGCGCGACTCGCGCGACCTCAGACTGCCCCGTATCGCCGGCCCATGCAGCCTCGTCATTTTCGGTGTCACGGGCGATCTGGCACAAAAGAAACTACTGCCAGCCGTCTACGACCTGGCGAACCGTGGCCTACTGCCGCCGAGCTTCGGTCTGACCGGTTTCGCCCGCCGCGACTGGACACAGGAACGGTTCATCGAATTCGTCAAGGCCGCCGTCCAGGCGCATTGCCGTACGCCGTTCAAGGAGTCGACTTGGCGCAATCTGGCCGCCGGCATCCGCTTCGTGCAGGGTACGTTCGACGACCCGGAGGCCTTCGAGCGTCTGAGCGCCACCGTGCAGGAGCTTGACCGCGACCGCGGCACGCAGGGTAACCATGCCTTCTACATGTCGGTGCCGCCGCGCGCATTCCCACAGGTCGCCAAGCAGCTGGCCGCCTCCGGCCTGTCGCGCTCGTCCGAGGGCGCATGGCGCCGCGTGATCATCGAGAAGCCGTTCGGCCATGATCTGGCCAGCGCCAAGGAACTCGACAGCGTGGTATCCGAAGTGTTCGACCCGAGCTCCGTGTTCCGCATCGACACTACCTCGCAAGGAAACCGTGCAGAACCTGCTGGCCCTGCGTTTCGCCAACGCCATGTACGAGCCGATCTGGAACGCCAACTATGTGGACCACGTGCAGATCACGATGGCCGAGGACATCGGCATCGGCGGCCGCGCCGGCTATTACGACGGCATCGGCGCCGCACGCGACGTCATCCAGAACCACCTGCTTCAGCTCATGGCTCTGACCGCCATGGAGGAGCCGGTGAGCTTCACCGCCAAGGACCTGACCGCCGAAAAAGACCAAGGTGCTTTCCGCCGTGCGCCTGCCCCAAGGACCTCGCCGCCAACACCGCGCGCGGCCAGTACGCCAAGGGCTGGCAGGGCTCGCACGAAGTGGTCGGCTACTTGGAGGAAAAAGGCATCGACCCCAAGAGCACCACTGAAACGTACGCCGCCATCCGCCTCGATATCGACACCCGCCGCTGGGCTGGCGTGCCGTTCTACCTGCGTTGCGGCAAGCGCCTCGGCAAGCGTGTAACCGAAATCGCCGTGGTGTTCAAGCGCGCCCCGCATCTGCCGTTCGAGCAGACCGCCGTGCGCGAACTCGGCAAGAACGCCATCGTGATTCGCGTGCAGCCCGACGAGGGCGTCACCATGCGCTTCGGAGCCAAGGTGCCGGGCGGCTCCACCATGGAGGTCCGTGACGTGAACATGGACTTCAGCTACGGCCGCTCCTTCACCGAGAACTCGCCGGAAGCCTATGAGCGACTGATTCTGGACGTGCTGCTCGGTGATCCGCCGTTGTTCCCGACCACCGAAGAGGTGAACCTCAGCTGGGAGATCCTCGATCCGATTGAACAATTCTGGTCCACGCTTGGCCAGCCGCAGGCCTACCGCGCCGGTACGTGGGGTCCGGCACAGGCCGACGAAATGCTGGCGCGCGACGGCCGCCACTGGAGGATGCCATGATCATCGATATGCCGAACACCCGCACCCGCGAGATTGCGCACAAAATCGAACAGCTGCACGAGGAGCGCGGCGAATCGGCGACCGGCCGCGTGCTGACGCTGCTCATCGCCACCGAGGACGCGGACCTAGAGCATGCGCTGGAAATCGCGAACTCGGCCAGCCGTGAGCACCCGTGCCGCGTGATTGCCGTAGTACCGGATACCAATCCTGCCGATCAGTCCGGCGAAGGCGAACCGAACGCGGCCGAAGTGGCCGCCGAGGTGAGCGCGAGTCGCGATAATCCGGCCGTCGATTTGACCGACGGCCCGAACGATCCGAACGATTCCAACCTGAACGCCCAAGTGCGATTCGGCGCGGACGCCGGTGCCGGTGAGATCATCATCTTGCGTCCGCGCGGTGGCCTTATCAACCACCCGGATACGCTGGTTATCCCGCTGCTTGTGCCGGATGCGCCTGTAGTGGCGTGGTGGCCGACCACACCGCCGTCGAACCCGGCCAAGGATCTGATGGGTGCGATGGCCCGCAGTCGCATCACCGACGCGTTGCACTCCAATAATCCGGAGGCCACGATTGAGCGTTTGCGCCGCAATTGGACACCGGAAGATATCGACTTGTCCTGGACACGACTGACCGTCTGGCGCGCGATGCTCGCCTCGATGCTCGATCAGCCGCCGCACCTGCCCATCACCGCCGCGAAGGTGACCGGCAAGGCCGACTTCCTGCCTATGGAAATGCTGTGCGCATGGCTGCGTCTGAAACTTGGCGTACCAGTCGAAACTGAGTTCGTGCCCGACGCGCAGGCCGTGACCGGCGTGTACCTGACCCGTGAGGACGGTGTGATCTCGCTGGAACGCCCGTATGAGGACCAAGCGCTGATCTCGCTGCCCGGCCAGACTCCGCAGGAAGTGTCCGTGCCGATGCGCACCATCGAGGACTGCCTGACCGAGGAACTGCGTCGCATCGATCCCGATGAGATCTACGCCGAGGTCATCAACGAAGGCTGGGATCTGATTCGTCACTGAAGTCGGTAGAACCCGTTGCCACAGCGGCGTTGGCATGAGTTCGGCAATTGTGGCCGAGCCATGCCAACGCCGCTGCTCATCGTTTCCTACCTCATGCGATGCCGCACAATGTACATTGTGTTGTCAACTGACAACACATTTCATTGCTGCAAATGGCTAGATTCCCGGCATGCCACCCGTATCATGCGTTGTCAACTGACAACACAATCCACATTGCAAAGTACGACACATACCCCATACAAGGACCATACATGGCAACTCGAAAACTCATTGTGTATCCGAATAAAGATCTGATGATTCAGGCTGGCGCGCAACGTTTTGTCTTGACGCTACTCGATTTGCTCGCCGAACGATTGCCTGATGACACGCATCGCACGCGTGTGGATGTGGCGCTGTCTGGCGGTTCGGCCGCGCAGCCGTTGGGCTCGGTGCTGAGCGATCCGCTGGCTGACGCGATTGATTGGTCGCGCGTGCATTTCTGGTGGAGCGACGAACGTTTTGTGCCGGCTTACGACACCGATCGCAATGCTCTGGAGGCCCGTCGCCTGCTGCTTGACCAGCTGGTGGCAGATGGCAAGCTGCCTGAATCGAATATTCATGAGATGGCGGCCGATACCCGTTCAGCCGACGACATCGCCGATGTGATGGATCAGGCCGACAGCGATGATGCTTCCGTTCGCGCCGCCGCCGATGCCACGAATGATGCGTTGCTGGACGATGTCGCGAGCGACTATGAGCGCGAGTTGGTGAATGAATTGGGACCGGAACCGGTAATCGATCTGATGATTCTCGGCATGGGACCGGACGGTCACTATGCGTCGCTGTTCCCTGGTCATGATGAGGTCAAGGTTACCGATAGGCTCACCGTGGGTGTGAACCACTCCCCCAAGATGCCGCCGCTGCGTGTTTCATTGACCGCTCCGCTCATCGCGCGTTCACGCCATACGTGGTTCTTCGCCGCCGGTGCCGGCAAAGCCGAATCGCTGGCCCATGTCTTCGAGCAGCCCAACAACCCGGATTACCCGTCCTCCTACGCCAACGGAGTGGACGAGTTCATCTGGTTCTCCACCGAAGAAACCGTCACCGAGTTGTGAGTGAATTAAGCCCCCCTCTGATGAGGGGGCTTAATTCGTCTATGGCTACGCCTCGATCTCGGGCTTGCTGTTTTCTCAGCTCGGCTATCGCCGAGCCTGAAGAAGGCCGGACAGCCCACAGGGCTGTCCTAAACCTGAAATCACGAGGCTACGCCTCGATTTCAGGCTTGCCTTCTTCAGCCCACAGCGTGTGGAACACGCCGGGCTTGTCTACGCGGCCGTAGGTGTGGGCACCGAAGAAGTCACGCTGGGACTGGGTCAGAGCGGTGGGCAGGCGCTTGGAGCGCAGACCATCGTAGTACGCCAGGGAGCTGGAGAACACCGGGGTCGGGATGCCGGCCTCCACCGCGCGAACGATCACGCGACGCCATGCATCCTGCGATTCGCCGATGATCTTCTCGAAGTACGGATCGAACAGCAGGGAAGCCGGCGGGTTATCGCCCTTGAAGGCCTCGGTGATGCGGTCGAGCAGGAACTGGGCGCGAATAATGCAGCCGCCACGCCAAATGCGGGCCACTTCGGACAGGTTGATATCCCAGCCGTATTCCTTGGCACCGTCCTGAATCTCGTTCAGGCCCTGAGCATAGGCCACGACCTTGGAAGCGAACAGAGCCTTGCGCACGTCCTCGACGAACGCGGCCTTGTCTTCTCCGGCCAGATCGATGGTCTTGTTCGGTCCAGCCAGACCTTCCTTCTGAGCGTCTTCACGCAGCTCACCGTGCGAAGACAGTGCACGAGCGAACACGGCTTCACCGATGGCAGCCACAGGAGAACCACATTCCAGACCAGTCTGCACGGTCCACGTACCAGTACCCTTCATGCCGGCATGATCCACGACCACGTCCACGAACGGCTTGCCGGTCTCGGCATCCTTGTGGTGCAGAATCTCAGCGGTGATCTCGATCAGGTAGGAGTCAAGGTCGCCCTTGTTCCATTCAGCGAACACGTCGCCAATCTCCTCGGCATCCATGCCGAGTCCACGGCGCAGAATGTCATACGCCTCACCAATCACCTGCATATCGGCATACTCGATGCCGTTGTGCACCATCTTGACAAAGTGGCCGGCACCATCGGTGCCGATGTGGGTCACGCACGGTTCGCCGTTCACCTTGGCGGCGATGGACTGAAGAATCGGGCCCAAGGTCTTCCAGGATTCCGCAGTGCCGCCGGGCATCAGAGACGGGCCGTTGAGCGCGCCTTCCTCACCACCGGACACACCGCAACCCACGAAGTGGAAGCCCTTGGCACGTACTTCCTTCTCACGCTTGATGGTGTCCTTGAAGAAGGAGTTGCCACCGTCGACGATGATGTCGCCCGGTTCGAACACCTCTTCCAGCTGCGCGATGGTCGCGTCGGTCGGAGCACCGGCCTTGACCATGATGATGGCGGTACGCGGACGCTTCAGGGACGCGGCGAATTCCTCGAGCGTTTCGGCCGGCACGAAGTTGCCTTCGGTGCCATGCTCGTTCATGAGCTTCTCGGTACGCGAGTAGTGGCGGTTGAACAACGCCACCGTGTTGCCATGGTGCGCCAGATTACGCGCCAGATTGGAGCCCATCGTGGCCAGTCCAATCACACCAATGTTTGCTGTAGCTTCGGCCATGTGCCTTGCCTTTCGTTTGATTGTCCCATCGTCATCACGCGCGTCACAAAACAGCGCATCAGCGGAGGGAATCATTCCTTCAACGCTTGAAAGTGTATCCCGCTTACCACCCACACGCGAGGGCTGTCTTAGGTTCTACGCACCTTCTGCCCGCGAAGCGTAATTACTTGCCGGCCATTCACATACGCCCGGCCTTGGAAGGGTCGATATGCATGGTCTGGAAGCGATTGGCCATGTAAGCGTCGCTGTAGCGTTCGCTGAACCACATCGCGACCGGTGAATCCTGCGGCTGGCCGGCCATGCGCCCATACCAGCAATCCAAGGCCATCAGCGTGAAGGCAATGTCGATCACCATCAGCACCGTGCATACCGCAGTCAGCGAATACCGCGCTTTCCATGGAATGCGATTAATCAGAGCCAGCAGTCGCGGTAACAGCCACTTGACCCACACCACACCAATCAGTCCCCAGAAGAACATGAATTGGCCTGAAGTACGTCCGTCGATGGACAGCCAACGGCCGGTGTAATCCCACGCGGTAATACCAAACGCCGCTTCCATGAACCAGCTGGTGCAATATTCGAACGCGCCGCCGATCACCGCCGAAGCGCAGAAAATCAAGAACGGATTCGCCTTCCACAGGCGATTCAGGCACACGGTTACCAATACCGCACCACAGCCGTAAATCGGCGAGAACGGGCCCCACAGCAAACCAGCGCGGTCCTGAAGTTCACCGTTATACAGCGCCATATGGTAGATCGTCTCCACAATCAGGCCACCCACCGAAGCGATGGTAAACAGCCAGAAGATATTGAAAAAGTCCAGCGCAATATAGCCCTTGCCGGACTGGTCGCGGCCTAGCATGCCGGCCGCCACAGCCGATTCATAATCATCGCGATCGTCCATACGCCTGAGCGCGCGCTGCAGACGGCGTTCCTCGCTCAGGGAGGGATCGGCGGTCACCGAAATCACGACGAGAATAATCATCTGAATCAGCGGCAGCAGCAGGTTGAAGCCAAGGCCGGTCAGGGCCAGCGACAGCATGCCGTCGGCCAATGTCAACGGCATCAGCACGTAGGTCCAGCGCGCGGCATACCGGCGATGATTGCGCAGCAGCATCACGCCGAACACAATCAGGCATGCGGCACTGACTACCAGCACCACCGCATGAATCGCGGACAGGATGAAGGTCAGGCTCATCGCATCGACGTGCACATGACCATCCAGAATCTCGCGCACGGCATAGAGGATGGAAATCACCATAATCGGCAATGTGGCGAGTCCGTCCAGCAGCACGACCGCGCCATAGATGCGCGCCAGAATCGGTAATCGCTTGGTGTTCAGGTTCAAGCCGACGTCGTCCAGTTCGACGGCCACCAGATCGGCCACGACTGCGGACTCGGCGTCACGGTTCTCCCGCGGCTTGCCGGGGGTAGTGGCCGTGCCATCGTCCTTGAATTCAACCATGGTTTCCTCCCCACATAGCGTCCCCTCACCCTATCACCCGATTGCGGTTTTGCTGAACTTGATGGGCGGTCGGTACATGTCTGTCTACATTGCCGAGCACCGAGCCTATCCATCGCGTTCAGGAAACGTCCAAAACCATCCAGAAATCTTGTCAATAAGTTCCAGAACGCCTTTTGCTCTGCCCAGCGACACACGATAAGCCGCTGGGCAGCGGCGTTATTCCGCCAAAACATCATCAATCACCCCATTAATCTCCGGCAGCCGTATTACGCTACTACAAACGTAGCGCTACGATTAACGTATCGCTACGGAAAACGTAGCAACCAAGCAACACCAAGCTCCGGAGGTATCAGTGGGCAATATCTTCAAGGTCCTCAGACGCGACTTCCTGCGCCTGTTCAAGGTGCCGGCCGCATGGGTGATCCTGTTCGGCATGGTGTTCATCCCGCCACTGTATTCGTGGTACAACATCGTCGGCTTCTGGGACCCGTACGGCAATACCAAAGGCATCACCGTCGCCATCGCCAACAATGACGACGGCACCGACAACGCGCTCATCGGCAAGCAAAACCTCGGCGATCAAATCGTCAAGCAGATGAGAAGCAACGACCAGCTCGGCTGGACCTTCGTCACCGAAGCCGAGGCCATGGACCAAGTGGAATCCGGCAAGGCATACGCAGCCATCATCATTCCCAAAGACTTTTCCGACGATCTCGCCGGCGTGGTGACCGGCGGCAAGAGTCGGCCCACTCTGGAGTATTACGTCAACGAAAAAGCCAGCGCCATCGCCCCCAAAGTCACCGACGTCGCGCGTCCACTGTGGACCGCACGGTCAATTCCACATTCGTCTCCACCGTATCCGAAGTACTTACCGAAGTCATCAATACGGTTGACGGCAAAGCCATCAGTACCGAAGACACCACCAAAGCCAAGGCCCTCACGGCCCTTGCCGAGGCCTCCGACGATGTGCAGCACACACGCAGCACCATCGCCAAGCTCACCACCAAACTCACCGACACCCCAGAGCAGACACGCACCGCACGTCAGGCGCTGGACGACGCACGCACACTTGGCATCGACACTGCAGAAGGTCTGGCCGGCGTCTCCACCCTGATCGGCACTACCCAGACCAGTCTGAACGGCTTCGTCACCTCCACGTCCGAAGCGCTTGACCAAGGCTCAAGCCTGCTGAGCCAAGCCGCAGCACAGGCCAACCAAAGCGTGGGCACGGTAACCGGAACCATCAGCGCCGCCAATCAGCAGGTAGGCGGACTGATCAATACGGCGGAAGACATCAACCAAGCGAACGCCGACATCATCGACCAACTCAAAGGGCTGCCGAACGCCAATCGAGAACCGCTGCAATCCGCCATTGCCACACTGGAAAGCCGCAATAGCGAGCTTGCCGGCGCACTGGGCAACCTCGATAGCCTGAACACCACTATCGGCAATGCCTCCACAGACACCGCCGGATTGGCGCAGCATCTCAATACCGCCACCCAAACCACGGTGCGCGAGGCCAATACCGCTCGCGGCACCATCACCTCCGGCGCCATTCCTCAGCTCAACACCGGTCTCAACGCCCTCAGCTCGACCGCCAGCACTCTGTCGACCGGCATCACGTCGCAAGGCTCACTCATCGATCAGTCGAAGCATACCCTCGACCAACTCGACAAAGCAGCCTCCACCACGGTGACCGCGCTGCGCGACACCGATAAGGCGCTGGCCGGCGTACAAACCAAGCTCGATACGCTGGTCACCGACATCAAAGCCCTGAGCATCTCCAGTTCACTCAGTTCCCTGATCGGCACCGACGGCAAACTGGATGCCGCCACAATCGCCGACTTCATGCTCTCCCCCACTGTTATCAGCGAACAGGCCGTCTATCCGGTCGCCTCCTATGGTTCCGGCATGGCACCGCTGTTCACCACCCTGTCTTTGTGGGTGGGCGCGTTCGTGCTCGTGGTCATTCCCAAACTCGAAACCGATGATGAGGGCATCGACGATCTCACACCAACCCAAGGCTATCTCGGTCGCTTCCTGCTACTGGCCACGCTGGCTGCCGTCCAAGGCCTGGTCACGGCCATCGGCGATCTTGTCATCGGCATTCAATGCGCGAGCGCCCCAGTGTTTCTGCTCACCTGCGTCATCACCTCACTGGTGTATATGTCGGTGATTTTCGCCCTCTCCACCACGTTCATGCACGTGGGCAAAGGCGTATGCGTGGCGCTGGTCATTCTGCAGGTGCCGGGCGCCTCCGGCCTGTACCCGATTGAAATGATGCCCGCGTTCTTCCGCGCCATCTACCCGCTGCTGCCGTTCACCTATTCGATTGACGCGATGCGTGAAACCATCGGCGGCTTCTACGACGGCCTCTGGTTCGCCTATATCGGCAAATTGCTGGTTTTCGTGGTTCTGGCCTTTGCGCTTGGCCTCGGCGCCCGGCCGAAACTGGCCAATCTCAACCGCCTGTTCGCGCGGGAAATCAAGGAAAGCGACATGATTATCGGCGAGCCGGTGCATCTGCCCGGCAGCGAATACCGTGTCACTCAGGCCATTGCAGCACTGGCCGACCACGACGAATACCGTCATGCCATCGAACGTCGGGCCGCCAAATTCGCCTACCGTTATCCCCGGCTGCTGCTGGGTGCGCTTATTGCCGGATTCGTGGTGCCGGCCGCGCTCATTATCGTGTTTGCGCTGACCACCAGCGAGAAAATCGTAGTCATGGGCACATGGCTGGCATGGGTGCTCATCATCATGGGCTTCCTGATGGTCGTGGAATTCATGCGCGATTCCATCCGCCGCCAAACCGAGCTCGGCAGCCTCTCCGACGAGTCGATCCGCGCCATGCTGTACGGGCATAAGGCCAAGCGTCGCGACACCTCCGCCGAACGCCACGAAGAAGCGGACCCGAGCGCCGCTGTTACCGCAATCATCCCCACTATTCCGCCGACCAAGGAAGGCAGGCACGCACGATGAACACCATGTGGAAACTGTTTACCGGCGACATCAAACGCCTGACCAGCAACGTGGTCTCCATCATCATCGTGATCGGCTTGGTGATGATTCCCGGCCTGTTCACCTGGTTCAACGTGGCCGCATGCTGGGACCCGTTCTCGAATATGAAGAACCTGAAATTCGCGGTGGCGAATGTGGATGAGGGGTATCGTTCCGACCTGATCCCGGTGAAAGTCACGGTCGGCGATCAGGTGGTGAACGCGCTGCGCGCCAACAGTCAGCTCGATTGGACGATCACGTCCAAAGCCGATGCCGTCGAGGGCGCACGATCCGGCAAATACTACGCGGCCATCGTAATTCCGAAGTCGTTCAGCAAAGACATGATGACCTTCTTCTCCGACGACGTGCAGCATGCCGAACTGACCTATTACCGCAACGAGAAGAAGAACGCGCTGGCACCGAATCTGCTCAACGAGGGCACGGATGAGGTTGCGGCGGAAATCAACACCACGTTCGCTAAGACCATCACTTCGGCCGGGCTGGAAATCGCGTCTTCGCTGGCCGATCAGCTGTCCAAGCCCGAGGCCAAAGAGCAACTGAATACCTTCAACGCCAACATCGCCAATTTCGCCACACAGCTTGACGATACTGCGGATCTGCTTGGCACATACAGCGCATTGACCGATACGGCCGGCGCCTTGCTCGACACCTCGAACTCACTAATCACTCAGGTTTCCTCTGCCGCCAAACAAGGCGGCAAGGATCTTGCCAGCGCCAAACAGGAAGTCACCGACGTGGCCGGAGCCCTGGGCACCACCGCTGACGCGATGAGCAGCGCACTGGACGCGAGCGCCTCCAGTTTCGGCGCGGTGTCCGATTCCATAGACAAGCTGTATTCCGACGCGAATGATGGTGCCACCACGGTCGCCGACGAATTGGACCGTCAAGCCACGGCCATTGGCAAGCAGACGGAGAAATACACTGAAATTCGCAACACGTTGGCCAGCATACTGGGCAACGACTCATCCATCATCACGGCGATTGACCGTTCAATCGCACGACAAAACAGGCTGCGGCAAGCGCTGAATACGGCGGCGACCGATATTCGCCAAGGCAATCAGGACGCGCAGGATCAGCATGCGCAGGTCAAGAATCTGGCTGATCAAGCGCAGAACAGTATTGCCAATATCAAGTCAGATTTCTCGGCCACGGTGAAACCGCAAATCGACTCCCTGTCGTCCACCGTCGCTGACGCCTCCGGCATACTGAGTTCCGGCGCCACCCAGTTGGACTCCACGCTCGGCGACCTGAAAGGGACTTCCGACGACGCCAGCGATATGCTCAGCGACGCTCGCACTACCTTGGACAAGGTGTCCGGCAAACTGCGTTCCGCCGGCGCCGAACTGGCTTCGTTCAACAGCACACTGAGCGACGCACTAAACAGTGGCGATATGGGCATGGTCAAAGAGGTGCTGGGCAATGATCCCGAAACGCTGGCCAGTACGTTGGCCGCACCGGTGCAGCTCAGGCGCAAGGCCGTATTCCCGGTGGCGAATTTCGGTTCGTCGATGGCACCGTTCTACACGCTGCTGCCGCTGTGGGTGGGCGCGCTGCTGATGGTGGTGACGCTGAAAACCACCGTGTCTCGCCGGACGCGCAAAGCATTGGGCGATCCGCGGCCGCATCGGCTCTTCCTTGGGCATTACGGGGTGTTCGCGCTGATTGCGCTGCTGCAATCCACGGTGTCGCTCGGTGGCGATTTGCTGTTCCTGCGCGTGCAGGCCGTGCATCCGCTGCTGTTTATGTTGTCTGGATGGCTGGCCTCGCTGGTGTTCTCGTTCTTCACCTATACGATGGTGGTGAGTTTCGGCAATGTGGGTAAGGCAATCGGCGTGCTTATGCTCATCGTGCAGATTTCGGGTGCGAACGCTGCCTACCCGGTGCAGATGTTGCCCGACTTCATCGCCAAAGTCAGTCCGCTCTTGCCGCTCACCCATGCGGTGACGATGATGCGTGCGGCCATCGCCGGCATCTACGACATGGATTACTGGCGGGCCGCCGGAATGCTGCTGGCATTCGTGCCGCCGCTACTGTTGCTTGGGCTGTTGCTCAGGAAGCCACTGGTGCGGTTCAACCAGTGGTATGTAGCCCAAGTCGAGAGCACTAAAGTGCTGAGCTAGTAGGTATTATCCGGGAGTTGCCTACAAACGGCATGGACTTACCACCCTCAGTCTGGCTTTGCCAGCCAGCTCTCGCCAGCGGGAGCGTACGGGAGCATATTTCGAAGAGAAGAGATGACGGAGATGACAGACACGACGGCGACACCGCGCGGTGAGCGCACACGCGAGGCGACGGATCGCAAGCTCATGCGAGCCACGCTGCAGATTGCGGTGGACCGCGGCATCAGCGGCGTGACCATCGAGGAGGTGGCCCGGCGCTCCGGTGTGGCCAAAACCACGATTTACCGCCGATATCATAATGCCGACGAGCTGCTGCACGAGATCAGCGCGATGTATCTGGCCATCCCGGATTCCGACCCAGTGCCCAGCCCCACGCGTGAGCATTTCACGCAACTATTGCAGCGATTGGTCGATTGGGTGCGCGACAACGACATCGACGTCAAGCGCGTGGGCATTGTGTTGTCCAGCGAGGCCGAGTTCTTCCAGCACATCGTCGACCAGGTGGTGACCCCGTGGCTGGAGCATGTGGGAGCGTTCCTCAAGCAGGGAGTCGCGCAGGGCGTGTTTCGCGAGGACGTTGACGAGAAGTTGCTGTTGTCCACGATTATCGGATCTTTGGTGGCGTATGAGGCCATCGAGGGCAAAGCAATGGACGACGACACCGCCTGGGCCTCGCGCATGGCCGATCTGCTGTGGCCAGCATTGCTGAAGTAGCGGTCTTACTCCTGAATCGAAGCCTCCTGGCGGGCGACTTCGAGGGCTTTGTTGAAGGCGTCGGAGGTCCAACTGGCGCCGGCGACCTTGTCCACTTTGAGGCCCTTCAGAGGTTTACCGTCCACCACGCCGTTAATGGCTTTGGCGAAGTCGTCCTGATGGTTCTTGGAAATCGTGGTGAACGGGTGCCCAATGATATTGACGGTCTCGACGTTGCCGTCCTTGATGGTCAGATGGACGTCGATGGAATCCTCGCCTACCGGGCCGTACTGGCCGTTGATCGAGTAGTTGCCGTCCTTGTAGTTGCCGGTGTCCTTCTTGTCGGACGTGGTGGTGGACGGGTCGTTGTGCGACGAGCTGGAATCGGAGCCGTCGGAGCTATCGGAGCCGTTCGACTGGGATTGCGACTGCTCTTCCTGCGACTTCTCGGTCTCGCCCGAGTTGCCGGCGTACGCATCGTCCATCGGCGTGGCCTCGGATTCGCCGCACCCGGCCAGCAGCGCGCCAGCCACGACCAGTCCGGCCGCCGCCAATGTCGCGGATTTCTTCAACATATTCTTTTCGGTCATATTCACGCTCCTTAAGCCCCCCCCCTCTGACGAGGGGGGCTGTCAGCGAAGCTGACTGGGGGAGAGACCATCAGCTTGCCATGTATTCCTCACATACTGCTCGATGCCCCTGACGGCCCTACTCCTCGCCGCCGGTTTTCGCGGCCTTGGTGGGGTCAGTGAAACCAATGGCGGTCTCGCCGTTCTGCGCGCCCTCGACCTGTGCACCCGTGGAGGCGGGCTTGCCGCCGGCCGCCTCGTAGGCCTTGCGCGCATCCTCGTCATTCCACTTCTCACCGACGAGCACGCCATGGTTGAGCATGATCTCGCGCTGCGCGCAGCTGGCGACCAGCGCATCGTGGGTGACCACGATAATCGTGGTGCCCTGCTCGTGCAGCTTGCGGAACAGGTCGAGCACGATCTTCTCGTTCTTCTCGTCGAGGTTGCCGGTAGGCTCATCGGCCAGAATCAGCTTCGGGTCGTTGATCAGCGCGCGGGCCACGCACACGCGCTGCTGCTCGCCGCCGGAGAGCTGGCCGGGCAGGTGGTGGGCGCGGTCCTTCAGGCCGACCTTTTCCAGCGCCTCCATGGCCTGCTTCTCATCGACCACCGAATGGTAGTACTGGGCCACCATCACGTTTTCCACGGCGGTCAGGTGCGGAACCAGATAGAACTTCTGGAACACCAGTCCGATGAGGTTCTTGCGCACGTCGGCCAGCTGCGTGGCGTTCAGGTCCTCCAGCTTGCGGCCTTCCAGCTTCACGGAGCCCTTGGAGGGCGTGTCCATGCAGCCGATCATGTTCATCAGCGTGGTCTTGCCTGAGCCGGAGGAGCCGACGATGGCGAGCCATTCGCCTTCCGGCACGGTCAGATTGAGGTCGTCCACGGCACGCAGGTCGCCGTAGATCTTCGAGATGTGGTCGAGTTCAAGTAGCATGACGTTTCTCTTTCTTTATTCTTCGCGAAGCACGACGGCGGGGTCGATGCGGGTGGCGCGGTGGACGGGCGGGATGGAGGCGACGATGGCGACCAGCGCGCTGAACAGCACGGAAATCAGGGCCAGCCACCAGTTGAATACGATGGAGCGTTCGAACACCGCCACGCACAGCCAACTGGCGAGTCCGTAGCCGATTGCGGTGCCGATGAGGCCGCCGATCAGGCCGTAGAGCGACGATTCGATGTAGAACTCGGTGCCGATGGCACGCGAGCTGGCACCGAGGGCCTTGCGCAGGCCAATCTCGTTGCGTCGCTGCGAGACGATCGAGCTGATTGTGGTGCCGACGCGACGAGCGTCAGCACCAGCACCACCAGCGAGACGATCCAGAACAGCGTCTGCAGCATGGTGATGATGCGGGTGTCGGAGGCGGTGATCTTGGTGACCTGCTGTGCCTTGACGTGCATGGAGGTCATGTCGTTGATGCTGGACACCAGGCCTGCGAGGTCGCTGGCGCCGGCCGAATACTCGATGACGTCCACGCCGCGCGTGATGCCGGTGAGCTTGTTGACGTCGGCGTTGGTGGCGTAGATGATCGAGTCTTCGCTGCCGCCGGTGTCCACGATGCCGGCCACGCGGAATTCGGTGCCGGAGGTGTCCATGATGTCGCTGGAGACACGGCCGTCTTTGGTTTGCTGGTCGATCGAGGAGTTCGACGAAGTGCCGTTGGTGCTGGCGTTATCGGATGCACGGTAGCCGATGGTGATGGCGGAGCCGATTCTCAGGCCGATGGCGTCGGCGATGTCGCGTCCGACCAGCACCTTGCCGTCGGTCGGCCACGAGCCGTCGACCACCCAGTGATGGTTGAGGTTCTTGACCTGCGCCGCATTCACGCCGGCCATCACGTACGGCGAGGCGTTGACGCGCACGTTCTCGTAGCGGTAGGTGGCGTATTTCGCGGAACCCTTGGCCTTGACCATTTCAGTGGTGTGCTGCACCATCGCCTTGTCGATGCCGGCCTTGCCGTCAGCATTGGTCGATTCGGTGGGCGTGACAATCAGGTTCGCGCCGTACGCACGCATCTCCTCGTTCATCTGCTGCGGCACGGCGAGGCAGATCATCGCCAGACAGAACAGTGTGGCTGCGCCGACCAGCGACGCCACCACAGCCATCACCGCGCGCGAACGCCGACGGAACACGGCGCTGAACAGCATTCTGAAGAACATACCGGTGTTGGTCATCGGTTCCCTCCTTCCACACCTACGTAGATAAACTCAGCGACCATGGAGCACCTCCGCGGGCTTGAGATTCAGAATCGAACGAATCGATGAGGCGGACGCCAGCAGCACGGTGACAGCCAGCAGCACGAACACCAGCACGAACACCATCGGCCGCATCGTAATGCCGGAACCGAACACCACCCGGCCTATCAGCTGGGCCACGCCGGAACCGAGCAGCGCGCCCACAATCGCGCCCAGCAGCGAGATTGCCGCCGTTTCGGCCAGCATCAGGCGGGATACTGCGGCATCGGTGGCACCGAGCGCCTTGAGCAACGCCAGCTCGCCCGACCGTTCGCCGATCGAGGCGACCATCAGGTTGGCCACGGCCACGGCTGCGGCGATCAGGCTCAGCACGGTCATCAGAATCATCACGGCCTGCGTCTTTTGCAGCACATTGCCCTGCAACGCGGCCACCTGACGCACCTGCTTGGCCACCGCGCCCGGAATCACCTCTTCGATCTGATAGGCGATCGAGCTCGGGTAGGCGGTGCAGTACCAGGTCTCCCATTCCTCCTGGCTCAGCGCGGCCGGGTTCGCGGCGGCCTTACGGGCCAGGTCGTTCTCCGGCGTGGTCAGGGCCTTGACCTCGATTTTGTCGACCGAATCGGGCAGGTCGGCGAGTACCTGGGCCGTGGAGGAGGCGATGTAGAGCGAGCCGTTGTCCTCGTCGCCGGAATCGTAGACACCGGTGAGCTTGATTTTCTGCTCGTTCTTCTTGCCTGAGGCGGTGGTTTTGTTGAGGGTGATGGTGTCGCCGGTGGTCACGCCGAGTTCGGAGGCCAGCGTCTTGCCGATCACGCCCTGGTCGGAATCGTCTTTGGGCCACTTGCCGTCCAGCTGCCACCACGAGCGCATGCCTTCCACGCCCACGACGGTAGTCTCGCCGGTGGAGATCTTGAGGTTCTTGTTGAACCACGTGCCGACGACCGGCACGTTGGTACCGTTCACCGTGGCGTGGATGTTGAGCTGCGGCGCGAAGCTGGTGATGTTGAACGACCAGAAGATCGTCTTGATCTTGGCCGCGTCCGACTCCTTCAGAAAAGCGGTCGGGTCGCTGGTGGACGTCGCGCCGCCCGACTCGGTGTTGTACAGGTCGGAAACGACCGCATCCGCCTTGGGCTGCACGGTGATGTTCGAACCGTAGGTGGACAGCTCGGCGTTGAGCTTGTCGCCCACGTCGAACACGACGCCCAGCATCGATACGGACACGGTCGCGACAGGCATACGGTCAGCGCGATAAGCAGGCGCCGGCGCAGCTGTCGGGTGAACGAGCGAGTAATCATGCGCAGAAAGAACATGATTCTTGTCTCCTGCCTGACTCACCGGAAGTGGGCGCTCAGCGCGTCCAGATCCGTAGTTTGAATGGTGATCTTGCCGTGGCCGGTCTTGTACGGGAATGGTATCGGGTTGCAGCCACCCTTGAAGCCGATGGTCGCCAGGTTGATGGCCACCTCGCACTTCTTGCAGATGATCTTGCCGTCCTTCTCGTAGTAGCCAGCGTCGCCGCAGTTCTCGCAGGCGTCCAGGCCGATGCCGTACGCGCCACCGTTCTTTCGGATGATGATGAAGCGCATGACGGTGCCGTCCTTGGCCTTGTATTCGAAGCGGTGCAGGTGGCCGTCCTCGACCTGGCTGAAGGGGATGGTGGCCACGCCGTCCTTGAGCGAGTAGGCTTCCGGCGGCGAAAGGGTGATGGTCTGATGGGTCGCGGCAACGCCCACGGTCAGGGTTGCTGTGACGCCGATGGCTGCGATAAGGCTCCACACGGCAGCGGCGATGGCGTGGCGGCGGAATACCTTATGCCGGCGCAACGTGGCCTCGTTGGCTCCCGGCACATCATGGGTTTTCATACGGAAACCGGCCACGATGGAGGCCACGGCGGGAATCAGGAACACCAGCGCCTGCGCCATAATCATCGTGGAGTTCTGGTTGATGGACCAAGCCAGCGCCACGAACATCGTATGGTTCATCGGGAAGCCTCGCGCCTGCAGAATCTGGGCAAGACCAGTGAAGTGTTGAATCAGCAGAATCACCATCATGGCCGCGACGGCCACGGTGAACGCCCAGCGCACGGCAGTGGTGCGCATCGTGCGGAAGATGGCGGCCACAATAATGGACATGGCCACGCCAAGCAGGAAACCAAGAGCGCGCAGCAGCATGGCCGAAGTGAATGCGGTCTCCCCTGGTTCCACCCAGATGGTGAGCTGCAGAATCACGTCCGGCAGCGCGTAGAACAGGGTGAGTGCGATGTCGATGGCGGCCACGGCGTTAGCGATGTGCATGAACACCTTGTGCTGCTGCCAATTGGTGGTGATGCGGCGTGCGAACACCACCACGACGATGGTCAGGATGTCGGCAATGATCGCGCACCACAACACCGGGTAGTTGACGAACGTGCGCTGATTGATCACGGCCGAGGCGCGCAGGCCGGCGAATACGATGGCGGCGATCAGACCGACGATCAGGCCGATGAGACGCCAATGCGAGCTTATCGGCTTATCTCGCCCCTCGCCGACCGTGAGCATCACGCTCAGGCTCATCACCAGCAATGCGGGGGCCAAAGTGCCCGGCATCACTGCCACGAATTGTTCAAGCATTCGCGTCCTTTCTCTGTTCACCTTAGGCTCCCCTCTCTGAGGGGAGCTGTCCGCGAAGCGGACTGAGGGGAGTTTTAGACCGTCCTAAGAATTATCTCCCTAAAGCGGCGTAAAGCCCCCTCTGACGAGGGGGCTTTCTGCTTAGTCAATCACCACTGGCGAGGAGTGTAATCCCAGTTGTCGAAGGTGACCTCGATCGGCTCGGTCCAGAAGTGGCCCTTGACGCCGGTCTCCGGGTCAACGTGCAGCATCCAACCCTTGGAGGCCGGGGATTCGATGGAGAGCTTCAGCTGGTAGGTGCCAGCCTTGTCGAGCTTGACGTTGGCGCCGTAGTGCGGGCCATCGGAAGCGTTCATCTGCATGAAGGTACCGGAGGTGGCGGTGCCGCCCTCGACTTCCTTGCCGGTGGACTTATCGATGATGGTGTAGTTCACGGTCAGATCCGGCACGAAGTCGCCCTTGCCGTAGCCGAGCTCGGTGCCCTTCTGGTTGGCATGGATGTCGGCCTCGAGGTGGAAGGAAGCGTCAGCAGCCTTCAGGCCCATGGAAGACGGCTCCATATCGATCGGCTGGAAGTACACAGCGCCCACGGTCAGCGGGCCGGCGTCCTGATCCTGCTCTTCAGCAGTACCGGACGGGCCAACCGGAACCTCTTCGAAACCGGCGCCGGAATCGGAGGAAGAATCGGAGGAAGAGGAGTCGGAAGACTGGGAGGAGGAGTCAGCCTTAGTGTCGGATGCGGAGTTGGTGGAACCGCAGGCAGCCATGGACACGGTCATGGAACCGGCGAGCAGCAGGCCGAGCAGAGCGGCCAGTTTCTTGTTCTTCATCATTGTTATTCCTTTTCTCTATCTCTGGTGAATTAGGATTCACGCTTAGATAATTGCAATTATTCAGTTATGAGATAAGTGCGGCGTGGGCTGGAGGAATTGGCATCGATCCGAGGCCGTGCCGCAAGTCTGTCAGTTGTCTGCAGTTATGGGAGGAAACGGACGAGCTAGACGGGCTACGCCTTCACGGCCGGGACCTCGACAGTAGCCTGCGCCTTCAGCTTGCGCTGCTTGATGAAGCCGACCACGAACAGCGCGATAACCGCAACGGCTGCGATGGCCTGCGCCACTAGGCATTCGACGTACGGGTAGAGGCCAAGCCAATCGTTCGTCGGCACACCGTTCAGGTAGAAGGCGGGCAGCAAGTCGCCCTCGATCAGCGAGTGGACGCCGCCGCCGGCGAACACCACCACCAGCACAGACATCAGAATCGAAGTGACCAGGAAGAACGGACCAATCGGAATCTTCACGGAGGTGAAGCGGAAGAGCAGGAAGATGCCGACAAGCACCACCGCAGCGGTCAGACCACCGATCCACATACCGCGAGTATCGCGGCTCATCGTGTAGATGGACTCGTAGAAGATCACGGTTTCAGCGCCTTCACGGAACACGGCGAGGAAGCTCAGCATAGCCAGCGAGACCACGGTTTTCAACGTCACGTTGTCGGCACTTGCGGCGGCTTCGGCATCAGCCACAGCAGCCTCGGTCTTCTTGCGAATGTAACGGTTCCACGCTTCCACGCTGGACTTGTTCAGCATCCAGTTACTCGTCCACAGCAGCATGCCCATGGCGATCAGTGCGCAGGTGCCTTCCATGATCTCCTGAATCGGGCCGGAGCCGCCGAAGGCGAACACGAAGATCACAGCCACCAAGCCGGCGCCGAGCAGACCGACGAGCACACCCAAGTAAATCCACTTGACGAAGCGCTTGTTATCGGACTTGACCAAGTAGGCGACGATGGCTGCAACCACCAGCAGAGCTTCAAGACCCTCACGGATAAGCACGAGGAACGCCTGGCCGGAGGAGCTGGTGACCAGCTTGGTGAAACCGTCTTCCTTATCGGCGGCACCACCGTCAAGAATGCCGGCGTCCTTGATCAGCATGGCCTTGAGGTCGTCGATCAGCTTCTTGGTGTCTTTCAGGGATGCGCCGGCGTTCATGGACTTGCGGCACATCTTGAACTGGTATTCCACCTGCGAGACGCGGTTGCCGCTGATGGCGTTCATCACGTTCTTTTCGAAGCCGAGCTTCTCGTAATACTGGTAGTACGCGTTGTTCACGAGCGTGGCGCCCTTGGCACCATCACCCTTTTCGTAAGCTTTGTATGCATTGTCGAGAATCGGGGTCATTTCGTTGGCCACGTCGGTCCATGAACGATTGCCCTTGCCCGGGTTCTTCTTTTTCTTGGCGTCGAGCTCCTTGCGCTCTTTGGCCAGCTGCGCCTGCAGCGCTTCGGCGTACGCCTTCGGCTTGGCGAGATCGGCGTTGGCGTCGAGCTGCTGGGCCGTGGCGTCAAGATCGGCGGTCAACGCATCAATCTGCTGAGCCAGTTGATCGTCGTTGCTAGGCGTGTAGGAAAGATTCTGAACGCTTTGGAATGCCTGCTGTTGGGCGAGCTGCTTGTCCGCGCCAATGGTGTCGTGCACGACCGCGGTGAAGTTGGAGGCCACGTAAATCTTGTTGTACGCGCCCATGAAATCGGAGGTGGCGCCAGCGGTGTTGCCATCCTTGTACGTCTTAAGACCGCTGTTCAGCTGCTTGTCCATCGCCTTGGAGACTTCGGCCCAGGTGGCGTAGTCAACGCTGGACGAGCTTGATGAACTGGACGAGCTGGTGCTGCTGTCGGCGAAGGCCATCGGAGCCGTGACTGCAGGAGCCACAGTGGCGATGACCATGGCGAACAGAAATACAATCGCAGCCAGAACTCGCAGCTGCCTCACGCTGGTGTGTTCAACGGACCGAAGAGCAGCCTGGGCGCGACGAACCATGCCTATCCCTCTCTCTGCGCGGCTAAGTAATCAAAAACCAACTACTCAATATAAAGAAAAACTTTTTTGAGGAACAGTCTTGATTTTTTAGGATTTAAGAGGTATTAGGCACTGTTTTTCGATCAATTATTACCGCAGATTGTCTCAATATTCGATATTGTCCCGCTCACAGATGGGAGACTTCCCGAATTATGAACTCCCCGCGACTGGCCACTCCCCATCCCTCATATTGCATGACCAACTGTTTCACCAAGGTTCATAGCCTAAAATCACTATGTTGCATCACGGCAAGAGGCTGGCAATAATTCACGCGATGGCATGCGCATGTTCATTCTGGTTTGCCTCGGGTTTGCTGACTTGCCTTGAGTCGCTTTGATTTGCACTGGTTCATCCCCCGGTGAGATCACCTGTTGCACACGCCGTACGAACGACCTGCACATCAGCGCAGGCACTCATTGGTGGTCCTTGTCCACAAAGCGACACGCCGCAGCCGGCACTGAATGTGCATTTATCCGAAAGCTGTGGTAGCTTATTCGAGTTGCCTACGGAGCTTACTTCTAGCAAGCACTGCAGTGCATGGAGGATTCGCCTAGTGGTCTATGGCGCACGCTTGGAAAGCGTGTTGGTGTAACAGCCTCACGAGTTCGAATCTCGTATCCTCCGCCATCAGGGTTTGGCTTTTGTCAAAACCCTTTTGTTATCCGCACCCACATGCATATACGCAGCGGTCCAAATATGTGCACAATCGTGCACATTCACTGTTTTTGCAGTGGCGTGGCATGGCACATATTCCGAGACGACCGAATTCCCACAATTTTCGTGCCACAAAACAGCGACATAAAAACACGAAAATGCGATTCGTGGCACATCCGAATGCCACATGAAGCGCAAAATAGCCAATATTGCGCTCATGTGTACAACTTAGAGCACCCGAATACTTCCTCGCACACCCGTCGATTTGCGTAATACGCGATTGCGTGTATTGTTGTGCAAGCCGTTCAACGGCCCTAAGCCGTGCGCACATTATCGCCCCGATAGCTCAGTGGTAGAGCACTTCCTTGGTAAGGAAGAGGTCGTGAGTCCAATTCTCACTCGGGGCTCTCAATCACCACTCGATGCCGTACTCGGCATACATATACATATCGTACTGGTACTCACTGCTGTAGTTCAGGTCGTTCTGATGTGCTTCATGATGGCTGTTATCTGACTGCATAATCATTCCTTTTCCTAGCCTCATCGGTATTACGACCAGATATAGCGAAATCGCGTTACCGAACTATGCGCGTTCAGCGAATCGCAGGTGAACTCATAGCGAACTGTTGCACGCACTCCGCATGCGAGCGCAGACTCATTGACATATACCGTCCGGCACACACTTCATAATGTGCAAGGCCGCGCGCCAGCTATTGAATACCGCCAAACAGCAAAGGAAAGCCTCTCCCACCATGACCTCACACCTTGCCGAAGCAGGACGCACACTGATTCCCCGCAAGGATGATCGGTACGGTCTGCTTTCCCCAGCTCTGGTTATTCTCACGTTTGTCGCCGGACTGGTGGATGCGTTAAGTTACTTGGCACTCGGTCATGTATTTGTGGCCAATGTGACCGGCAACATTGTGTTCCTTGGTTTTGCATTCGCCCACGCGCAGGGCTTCGTCTGGTGGACTTCGGCGCTCACGCTGGCCACGTTCATGATTGGTGCGTTCATCGGCGGACGCATTATTCATTACTTTGGCGCCAACCGCGCGCGCCATCTGCTGGTGTCCACGTCAATCCAGCTGGCTTTTGTGGCAGCTGCGCTCGTCGGCATTTATCTGCTCAATCAGTTTGCGCCTGAACCGTCGATGGGTGGCACTGATGCTTCAGCCATCGCCCGCACGGCACAGCCCAGTCTGAACTTCCCAACTGCTCGGCATATTGATTTGCATATTATTCTGCTGATTGTGCTGCTCGCACCGGCTATGGGCATTCAGAATTCCACTGCTCGTAAGCTTTCGGTGCCAGATTTGCCCACGACTGTGTTGACGATGACGTTAACTGGGATTATCGCTGACACTTCGGCGCATGGTCATGAGCAGTCCAAACTTGGCCGGCGCGCGATTGTAATGCTGGCTTTGGCGCTCGGTGCTTTGACTGGAGCCACGCTGCAGACGCGCGGTCATGAGGACGTATTTTGATGGTGATGATCGTCTGTCTGATTGCGGTCATTGTGATGATGATCCCCCATGTGCATTCCGATGCCCGCTGGGTGACCGGAAAACACTGATTCATACAAAAAACGGCCGGCGCTGGGCATTGCTGACCGGCACCGGCCGAGATAATAAGGAGTGCTCCTTATGTGGTCGCGAACCTTACGGTTTCATGATCACATCTGCTCGCGATTGCGGCGGTAGGCGATTGCGGCGCCGGCACCGGCCAGCAGCAATCCGGCCACAGCAATCGTGACGACATTGGCACCCGTGTTGGAGACGACATTGCCATCACCCTTGGCAGCGGTACGCTTCACCAAGCCGGCAATTGCCTTCTCGAGAGCCTCACGAGCTGCGTCGACCTGCTTCTGCGTGGCGTTGCTGTTGTCGGAGACCTCACGGGCCTTCTTCAGCGCGGCGCGCAGAGCGTTGGCGGAGTCGTCGGTGTAGAGACCCAGGTTGATGGCGGCGGCCTTGTTGATGGTCGCGTTCAGAGCAGCCTTGTCCACCACGCCCGGTTCCGGATTCGGCTTCGGCTCGGTGGCAGCTTCCAGCTTGGAGATGGCGTCCTGAAGAGCGCTCAGTGCGGTATCCACATCCTGCTGGGTGGCGTTCTTGTTGTCGAGCACCTGCTGTGCAGCCTTCAGTGCCTCGGCGAAAGCTTCCCACGAGTTGGTCGTGTAATCGGCCTTCTCGAGCTTGCTTGCCTTGTTCACTGCAGTCTGCAGGTCGGTCTTGTTCACCTCAACCGGGCCTGGGCCAGGCTCCTCACCGGTCTTCTCGAGACCAGCGATAGCGGATTCGAGGTTCGTCAGCGCCAGAGCCACATCGTAAGCGGTGGCCTTATCGTTATCCGCCACGGCCTGTGCAGCTTCGCGGGCCTTGACCAGAGCAGTCCAGCTTTCAGCCGTGTAGTCGGATTCCTTAAGACCGTTAGCCTTGGCGATGGTGTCGTTGAGGTCGGTCTTGTCCGGAGCGACAGTCTCTTCCTCAACCTCGCGGTCCGTGGTCAAACGCAGTTCGGCAGCGGATGCGAACTTGTTGGCCTGGGAGTCGCTCTGGCCTGCGGAAGACAGGACGGTCAAGCGTACGGCGGTCACATTCTCGACGGCGTCGAAGCTGGCCTTCTGCCACATGGTGGTGGTGGAGAACTCAGCATCGGTGACGACATCCTTGGTGGTGTCATCCGCCAGAGTGAGCGTGATCTTGTAGCCCTTGATCTTGCCGTTGGCGTTCATACCTCCGGAGCGCGGCAGGTAGCGCAGGCCGTTGATGGTGGTCGGTTCGTTGAGGTTGAACTGATACCATGCGGTGCCGTTGCCGACTGCGTTCTCGCTCCAGCTGGTGTGCCAGTGGGTGCTGTCGTTGCCATCCTGTGCCAGATCGGCCGGGCCTTCGCTCGGCAGGCCTGCGGTAGGCTCTTCGCTGCCCGTGGCCACGGTGTAGCCACCCAGCTCATCGGAGCCGTCAGCTGCCACGTCGTACTTGTCGCTGCTCTCGTTGCCGGGAGCGGTCTTCATGTACTCGTCGAGGGCCACGAGAATGTCGTATGCCTTGGTGAAGTCCTCAGCGGTTGCGCCATTCTTGTTGATGAGCACGCGAGCCTTGACCAAGGTGTCCTGATACTGCTGCCATGCGGCATCGGAGAGCTCAGCACGCTTGGAATCGTACTTGCCGCGGATTTCCTTGACCTTGTCCTGCGCTTCGGCCTTGGTGCGGGTCTGGGACTCGATGCGCTCGATCTTCAGGTTGTCGAGCACGAAGTCCTTGTATCCGCCGAAGTCCTGTGCATTGCCGGTGGAACCCTGCAGATCAGGTGCGGTTGCGGTCGAGTAAATACCGAACCAGGAATCGCCGTTGACGCCACCGGTCAGCTCGAACTCGGCCTTGCCGGTCTCACCCAGAGCCTTCTTCAGGTTGGTCAGCTTCACGCTGCCGGCAGAGTATTCACCCTGGCCCACAGCGATGGCGTAGATGTCATCGGAACCGGACTGGTAGTCGAAGCTCACCTTGTACTTGGCACCCGCCTCGAACTTCACGTTCTGCGGGATCGTCTGGTAGACCAGCGTGCCCTTCTGGGTCAGGCCGTTAACCTTCACAGACCAAGTGCCATCGAGCACATCGTCCATCTTCTTGACATCCCAACCGGCCTGCGTGAACGGAGCATGCAGCTCGGAGAGGTGGATGCGGTTGTCCTCAACGCCTTCGGAACCGGAGACCACGAACGGCCAGATGCCCTGGGCGTTGTTTTCGAATCCGTTGGTGAGGGACTTCAGCGTGCCGTCCTTCTCATAGGTGATGCCGGAGTACTGGTTCTCCACGATGCGCACATCGTCGAAGTAGGTGTGTGCTCCGTCGGTGCTCTTGTGAGACAGGGTTACCGTGGCATCGCCGTTCTCAGGCGCGGTGAAGAACACGTACATGTTCTGGAAGTAGCTGGAGCCATTTTCCGTATTGCTGTTCGTGTTGTGGCCGTATGCCTTGATGTAGTTCTTGGCGATGGACTTGCCGGTGGAGTTGGTGGCCAGCACCTTGCCGCCGCTGGTTACGGTGACGGATGCGTCGCCGGTGGAGCGGTTGTCGACGCCGACGTACAGCGCGTACTTCTGGCCGGCCTTAAGGTCGGCCAGGCGCTGGGAGACGTCAACCTTGCCGGTCAGGCGCAGCATGGCGTTGTTGTCGCCTTCAACTTCGGCCTTGCCGGAGCCGCTGACGGTCCAGTTGTCGGTGAGGGTGTTGGAGCCGCCGTTGAAGCCGGCGTCTACCACATGCATGCCTTCGCTCCAGTTGACCTGGATCTGCTTGGCTTCGCCCTTGTACACCACGTACGGGGTTTCGGCATCAGCGGTAAGCGTCACCTTGCCGCCGGAGACGGCAACGGTCTGCTCGTTGGTCTTGCCCTGATCGGTGAGCTGGTACACCTTTACGCTGGAGAGGTTCTTCCAGCTGTCCGGCAGCGTCCAGGTGGTGGTGCCGCCCTTGGTGTTCCAGTGGTAGAGCTTCTGCTCGGAATCCTTGACCAGCTTGCCGGTGAAGGAATCCCACATCCACGGCAGCAGGTAGGACTCGTCGCCAGTGGCGCTGCCATCGCCTGCGGAGACCACACCGGATGCGACCTTCACGCCGTTGAAGGTGATGGTGCGCTGGCGGTAGGCTGCGCTAGAGGTGTCGTTGGAACCACGGGAGACTACTACAACGTTGCCGTTGGAATCCTTCAGGGTAATCTGCTCGTTGCCGTTGTTCGTGTTCGGGTCGGACACGGCAGCGGCATTGCCATTGTCGGCGGTCAGCAGCGGGTTGTTGACCCAGCGGGTCACCTTGAAGTGCTGGATGAACTTAGTGGACACATCATGGGTGTACAGGTTCTTGATGTAGGCGGCATAGTCGTTGCGGCCCTGCCAGCCTTCGAAGTCCTTCATGTTGTAGCCGCCGAGCAGCGGGGCGTTGGCAGCGCCGCCGTATTGCGGGTAGTCGCCAACCCAGCTGTCCTTCTGGTGGTTGCGCAGGAAGCGCATCACTTCGGAGTTCTCGCCCTTGGAGGTGTAGCCGCCGTAGGTCAGATCAGCTGCCCAGTGCTGGAAGGTGGAGTCGTACTCGTTGCCGGAACCCCATTCGGTGGTCATACGCCAGCCGTTGTCGTTGATCATCTTGCTCATCTTGCGGGTTTCCCAAGAATCTTCCGAACCGGAAGAAGTCAGGTTGCCCCACACATCGAGGTAGATGAAGTCCATGTTGTCGCCGACTTCCTTGCTGAGGTCAGCGAAACGGCTTACACGAGAACCGGATGCCAGATCGTAGATGCCGTCGATGCCGACACCCTGATCAAGCCAGTTCCAGCCGTAGCTCAGGCCGCCTGCAGAGTTGCGGCGCACCATGTCCTCGCTGAAGGCCTTGGCTTCCGGATACATTTCGGAGGCGTTGACGTGCACACCGAAGCGAGCGCCATACTTGGAGCCCTCTTCCATCATGGTGTTCATGTCGTCGGCGCCGCCGAGACGCTGGCCGATATCGCCGTAGTCCGGGTGGCCGGAGTCGTGGCCTTCATTGCCGTAGCCCTTGAGCAGCACGGACTGGCCGAGGCCGTCGGTGTTCAAGGCCACCTTCTTGACGTTGTCAAGCGTGGTGAGGAACGGGTTCTGCGCCTGGGAGCCGAAGTTCATGGCGATACGCCATGCCACCAGTTCGGGAACTTCCTCGGACTTGTACGGGTTGTTCATGATGTCGCGGTAGGCGATTGCGCCATCCTGCCAGTTGACGGCACCGTCTTCGTTCTCGTCGCCGGCGATGGCCACGGCCATCTGCGGCAGAGCGGTTTCGGCCACGGTGTACTTCTTGCCCTTGGAATCGGTGACCGTGCGGTGGTAGTACCACGGAGCGCTGGCCAGGCCCAGGGAGGTGGCGTCACCAGTCTGCTGGGTGGTGGCGTAGACACGCGTGTTCTGGCTGCCGCCGCGCACAGGAGCCGCCACATAGGTGCCATCGTGCTCGGAGTTGCTCCACAGGCCGGCACTCAGGCCAGCACCGGAGATGAAGCCGTAGGTGTAGTCGCTATCGGTGACGTTAGTATCTTCGGTCACTGCGAAGTTGGTATCGCCAGGCTTCTGCGTGTTGGAAGACATACGAGCACCAGTGAATTGGGCATTTTCCTGGCTGGAACGCACGGAAACGAGACTCTGGTTCGGGAAGGACAGCGTCTGGATGGCGTTCTCCTCCACACCGTTGCCCTCAGGAATGCCTTCGGACAGGTTGTTCTTGATCTTGGTGACGTTGAGGTGCAGCTGGTTGGCCTTGACCGTGATCTGAACGGTGATCACCGCGTCAATCTTCTTGGCCTCATCCTTGACCTTCAGCGTGTAGGTGGCCTCGGTGTCGGAAACCTTCTTGAAGGTCACGTCGTCATCGCCCAGTTCGATGTTGGTGCCGTTGATTTCAACGGTGCGCACATCCTTGGACTGGCCGTACATCACCTTGCCGTCGGTCATCGTGTACTGCAGCACAGAGGGGAAGTTCTTCTTAATCTGAACTTCCATCTTCTTGGTCTTCAGCGTTTCGGAGGCGACCTGAACGGTTTTGTTCAGGGTGATGGGATCGATGGCAAGATCCGCGCCGGAGACCGTCACCTGCTGGGAGACGTCCTCATAGCCTTCCTTGGCAATCGAAAGCGTGTGTTCGCCTTCTTCAATGTCGGCGAAGGAGAAGGTGCCATCTGCACCGGTCTTCACCTTGGTCTTATCCAAACGCACTGTTGCGCCTTCAATGGCAGCGCCTCCAGTGTCCACAACCTTGCCGGAAACCGCGTGCTTGGCGGCTTCGACAACCTCCGGGAAGTCCTTGATGTACACGTCGGTGACCTGGTTCAGCCCCTTCCAGGAGCCGGCCTTGATGGCAAGCTTGTTGGAGAGGTTCGTCATTGCGGAGTAATCGACATCGAATGCCTTCTGGCCATCCACGGTCAGTGTGGCGACCTTGGCGTCGGTCCAGGAGACCTGAATGTCGTGCTCTTCGTTGGCGCTCGGAGCAGCGATACGAGCACCGCTGTACCAGCTGCCGCTACCGCCACCGGTGTAGGTCTGCCAGAACCAGCCGTCCGAATCGTAGCCGATGAACAGGCCGCTGCCCGGGTCGTTGTAGCCCAGGTAGAAGCCGAAGCGGTTGGCGGAGCCTTCCTGCGGGGATTTGATGGTGGCGTGGAAGGAGCCGGCCTTGGAGAAGTCGTAATCTGTGCCCCATACGGCTACTGCCGGCCAGTTGTTGCTGGAGCTGGGGTTCGCTGCCGCATTACCGTTAGAGGCAGTGGACTTGAGGTGCAGCCAACCGTTTGCCATCTCCAGGATTTCGCCGCCCTGAGCGATGTTGGAATCAATAGTCCAGCCTTCAACCGCATCGGCTTGTGCGGAAGGAGTCTCGGAAGCAGTTGCAGAATCAGAAGTATCGTTGATTTGCTGAATCTGACTCGCCAAAGTCTGCAAGTCAGCATCAGACAGGGGCACTGCGAACGCAGTACCTCCCCCGCTGCCCATGCAGGTTAAGGCTAACGCTGTTGCCAGCGCAGCCGATATAGTCTTCTTCTTTTTCATTAACTATATTTTCCTTAATCTCTTCTTCGAGGTGAAGCAGATGCCTTCTTCATTGAAGAATACGCATTCGCAATTACGATAAGACACTTTACAAGAAGCTATTCTTAATAGCAATCTCAGCAAATACGGAGAATCGCCACATATTTGACATTGAATTACAACGTGAGTGAAATCACAAAACCCAATAAACGACTACGTTGTTAACCTTCACATCTATATTCGCATCATCGCGACACGCGCAAGGAAAACTGCGCAAAAAAAGTAAGACGAATTTACCTGCATTCGACGCAATCAATGCAGCAGCATTACAGCAGCAAGCCGATTGAGCAAAATAGCAAAAGCCGCCTTGCGCAACCGCAAGACGGCTTTGACGACAATGGTGAGGCTGTGCTCGCTTACTTCTTGGAAGCGTTCACGGCATCCACAGCCTTCTGCAGCGATTGAGTATAAGCCTTGTACCAATCAGCCTGCTCGTTGAGCTTCGCAGTAGCGGACTTGAAGCCGGCGGTATCATCGGCCACGCAGCCTTCGTAGACTGGCAGTTCCACGCTCAGCTCCTTGTTGAGGGCATCCAGGGTGGAGGCATCCTTTACATCCTTCTTGGTGAGCGCAGCAGCTTCGGAAGCATCGCCATTGACCAAGTTGTTGTAGTCATTAGTGGCGTTGCGCACATTTTCGGAAGCGGCGGCGCAAGCGGCGACTGCATTGTTGTACTGAGCATCGGAGTAGGCGCGGAAGCCGAACACACCGGCCACGACGATAATGGCCACGACCACCACGGCGATAATGGCGACGGCCGCCTTAGACATGTGCTTCTTCTGAGCGCCTTCATTGCTTGCATTGTTGGCGTTGTTTGCCGGTACAGCCTGCTGCCCAGCGGACATACTTCGATCTCCTTCGTTCTCGTACTTTCATACACACGTATGCGCTCTTAGCGCTCTTATGCGCACTCATATGCAGGGAAGTCGCTTTTCAAGCGGCTACTTCCCTGAAAACAAAAAACCCTCGCATTCCGCGAGGGTCATTGGCTGGGATGCCTGGACTCGAACCAAGAATGGCTGAACCAGAATCAGCTGTGTTGCCAATTACACCACATCCCAATTTGGCTTGGCGTAGCAACTCCAAGGAGTTGTTCGTCGTACCCCCAACCGGATTGAACCGGTGTTGGCGCCGTGAGAGGGCGTAGTCCTAGACCGCTAGACGATGGGGGCATATTCAGTTTTTCAACCGGCTGCTCGGTGAACCGCGCAACGAGTGATAAATATACGCAAGTATTCACCCTTACGCAACTTACGGCGTGTCGCGCGGAATTTCAACGATTTCAAGTGCTACGCTGCCACTACTGATGAATTTGCATGAACTCTACTGACGGATTATCAGTAAGCACTACTGATGAATTACCATCTAATGCACTGATGAAATTGCAGATGAGGCAATGATCTTTGCCTTGCACATTCATAGCCGGCAAATCAGCCTTCAAGAACCAAATGAGGCGCTTATGTTCCCTTGCGACAGCGAGCGCGTCGCGATGCTTGTAATGCAATGTCACGTCAAAGACCGCCGCCCGGTTACCTATCAACCGTTTCATGGACGCATGAAGGCGAAACCACCTACAAGGCACGTTTCGTGACCTCACTGCACAAACCAGCCATGTTCAACCTCGTACATATTCTCACTGGCATGCGGCGCAGCGGTAAGACTTTCCAGCTGTTCCAGCTCATCACTGAATACAAGAAAAGGTGGGCATCTGCACATGCAGACGCCCACCTTGAGTGTCCTTACAGCTCAGCCGAGCGCGGAAGGAACCTTAGCTCACAGGTGCTCGCGCAGGCCCTTCAGGCGAGCGAGGGAAACCGGCTTGCCGACGATCTCCATGGACTCGAACAGCGGCGGGCTCACGCGACGACCAGACATGGCCACACGCACCGGACCGAAAGCGAGGCGCGGCTTGTAGCCGCCCTCCTCAACCAGAGCCTTGTTCAGGGTCTCATGCAGGTTGTCGGTCTTCCAGTCAGCCTCATCCACAGCCTCGAGTGCGGCGATGGCCTTGTCCAGCACCTCGCCGGCAGAATCCTTCAGCTGCTTCTTGGCGTCGTCAGCCGGCTCCAAGTAGCCCTCGGTGGAGAGCAGGGAGCCGACCATGCCGGCAACCTCACCCAGCAGGCGCACGCGCGGCTGAACCAGCGGAGCGGCGGCGGTCAGCACCTCACGCTCACGGTCGGTCAGGGCATCCCAGTTGTCGGCGGAAACCACACCGTCGCGGTGCAGGTACGGCACCGAGCGGCGCAGGAAGTCCTCGGGCTCAAGCATACGGATGTGCTCGGCGTTGATGGAGATGGCCTTGTCGATGTCGAAGCGGGCCGGGTTGGCCTTGACGTCGCGCACGTCGAACTTCTCGGTCATCTCGTCCATGGAGAACACGTCGCGGTCCGGTGCAATGGACCAGCCGAGCAGGGCCAGGTAGTTGAGCAGGCCCTCGCGGATGAAGCCATTGTCGCGGTGGTTGAACAGGTTGGACTCTGGGTCGCGCTTGGAGAGCTTCTTGTTGCCCTGGCCCATCACGTACGGCATGTGGCCGAACAGCGGCATCTCCTTGGCGATGCCGAGTTCCATAAGGTAACGGTAAAGCACGATCTGGCGCGGGGTGGAGCTCAGGAGGTCCTCGCCGCGCAGCACGACGTTGACTTCCATCATCGCGTCGTCGACCGGGTTGGTCAGCGTGTACAGTGGGTCGCCGTTCGGGCGCACGATCACGTAGTCCGGCACGGAGCCGGCCTTGAACTCGATGGTGCCACGAATCAGATCGTCAAAGGCGATGTCTTCATCAGGCATCTTGATACGTAGCGCAGGCTTGCGGCCCTCGGCGCGGAAGGCGGCCTTCTGTTCATCGGTCAGGTTGCGGTCGTAGCCATCGTAGCCGAACTCGGCCGGACGGCCGGCGGCAAGGTTGCGCTCCTTGATTTCCTCAGGAGTGGAGAAGGACTCGTAGGCGTAGCCGGCTTCGAGCAGCTTGGCGGCAACATCCTTGTAGATGGCGGTACGCTCGGACTGGCGGTACGGGCCGTGAGGGCCACCCACATCGATGCCCTCGTCCCAGTCGATACCCAGCCAACGCAGGGATTCGAGGATCTGGTTGTAGCTTTCTTCGGAGTCGCGCACGGCGTCGGTGTCTTCGATACGGAAGATCAGCGTGCCGCCGGTGGCGCGAGCTTCCGCCCAGTTGAACAGGGCGGTACGAATCATGCCGACATGCGGGGTTCCGGTCGGCGACGGGCAGAAGCGAACACGAACGTTCTTGGGCAGTTCGGGTTTGGTGTTTTCAGCATCAGTCATAGTCCCCTATTGTGCCGCGCGCATCGGACGCGACGGCGTTCCGTGGCGAACCGCCAGTATCGCAGCCCGGCGAAGTCGTCGCGCTTTCATTGAGACAACGCGACCGGTGTGTGAACCTGCGCACTTGGTATCGTTGGGGGTTATACTTTACGGTTTTAAAGAAGGCATGACATGACGAATAGCAGCGCGCAGCGCGCGGAATTGCATAAGGCGATTTGGAATATCGCCAATGTGCTGCGTGGCTCGGTGGACGGTTGGGACTTCAAGCAGTATGTGTTGGGGTTCCTGTTCTACCGGTTCATCTCCGAAGACATCACCTCATACCTCAACGGGTACGAGCACCAGGCCGGCGATGCGGATTTCGACTACGCCAAGCTGGACGATGCCACGGCCGAGCAGGTGCGCAAGTCGATGGTGGAGGAAAAGGGCTATTTCATCCTCCCGTCCGATTTGTTCGCCAACGTGCGCAGATGTGCCGATGCGGACGAGAACCTGAACGAGACGCTGCAGCGGGTGTTCAAGAATATCGAGGGTTCAGCCATCGGCTCCCGCTCGGAATCCAGTCTGCGCGGCCTGTTCGACGATTTGGACCTGAACAGCCGCAAGCTCGGCGATACCGTGGTGGAACGTAACGCTAAATTGGTGAAGGTGCTCAACGCCATCGGTAATCTGGACTTGGGCACGGAGAGCTTTGCGGACAACACAATTGATGCGTTCGGTGACGCGTATGAGTATCTGATGACCATGTACGCGGCGAACGCCGGCAAGTCCGGTGGCGAGTTCTTCACACCGCAGGAGGTCAGCGAGCTGCTGACCCGCATCGCCACCCACGGCAAGAGCGAAGTGAACAAGGTCTACGACCCGGCGTGCGGTTCCGGATCCCTGCTGCTGCAATCCATCAAAGTGCTGGGCAAGGATAAAGTCCGGCAAGGGTTTTTCGGCCAGGAGAAGAACCTGACCACGTACAACCTGTGCCGCATCAACATGTTCCTGCACGATGTGAACTACGACCATTTCAACATTGCCTACGGTGACACGCTGATCAATCCACAGCACTGGGATGACGAACCGTTCGAGGTAATCGTGTCCAACCCGCCCTACTCCACCAAGTGGGAGGGCGACGACAACCCCACACTGATCAACGATCCGCGATTCGCCCCGGCCGGCGTGCTTGCACCGAAGTCGAAGGCCGATCTGGCGTTCACCATGCACATGCTCTCCTGGCTGGCGGCCGACGGCACCGCGGCCATCGTCGAGTTTCCCGGTGTGCTCTACCGCGGCGGCAAGGAACAGAAAATCCGCAAATACCTGCTGGAGAAAAACTTCATCGACGCAGTGATTCAACTGCCGCCGAACCTGTTCTTCGGCACTTCCATCGCCACCTGCATCATCGTGCTCAGGAAATCGAAGAACGACGACAGCGTGCTGTTCATCGACGCGTCGGAACGGTTTGTACACGTCGGCAACCAAAACCAACTTTCACCCGACGACATCGCCGCCATCATGGACGCCTATGTAAAACGCGAACCCGTTGAGCATTTCTCCGCCGTCGCCTCGCTTGAAGACATCCGTAAGAACGATTACGTGTTGTCGGTCAGCAGCTACGTGCAACCCAAAGACACGAGAGAGAAGATCGACATCACCGCACTCAACCGGCAGATCTCCGACATCGTGGCACGAGAGAACGAACTCCGCACCCAGATCGACGCCATCATCGCGGATTTGGAGAGCTGAAATGGTTGAAGCGTTTCAGGCACAGGGCTATTTTGGTAGGACACAGTATCTTCCCGAAATCCCTGTGGCATGCAGTCAAGAGTTCGACTTCTATCGCTGCGTTGAATTCAGTCACTCGATGTACGGGAAAACAGTTAGCGAATTGCATGCGGGGAATCTGAGATTGCCTTCCGGTGGGCGCTATAGTAGCGTATTCGGCAATCAGCGCTTGTCTTATTGGTCGAGCAGTGCGGAAACAGCAAAAGCTGAAATTAGAAAACACGGCGCTTCGTCTGATGTGATTCTGTTCAAAGCGTACGATGATGCGACCAGCACATGGCCTACCTTGATGGATCAAGAACCATTGGTTCTTGTGGATGCTCGTGATCTCGAGATACAAGCGATAATCGACAAGGTCGATAACGCTGCGCCGCTAAACAAAGCTGAATTGGAATTGCTTAGGATGATCAAGGCCCAGGACCCTGATTGTCTTGTCTATAAGTCCCATGCCCGCGCCGGTGGGGAGAATTACCTTTTTTATGAAAAAGGATTCAATAAGTTAGCACTTCGCGAAGTCCGATTATCGCTGAATGGCGGAAGGAACCGAAATTCTGTTGCTTGCGCCGTGTCATCTGACTATTCGCCAGTGCTGGAAGCATACGGATGCTATTTCAGTCCTATTGCGCGTATAGGCAAGGACTTAACGTATCCAGAGTCCTCGGAATACAGAATGAGGAAACAGTACATGGAACTATCCTTCAGCCAGTATCGGGAGCATGAACATGAGCAGGATTGACGATTTGATCGCGGAATATTGTCCTGATGGGGTGAAACACCAAACGTTGGGCGAAATAGGTGAGTTTATTCGAGGTAATGGCATTCAGAAGAGGGATTTTCAAGATTCTGGATTCGGGTGCATCCATTATGGACAGATTTATACCTATTATGGCTTATTTGCTGATCATACGAAGTCATTCATTGACCCAAACTTGGCTGAAAAACGAAAGAAAGCATATAAAGGCGATCTGGTTATAGCTACGACAAGTGAAAACGAAGAAGATGTTTGTAAGGCATGCGCATGGCTAGGCGAAGAGCCGATTGCTATTAGCGGTGACGCCTATATTTTCCGGCATCATCAAAATCCAAAATATATATCTTATTGCTTCCAATCGGAGCTGTTCCAGTCACAGAAAAAGAAATATATAACTGGTACAAAAGTGCTACGTGTAAATGGCGATGCAATGGCCAAAATCCATGTTCCCGTCCCTCCATTGCCAGTGCAGGAGGAGATTGTTCGGATTCTGGATTCGTTCAGCTCGCTGGAGGCGGAGCTGGAGGCGGAGCTGGAGGCGCGGAGGAAGCAGTATACCCATTACCGTGATGAACTGCTCAAATTCGAGAGAGTCCTAATTGCTAGTTTGGGAGAACTCTGCAAGATAAGTGTTGGCCGGAAAAATGGTACTGCGGGCGAATTTGGGGAATATCCCTATGTCAATGCGGGAACATCCATGTCTGGTTTCGTCAATGAATGGAGCGAGGAAGGAGACTGCGTAACAACTCCTTCCCGGGGGCAGGGAGGCATGGGCTTTGTTGCTTATCAGGCGAGTCGTTTTTGGTGTGGGCCGTTGTGCTATGTCATGCGTTCTAAGCACTCCGATGTCATGATTAAGTATGTTTATTACTATCTATGTTCCCACAAGGCTGACATCCTAGGCCTTGTGCACGAAGGTGGAACCCCGGCGATTAATAAAAGCGAACTCGCTGGTTTGCGAATCCTCGTGCCGCCCTTTGAGGAGCAGCAGCGCATTGTCTCCATCCTGGATCGTTTTGACAAGCTCACCAATGATTTGAGTTCCGGCCTGCCCGCCGAGATCGAGGCCCGGCATAAGCAGTACGAGTATTACCGCGACCGTTTGCTGTCATTCGATGAGCTCGCCGCGTGACGTTCCATCATAGGGACAGTTGAGTGGTGTATGGTCGCTGCCGGACCATAGGGATGCATAGCATGGTTGGGACGCGCCGCAGACTTTTCAAAATGTGAGGACACGACTAACATGGCAGATAACAGCAGCTCCCTAAGCCTACTCACAGTGCTCAAACCAGGGGGCTCTTCTCATATCGGGGCGGAATCCAAGCCCGCGAAGACCATCGACCAGATGATCGCCCTGATGTCGGAGCGAGGCCTGGTGATCACGGATGAAGCAGAGCTGCGGCAGGTGCTCTTCGACTGCAACTATTACCGTCTCTCGGGATACTTCCGTTCCTTTCAAGTCAACCCAGCGGCCGGCGACAACAGGTACAGGCCGGGCACTCGGGACGTTGATTTCCTTGTTCCCTATGCGATGGACGAGAAGCTGCGCAACATCATCCTCAAAGGCACCGCGAAAGTGGAACTCACCCTGCGTTCGAGAATCGCATACCTGCTGGCGTCAGACGGCAACGCCTACACGTATATGGATCCCGAATCCTATCAGGATGTGCGCAGCAAACGCGGCGAACTGTTGCGCGACAATCTGCTGCGCAACATGAGCAAATGGATGGGAATGTCCAATGAGGTATGCATGCGGCATTACCGGCGCAAAGGCGGACCGGTGCCCGTGTGGGCGGCCGTCGAGACGTTCCCGTTCGATACGCTTTCCCGAATGCTTTCCCTGCACGTGGATGCCAAGGCGCTCAGGGAATTGTACAGATCGGTCGGATTGCGCACCAATCTGCGGACTTCCTCGGAGGTCGTGCACGCCATGGTTTATCTGCGTAATCTGTGCTCGCATCATGCCAGGCTGTGGCATCGGGAGATGGTCATCCCGTCGCCTATGACGCGTGACATGAAAACGGCGTTCGCTGATTTCGAATACGGCGAGAAGTCCGTGGCGTCCTCGCTGCTTGCGCTCATGTATCTTGTGCGGAATATCGAGGGCGACGATGCTACGCCATGGTGATTCGTCGCTTCCTCGACTCGAATGAGGCATACGCCTCTGGAATCAGGACGGCCCTGCATTGGGAATAAGCCGCAGGATCCAGGAATCCCATATGCGCTGCGGAATCCGAATTCCTTTGAGTAGGATGGCGGATAAATACGGATGAAGAAGGAGCCCATGATGACGGAGCGGTCGGATATGGATCTGCCGGATGGTGGCAAGTCGTACAAGCTCGTGGCCGAGGGCGCGGAAAGCACCGTGGTGGCCGAATACGAGCCTAGCCACGGCCGTGAGACCGCGTACCAAAGCGAAGCGGATCTGGAGGAGGAGCTGCTGCGAATCCTTGAATCCCAAGGCTATGAACGACTTTCCGCGCATACGGAATCCGAACTGATCGCAAACCTGCGCACCCAGCTTGAGAAGCTGAACGATGTCCGGTTCACCGACAATGAGTGGTCGCATTTCTTCCACGAGGTCATCGCCTCTTCGACGGCGGGCATCGAGGACAAGACCCGGCTGATCCAGGAAGACAACATCCAGATCCTGAACCGTGATGATGGTACGACGAAGAACATTCGTCTCATCGACAAGGTGCATGTTCACAGCAACCGCCTCCAGGTGCTTCACCAGTTCGAGGAGGAGGGTGGCAGCCACCCGACCCGGTATGATGTGACGATTCTGGTCAATGGCCTGCCGTTGGTGCAGATCGAGCTGAAGCGACGGGGCGTGGCGATCAAGGAGGCGTTCAACCAAATCAACCGTTACCAGCGCGACAGCTTCTGGGCCGGATCGGGACTCTATGAGTACGCCCAGATCTTCATCATCTCGAACGGCACGCACACCAAGTACTACAGCAACACCACGCGCTTCAAGCACATCCATGAAATGGAGGGCCGTCCCGCAACAGGCCGTTCGCAGAAGAGCTCCGACAGTTTCGAATTCACCAGCTGGTGGGCCGACGGGCGCAACCACGTCATCGCCGACCTGACGGGTTTCGCCAGAACCTTCCTCGCCCGGCATGCATTGCTCAATATCCTGACGCGATATTGCGTGTTCACCGCCGAGCATGACCTGCTGGTGATGCGCCCGTACCAGATCGCGGCCACCGAACGCATTCTCAACCGCATTCTCATCAGTGAATACGATCCGAAGAAGCTCGGCACGCCCGAGGCGGGTGGATACGTGTGGCATACCACAGGCAGCGGCAAGACGCTGACAAGTTTCAAGACGGCGCAGCTCGCCAGCAACATGGATAGCGTCGACAAGGTGCTGTTCGTCGTGGACCGCAAGGACCTCGACTACCAGACCATCAAGGAATACGAACGTTTCAAAAAGGGCGCGGTCAACTCCAACAAGAGCACCAAGGTGCTTGCCGATCAGCTCGCCAGCCCCGACGCGAAGATCATCGTCACCACGATTCAGAAGCTTTCCTCATTTATCCGCGGCAATCCCAAGCACTATGTCTACGCGCAGCATGTGGTGCTGATTTTCGACGAATGCCATCGCAGCCAGTTCGGAGAGATGCATACCGCCATCACCAAGCATTTCAAGAACTATCATCTGTTCGGATTCACCGGCACGCCCATCTTCGCCGTGAACGCGAAAACCGGTGGCTCCCCCGACCTGCGCACCACCGGACAGGCGTTCGGCGACTGTCTGCACTCATACACGGTGGTAGATGCGATCAAGGACGGCAACGTGCTGCCGTTCCGCATCGCTACGTGGATACGGTGCGCCGTAAGGAAGACGTCAGGGATGAGCAGGTGTATGGCATCGACGCAGCCAAGGCGCTGAGCGATCCGCGGCGCGTGAGCGCGGTCGCGTCGTATGTGCTCGACCATTTCGACCAGAAAACCAAGCGGCAATCCAGTTACATGCTCAAGGAACGACGCGTCCGCGGCTTCAATTCGCTGTTTGCGGCTGATTCCATCGGCATGGCCAAGCAGTATTACACCGAGTTCCAGCGCCAGCAGGCCGAGCGCGGTGGGGAACCGTTGAAAATCGCCTTGATCTACAGTTTCGCGCCGAACGAGGCCGATCCCGGCGAGCAGGGCTTCATTGATGACGAGGACTTCGAGACCGCTGGTCTTGACCAGTCATCGCGGGATTTCCTCGACGCCGCGATCTGCGATTACAACCGAATGTTCGGCAGCAGCTTCAGCACGGCACCCGACCAGTTCGAGAACTATTACAAGGATCTGTGCCTCAGGCTCAAGAACCGCGACCTGGATATGTCCATCGTGGTGAACATGCTGCTTACCGGCTTCGACGCCACGACGCTCAACACCCTGTGGGTGGACAAGAACCTGAAGCAGCATGGCCTGATGCAGGCGTTCAGCCGCACCAACCGCATCCTGAACTCGGTGAAGACCTTCGGCAACATCGTCTGCTTCCGTGATCTGCGGCAGGAGGTGGATGACGCCTTGGCTCTGTTCGGGGACAAGGACGCCAAGGGCACGGTGGTGCTTAAGCCATATGCGGAATATCTCGCTGCATACACCGAGAAGGTCTCGCAGCTGCTCAAGCGGTTCCCCTTGGGCGAGGAAATCGTCGGAGAACAGGCGCAGAAGGATTTCCTCACCCTATTCGGCTCGATCCTGCGGCTGCGCAACATCCTGCAGGCTTTCGACGATTTCTCCAATGATGATGTGCTGAGTCTGCGCGACCTGCAGGACTACCAGAGCCTGTACATCGACCTCTACCAACAGCGGCGTTCGCATGAGGAAGCGACAAGGAAATCATCAACGACGACGTTGTCTTCGAAGCCGACTGGTAAAACAGATCGAGGTGAACATCGATTACATCCTCGAACTCGTAGCCAAATACCATGACGGGCATATGGAGGACAAGTCGATCCTCGCGGACATCAGCCGCACCATCATGTCTTCGCCTGACCTGCGCAGCAAAAAGGACCTCATCGACTCGTTCGTCGAGTCCCTGTCCTCAGGCACGGACGTGCAGCGCGACTGGAAGGAATACATCGTCCGCAAGAAGCAGGAGGAGTTCGAGCGCATTGTCAGCGAGGAGCACCTGAAGACGGGACTGGCCGAGCAGTTCATCATCGACTGCTTCAAGGAAGGCTATGTCGACACGGACGGCACCAGAATAGTGTCGATGCTGCCCCCTGTGTCACGCTTCGCGCCGAGCAACGCATACGAGCTGATGAAGAGCCGAGTCGTCGAACGGTTCCGCCAATACTTCGATCGCTTCGTCGGAATGTGAGGAAACGGCTATCCTTAGGTACGAAGCGACGGGGTGGCGAGTTCTAGTGAACGTTGCAACACCTGATACTCCTTGCGGTAGATCAGATGTTGCAACCACCACGAGAACCCACCATTCCGCTGATCGCAATCGTTTCCTGTTCCGCATCGCAGCATCGTTTGGATGGGCAAGCGGCCAAGTTGCAGCATGGGAATGATGAAGAGCGCCGACGGAACACCATTCGGCGTGGATGTTGAACGCCGCGCCCGCTCAATGAGAGAATGGAGGGACGCAATCGTCTTATGAAAGGGGAATCAATGACCGATCCCAGCAACGTGCCCGCACCACCCACGCCCACGCCCAACGGCGACCCCATCCAACACCACTCAGGCACGCCCGAATATGGAGCCCCCACCGCGGCGCCTGCGGGGCAGGATCATGGTCGTTTCGCCGCCCCGGCGTCAGCGGCGCAGCAGCAACCCTACGGCCAGCCCATCTACGGCCAACCCAACTATGGCCAGCAGGAGTATGGCCAGTCCTACGGCCAGTCCGCTCCGAACGCCAATCCCTATGCCCAGCCGTCCCCCGCCTACGGCCAGGTTCCCCCCACCTACAACCAGTACGCGGCCCCCACCGGCGCGGTGCCGCTGAACAAGCCGTACTACGGATGCCCCTTCTCCGAAGCCTTCCTCCGCTTCTGGCAGAAATACACGGTGTTCAGGGGACGCGCCTCCCGCAGTGAATTCTGGTGGTGGACGCTGGCCGCCGTCATCATCAACGCCCTGCTGTCCCTGCTCGGCGACGTCACGGACGGCAGGCTGGACTTCCTCACCAGCTGTGGAACCTGGCCATCGTCGTCCCCGGCCTGGCGCTCGCCGTCCGCCGCCTGCACGATACGAACAAGCCCGGCTGGTGGGTCGCCGTCTTCTGCGGCATGATGACTCTGGGACTGCTCATCATGATCGTCGGCGGCGGCGCGGCGTTGTACGGCGCCATCGGCGCCATCGGCCACAACTACGATTACGGTTATGGCTACGGCTATGAGGCTCTGGCAACCGGCGGCTTCGGCGCGTTGGCCATCGGCGGATTGATCATGCTGGCCAGCGCGGTCACCGGCATTGTGTTCATGGCCCTGCCCTCCAAGCCGGAAGGCGCACGGTTCGACGACGACGCGGCGATCGGCGCCGCACCCCAAAAAAAACGCCTACGGTATGCCGTACGGTGCCTCCGCCGCCCCGGGATTCCCGCTCCCGGCACCCCCGCCCAAGACTTCGGCCAGACCGTCCCCACGTATGGGCAGAACCCACAATACGGGCAGACTCCACAATACGCACCGGCCCCGCAATACGGCCAAGTGCCGCCCGAACACGAGAACGCCGGCCCGGACTCCGGCGAAACCCGCTGAAGCGACGTGCATCAACGGTGAGGCCCCGCTCGAGACGAACGGGGCCTCACCGTCATCGTCGGCCGCATGCCGCGCCGCCGTGCATCATCACACGTCAAGCGTCTCCACCGACAACGTCTGGGAAAGCGTATGCGACTCCCCCGGCGCCAACGTCACACCGCGGTCGCGGCATGCCGCCGCCTCCACCGCCACGAAACCACGCCATTCGCCCGGTCTGGCGCAACGCATATGGTCCCCTTCCTTGCCCGGGTTCCATACCACGGTCTGCGGCGAGCCGGATTTGACGATATGCACCACGCGGCCCAGAACGGCGTCGCGCAACTGCACGGACGAATCCGAATAATACACGCGATCCACCGGCCGTTCGCCGAACGTCACCGCCTCCGGCTCCTGCAATCGCGGCGGGAAACCGGTCTCGGTGGCGTCCAGATACGTCGCCCCCCGCAGACCCACCAGACCGGCGTCGGATACGTCTCCCACATGCAGATAGGAATGCAGCGCGGCCTCATACGACATCGGAACATCACCGGTATTGACGACGGTCAGGCTCATCGTCAGCGTGTCAGCGGCATGCACGTCGTATGTGGCGCGGAAGCGCGCCTCTGGCTCGTCGTCAAGCCACGGCACTTCGCCATCCGTCAGACACTCGGAATCCATCACATACCGCACCCGGTCATCGGTGAACCCCTCCTCATCCAGCGTCCACCGGCGCACCCTTGCGAATCCGTGGGATGGCGTGATCGCCAGCTGCCGGCCATGCGCGAATCCGGGCCCGAACCACGGAAAGCAGATCGGAACCCCGCCGCCGAGCGGCTTGCCAGGTTCGATGCGCCACGTGCTCGGCGTCCATACCACATCCGGCTGTCCTGTCGGGGCCCAGCGCAGCAGATGCGCCCCGTAATCGCTGATTACCGCGCTGCCGCCATCGTTGACAAGCGTGCGCAGATTGACATCGTTGTCCATAAATCTTCCACTTCCATTGCACGGACGATACTGTTCACCCCATAGGATACCGCCGCGGCGAAAACGATGGCAAAACAATCGCAAGACGACGGCGCGCGACGCCGCCCGCGACGCCCGGCACCGGCTACAGCTCCACGGCCTCCTTGCCCGGATCGTCCTTGATGTGGGCGAACTTGGCGGCCAAAGCCTCCTTGTTGCGCTTCTCGTCCTCCTCCTTGGCCCTCCTCTTGGCCTCACCCGGATCCCAAAGCACATCGTCACGATGCTTGGCCCATTCGTCGCGGGCCAAAGGGGCGATGTACGCGGCGGTGGCGGCCAGGGTCCCGTCGTCCCCGGACCCGGCACGGGCATCGAGAAGCCCTGAAATCTGCCGATCGGTCAGGCAGATGCGCGGAATCGAGCACTGTTCGCGCAACTCATTGACGTACAGCAGGATCGGCAGCACGGCGGTCGCCCGAGCCCGGCGTCGGCGCCGGCGTCTTCGGCCACCACACCCAACAACGCATCGCATACGGCGAGTGCGGTGGCGAAACGGTCGGCGACGTCCTCAGGCTCGCCGGACGCGGCCAGGCGGCCCTGAACGGCGTCGGCTTCGATCTGCGACTCCACGTCGGCTATCGTGGCGCGGACGGCGTGCGCGACGGAGTCGCTCCAATGGACGCCCAGCGTCGCGGCGGCGTCGAAGACCAGCCGCGCATCACCGGATGTGCAATACCCGGCCATCGTATCGTAGGCGTCATTGGCGGCGAGCAGGCGTCCACGATGCTCTGCGGGCGACCGGGAATCTCATCGGCACCTTCGTAGACGAACTCGGCGTCCGGCACGGTGACGTCCTCGCCGGTCAGGATGCGGGCGAATGCACGGGTGACGCGCACCTGCAGGTTCTCCGCGTACTTTGCGTCATTGTCCATCTGCATGGCTTCGGTCAACGGCCACAGGCTGATCAGCGCCGAGCCGGCTTCGGCGGCCTCAGTTACCGCCGGCAATGCCGTGACCTGTGCGATTGCCTCACGATTGAGTTCAATGGTCATCTATGCTCCTTCGCGTCCACCACTCGATTGTAGTGCGTCTTGGCTCCCCTCTCCGAGGGGAGCCAATGTCCTAACACCAGTGTGCCGTTACTTGACGTTGGCTGCTGGGTCGACATACGTGATTGACATCACACGGCCGGTTTCGTTGTCGTACGTCACCGAGGTCACGGAGGCGAGCGCCGTGTGCCGCAGGAACATCCAGTGCTCGGGGTGGCCGGTCTCCAGATAATGGCGATAACTGAAAATCGGCGATTCGTGGCTGACCACCACAATCTGTTCGCCGGGGTGTTGGGCGACCTTCTCGCGTGCGAAATCATCCATGCGCTGCGCAATGTGCTGATAGGATTCGCCCCAACTCGGCTTGTACAGGTTGGTGACCAGTTTCCAATTGCCGTTCTTCCACAGCGCGCCTTCGCCATGGCCGATACGCTTGCCGCGGAACTCGTTGCCGGCCTCAATCACTCGCTCATCGGCGGTGAGCATGAGCGGGGCTTCGCCTCGGGCCTCGCGCACGGGGTTCAGCGCATCGAGAATCGCGTCGGCGGTCTCGCGCGTGCGGTCCAGGGGAGACGAATACACCGCGGAAATCGTATTGGTCTGAGGGCTATTGGCCAGATAGGCGGCGGTGGCCTGTGCCATACGCCGGCCAAGATCGGAGAGATGGAAGTCGGGCAGCCGCTCATAGAGCAGATGGTCAGGGTTGTAGACCTTGCCGTGGCGAACGAAGTGGATGGTGGTTGCGCTCATGAGCCGCCTTTCTTTTTATTCCTACGGGCATCTTGCGATGTTCGCCGAAGAACATGAGAACGTTGTCTTAATATCTCCAATCTACCGCGTGTCGCGCCCTAACCAACGATTAGAGTATCCGTGACGCAAATATGCGAATAGGGAAATCCAACGCAAACTTTGCGCGACCATGGACAACACATCATTCGATGAGGGCTTCGCCGGCAACGCCACGTCAGCGGGGAACATCCAATCGGGAGCGGAAAGGAGCGTAGTGCTGTTATGTCCAACAACCTGTCCAACTCGAACACCATTATGGCTGGCATCAAGGAAGTGGGTCACAAAGTTTTTGGTGGGTATGCGGAGTTGCTGCGCATACCTCATACCGCTCGTTATTCCATCGGTTCGGTGATTGCCTGCATGCCGTTCCCGATGGTGGGCATGACCATCACCATTTCCGTGCAGCATTACTACGGCAACTACTCGCTGGCAGGTATGCTCACCGCCATTCAGGCGATTGCACTGGCCGTGGCCACGCCGCTGCTCGGCAAGCTGACCGACAAGTTCGGCCAGCGGCAGGTTTCGATTCCAACGATTCTGGTGTGGATTGTCGCCGCCGTCGCGCTGACCACATCCATCACCAATCGTGCGCCGGAATGGGTGCTGTACTGTTTGACGCCGTTCCTGGCAGCTATTCCGCCGTGGGGCGCGATGAGCCGCGCGCGCTGGACCAAAATCCTGAAGGGCGATCAGGAGCGTACCAACCGTGCGCTCTCCCTGTGCGGCGTGCTGGACGAATGCATGTGGGTAATCGGCAATCCACTGGCTTCCACACTGGCCGTGATCTCCGGTCTGCTGGCATTCTCGTTCACCGGCATGTGCGTGGTGGTGGG